>Ga0181516_10000298_pt1 | contig 48393 bp, 36 predicted proteins | sample PEATcosm2014_Bin_25_FD_121104 | JGI IMG/M metagenome (GOLD analysis project Ga0181516, IMG submission 121104) | Peatland microbial communities from MTU Mesocosm Facility, Houghton, MI, USA - PEATcosm2014_Bin01_10_metaG | ecosystem: Environmental > Terrestrial > Soil > Wetlands > Peat | place...
CGGTCGAGGCGGCGGCGACCAGTCCGCGCCTGCGGTCCTGCGCCCTCATCCAGCTCGTGATCATGGGGCTCCCTGTTCCACCCTCGTCCGGAGGCCGACCGAATCGATGCCCCCGCGGCGGAGCGCGTCGAGAATCGAGACCATGAGTTGATAGGAGGCGCTGCGATCGCCCTCGACTGTCGCCTTGAGTCCGGCCGTGTCCCCCGAGCCCATCCTCTTCTGGATGAGGGCAGGGAGGCCCGAGAGATCCGTCCGCGTCTTGTCGACGTAGATCTCGCTCTCCGACACGGCGACGACCCTGAGGACGGAGCTCTGCACGTTGTGAGCCGTGCTCGAGGAGGGGAGCTCCAGGGAGATCCCGGGCGCGAGCTTGAAGGTTGTCGTCACCATGAAGAAGATGATGATGAGGAGGAGCACGTCGATGAGCGGGATCAGGTTGATGCTCGTCACGGGCTGGAGCCGCTGCCGCCTGATCATGGCCTGGCCCCCCGCTCGGGGACCGCGCGCCGCTCCTCCCCCGTCCAAGCGGGCCGGTTCTTGTTGATCATCAGGATGAGGCCGTTGACCTGGCCTTCGAGCTTGAGCATGTAGTCGTTCGCTTTGGAGGCGAGATAGTTGTGGAAGATGAAGGCCACCACGGCCACGATGATGCCCGACACCGTGTTGATGAGGGCTTCGGAGAGGCCGCCGGCCAGGATCGAGGGATCGCTGACCGCGCCGAAGCGGCCGAGGACTCCCAGGGATTTCATCGTACCCGTGACCGTGCCCAGGAGCCCTATGAGCGGCGCGATGTTGGCGATCGTGCCTATGGCCACGATGTTCTTTTCGAGGCGGGGCGCCTCCTGCGCGGCCGAATCCTCGAGCATCTCCTTCTGGATGGTGCGCGGGTAGTCGCGGTTCTCGATCCCCGTGCGCATGAGGGCGGCGAAGGGCGAGAGATTCTGATCGCATATAGCCAGAGCCTCGTCGATGTGGCCTTTCTCGACCGCGACCTTGATCCGGTCGTAGAGCTTCTTCTCGTCGACCGCGATGCGCTTGAAGTAGAGGAGCCGTTCAATGATGAGGGCGATGACGAAGGCCGATATCGCCACGAGTATCCAGAGGACGATCCCGCCCTTTTGCAGGAAATCGAGCATGCTCCCTCCCGAAGGCTTGTTCTGTCGGCCAACGATCCGCCGCCCATATAAGGTACCTCGCGGCCACCCGCGAGACAAGGGCGCCTCCCGGTCGCGCCTTCTCACTTGCCCCTTTCGCGGTTTCCGGGCACTATAAGCCCATGCGCCGCCCACATTCCGTCTTCTGCATCGCCCTCGCTTTCGCTGCCGCGACCCAGGCCGCGGTAGCCCAGACCGCGCCCCAGTCGCCCCCCAAGGTCCCGACTCCCGCCGTCGAGGCGGCGCCGGCGGCCCAAGGCTCCGAATCGGGCTCCCAGGGCTCGATACAGCCCAAGCTCGACGCCCTCCTCCTGTACCGCCAGGGGAGGGATCTCGAGACGGCTGGCAATCAGGCCGACGCGCAGGCGAAATACTCCCAGGCCGTCTCGGTCTGCGATCAGGAGCTGGCGGCGGATCCGAAGCGCGTCGAGGCCTATGTCGTCAAGTGCTGGAGCCTCTTTCGACTCAACAGGCACGCCGACGTCATCGCCTCCGGGCAGGCCGGGCTGAAGGTCGCCTTCGACGGCCGCATCTCCGAAGTGATGGGCGAGTCCTATTACTTTCTCGGGCAGATGGACGATTGCCTGAAGTACCTGCAAAAATACATCGAGGTATCGGGGGACTCGGGGGACCGCGGGCCGACCGCGTTCTTCTTCATGGGCGAGGCCTATCTCAGGCTCAAGAAGTATTCCCACGCCGACATCGCCTACTCGACCGCCGTCCTCAAGGAACCGACCATGCCCCGCTGGTGGTATCGCCTAGGCAACGCGTGCGAAGCCAACGGCGAATGGAAGCGCGCCCTCGACGCCTACGGGAAAGCCCTCGCCCTCAGCCCGGCCTATCCCGAGGCCCTCGCGGGTCAAGCCCGGGCGAAGGCCAAGGTATCGCCATGAGGCGCGGCGCCTCCCCGAGCCGAGCCTGCGCGGTCGCGCTGGCGACGGTCGCGTTGACGACCACCCTGGCGCCCGGCCTGGTCGCGCAGGGCCTGCCGCCCGTCAATTCGCCCCTCAACCAGCAGCTGGAGAAGATCTTTCCCGAGATAGCCTCCGGTTACATCGATCTCAATGGCAACGGCAAGCTCGACCAGAGTTCCGAGCTCAACGAAGTCATACCTGAATCGAGAGTCAAGAACGGTCAGCTTACGGCCCAGGAAATCCTCGACTTCATAGTCGCGCAGTGGCGATTCATACCTCTCGAGAAGCTCCGCGCCGTCCAGGCCGCGGTCAATACGACGCCGGGCGCCATCAACGAGCTCATCGCGATCGATTTCTCGGCCTCCCTCGACGACGCCATCTCCCAGAGGGCCGCGATGGGCGATACGCTCTATCTGACGCCTTCGGCCTACAAGGAGGCCATGGGCAAGCTCGACGGAATCATCGGCGCGATAGCCACGGACTACAAGACGGAAGGCGCCAAGAGCGAAGGCGACTTCATCGCGAACCGCGATGAGCTCTTCGGCATGATAGAGAAGGGCTATCCGATTCCCGAAGACATACCCGCCGATGAACGTGCGACGCTTTCCACCATGATGCTCAACACGCTGATGAAGGAGCAGAAATCCGATCCGGCCAGGGCGAGGACGGCCATCAAGGCCCTCGGCCGCATGGGCTCGATAAAGGCCGCTCCCTACCTCGCCGGCCTGGCCGAGGATTCGGACTTCCAGGTCGAGGCCATCGGAGCCCTCGGCGTCATAGGCTACAAGCCGGTGGTGCCCTCGCTGTCGAAGCTCGTCAAGTCCGGCCGATCGCCGGAGGTCCGCAAGGCCGCCCTGCAGGCCCTCGGGGCGATAGGCGGAGCCGACGGTCTCGACGCGATACTCGATCTGCTCAAGCCCGCGAACCGCGCCGCCCTCCCCAAGGACTTCTTCGCGTCGATCGCCCAGGCTCTCGCCGGCATCGCGCAGAAAGGCAACGCCGATGCGCGCGTCCAGGCAGCGTTCAAGGACCTTTCCGCCTCGGAGGACCCCCAGGTGCGCAAGGCCGCGACGGCAGGCATAGGCGCCTCGGCCGCGCCGGCCTCGGTGGACGCCCTGCTGGCCATCCTCGGCTCTGACCGGGACCCGTCCGTGCGTACCCAGGCGGTATACGCCCTGGGGAAGCAGAAGAGCGACGCCATCGCGCCCGCCCTCATGAAATTGCTCCGCGAGAAGGACCTCGACCCCGGGCTCGAGATAGCCGCCGTAAATTCGCTGGGCGACTCGCCGGCGGGCTCTCAGGCCATCGGCCTCGTCGTCGACGACCTCGCGGACAAGGACGCGGGCGTCAGGGCCGCCTCGGCCACGGCCCTCCAGAAGCTCTATCCCGCGAATCAAGCCCTCGTCACGGGGACCCTTACGAGGAACCTCCTCGCGAGCCAGGACGAAGCCTTCCTCGTCGCGGGGACGGGACTCCTCGCCATCCTCGCCGACCCCGCCGGCATTCCCGCCCTCCTCACCCTCCTCCAGAAGCCTCAGCCCGAGGTCAGGGAGAACGTCGCATGGGCCTTCTACAAGATCCACAGCGCGTCCAACCCCCGCGTCGTCGACGAGATGCAGAAACTGATCACCAACGAGAGCGAGGCCATCACGGTCCGCGTCGACGCGGTCCGGGCCGTCGGCGCAATCGCCTACGACAGCCCCCAGCTCAACCTATGGCAGACCTTGGTCACGACGTCGCAGATGCGAGGCGAGAAATACGCCGCTCTCCGGTACTATGCCGTATGGGCCCTAGGCCGTGTGGGCGCGGGCAATGGACAAGCTCTAACCGCGCTCGCTCGGATCGCGTCCCGCGACGCCGACCTCGACCTCAGGAAGCAGGCGGTCGCCGCCCTCAGGGACATCGCCGCCCCCGACAAGGCGGCTATAGACGCCTTAGTGGCCTCGTATTCCCAGTCCGACGATCCGGAGCTCAAGGCCCGCGTCCTGGAAGCCCTGGCGGACATGGGATCGGACAAGCCTGCCTCCCTCGCGGGCGACCTCATCGCGGGCAAGACCACCAGTCTCTCCCTGAAGCGCCGGGCCCTCTCCGCCGTGGCCGAATCGCCGGACGAGACCTCGGCCTCGCTGCTCCTCGACGCCTCCCGCGACGCCCAGTTGCAGGACTTCGCCGAGGCCCTGCTCGAGGGATACCCGGCCTCCTTCATGGCCGCCCTCGTCGAGCGCCGACTGAGGACCGAGACCGACAAGAACGCGATCTCGGTCCTGGAGACCTTGGACGCGCGATTCTCGCAGTGAGATCATCGAGCGCCCCCACCCGCCCCGGCGCGCCTCCGCTTCGGGAACCATGGGATTAGGGCCGAGGTCGAGGCCTGGTACTCGGCATAGGCCGGATATTTCCCCACCGAAAGCGACTCGGTGAAGCGAGTCGATCCCGCGAAGATGGCGGTGAGCGCGACCGGGCCCGAGGCGCTCCAGTTGAGCAGGGAGCCCGAGCCCGAGGCGCCGATCAGGTAGAGACAGCACCAGAACCCGATTTCCCCGAAATAGGCGGGATGACGGGAAAAGCGAAATAACCCGCTCGAGCGGAATCCGGCTTCGGCCTCGCCGTCGTCGCTTTCTTGGGCGCCGGCGGCTCGAGCGGCGAGGCGGGCGGCCTTCCTGAGTTGGAACTCCCATTGCTCGCGGTCGGCCTCCGTCTCGTAGGCGAGGAAGAGCATAGCCAGACCCGCCAAGACGACGAAGGCCGCCGAGAAGTCGCCGCCCCGGGCTGCGAGGAACCCGATCGGCGCCGAGAACAAGGCTATTACGCCCAGTTGCGCCGAGCAGATGAACGCGGCATTGAAGACCTGCCAGAGCAGGGGAGAGGATACGCGCCCCCTGAGCGCCGACCAGCGGTAGTCCTCGCTCCCGGAGTACCCGCCCTTCCGGGCGAAATTGCCCGTCAGGCGGGCTCCCCAGAGCGTGATTATGCCGGCGGCGGTCGAGACTCGGAGGCCGAAGCCCCCTCTAGCCGCATAAAGCCAGGCGAAGAGGACGGGAACGACGGACCAGAGCCTGTCCACCCAGGAATAATCGCCGGTGGAGAGGCCGAAGGCGAAGCAGACTGCCGCGAGCCCCGCCGCGAGGGCGAGGGATAGGGTGAAGGGATCGGCGCTCGCGACGAAGGTGCCGGGCCGGCCGCCCGAGGCGATCGCCAGGGAGAGCGCGCAGCCGATGCAGGAGGCGACGGTGAACCAGACAGTTCGCTTCATGCGCAAAGCATATCGGAGCGCGGAGCGCGAAGGCAAGGAGAAGGGGAAGTCGGCACTTTCATATTTTTCGCGGTGCCGCTAGACTCTGCGGGCCATGCCGAATCAATACATCCTGAAAGTCGCCTGCCCCGACAAAAGCGGCCTCATCGCGGCCGTTACGAGGACGATAGCCGAATCGGGCGGCAATGTCCTCCACCTCAGCCAGTACACGGCCGTGGACATCGAGGCATTCTTCATGAAGACTCAGTTCGAGACGACCGGCGATTTCGACTCCGCCGGCTTCAGGACCTCCTTCGCCGGCCTGGCCGAGCGCTTCAGAATGGAGTGGAGCCTGCTCGACCGCGAGCGCAGGCGGCGTGTGGCCATTCTAGTCAGCAAGACGAGCCACTGCCTCTACGAGCTCCTCTTGAAGCACCAGGACGGCGAGCTCGATTGCGACATACCTGTGGTAGTCTCCAACCATCCCGACCTCGCCTCCGTCGCCACCCAGTTCCACATCCCCTTCTTCAAGGTAGATCCCGAGAAGGGCAAGGCCGCCTACGAGGCGGACCTGGAGACCATCCTGCGAGACTACGAGATCGACCTCGTGGTGCTCGCCCGCTACATGCAGGTCCTTTCGGGCGAGTTCGCCGCAAGGTGGGAGCGCAAGGCCATCAATATCCACCACGGCTTCCTGCCTGCGTTCCAAGGAGCCAAGCCCTATCATCAGGCATGGGCCAAGGGCGTCAAGATAATCGGCGCAACCGCCCACTTCGTGAGTGAGGTCCTGGACGAGGGGCCCATCATCGCCCAGGACGTCCTGCGCGTCGCCGATACGCGTTCGGTCTCCGAGTTCATCCGCCTCGGGAAGGACATCGAGCGCAAGGTCCTCTACGAGGCTCTCAGGCTCTATCTCGACAACTCGGTCTTCGTTCGCGAGGGCCGCACTTTCATAATCCCCTAGCGCGTCCATGGGCCTAATCTTCCAGGAAGACCGTTTCCTCGGGCCGCGCGACGATCTTGGCCGCGCCCGAGCCCAGGATGGACTCTATCTCGTCGGACTTCCGACCGATGACCCGCTCGAGCTCGTCGGAGGAGAGGCTCGTGACGATCTTGGCCGCCCCGCCTCTTCGCGCGGGCCCCTCGACGAGGACGACGTCGCCGCGGGCGAAGAGCCCTTCGACGGCCGTCACTCCGCGCGGAAGCAAGGATTTCCTCCCTCGGACCGCGGCCAGCGCGCCCTCGTCGACCGAGATGGAACCTTGGGGCCTCGAGTTCTTGATCCACCTCTGCCTATTTTTGAGCCCGTGGGCGGCGTCGAAGAGCGTACCTACGCTCTCCCCGGCGAGGATGCGCGATATGATCCTCTCCTCGCGACCGGCCGCTATGACGACTTTACAGCCCGCGTCGCGGGCGATGACGACCGCCTTGAGCTTCGTGGCCATGCCCCCGGTAGAGAACTCCGTTCCGGCGCCCCCCGCCGCGGCGATGATCTCGGGCGAAAGCTCGCGGACGAAGGATATCGGCCGGGCCGCCGAATCGACGCGAGGATCCCCGTCGTAGAGAGCGTCCACGTCCGATAGGATGAGGAGGACTTCGGCGTCCACCTTGCTCGCGATGTAGGCCGAGAGCTGGTCGTTGTCGCCGAATGCGTTGCCGATCTCCGCGGTCGACACGACGTCGTTCTCGTTGAATACGGGCACGGCCCCCTCCTCGAGGAGGGTCTCGACCGAAGCCCGCAGGTTCAGATAGGCCGAGCGGTTGTCCCAGGAATCCCGCGTGACGAGGAGCTGGGCCGGAGTGAGACCGAAGACGCCGAAGGCGCGGCGATACTCGTCCATGAGGGCGATCTGGCCGATCGCCGCGCATGCCTGGCGCATCCTCAGCTCGGTAACCCGCTTGGCGATGCCCAGCTCGCGCGCGCCCATGCCGATCGCGCCCGAAGTCACCACTATGGGCTGCCTGCCTGCTCGGGACAGCTCGGCTATCTGGTCGGAGGCTCGATACAGGTACTCGACATCGATCCCGCCCTCGTCGCGGCGCATCAGCGTGCTGGTACCTATCTTAATCACGATGCGATTGGCGAGCGAGAGCGATGCGCGCGCCTCGGCCGCGGCTTCCTCATTCTCCATCGCCCAACTCCTGGTGCAGGAAGGATCGGGCGCCCGACGCATAATCGGCGACGACCTGACCGCTGCCCTCCAGCTTCCATTTGTAGGTGCAAAGTCCCTCGAGGCCGACCGGGCCCCGCGCATGGAGCTTGCCCGTGGATATGCCCACCTCGGCGCCGAGACCATAGCGATAGCCGTCGGCGAAGCGGGTGCTCGCGTTCCAGTACACCGAAGAGGAGTCGACCCCTTCCATGAACGCGTCCGCCGCGGCGCGCGATTCCGCGACGATGGCGTCTGTATGCCGGCTGCCGTATCGGTTGATATGCGAGATGGCTTCCTCGAGCGAATCGACGACCTTGACGGCCATTCGCAGATCGAGGTACTCGACCGACCAATCCCCGTCGGTCTTGGTCGGGGCGCGGCCTAGGATGGAGGCGCTTCTCGGACAAAGCTCGAGGCGGACCGATGCGGCCTCGAGCGCCGCCGCCACTGCGGCCAGGGAAGCGGCGGCGAAGGCCTCATGGACGAGAAGGACCTCGGCCGCGTTGCAGGCGGCGGGGTATTGGGCTTTACTGTCCACGACGATCGCCGCCGCCATGTCGGGATCGGCATCTTCATGGAGGTAGACGTGGCAGACTCCGTCGGAGTGGCCGAGCACCGGAATGCGGCTCTCGGCCTTGACGCGCGCCACGAATTCCTTCGTTCCCCTCGGCACGACGAGATCGACGTACTCGTCCAGGGAAAGGAGCTCGGCGACGTCCTCTCTCGTCGTCAGCGCGGCCAGCCAGTCCGCGGGCATGCCGGCCCGGACTCCGGCAGGCGCGATGAGGCCGAATAATGTGGCATTCGTCCGTGCGGCCTCGCTCCCGCCCTTGAGAATGAGGGCGTTGCCGCTCTTGGCGGCGAGGCAAGCCATCTGAACGAGGGCATCCGGCCTCGATTCGAAGATCATCGCGATGAGGCCGATCGGGCAGCTCACCTGCCTGAGCACCAGCCCATCATCGAGCCGGCGCGCGGAGAGCACTCGCCCCGCTGGATCCGGCAGGCGCCGGAGCGCCCCGATCCCCGCGATGGAATCCGCTATCTTGGCCTCGTCGAAGCGAAGCCTCTTGAGCAGGGGCCCCGCCAGGCCGGCGGCTTCGGCGGCGGCGAGATCGGCCGAGTTGGCGGCGATTATCCCGGCCGATCCGGAGCCGATAGCCTCGGCGATCGCCGCGAGCGCCCGATCTTTGGCTCCCGAATCCAGAGCGAGGCATGCCTCGGCCGCTCGCTTGCCGCGCTCGGCCTTTTCCCTCGTAGTCATCGGTTATGACGGTATCAGAGTACGAGCATGGGCCGCAACGCCCTCCGGCCGCCATAGGGAGCAAAATACCCTGCGCATCTCGCTCCCAGGCCGCTATAAAGCCTCTCCGCCTTCTATCTCGATGGCCGCTTCGCGGGCGGGCCCGAAAAGCCCCTGACCCAAGGTTTCGCGGACTCTGGAGACGGTCTTCGAGAACTGGATGCCGAGGGCGCAAAAAGTCCATATAAAGGCGATCGCGACCGAGGCAGGGATGGCCCAGGAGGGGAGTCCGGGCGTGGTCACGCAGGCCAGAAGCAGGAGATCCATGGCGATCAGATCGACGTAGAAGCCGCGATATTCGAGGCCGACCAGGCGATCTCGCAGAACATCGCCGGCGAACCTCGCGGCGCTGAAGCCCATGAGCAGGCATCCGGCGAGGAGAGCGTATCGGACCGAGCTCCTAATGGCGAGGACGGTCCAAGCGAAGATCGGGATGATGCATGACAGCACCGTGGCGGGTAGGTCGGGCCTGTCCGAAAGCTTGAACGTCGTCGCGATGCAGGCCAAGAAGGCGATCGGAGCCGCGCTATAGGCGAAGAGCACGCGGGGAAGGCCGAAGGGGCCGGGAGCGGCCCAGAAATCATAGCCGAAGGCCCAGACCGCGAGGCAGAAGACATAGGTGAAGAGCAGGGCCTCCTCGCTCGATACCGGGCCGAACTTGAGGACGCCGGAATTACGAACCGAGCGGGCGCTTAGCCAATCGGCCATGCAGCAAAGGAGGGTCGAGACGGCGATGAACAGCGGCGGGATGACGGGAAAGGCGAGACCGATCCCCAGGGGGACGAGAAAGGAATTGAACGAATCGAACCAATGATCGACGAACTCGCCGAGCGGCCCGGTTGAGCCGGTCTTCCTGGCCTGCATTCCATCGAGATTGTCCATAGTGTGGTAGAAGAAGATGAAGAGCGCCGCGAGCCCGAAGAGCCAAGGCGATCGCCTGCCCAGCGAGCACATCGGGCCTGCGACGACTCCGGACAGGAGGAGGAAGGCTGCCCACGCGCCCATCGAGCCGATTATGCTGACGAGGTTGGCGGACATCTTTTCGGGTATCAGCTTGAATGCATGAGGAAGCCAATAACGCGAGTAGAAGGCGTTGATTAGCGAATGATTGATGCTTTTGTACGAGTACTTCAATGGCTTATCGGGGTCGCTGTAACGTTCCATGCTGCCAACCTAGAGTAGCGTGCTTTACGATTGAGTATGCTAAACGGATATTCAGGAATTGGCAATACTCCATCCGAAGACTAGCCCTGTGCCTCTGCGGAAGCGAGTCCAGAAAAATGGGGGCTGGCCCTCGGGCCAGCCCTTTGATTTTTACCTCCGCCTCAGCGAGCAGCTTTTTTTAAATAAGCCTAGCCGCGAGGGTTGGAACCGTACGGCATGGTCCCTTCCGCATCGCGGCTCATATATTAGCCCCTATAGGAAGAAACACAAGCGCTAATTCGGAGGAAAACTGTAGACAATCATCTACAAGGTCCGGCGTAAGGCTCTTCTCGATGTAGACGATTGTCTAAAGACTACTTCCTCCCTCGGAATTTTCGTGCTAGGATGCTTCGGGAGGATAAAATGCAAGGAAACACTCTTTTTTCTGAAGAAATATGGCAAGAGATAGCCTCAATCATCGCTTCTTCGTTCGCCATGAGCAAAGCCCGCGCCGATAAGCTCCGGACAAGTGCCACCGCCAAACTGATCGCGGCGATACCCTTCCTCGCCGGTTGCCGGGAGCCGGAGAGAACCGCCCTAGCCCACTTGGCTACCTACATCGTCGCCTCCGACGAGGCGGCCCAGGCCGTCTTCGACCACAAGCCCGGCGACGACTACGACGTCTTCGCTCGATTGGCGCCCATCGCGGGCTTCGAGGGAGGCGACCCGGCCATAATCAACCGTGGGATGAAGCTGCTCGCCATCAATCTTATCGCGGGATACAGGCGCGACCTCGAAACGGACAGATCTTCGGGCCATTACAATCCGATCAGGGCCGGGACTTGGAACGCCGACGATAAGCTCCTTTCTCTTACGAGCTCGATCGCCTCCATTCCCTGCGAGGAAATGGATCAGATAATGACGAGCGAGCGGGCGACCAACTCTTGGTGGGATCCTTTTTGAGCGATAGTACCAGACGTAGAACATCGCTGTTCCTGGGGACTGTCTTCCTCCTAGGCTACTTCGTTTCGGTAATCGGTACGCTATCGAACGGCCGGCTGAAGCTGCTCGACATTCTCCTTCACCCGTACACGCTGAGCATTTTGGCGATAGCCGTCCTGCTCTTCGCGGGATATTTCGCCAACTTGCTGGCCTGGATCCAGCCGATAGTCTTCTTCGCGCTCACGCCGATCAATCTTAGCGAGGACAATGCCTCGTTCTATTCCCTGGCGTTCTTCGTAATCGGGGTACTGCTGCTGTTTCGATTCGGCTTCTTCGAGACGCATAGAAGGCTAAAGATCTTCAGCTGCATCGCCTACCTCTTCGCCTGCGAGATCTTCGGATGGGCCCAATCGCGAAGGCCCTTCAGCCAGGCAGTCAGCCCGGTGTTCCTGACCATCGTGTTCCTGCTATTCCTCTATACGGTCTTCAATGACAAGGTCGTCGTCTACCTGAAGGAACCGAAGGTCAAGCTTTCCCTCGACGCGAAGGGTCTGTCCGAGGCCGAGCAGCTCTATATCCGGGCGCTGGTCAAAGGCAGGAGCGTCAAGGAAGTATCCTTCGAATTCGGCATAAGCGAATCCACGGTGCGCAACACTCTCGCGCGGGCCTACAAGAAGCTCGCGATAAGCAACAAGTCCGGCCTCGCTGGGCTCGCGGAAAAATACGAAATAGTCAAATAGCGGTCCCGCGAGTCCCTGTGTCGATATTCCCGACGCTCCTAATACGGTGTTGAAGAAGGCTCCGGAGCCTTTTTCAACACTACCTTGAAACATGCCCTAAAAGAGCGTAGGCGGCGATCAGGAAGCGGAAGCCACGATAGCCGGGGCCTGGATCGAGAGCCGCTTCGGAAAGCACTATATCGGTCGTCCAGGAAGCGTCCGGCTCACCGGTCGCCTTGCCCGACCCCCCGGCAGGATCGCGGGCAAGGATGAGGCGCCCCATCGGCGCCCCGTCGCAAGGCTCGGCCAGGATGGCCGCGAGCGCCCGGTCGAATTCCGCCCGGGCCGGCGAACCCGCTTCGCCCAGAGCCCCCGCGGCTATGTCGCCCAGGGCGGCGAGTCCGGCCGCCTCATCCTCGATAAAGGATTGGTACAGCCCATAGAAGCGCGGCATGATGCCCGCGATCGCGGCCGTCGACAGTAAGAGTTCGTCGGATACGAAGGCCGGGTCGCGCTCGCTGCGCAGACAGGAAACCAGGACGGCCACCGAGGACCGCGAGCCCAGCAGCTCGAGGGCGTAGGCGGCGGAGATGCGGACTCTCGGGATGCGCGAAGATGCCAAAGTATCCTCGATCGCGCCGACGCTCGCAAGATCGCCCATCCGCGCCAGGGCGACCATCGCCGAGGCCTGGAGCATGTAGTCCGAGGCCGATGCGGCGCGTCTGAGCACCGACATCACGCGCATACGGCGCTCCGCCTCCCTCGGCGCGCCCTTCCCCAGTATGCGCGCCGCGAGGTAGGCCGTAGTATAAGGCTGCCGCTCTACTTCGGCCGCCAGCGCATCCACGGCCTCCTTGCTCAGTCTGCCTATGTTCTCCATAGCCAAGAGGGCCTCGAGGCGCACGTCGAAGCGGGGCGAGCCCAGGTATCCGAGGAGGCTCGACTGGGCCGGACTCGCGGCGCCGCCGGATGCTCCCGCCCCGATGCCCCGGATGAGCTCGATTTCCTCCTCCGGATCGGCGCTCTTGTCCAGGCGGGACAGCAAGTTGAAGGCGCGCAGGTCTCGTATCGATAGCATTACGCCGATCGATTCGCGCAGCGAGGCGGCGCCGAGCCGGACGAGGCGGCCCATGCGCGCGAGGATCCAGGCAAGGAGGAGGAGGAAGAAGCCGAAGAGCGCGCGGAAGGCCGCGGCCTGTCCGAGGCCGAGCGCGCCCAATGCGTCGAGGACCAGACCGCCCGCGCCGGCTCCGATGGTGCCTCCGAGGCCGTACACGAGGAAGTAGACGACGCCGAGATCGAGCGTTCTCGCGGCGCTCACCAGGGAGAAAAAATAAGTCTGACCGGCGTTCTCCTCGCCTGCAAGGCCGAAGGAAGACAGGAAGTTGACCAGGCCGAGGAAGGCGGCCGCGCCCAGAGGGCCGGCCAGGATGCCCGTCGCCCCCGGGATTACCGCGAGCGGCGCGATACTCAGAGCCGTGACGGCGGCGAAGACGACATACAGCGGCTTGGCGCCGAGGCGGTCGATCAGGAGCCGAGTCAGCAGGCCCATCGCGAGGGAGCCCACGCTGGCGACCAGGGAGAAAGCCATCACCGCGTCGTCGCCTTGCGCGAACACGTCCTTCGCGTAGACGGGTAGGAAGGTGCGTGCCATGCCCGCGACGAGGGAGAGGAGGAAGAGGGCCTCCATAAAGGCGCGGAAGGGTTTGTCCTTGAAGGCCTCGCGCGCGCTGCTCGCGAGGCTGCCGGAGCGCTCGGACCTGTATCCTTCCGGTTCGGGCACGTATTTTAGCAGGACCAAGGAGCCGACTATCCCGACGACGATGCCTGCGCCCATCGCCGCGGCGAAGACCCAGGGCGGCGCGCTGGAGCCGATCACGAAGGCGATGAGGAGATTGGCGCCCATTCCCGCCAGCGAGCCTATAATCTGCACATTGACCAGGAAGGCTCCGCGATCCGCCCGCTTCCCGCCCTCGCCGCCGGCGGCGAGGCTGGCGAGGACGGGATTGTTTCCGATGAGGCCGACGCCCCGCAGCATATTGAAGAGGGCGATGCCGACGAGTATGAGGGCGAAGCCGTAGTCGGCCTTCCCTCGCGGGACCAATAGCGGAGCCGCCAGGGCGGGCGAGACGGCGACGAATCGCCAGAACCACGCGAGGCCGAACACCTTGAGGATGGGTCGACCGCTCACGATGCGTTTGCCCAGAGGAAGGAAGAAATAGGTCCCGTAGCTGAAAGCGTTGAGTAGCCCGACCATCGCGTTGGAGGCGCCGAGACTCAAAGCGTACAGCGTGACGAAGCTCCCCGAGAGCAGGACGAAAGAGGCGGAGTTGAGGCTGTTGAAGACGTAGAAGGACCGGCGGCCGCGCTGAAGGGCGGCTGGCGAGAGGGAGGGCATGGCGCCAGTATAGACGCGGGACGGCGCATATAAAAGAAAAATCCGTCGCGCTCGGCTTGAGGAAAGGACCCGCCCTCGCGTACTATTTCGTCATGATACGCCTCGGCCTCTGCTCGGGAGCATGCATCACGCGCGATACGACGAGCGTCATCGCGACCGCTTCGGCCGCGCGCCTGGATGCGATCGAATGGGCGGCGGACGCCCATATCGGGGTCGGGGACCTCAAGGCGGCCGAGGATGCGATGATGGCCACGCTGACGGCAGGTCTCACTACCGCATCCTACGCCACGCTGTACAGGGCCGGCATCGAGGACGTCGGCTACTCCCGCTTCGACGCCCTGCTGAAGGTCGCCTCCGTGATACAGGCACCGGCGATGAGACTGTACGCATGCGGCATCGGCGCGATCCCCGACGGGAAGTCGATGGGGGAGGCCAAGGCCATCGCCTTCATCGCTTCGACGCTGGGTCGCCTGGGCGATCGGGCGGCGAGAACGGGCATCACGCTCTGCCTCTCCATGGGGCGAGGCACCTTCCTCGACTGCTATGACCGCGCCGCCAGCATGCTGAAGGCCGTCGACCACGACTTCGTTCGTCTCGCATGGGAAGATCTCCCGGGCTCGAAGTCCGGCGAAGCGACCGCGGCCCTGGAGGGCGCGGGTAGCTTCGCCGGGCTCGTCGTCGCGAGATGCGCGGGCCGCGACGGTAGGCCCCGATCGGTCGCCGAGGACGAAAGCGCGTGGCGGGAGCGCATTCACGCCATCAGGCGCGCCGAGATCGACCCGAAGATGGGGAGCTTCGTCCTCCTGGGCGCCTTGCGCCCGGAGGGCAAGGCCGGCGACGAGACTCTGGCCGCGGACGCGGATACCCTGCGCGCGATCGTCGCCGAAGCCGGCTGATGCGAGACGGCCGCGGATCCGCGGCCGTCGAGAGCGCTAGCCCCCGTCTTTCTCCGCGGCCTTCGCCTCGTTCCAGTAGCCGTCCATGATGGCCATGCTATCGGACGACATCCGGACGCCCGATTCGGCCATGCGTTTCTCGACGTGCCTGAAGCGACGCGCGAACTTCTCGTTCGCCGCATGGAGGGCAATGGCCGGGTCGACCTCCAGGAATCGCGACAAATTGACCGCGCTGAAAAGAAGATCGCCCAACTCTTCCTCGAGCGCCGCGCGGTCGGCGTCCGAGACGGAAGCATCGCAAGCCCGCTCGGCTTCGGCCAGCTCTTCGCGGGCCTTGTCCCACAGATCGCCGGCCCGTGTCCAATCGAAACCTGCCTTGGAGGCCTTCTTCTGGAGCTTGTACGCCCGCTCGAGCGGCGGCAAAGCGCGCGAGACCGCATCGAGTAGGGAGTCCTTCTTGCGCCTGCCCTCCAGTTTCTCCTTGATCTCGTCCCACTGCTTGAGCACGGCGTCCGGCGTCTCGGCCACGGCCTCGCCGAAGACGTGGGGGTGGCGGCGGACGAGCTTGGCGCCGATGCCCGCCAGGGAATCGGCCACGGAGAAGGCGCCCTTCTGCTCGTACATGTAGCAGATCATGGTCGCGAGGAGGAAAAGATCCCCGGCCTCTTCCGCGACGTGGGACGCCTCTCCCTCGTCGATGGCTTCGACGAGCTCGTAGGCTTCCTCGACGACGCTTCCGCGAAGGCTAAGGGGCGTCTGCTCCCTGTCCCAGGGGCAGCCGTCGGGCGCCCGGAGCCGCGCGACGATCGAATAGAGGCGACCGAAGGCCGTTTCCGAGGCGAGCGGCCCTGGCGCCGAGAGTCCTTCTTTATTCTCATCCATGTTGCGTCCTCAGGCGCCCGGGGCGGAAGGCTTCGACTTGAAAAAAGCTCCACCCGATCGGACCAAGGCTCCGATATCGGAGGCCGGGATGAAAAAGCCTGCCTCCAGCCCGGGAGAAGGAGCGCGGGGGTCGATCGCGAAATAGGAGTACCAGGAGCCGAAGAGCGAAGGGTCGGGCATGGCCGGAGAGGAGGAGCCGCCCGCGCTTCCGCTCGCGGCGAGGATGCCCGACACAGCCTTCATGAGCTTGCGGACCGAGAGCGAGCCGATCGCGAATGTCTTGGCCGGCACGGCCTTCGCGAAAGCGGCGAAGGCCGGGTCCGCTTCCGAGCCACCCCCTGCGGTCTCGCGCGCGGCCAGCGCCTCGAGGGCGGCAGCGTCGCCCGAGGTGGCGAGGAAGCTCCCGTTCGAGACCGTCCACCGCGCCGCGACCGAGGAACCGAGAGCGGCGAGGACAGCCTCGGTCGAAGCCTTCGAGGACTCGGACCCGAGAGCGGCGAGCTTGGCTGAATCGACGACCTTGAGCCCGATGCCGAGCTCCCCGTAGGAGAAGGCGCCATCCTTCTCGTCCTGGCTCTTTATGGAGAGGGAGAGGCCGAAAGCATCGGCATATGCCTTCGTTAAGGCATTGTAATCGGGGTCGGTCGCCAATCCCTCGACCAAGGCGCGATAGGAAGCTTCGTCCTTGACGTCCTGGACGAAATCGAATTTGACCCTGATCATCTTCCTGATGAGATCGGCGATCGCGACCGGGTCTTCGGACTTGAAATCCTTGGCCGCGGATACGGCCGAGGCGTCGATGTCCACGTCCAAGCTCATCGCGCCCCGCGGCCCCGTCCTCTTCGCCCACTTCTCCTGGAGGGCGGCGGCCCGGAATGCGATGTCCCGAGGCAAGCCGAGACTCGAGACCAGGGACTCCATCAGCCGGGCGTAAAGGCCCGAGACGACCGTCGGGTCCACCGACCAGGCGTAGCCGTACATCGCGTCCGTCCTCAGCGACGGCGCCCGATCGAGGACGGGAGGGGCGAGGGAAGCCGCCGTCAGCGCCTTCTGCAGGTCGGAGCCGGATTTGGACGAGACGCCGATGCGCAGGATCAAGCCGGAAGCGCCTGGCTCTATCGCGGCGTCGGCGAGGCCCAGCTGGCCTAGAAGCGAGATGCCGAGTTCGCCTAGCGCCTTGGCCGCGGCCTTCGGATCGGAGACGGGTCGCCCGCCCTCCGGGGCAGGAGGAGGCGGCGTGACGAAGCCGCGAATCGCTTCGTCGATCGGCTTATAGGCGTCCGAGCTGGCCATCTTTATCGCTCCCGGATCGCCCCAGAGCTTGAGCGAGGAATCGGCGTAGCTCGAGAGCCTCGAGAGGTCGGCGCCCCTGGCCGGCGGGAAGGCCAGCTCGCCTTCGGCATCGGAGAGGACGATATAACCCTTGGCGTTCGCGATGACCCGCAGGGAGCCCGAGCCGAATAGCTTGCCTACTAGATCGTCGGGCCTGGATCTGTATGGAATGTAGAGGACTTCGCGCGTCTTCCTGGGCCCGGAGGAAGGCATCACGGCCAAAGCCCAAGGACGCGCGAAATCGAGCGCCTGCAGCGCCTCCGCGGAATCAGGAACCGATTTTTGGAGCATGTCCTGAAGATCGGAGCCGGTCGTCCTGTCGAGACCGGCCGCCTTCCAGAATTCTTCGGTCGCGGCGTAGAGCTTGTAGGGCGACTCGACGACCACGGCAGCTATCGCATCCGCTGGAACCAAGGTCACGAGAGGCCCTGCGGGAGCCGACTCGACGCAGGAAGACGAAATGGCGACTGTCATGGCGACAGCGCCGAAGATAGCGCGCAGGCTGGCCGCCCTAGCCCTCCGGATGACCTTATCGCTCGACATGTGCACCGCCTTTCAACATTGATCGATATCGATCCTGCGCTTTTCGGGGTCGGGATTGGGCTTCCAGAAGACGGCGACGCAGCCGATCACCCTGACCAGCTCGCTGCCCGACCGGCGGGCGAGCGCGACTGCGAGCTCTCGTCGCGACTCCTTGAATGCGCCGAACCGGAGCTTGACGAGCTCGTGGAGGCCCAGCAGCTCATTCAATCGATCGCCGAGCTCCGTCGTAGCGTCGGCCCGACCGAGGGTAGCAAGGCAGTCCATGGATTGGGCCGAGCGGGAAAGGAAGCTGCGCTGCTTCGAGCTGAGCATGGAGAGACCTTCAGAAGGGGAGCCGCTCGAGACTGCGGATGACGAGGCCGAGAAGGGCGCCTCCGCCCGCTCGGAGGAAGAGGAGGACGACGAAACCCGTGATCAGGCCCTGAAGGTAATTCACGATCCGGCCGCGATAGATGAGGCGATTGATCGTGAAGAGCACGGGGTTCAGCATCGAGTCTATGACCATCCAGAGCGGATGGAGAGAGTTCCAGCGCGCAGCATAGGCGACGAGCCTCACGATGGCGCAGACGGCGAAGAAGGAGATCACGAAGGCGACGGCCGACCATGCGGCTCCGAGGACGAGGCCGAGCACGAGGCCTACGCTGATCCTGCCCGTATAGGCGAGGGTAGTAAGGAGGTCGTTGAGAACCGCGAGGGTGGCGAGCGCCGCAATCGGGCTGAAGTCGAAGGTTCCGGATCTGAGGAACCGTATGCGGCGAAAGCGGGACAGGTAGGGGTCCACGAGACTGGCCAGGATTTCCCCGCCTCGCCCGGCATCGATGCCGGGCACCCAGGACATGAGCACTCTGGCGACGCAGAGGAAGATGTAGACTATGACGGCCACGTTGAGGACCCGCGCGACGATGGACAGGATCACACGAAGCCCCCTTGGAAGCTCGCTATTGGCTGGGCTTGATCTTCTGCAGCTCGGTCATCGTCTGCTTGAGCCCGTTGGACGCCAAGGCGGCATCCCGGCTCTCGCGCGCCGGGTCGAAGGTCGGATCGAGCCGCAATGCCTCGTCCCAGAGGGTTATCGCTTCGTCGGTTTCCCCGCGGGAGTAGGCATCCAGGCCGCTAAGATATAGCGTATCGACCTTTTTCGCAATATCGGCGCGACCCAGGTCGCCCAGGGCGAACGCGGCTTGGATGGATATCCTATTGAGAGGCGTGAACTGAGTAGTCAGGTCCAAGGTATAGTTTACCGTGATGCGCACCAGCTCGAGGTCGAAGGTCGAGCCGATCGAGAACCTAGGGTTGCCCCCCTGGATGAGAAGGCCCGTGTGGAGCTGGAAAAAATCCGTGACCTGGACCAAGCCGCCGCCCGCGAAGCTAGTCGCCTCCGATTGGGAGAGGTTCACGAGGTCCAGCGGCTGAGTCACGTCGAGGGAGAATAGCAGGGGCTTGAGGGGCGAGTAGGCGAGCCCGGCGGTGGCGTCGGTCGGGAGGGGGTCGCCATACACCGGAGGCCCCAAATTCTTTATCGTGAGGGCTAGGGAGAAATTCTTGTTCCTCGACGAGTAAAATTTGAACAGGTTGAAGCGGGATAGCAGTCCCCCGTCTATCATGAAGCCGGCCGCGGAGTTGCCGTTCCCCGACGTGACGCCCGAGTCGACGGCCGGCATCGAGCGGTAGGCTATCTTGGCCGTAGCGCCCGCGGACAGGCCGCTGAAATAAAATCCCGGGAAGAAATCGTATGAAAGGTTGAAGCCGGCCATCGATTCGGAGTAATAGCCGGCCCCGACGCGGTCCCCGAACTGGTCGGTCGCGGGGAACGGAAGGTATAGCCACTTCCCGCCGATTCCGATGCCCAGGTTTTTGTAGCGGATCGTATAGACCGCGCCCTCGATCTTGGTGTCCGCTATCCAGTTGTTGTGAAAAACCGATAGCTCGGTGGAGTCGAGAAGGCTCGAGGCCGCGGGATTGGCCTCGAAGTACGAGGAATCCAGGCAGACTGCCGAGTAGGCGGTTCCCATGCCCTCGTCTAGGCCGCCCATCGGGATGAGGAGGGAGCGCATGGTCGTCGTGCCTGCGTTGGGGTCGACGTTGAGTATATTCGAGATTACGTTGTAAATGTCGGAAGTGTTCTGGGCATTAGTCCGCTGCGCGACGGCCATGAGGAAGACGAAGGCGAAAAGTACAGCCGAGCGCTTCATACTCGAACGAAAGTATACTATGGTCCTCATTCGATTTCTATATCGGGACCTTCCAGCGACGGCTCAAGCCATGGTTTCCGGAGGATATCGCCAATGCGAGACACCCTATAGCCGCGATCTTCCTTCAATTAAAGATATCCGAGACCGAAAATTAACAGACTCGCCTAAATGCGCGAAGTATCATCTTGACCGGAAAGGTACTGGCCCACACTGCATGCCTCGTAAGCGGCTCGCCCTCTTCCTCCTCCTCGCCCTGCTCCTCGGAGGGGGAATCGCCTGGCCCGCCGACCAGAAGACGGACGTCTTCGCCCCGGTGGATGCCCTAATCGCCGAAAAGCGCTATTCAGAGGCGATAGAGGCGCTGCGAGGCCTCATGGTGAGCGCACCCCGCAGGACTCGCGCCATAAAGGACCGGATCGCCAACGCCCAGCTCCTGGAGGCCGACGACGAGATAGCCTCCCAAAACTACAACGAAGCCTTGTCCACCTTGAGCCAATTCTGGAACCAGAACCCCGAGCGAGCCGATCAGGCGCAGAAGCGAATACGCAAGATCAACCAGCTCCGCGAGCGATACAATCAGCTGGCGAAGGCCCTTCTCGCATACATGGGCGAGGCCAAGAACCGCGGCGATCCCAATTACAACGTCGAGGTCACCAGGCGCCTAGAGGCACTCGACAGCCTGGACAGGAATAATCCCGATTCGAAAAAGACAATAACGGGCTTGAAGGAAACCTCCCTCGCCCTGGTCAATCAGGACGCGATGAAGACGGTAATGAGCGCCGGGAGATCTCTCATCGACGCCGGGGAGTACGTAAAGGCAGCGCGGGAATATCTGAAAGGCTTCGCCCTGTTCAAGCCCGAATTCGAGAACGCGGGCTACGACGAGCTGACCATGAAGGCCGTCGCCAGCGAAGAGCGGAAGGCCGAGGCCATGCCCGACGCCTACGAGGAGATGCAGGCCGGCCTTGCGAAGGCGGCGACCGACCTTGGCGCCGCCCTCGAATCGGGCTCTCCCGACGAAGTATCCGCGGCCTTGCCGGCGGCCAGGGTGGCGTTCGAGGCTCTCCGCGGACTCCGCGAGTCCGTCTTCGCGACCGGCGGCAGTCTCGCCCGCAGCTACGACGAGATCCCCAAGGAAGGCAAGTCCCCGATAGAGTATCAGTACCTCGCCTACCTCGACATCTTCCTTCGCGGCCGGCCCGACAGATGGGGACCGGACAAGAAGCCCGACGCGGAGAAGGGTAAGCCGGAGGGAATCGGGGGCGCCCTTCTCTCCCAAAGCGCCGCGCTCCTCGATGGTCTGGGCAAGTCGGCCCAGGATTGCGTGGAGGCGGCTTACAGCGCCGCCGAGAAGGACTACGATGCCGGCTCCTATGCCCAGGCGGGAGGAGGCTTCTCGCGCGCGGCCGCCCTCGTCGCGCCGGGCGCGGAAATTCTGGGCTACTGGTCCTTGATGAAGGAGAGCGATTTCGTTCCGGACCTCGCCGAGCTGCGGGCGAAGATCGGGAAGGCCGCGGTCGACGCCGAACGCCTAGCCCTGCTCGGGACGCTCTCCTCGGCCGGGGAGAGGCTGGCAAGCCTGACGTCGGGCTATCTTGCGGCCTCGTCCGAGGCGTCAGGCTACGCCGCGCGCCTCACGGTGGCGGTCCCGCTCGCGGATGCGAGGGCGGCCCTGGATGGCTATCGCGCCTCCCTCCGCGATACGGAGACGAAGATCGGAGAAGAGGCTATAGGCAGAGGGGCCCTCGCCGCGGCTGCGGCAGCAGCGGCGAAGCTTGGCGACGACCGCCCCAACGCGGCCTTTGCGTCCTATTCGGGGAGGCTTGACAGGGCCTCGGCGGCGGCCAAGGCCGCGGAATACGCAGTGGCTGCCGCTCGGGGCGGCGTCGAAGGCGACTACATCGAGCGTGAGCTCGCGGCCCGTACCGCGGCCGTAGGAGCGGACGACGCTCTCACCGATGGTCTACCCTCATCTCGGCCGGAACGCGCCCGGGCGGGTTACCTGGACCCCTCGCCGACTGGCGCCGCCTTGGCCCTCGCGACCGAGGCGCCAAAGCTGGCTTCCCTGGCCGGTTGGATCTCGGGCGACCTGAGGACCATGGAGTCCGAGAGCGCCACCCTAATTGCCGATCCGGCCTTCGCGAGCTCCGTCGCGAGGATCGAGGATCTGGGCAAGAAGGTCGCGGAGCTCCAGGCTCGAAGCGTGACCGCCCTCGCTAGGGCCACCGAGAAGAGGAAGGCTGCGGCGTCCTCTCTCGCGGGGGCTCGACAGGATATGGACGCGGCGAAGTCGCGACTCGCCGACGTCAAGGCCCTGATCTCCCAGGACAAGGGAAAAGGCGCCAGATCTACGGCCATTGAGAAGGATTTCGCGGATTCACGCGACAGGCTCGACAATGGACTGAAGGAGATTGTCGCATCCTCGAATCAGGACTTCGATCCGAAACCCTGGGACGATTTCCAGCAGCTCTATTCGCAACTCAGCGCCGATCTCGAGCAAACGAAGAAAGGCTACGTCATCGACGAGACATTCCGACGCCTCGCCGAAGGACAGACCTATTACGAGCAAGGGCTGTTCGACCTAGCGGCGGAATCGCTGAACGGCGCGCAGGACCTATGGCTGGAGGACAACGACAGCGAACAGGAGCAGGTGAAGTACTGGCAGAACCTGGTCAAGCAGGCGAGCGATACGAACAACAAGCGCGAGGTGAAGCAGGGCGACGCTCTGTACTACGAAATAGGGAACTATCTCTCGGAGGCACGCAAGCTCTTCCTCAAGGGCGACGGCCTCATGAAAACCGGGCGCAAGGCGGATGCCGCGGCGACCTTCGACGAGGCGCGGCAGAATATCGGCTACGTCACGAGGGCCTTCCCCCTTAACGCCGAGGCGGGCCTCCTAGTCCTGCAGATACTCAAATCGACGGATGTCGAAGCCTACAGGAAATCCCTGCCGCGACGCATCCAGGAGGCGGTGGACCTGCTCGCGACCGATGCGAGCTCGGGCTATTCGAGGATCGCCGACCTGTATAAAATGGAACCTGGTTATCCGGGGCTCAAAGCCACCCTCGAGAACGCGGAGATCAAGGTGGGCAAACGCCGCGCGCCGCCCACCAAAGAGGAATTGGCCAAGGCCTCTTCCCTTGTCGCCGACGCGGAAAGGCTGCTCAAGACGGGGCGCAAAGACGACGCCGCCAGGGCCGAGACCGATCTAGGCGCGGCATTGACCGACGATCCGGCCAACAAGAGGGCCTTGTCCCTCCTGCGCGACCTCAAGACCTTGCAAGGCAAGACCGCCGGCCCCGCCCTCGGGGCCATCGACCAGGCCATACTCGATCAGGCTACGCTCTCCTTCGCTGCGAGCAAGTACAATCAGGCCCGAGACCAGCTGTCGCAGCTGCTGTCGGACCCGGGGAAGAGGACAAAAGACGTCCTCAAGCTCGACAACGACCTGAAGACCCTGGGGTATTGATGGCGACAAGAATGCCTTCCTGGAAGGCGGCGGCGCGGATAGCCGCCGCCTTCGCCCTCCTCCTCGTCGTTCCGCCCTCCTGGGCCGAGTTCTGGGAGGCGCCGGCCGCCATTTCCGAAGGCCGGTTCCCCAGCTTCTTCGCCACGGACGCCGGTCCTGTTCTCATCTGGCAGGAATCCCAGGTGTCGGGCGATTCGGGCACGGCGCGCATTCGCTTCGCCCGATTCGAAGGGGGCTTCTGGAAGGCGGGCGACGTCTCGGACGCAGCCTACTCGTACAACTCCAACGGCTCGCCGCCCATCCTTTACTCCGCCACCCAGGCGCGGAGCGGGACTATCGCCGTCGCCATAGCCGCATCCGACACGAGCATCGAGGTCTGGAAGTCGCGCGAGGGAGGCCGGAGCTTCACGCTCGCGGGCAAGCTCCAGGCTGGCGTCACTACGGTCGCCCCGCGCATCTATCCGAGCGCCTCGGGCGGATGGTTCGTGTTCGCCACCCAGGGCAGGCCCTCCGCCGGAGCCGCCCGGGGCGCACCGGCGGCAGATGCCTCCGCGGGGAGCAGCGCGAATGTCGCCGCGCTGCCAAGCAGCGTCAGCATCTACATAGCGCGAAGCGCCGACGGATCTACCTGGAGCGGATTCGAGCCTCTCGTCGCCGACGACGAAGGGCTCCTCATCAATTTCGCTCCCTATTCCTCTCCCATGACCGCGAAGGATATCGTGGTATTCCAGACTTTCGTCCTCGGCGAAGGCAAGCTCTCATCGCGTTACCAATTGATGTCCAAGATCTCGTCCGACGGCGGGGTAACATGGACCAAGGCCAAGCCCATTACCGACTTCGACGATCCTTCCGGGGGTACGGAAGCCGGGCCGGATTACTACGATAACGAGGCGGCCCAGCTCGTTCCCTCCGGAGGGAAACTCTACATCGCCTGGGAGAGGCGCAGGACCAAATCGACGCAGACGCAGGTGTGGGCCGCCAGGATCGACGAGTCGGGCGGCCTTGACCCTAAGACCGCCGGATCTTCCGCATCCGCGACGGGCTCCTTCATGCTATCGCAGCTCACGGACCTTGGAAGCGGGCCGGCCCTGCTCGCTCTCGAGGAGAAGCTGAAAGCCAACCGCGTCCTCTTCTCCACATCGAAGGAAGGAACCTGGACGAGCGAGGACGCCGACCTCGTCGGCAAGAGCGACCCGACCGGAACGGGACTCGTCAATTTCGCCCGCGCGATCCAGGTGGGAGGCAGGATCTTCCTCGCATGGCAGATCGATTCGGGCGAAAACAGCCGCATCCTCGCGATGCCGCCCGTCACAAGCGTCGGTCCGCCGGCCCTCGTCCCTATCAATTTCGTCCTGGGAAAGCGCGCTCGGCCCGATTCCGTCCAGATTCGGGTGGATATGCCGAGGGATGCCGCGGGCTTGAAGGGTTATGCCTTTATCTGGAAGAAGACCCCGGACAAGGCCAGCGCGGCTTCGATAGCCCAAGCGGCCCCCGGCCTGGCGGAGCTTTGGAAGAGCGGCGTCAGGAGGGATCCGGGCGACTCGTCCCTCAGCCTCGCGGCCACGCAGGACGGCAATTGGACACTTTGGGCGTCGGTAGAGGACAACGCGGGTAACCGCTCGTCCCCCGCCAACCTTTCCTATTATAGGAAGCGCCTACCCCCGGCGGCACCCATCGTGATGCCCCCGGAAACCGACGAGGGCGGCTTCCTCGCATCGAATTCCTTCACGATCCGATGGATAGCCCCGGAGGCCGACGACTTGGCCGGCTACACTTGGGACCTCTCCTACGCCGGGCCGCTGGAGACCGGGAATAGTCCGTCCTCAACCATCCTCGCCGCCGGGAAGGCGCCAGCCTCGCAGGCCCCCGCGCTGCCCGGGCTTTCGTCGTATGAAAGCTCGCTCGTGCGAGCCCTTGGCCTGAGGCTGCCGCCGCCCGGAGTGCTGGGCACCGGAGAATCCTACTCGGCCGATAATGTCGAGGACGGCTATTATGTCTTCTCGGTTTCGGCGATCGATACGACGGGCAATATCAGCGGCGTCGCGTCGATGCTGCTGAAGGCCGACAAATACAAGCCTTACACCGTGGTCACGCTGGCCGATCCCAAGCGCGACGATCTCGGCCGCACGGTGCTTCGCATCCTCGGCCGCGGCTTTCTCGCGGACGGGGACATCGAGCGCGTGGCCATCAGCCGAAGCGGCCGAGAGCCCTACGACATCGATCGCAGCCTCGCGAAGGGCGATTACAGGATTTCCTCCGATCGTGAGCTCGTCGGGCTCGCCTTCGAGGACGCCGAGGCGGGCTCCTACAGGATCGGCCTCTACCATTCGACTCGAGGCTGGTACTGGACCGGCCCGCTCCTCGCGATAGACTCCTCGGGGACCATAAAGTACGGCGTGACCGCCTCTTACGAACCCGCCTTCAGGCTGTTCCCCGGACGGAACCGCCCGTTTACGATATACGACGTCATGGTGCTCATGGCCGTCGCCTTCGCCGCCGCCGGCATCCTCCTCTCCTCGAGGCAGATTATAGCCGTAGCGCGCGAAGGCGAGGCCCTGCGCCGCGACGCCTTCGCCCTCGTCACCGGAGGTCCTATGCCGCAAGCGATATCGGGAAAGGCAGCGCGCGCCCTCGGCCGGCGCGGCGTCGGGCTCAGGGTGAAATTCACCCTGATCATCGCGGTCCTCGTGATATTCGTCGTCCTCATGCTGGCGATATTCCTCGGATACAACATGATAATAAGGACGAGCTCGGAGTTGGCTAATGGACTCGACCAGCGCGCCCGCGTCCTCCTCGAGAGCGTCGTGCAGGGAGGCCGGTTCTTCCTGGGCAAGGAGGACGCCGTGACCCAGCTGAGCCTCTTCCCCTCCCAGGCCAAAGCCATGCAGGGCGCCGACTACATCACGATCAGCGGCCAAGGAACCGACCCGAAGGTCGCCTCCGGAGAGGTCGTCTACGCGACGAACGACGACAAGATAACCTCGAAGCTCGATCCCTCCACCCTCAACGCCGGCAACGCGGTCGTGCTAGGGCAGTCCGCATTCAAGGCCGCGGGAGGCGCCGATCCCCTGGCGCCACTCGTTGCGGCCAAGGTCAGGGACCTTGGCGAAAAGGCGGCAGCGGCAATATCGGACGAACTACAGCTGAAGTCGCGGCTCGCGCTCGAAAAGGCCGGGCTCAAGCCCGGCTCTGGCGGCGATCAGCGCCGCGCCGAGATAAACGCCGAGCTCGACTCGGTCGATCTGCGCATTCGCGACAAACTATCGACTCTCTCCGACCAAGAGCTCGGCTCCATCCCGCGCTTCGACTCGGCGACCCTTTCCGCGGCGCCCATGAACTACCTGTTCTACAAGCCCATCCTCGAGTATCGGCCGAGCGACAGCCTCCTCTATCGCGGTATGGTCCGCCTCGAGGTCAGCACGGCGCAGATCGTCGCCGATGTCCGCTCGGCGACCCGCGACCTCGTTCGCCTGACGCTCATCATAGCCGCCATAGCCCTGGGCATAGGGATACTGGGCGCCTTCGTCCTGTCCACCGTGATCGTCGTCCCGATCCGCAAGCTCGTGGCCCAGATCGAGCGCATCCGCGACACCGAGGACAAGGAGAGCCTCGAAGGTTCCAAGATCGAAGTCGCTTCGCGCGACGAGCTGTATACGCTCGCCGATACCGTCAACCAGATGACGGATGGCCTCGTGAAGGCGGCCAAGGATTCGAAAGAGCTGATCGTCGGCAAGGGCATCCAGAAGATGTTCATCCCGCTGGATCCGGCGCCGGGATCCAAAGTGAAGCTGAGCACCGGGAAGCGCGACGAAAAGGACTTCGAGATATTCGGCTATTACGAGGGCGCCAAAGGAGTCTCCGGCGACTACTGGGATTTCCGTTCCATAAACTCCCGCTACCACTATTTCATAAAATGCGATATCTCCGGGAAGGGCGTATCCGCCGCCCTCATCATGGTCCAGGTCGCGACGATGGTGATCAATTACTTCAACGATTGGAAAAAGGCCATGCCCAAGGTCATCGACCTGACGGACCTGACCTACAAGATAAACGACTTCCTGGAGGAGAGGCAGTTCGTCGGCCGATTCGCGGCCTTCACCCTCGGAGTCTGGGACTCCCAGGTCGGCGTGGCCTACCTCTGCGAAGCCGGCGATCGCAAGCTCCACGTGTGGAACGAGAAGGCTCGAAGGCTCCTCGAGGAGCTCCTGCCCGATTCCCCGGCCGCCGGCCCTCTCGCGAGCTTCATGGTCCAAATGAAGAAGCCCTTCGTGCAGATCGAGCGGAAACTGGACCACGGAGACGCCCTGATGCTCTACACGGACGGTATCGAGGAAGCCAAGCGTCGCTTCCGAGACCGGGAATACAAGGTGATCGAGTGCGCCGACGCGGAGAAGGACAAACCGCACGAGAACCATACGGGCGGCCAGGACAACGAGGAATTCGGCTACGAGCGCATAACCGCCATCCTCGAGGCGGTCGCCTCGCGCGGGAGCTATCGCCTCGAAAAGCACCACGATCCGGCGGCTGGGGAGGTCCTTTCCTTCGACTTCGCCGGCTGCGGGGAAAGCCTCGAGGAGAAGATCCTCGCCCTTGTATCGATCGAGAAGGTATTTAGGCTCTACAGGGATCCCGCCGCTACGTCGAAGGACGCCGTGCTCGTAGACCAAAAGGTCGACGCCTTTCTCGAGAGTCATTTCGATCAGTACCGCCTCTACTGCTCGGACAAGAAGCCCTACGCGGACACCGAGAACCCCGGCTATCTCCTCTACCAGGGAATCCGGGAAGACGCGCAATACGATGACCTGACGCTGCTGGCGATCAGGAGGAAGTGAGTCCCGCGCTCATCGAGACAGGCCGACAGACCTACACGCCCTGCCGTCTAAATCGGCTTCGCGAGCTTTTCGGCGAGAGCGCCCTCGTCGCGCAGGTCGTCGCGCTCGAGCATCGCGTACCCCTCCTCGTCCATGGCCATCACGAGCGCCTTGGACCAAAGAGCGGCATTGCGCGAAAGCAATTCGTAGATGGAGCGCCTTACGTCGTCGGCCCGCCTATCGGGGACCATGAGCTCGAGATAGCCTCCCGCGAAAAGGGCGACCGATATCCAGCGCTTGCCGAGGACCAGCTCGCAGACGTTTTGCGCACCGCCCGCGAGCTCTTCGTGATCGCGAAGCCATTCTTCATGGAAGCCCGGTATCGGCAGGACTTCTCCGCGGGGAGTCAACCAGCTCGCCCCGCGCAACAGTACGTAGGACGCCGCCTCTCGGTGGGCCTTCATGCGCTGTCCTGCGACACCCGCGCGTCCGTAGAGTCGGCATCGGAGAATAGCCTCAGGAAAGCCGCGAAGTGCTCGGGCGAGGATGCGCGTACGAGCCTTCCGCCCGGCAGTTCAAGGGTCCATGCTACCAGGAGGAGGCGCCGAAGGCCGGCTTCCCTGCGCAGGCGCTTGTTCAGCGCGAAGTCGCCGTGGCGATCGTCTCCGAGGATGGGCAGGCCATGGGCTGCCAGGTGGATGCGGATCTGGTGTGTGCGCCCCGTCCCGAGTACCAGCTCGAGGAGCGAATAGGGCCTTGGCACGCCCGGCTCGGCGGCAGGGCCGCGCGCGTCCGCTCGGCGGCCGAAGGAGACGATAAGCCGCCACTCGGTCGAGGCCGTCTTGTCTCCGCCACGGCCGGGCACCGGGTCGTCGAATCGACCCGAGACCCCGCCCGGCGAGCCCGAGACGACGGCGCGATAGGTCTTGCGCAGCTCCCGGGATTCGATCAGGCGCGACCATTTGGCGGCCGCGGCGGCCGATCGGGCGACGACCAGACAGCCTGCCGTCTCCTTGTCGAGCCGGTGGACGAGGTATGGTCTGAAGCCTAAATCCCTCTCCACCGCCTCGACGACCGAGACGCGCACGCCTTCTCCGGGCTGCGAGGGGAGACCGGAGGGCTTGTCCAGCACGAGGATTTCGTCATCCTCGTAGAGCGCCTTTATCATCGGGGCAGAATATAGTGGAGGTGCGCCCCGGAGGCAAGACGCGTCACCCCCCCAAGACGGACATGCCGAGGAATACGGCGTTCATGCCGAGGAGCACGACGGCGGTCGCCCATCCGATGATGTTGCCGAGCTTTCCGTTCACGTGCGCGCCCATGACATCCCTCTTGTTTATTATGATGAGCATGCTGATGAGGACGACCGGCAGGAGGACGCCATTGACGACCTGGGACCAGATCGTTATCTGGATGAGGGGCGCCTTCGGGAGGAGAATGATCGCCACGGAGACGATGACTATGATGGTGAATAGCCAATAGAATTGCGGCGCATCTTTCCATTTCTTGTCGATGCCAGCCTCGAAGCCGAAGGCTTCGCAGACATAGAAGGCCGTAGCGATGGGCAGGATGGCCGCGGAAAAGATGGATGCGACGAAGAGGCCGGCAGCGAAGATGATATAGGCCGCGTCGCCCGCCAGGGGCTTCAGGGCTATTGCGGCGTCCTTGGCTTCATCTATTTTCACACCGTTGACGTGGAGGGTGGAAGCGCAGGCTACGATGATGAAGAAGGCGACGATGACGGTGATGAAAGCCCCTACCACGACGTCCGCCACCGTATATTTGTACTTCTCCAGTGTTAGACCCTTCTCAATGACGGAGGATTGCATATAGAACTGCATCCACGGAGCGATGGTCGTGCCGACAATGCCGATCACCATAACGATATAGTCGAAGTCGAACTCCTGCCGGGGATGTATCATCGCTCGTCCGATCTCGCCCCAATCCGGCTTCCCGAGGAGGGCAGATACTATGTAGGACAGCAGGAAGAAGCTGAACACCAGGAATATCTTCTCGGCCGACTTGTAGCTGCCCTTGACTACGAGAAGCCATACCGCGATCGCCGCCCCAGGCACGGCTATGTACTTGCTGACGCCGAGGGCGAGCATCGAACCCGCTACGCCCGCGAATTCGGTAGTGGTGTTTCCGATATCGGCGATGACGAGGCAGACGAAGATGAAGAAGGTAACCTTGACACCCGCATTCTCGCGGATGAGGTCGGCGAGACCCTTCCCCGTCACGATGCCCATCCTGGCGTTCATTTCCTGTATGACGATGAGGACGATTAGAGAAGGTATCAGCGTCCACAGAATATCGTAGCCGTAAATCGCTCCGGCGACCGAATAAGTGGTTATGCCGCCGGCATCGTTGTCCACAGAGCCGGTGATTATTCCCGGACCGAGGACGGAGAAGAAGACGAGGAAACCAGCGAAGACGGCCTTCGCGTTGAACTTCTTGAGCATGGTGAGTGTCTCCGGCTGCTTTCAGCGCTTGTGCATGACGTACTCGAGCACGTCTTCGATGACTACCGTCCCGGCCATCTTACCTTCGGCATCTACGACCGGCGCTGTATGTAGCTTATATTTCAACATCAGCTCGGCCAGTGAGCCCGCGGCGTCGGTATCGTGCAACGGGTCCGTAACCGAGTTCATGATCTCGCCGAGGCGCGCCTGCGGATCGGCGACGACGATGTCCCTGAGCGATACGGTAGCGACGTATTTGCCTCGCGCATCGAGTACATAGACGCTATACACTACCTCGGCCTCGGGTTTGACGGCGCGGAGCTCGGCCATCGCATCGGCGACCTTCATCGACTGGTTGAAAAAGACGTAATCCTTGGACATAAGGGAGCCCACCGAGTCTTCCGGGTAGGCCATGAGGCTCCGTACCTCGCTCGAAGACTCCGTCTCCATCTCAGCGAGCAGGCGCTCGGCCTTTTCGGCCCTGAGCTCGTCGAGGATGTCGGCGACCTCGTCGGCGGGCATCTTCTCGAGGACATCGGCCGCCTTTTCGTCGGATAGATTCTCGAGGATCCTAACCTGGGCGCCAGGCTCGAGCTCCTCGAGGACGTCGGCCGCCCTCTCTTCGTCGAGGGAATTGAAGAGGGCAACGCGGGACGTATGGTCGAGGTCCTCCAGGATATCGGCCAGGTCCGAAGGATGGATGCCCTCGAGCTTGGAATAGGCCTTTGATAGCTTTATCTGCGTGCTGGAGAAATCGACCGCCTCGACCTCGTTCCATAGTATCAGCTTGCTGGAAAGGGACTTCCCGAACGCCTTAAGCAGGCGAGACAGAGGCCTTGCCACGCCGAGCCTTCGGAAGAGTCCCTCGAGACCCACATCGACGGCGACAAGATAGCTGCCGGCTGGGCCGGAATCGAGCACGAGGTCGTTGACCCGCACCAGCTTGCGCCCATCGACGTCGACTATCTGCTTGTCGAGGAGGTGCTTCTTGACGTATAGCAGGTTCTCGGGAGACAGCGAAGCATCCTTGATGGAGGAAGCTACGAAGGAATAGCGACCCTCCACACGTCTGACGCGGCATTGGCCGAAATCCACGATCCGCTCGCCATCGCGCGTGGAGATCGATGCCGCAACGACCTTCGGGCGCTGGATACCGACATCCACTATCAGATCGGCGAGCCTGCCGATCATATCGTCGGCCTCGCCGAATAGCTTGGAGCCGAGGAGCCTGCTAAAGTAGATGGTCGTATTTGGATTCATTGCGGTTTCCTCCGATGGCATAGGCGCGGAGGGACCGCTCGATACAGGAGGGCCGCCCGCGTCAATGGACTAGGGTATCGGTACTACCTGGGCCTGCGTCCATAGACAGGGAGTCTCCACTTTAAAGGGTCGGGGTCGCCAAGGGCCCCAGGTCCGCAAACGGCCCGATAGGCCCCATGCGGATTCCTCATGTAGGTATAGCCCGTGACGGGAATCGAGTCAATGACGGGATTTTCGTGCCAGCCACCAAGCCTTCGATCCCGACTTGATCGCTTCCGCGACGTCTGCGATGCATGCTAGCCTCTTGATCATGAAAACCAGGGCTTCCCTGCTCAGAAGGGCGGCGATCATAGCCCTCGTCGGCAACGCCCTTCTCGCGGCGACCAAGCTGATAGTCGGCTTCGTTGCCGGCTCCTTGGCAGTGGTTGGCGACGGAATCGATTCCTCCGCAGACGTGGTCATAGCCATTGTCGCCCTCTTCACGGCGCGCATCGTCGATAAGCCCGGGGACCGCGAGCACCCCTATGGCCATTCGAGGGCCGAGACCGTGGCCACGACGGTCCTGTCCTTCATCGTCTTCTTCGCGGGCTCCCAGCTCCTGGTGCGAAGCGTATCGGCCCTGATCAACGGAGAGGCGACAGCGCTGCCTTCGACCTTCGCGATACTCGTGACGCTCTTCTCCATCGCCGGCAAGCTCCTCTTGGCCTGGAGCCAGTTCTATTACGGCAAGAAGGCCTCGAGCTCCATGCTTGTCGCCAATGGCAAGAACCTGCGCAGCGACGTCCTGGTATCGTGCTCGGTCCTGGCGGGACTGGGCTTCACCTTCGTCCTCCGTATGCCGGTGCTCGACCGAATCACCGCCCTACTGGTCTCGCTGTGGATAATCAAGGTAGCCGCGGGAATATTCCGCGAGGCCAATACCGAACTCATGGACGGCACCGAGGGCGAGGGCCCCTACGGCGAAGTGTTCGCCGCGGTATCTTCGGTCCCCGGGGCAGGCAACCCGCACCGCACTCGGGTACGCAGGCTGGGCTCGCTCCTCGTCGTGGACCTCGATATCGAGGTGGAGCCCCAGCTCAGCGTCGCTTCGGCCCACGCCATCGCCGTCGAAGTCGAGCTCGCGATCAAGCGAGCCCTGCCGGAAGTGTACGATGTCATCGTCCATGTCGAACCGCGGGGCAACTCGGAGGAGGAGCGCTTCGGCCTGAGACCCTAGGCCCGGCTAAATTGAATTGCCCAACCCGGGCGCGACGGGTTATATTGGTTTAAGCAAAGGTAAAACATGGAGCCGATAAGCGACTTGTCGTGGCTGCGCCAGCTCTCCCTCTGCTCGGTGGAGCGCTTCGAGCTCCACGGTTTCGGGATCGCCCTGGTCTCCATGCCTCCGACTCCGGCCCGCCACGAGGAACGCTTCCGTTACAGGCTTCTCGCCTTCGACCCCGGCCTGGGCAAGCCGGTTCTGTCGATCGACCTCGAGACGGACATCCTGGGCGATTGCTGCCTGGCCGTCCAGGCAGGCAGCGAGCATCGCGTCCTTGCCCGCTACGATTCTCCGCCCGGGTTGGCCGAATTCCGCTCGCGAGCCATCGACGAGGCCGAGGCCATCCTGCCCTCCTCGCCGCCGGCCCCGCCCGCCCGCGGACAAGCGCGCAAGCGCCGTCGGACTTGAGCCGATACTGAATCATGACGCGCCTTCGCCTCCCTTGCCTCCCGCTCATAGTGGCGGGTTTCCTCGTCCTGGCCGCATCGGGCCGGGTCGAGTCCGAGCAGCTCAAGTCCAAGCTCGGATTCTTCGTCGACATGCCTTCGGGCTTCACGCTGAAAAGCGGTGACGGCGCGACCCGCTTCGCCTTCACCGACCCCGAGGGCGGGATGGAGTACGACATCCTCGCCTACGAGCCCGGGCGCTTCGCCGACGCGGATGCCCTGGCCGGGCAAAGCCTCGACAAGCTGGGCTCGAGCGGGGAACGTACCCCCTATTCGTATGAAGGGCGCAAGGCAGTGCTCGCGGATCTCGGCTTCGCCCTGGACGGGATCAAGCAGAAGGGCTACGGCCTATTCATAGGAGGCCGCGAGGGCCCGAGAGGCAAGGAGGACAGCTACGCCCTCCTCGCCTTCGCCCCCGAGACCGAGTTCGACGCCTACTCGGACTTCATCCTCTCCTGTCTCGACTGCTTCTCCATCGACGCCGCCGCCCGGCGCTCTCCGGGACCGATAAGCCAGTTCACCCTCGAGTGGCCCCCCGAGCGCGATCAGGAAAGGACCGTCGCGCTCGCCGGCGGTGGCTCGGCCACGCTTCCATGGACCGAAGCCGAGGCGGACCAGGAAGCCCAAACTGACCAGAGGGAATACAAGGTCCTCAGCTCCTACGCCAACGAGGCCACACTATGGCAAGACGCATGGTCGCGGTTCTACAGGATGGCCTATCGCGAGTCGGCGGCGCGCCTGGACCGGCTCGCCATCGAGATGGCCAGGATCGTCCCGCGGGACGACCCCACCGAGACTGCCAGACGCGTGCTCGCCTGGGTGCAGGGCTTCGCCTACGTGCGGGAGGGGACAGGCATGGACTTCATCCCTCCCCTGGCCGCGGCCTACGGCGCGGCGGGCGAATGCGATTCGAGAGTCGTAGTCGCAGCCATAATCCTGGAACGGCTCGGGATTGACGCGATACTGATGGTCTCTCGCGAGTATTCCCACGCGATGCTCGGCATCGACGTCCCAGGAGGCGGTCAGCGTTTCGAATTCAAAGGGAAGAAATACCTGGTAGGCGAAACCACGACCAAAGTGGGGATAGGGAAGGTGGCCGCCGACATGGCCGATTGGACTAAATGGATGGGAATCGAGCTGACGAATTGACGCAGCGTTGACCCTCATCGACGCCGTCGCTACAATGCCCCATCCTATGCAACGCTCAAGATTGGCCGCGTTCGTCCTGGCATGCTCGTTGGCGTTCGTCCGAACCGCCGTTTCTGAAGGCACCGTCATAATCCTCGACTACCATACCTTTCTCGGGAGCGGCAAGTCCAACCTGGACTACTCGGAGCAGGAGCTCGCCGATCAGCTCGACGGCATGACGGCGATGGGTTACAAATTCGTGAGCCTTGACGACGCGATCGCGGGCAGGATCGAGGGCAAGGCGAACATCGTCGTCACGATCGACGACGGCAATCACACAATCTTCCAGGCTTTCAAGGACGTCTTCGAACCGCGCGGCATCAAGCCCTACTTGTTCGTGTACCCTGCTATCGTCCTGGGCCATGTACGCTACGCGCTTACCCCCGAGAGGCTCCAGGCCCTCGCCCAGGCGGGCTGCGGAATAGGGGCCCACGGCTACCATCACGACCCCGTCACCGAGAAGTCCTGGGCCAAGAATCCCAAGGATTTCATGACCGAGATCCTGCGGCCGGGCCCCGCGCTCGCGAAGATCCTCGGCACGGCCCCGACGATGTTCGCCTATCCTTTCGGCGTATTCTCGCAACGCGCCGAGGAGGCTCTATCCGCGGCCGGTTATGCCTGGGCCTTCGCGGCCGACGATCAGGTGCGCCCCGTCTCCTTCGACGACCCGAACCTCGACCATTTCGCCGTACCGAGGACGATCACCTATCGCTACAATTACAGGAACCTGGTGAGCTCCCTGCGCAAGTACCTCGACTACTCCGGGCCGCCCCTCTTCGAGGCGCCGGCTCCGGGGGCTCCCACCGCAGGCAGCCTGGACGAGGCCGTCGCCAAGTAGACGCCTCCTACGGCGATCGCCCCTCCCGCGAGGCTGATGACTCCGAGCCTCTCGCCGAGGAGGAAGAAGGCCGCCCCGACCGACACGACCGGGACGAGGTTCAGGAAAACGCTCGTCGTCCCGGTTCCGAGGGTGTCCATAGCCGAGACGTAGAGCCAGTAGCCCGCAGCGGAGCAGAACACGCCCAGGTAGAGCACGTTGAGCGTGACGGACAATCCGGGACCTCTCCACGCTGCCGATTCCGCGATGGCGAAGGGCAGGCAGCCGAGGAGACCGAAGAGACTCTGCCAAAAAGTGACGCTGATCCGGCCGTACTTCCGGCCTAGGGGCTTCGTAAGCAGGGCGTAGAGCACCCAGGCCGCCGCGGCGCCGCCCATGTAGACGAATCCCGCGAGGGCGGAGTATCGCCGACCCAGCGAAGGTAGCACGATAAGGCCGACGCCCGCGAAGGACAGGAACGCCCCGACGTAGCATCCGATCCGGAGCTTTGTCCCGAAGACTGCGCGATCGACGAGCATCGTCAGGACGGGGATTGTCGCGATAACGAGCGAGGACTCGGAGGCCGTAAGCAGGGCGATGCCGTTGTTCTCGCAGAGGAAGTAGATCGTCACGCCCATGAGACCGCTCGCGGCCATGACGGGGGCATCGCGGAGCCTGAGCCTCAGGTCCTCCCGCGCGGCGAGGGCGAGGGGAAGGAGGAGGGCGACCGCCACGACGAATCGCGCGGCGGCGATAGTCATGGCCGGCAACACGGCGATCGCAACTTTCGTGCTGAGGAAGGAGAGCCCCCAGATGACGGAAACCGCAACCGCGTAGGCCAGGGCTGAACGGCGCTTATCCATGCCGGCCATCCTAGCGATGCGCGGCATCGAGGTCTAGCGCGAAGGTCCGGCTTGGGGGATACTGGCTACATGTCCCGCAAGGACCTCGAGTTCATTCTCGATTACATCCTCAACAAGGCCGACGCTCGCGAGTTCGAGGTCATAGCCAAGGCATGCCAGCGCCGAGGAAGGGACATGAAGGCCTTCGAGAGCCTCGGCGGGGAGGGTCCGGGCGCTATGGCCAGGCGCATGGCGGGGGAGCTCGAGAAGGGTGTCGGCGCGACCATGGAGAGCGTGCGGGGCACAGTCCGCGGCTTCGTCGCCGACATCGTCCGCAAGAACGCGCCCGATATCTCCGAGGAGCAATTGGCGGCCCTCCTCGACGAGTACGCGCCACCGCCCGGGGCAAAGCGCAAGGAGGCTGCCTCCGCGTTGCCGCCCGAGGCACTGCTCGGCATGGCCACGTCCTTCGTCGAGTATTCGCGGGGGGCGATGCCCCCCAGCCGGCAGCGTGAGCTCTGGGAGACGAGTACCCGCTGGCAGGACGAGTACTGGGCCGCTTTCCCCGCGGAGATCAAGGCCCTCGTCAAGGCCTATATCGAGGGGAAGATAGACGGGGACACATTCAGCGCCGCGATCCTCAGCGTGCTCGGCCTTTGACCCCGCGGCGCGCCTGCTATATACTCGTCCTTCCATGGTAAGCGTCAGCATAGACGGCCGCAGCCTCGACCTCGAGGGCGTAGCGCTGGTGGCGCGCGGCGAGGCGCGCGCCGTCTTGGCCCAGGAGGCCGTCGAGCGGATGGCCGCCTCGCGGGCGATCGTCGACGCATGCGTCGACGAGGGCCTGGTGCGCTACGGCATTACGACCGGCTTCGGCAAATTCTCCGATGTCGTGATATCGGCTTCCGACAACGAGAATCTCCAGCGCAACCTGATCATGAGCCACGCATGCGGCATGGGGGAACCCTTCCCTGAGGAAATCGTCCGCGCGATGATCCTCCTCAGGGCCAACGCCCTCGCGGTCGGGCGCTCGGGCGTAAGGCCTTCGACAGTCCAAGCCCTTGTCGAGCTGCTTGACGCCGGGGTAATCCCTGTCGTGCCCCAGCAAGGCTCGCTCGGCGCTTCCGGCGACCTCGCGCCCCTCGCCCACCTGGCCCTCGTCCTGATGGGCATGGGCGAGGCCGACTTCAGAGGCCGGCGCCTTCCGGGGGCACGCGCTCTCGCCGAGGCCCAGCTCGTACCGGTGACCCTCGCCGCCAAGGAAGGGCTCGCCCTCATCAACGGAACCCAGGCCATGACGGCCGTAGGCGCCCTCGCGTCGCGCGACGCCATCGCCCTCGGAGCGGCCGCGGAGCTGGCGGCCGCCCTCAGTTTCCAGGCGCTCCGCGGCATCACCGACGCCCTCGACCCGCGGATTCACGAACTCCGGGGTCAGCCGGGCCAGATCGCATCGGCCGCCGCCCTCCGCGAGCTCCTCGATGGTTCCGGCTTTACGACTCGGCAAGGCCAGGAGCGAGTGCAGGACGCCTATGCCTTGCGCTGCGTCCCACAGGTCCATGGAGCGAGCCGCGATGCGATCGAGTACGCCGCGACCGTCGTAGGACGAGAGCTCAACGCTGTCACGGATAACCCGCTCGTACTATCCGATGGCGAAATAATCTCCGGGGGGAACTTCCACGGCCAGCCGATAGCCCTGGCCATGGACTTCCTCGCCATCGCCCTATCCGAGCTCGCGAGCATATCGGAGCGGAGGATCGAGAGGCTGGTCAACCCCAGCCTCTCGAACGGGCTACCGGCCTTCCTGGCGCGGAAGGGGGGCCTGAACTCGGGCTTCATGATAGCGCAATATGCCGCAGCCGCCCTCGTGAGCGAAGACAAGGTCCTCGCCCACCCCGCCTCCGTGGACTCCATCCCCTCGAGCGCCAACCAGGAGGACCATGTATCGATGGGAACGATAGCGGCGCGAAAAGCCAGGATGATCCTCCAGAACGCCCAGCGGGTCGTAGCCATCGAAGTCCTGGCGGCATGCCAGGCGATCGACCTAAGAGCGCTATCGATGGGTCGCGGTTCGGCCGAAGCCCTGCTGTCGCCCGCGACGAAGGGCGCGTATCGCGCCTTGCGGCGATGCGTACCCTTCATGGCCGAGGACAGGATTCTCTACCTGGATATCGAGGCCGCGCGCCGCCTCCTCATGGAAGGCGCGCTGACGGAGGCTGTCCATGCCGACTAGTTCCCATATCGACCTCGGCCTCTCCGAGCTTCCTCCGCGACCCGTGTTCGATCCCGCCATTCGTCGGGCGCCGAGGCGCGATGCTCCGCTTTCGGGCCGGCAGGAGGCCCTCGCCCTGGCCAACGCCCTGCGCTACATCGAGCCCGAATGGCAGGAGGAGGTAGCCCCCGAGTTTCTCGCCGAATTGAGGACGCGAGGACGAATATACGGCTACCGCTTCAGGCCGGCCGGAGCGATCAGAGGCAGGCCGATCGGCGAGTACGAGGGCCGGTGCGTCGAGGGCCGCGCCCTGCAGGTGATGATCGACAACAACCTCGATTTCGCCGTCGCGCTCTATCCCTACGAGCTCGTGACCTACGGCGAGACGGGCCAAGTCTGCCAGAACTGGATGCAATACAGGCTCATAAAACGCTATCTGGAGAGAGTCGACGCGGAGTCCACCCTCGTCGTCGAGTCCGGCCATCCTCTCGGCCTGTTCAAGAGCCATCCCTTCGCCCCGCGCGCCATAGTGACGAACGGACTCATGGTGGGAATGTTCGACGATCAGAAGGACTTCAATATCGCGGCCGCCCTCGGCGTCGCCAATTACGGCCAGATGACGGCCGGCGGCTGGATGTATATCGGCCCCCAAGGCATCGTCCACGGCACCTTCAACACCCTGCTCAACGCCGGAAGGCTAAAGCTGGGCGTGGCTCCCGGGGGCGACCTGTCGGGAAAGGTCTTCGTATCCTCGGGCCTCGGGGGCATGTCGGGCGCGCAGGGCAAGGCCGCCGTCATCGCCAAGGCCGCTGCCGTCATCGCCGAGGTCGATCCCTCGCGCGTCGAAACCCGACGCGCGCAAGGTTGGATAGACGAAGTCGCGGCTTCGCCCGAGGAGGCCTTCCGCCTCGCGCTCTCGGCCGCGGCGGGGGGCCGACCCCTGGCCGTAGCCTTCTTGGGCAATATCGTCGAGCTCCTGGAATGGGCCGATTCGCACGACGCGCATGTAGACCTGGTTTCGGACCAAACGAGCTGCCACGCGGCCTACGAAGGCGGCTATTGCCCTGCGGGCATAGACTTCCAGGAACGAACGAGACTTCTCGACGTGGACGCCGCCCAATTCGCGCGCCTCGTCGACGCGAGCCTCCGGCGGCACTTCGAGGTCATAGGTCGTTTGGTCCGGAAAGGCGCCTACTTCTTCGACTACGGCAACTCCTTCCTCAAGGCGGTTTGGGACGCGGGCGTACGCGAGGTTTCGCGCAACGGCGTCGACGAGAAGGACGGCTTCGTCTTTCCGAGCTACGTCGAGGACATCCTCGGACCGGAGCTCTTCGACTACGGCTACGGCCCTTTCCGCTGGGTCTGCCTCTCGGGCGACCCGGAGGACCTGCGCAAGACGGATGCCGCTGCGATGTCCTGCATAGATCCGACCCGCCGCGGTCAGGACCGGGACAACTGGGCCTGGATCCGGGACGCCGAGAAGAATGCCCTCGTCGTGGGCACCCAGGCGCGCATACTCTACCAGGACGCCCTCGGGCGCCGCGACATCGCACTGAAGCTTAACGATTTGGTGCGGCGCGGCGAGATCGGACCGATCATGCTCGGTCGCGATCACCACGACTGCGGAGGCACCGACAGCCCTTTCCGCGAGACGAGCAACATCAGGGACGGATCCAACGTCATGGCCGACATGGCCACCCAGTGCTTCGCGGGAAACGCCGCGCGCGGAATGAGCCTCGTGGCCCTCCACAACGGAGGCGGCGTAGGGGTAGGCAAGGCTGTCAACGGCGGCTTCGGCCTGGTCCTGGACGGCTCCGCCAAAGTCGACGAGGTGATCCGCATGGCCCTCCCTTGGGACGCGATGGGCGGTGTGGCTCGTCGAGCCTGGGCTAGGAATCCGAATGCCGTCGATACCTGCGAGGAATACAATGTCGGGCATCCGGAGCTCGGGCGTATCACGCTCCCCAATCGGGTGGAGCCTGGCTTGATCGAGCGCGCGATCGAGGCCGCGGGGCAGGGGCCTATTGGCGTGAATGCCTGACATAGATAGAATAATTGTCATTCGTTTCACCGCGGAGGTCATATGCCTATAAAGCGCGACTTCGGCCTACGCCTCGATCGGCAAAGCCCGGCGGAGCACGAGCGGCTGATCGCATATGTCAATATAAAGCTCGCGAGCATGGGCTTGCCCATCTACGGTCGGGAAGGAACAGCCTTCGTCGAGCTCGCTAGCGATATGCTCGAGAATTTCCGCGAGAAGGATCTCCTCCTCGCGGGCTACCTGCCGCCGGCCGACAAGAGGATCCAAGACTTCCTCGATTCATACCTCGGGGACCTCGGCCTCCAGTCGAAGCCGCGTCTTCCCTCGAATACCCTCGTCCTGGACCGATACGGGATGGCGCGCGAGCTCTCCCTGCCTCCCGACAGGCACAAGTACGCCTCGCCCTCCCTGACCTCCTATCGAGTGCGCAACGGCGTCCTGCACAATCCGGCGAGCGACAGGCGCACGACGGAAGGCGTCTTCCACGTCGCCGAGGATGGCCTGCCCGTCCCGCCCGACAAGAAGGCCGTCCCCCGGCTGGCCTTTGCGCGGATCCTGGCCGCTGCCCTCCACCCGCCCGCCGAGCTCCTCGAGCTTCCCTTCACCGCGGGCGAGGAGCGCAAGGCGCGGACTTTCCTTTCGCTCTTGCTTCGGCCGCCGGTGAGGCCCGGCGTGCACGGCTGGTGCGAGGAGAGAGCCATGGAGCTTCGCTTCTTCGCGCCGGGCTCGCTGGCGGCGAGCCTCGACTTCATCGAATCGATCTTCGGGAACGCCGGCGACCCCTACGTCGCCGAGAACGACGCCGCTCTGGATCCGCTGCGATGGACGGGCACCAGCGGCTGCATCATCCTGGCCACCCACCTCACTTCCCTCACTAAGAAAGAGCTCGGGCTTCCATCCTGGGACGCGGCCAGCGAGCGCCAGAGGCGCGACGGCATGGCCTGGAGGGAACCCGACGAGCCCTACAACGACGGCAGGCCTTTCAAGGTCTGCGCCCGCGACGAGCGCGGCGTCATCGTCTCGATAATCGCGGATAATTATTTCGGCTACTCCAAGAAAGAGGTCAAGGCGCAAATATCCTATTCGGCCAACCTGCTCGGCCTCGCGGAGGAGGAGCACGCCGGAGGCGCCCTCGTCTTCCCGTCCTACAACCTCGGCACTCTCTTCGTCCCCGATACGAACCTCCGCGCCTGCGGTCATAGCCTCGAGGGAGTGCTCGACCTTATGGGTGGGAGAGCGGTCTATAAGGAAGAAGGCTACGCCGTCGACCTGACCTTCCCGGAGGTGGTCTATCTTCCCGAGGACGCGGTAATCTCCCTCGAGGACCAGACCGCGCGCTGGACCGATTCGGGCGGGCAGAAGAGCCTCCGCGTGCTGCCGAGCAAGGTCTACATCCACCCGACCGGCTACCGCATACGGATGGAGCGCCACCCGGGCTCCGGCGCGTGGCGGCTCGTCGGCACGGCCGCCGACGGCCTCCTATGCCATAAGCCATGCACGGTATCCGGCGGCGGCAAATCCGAGATCGCCAAGTCCATACTCGACGCGATATCCTATTCGCCCCTCATCATAGGCGACTACCGCGAGGATATGGACTGGGTGAAGAAGATCATCGGGCGCGACTACTCGAGTCGCTTCAGGAAAGGCATGGTCGACGAGCGCGATATCCTCTCCAAGCAGCGCTCCCTCGGCTCGGTCATCAAGCTGCTGTCGCCCTCGACTCTATATAAGGAGGAATACAATGCCTGGCTGAGGACGATTCCGGAGCGGATCAAGGCCCTCGTCTTCCTCGTCAAGCGATTCTACCGCCCCGATTGGGGCGGAGATTGGATATCCCGCTTCACCGTCGACGCGGTCAACGGCACAACGGGCAACATCCTCAAATTCGAGGGCAGGCCGGTCCTGGGTTCCTATCTCCGCGTAGGCCGGGACGAGACCGGCATGCGCCGTACCTTCAAGCTGAGGCAGGACTTCATGCCCGCCGCGAAGGTGCAATGGGAAGACGACATCACCGCGAGCGTCACCGTGCCGGCTTCCGGCATCACGGGCCTCCCGCATTGGGTCGACTTGAGGCTCAGCATCAAGTTCTGCAAGAACGTCGAGGCCCGCTTCTTCCAGCGCCCCGACGACGCGGTGCTCCGGGGCTACGACAAGCAGGCCGAGAAGGACCTTTCCAGGGGCGACAACTTCATCTCCAATTTCGAGCCGCTCCCTCGCTCGGAGGCCGGCGACATGGCGGAGCGCTGCGTCAGCCTGACGAACTACTCCGAGCCGATGCGCGCCTTCGTCGAGGCCGCGGCCCAAGACCAGGGCTTCGAGTGGTTCGTGGCATCGGACAGGCCTCGCATGGTCGACGGCGCCCCTTCGAAGAATCCTCGCTACCTGCAGCTCGATCCCTGCTACGTCGATCCCCTGTCGCGCTACCTCGCGGACCTCGGCCCCGCGCTCTACCGCCATGTCCGCGCCGACAGACGCGTCATGCACCCGGTAGGCGCGACCCTCCCCGGGAGGCGCAATAACCCCGCCGACCTCGCCTCGGGCATCCGCCCCCTGGCCGTCTACGGCCCGATACATTACCAGGACCTGCCCGAGCTCTTCATGGACTTCGTTTGCAGCCTGACGGGCAAGAGCCCATCCACGACGGGAGCGGGCAGCGAAGGGGCCCTCACAAAGGGACCCTTCAACAGCCTAGTCCCGACGACCGACCTCAACAACGCCCTGCTGTCCTTCATCCTGACCGGCTACGCCGGGTATACGACAGCCGCGGGGCATATCGGCCGCAAGTACCGAATGGAGCATGACCTCTCCCTTCTGGTGCCCGAGCTCTGGTCCAGGATGAGCAGCGACGAGCGCGATGCGGATTTCCTCAAAAGCAACGGCTACCTCGAGAAGGTCGAAGACTTCGAGTACGAGGGAGAGCTCGTTCCGGCGAGCAGACTTGGATGGAGGATAACGCCCCTCTTCGTGACCAACTTCCTGGGAAGGATATTCGACACTCCGTCGGCCGTCTTCGCCGAGGACATGCTCCGTCCCGAGCTCCAATCCATGCCCGACTTCGTGGACGGCATCCGGAACATCGCCGAGGCTCAGGCCAAATCGGCCGAGGCCTATTTCGAGGACGGCTCCGTCGAGGCCGCCATCCCCCCGCTCAAGGCCGTCCTGCACGTGATGGCCAAGGGCCACTTCGAGGGCAAGAGCATACATGACCCGGAAGTCCGCGCGCTCTTCGACCGCGATGCTGTGCTTTCCTCGGATTGGTACCTCCGTAGGCTGGAGGACTACCGCGAGAGGGAGATCGCCTACGTCGCCGCATCGGTGGAACGGCTGAGGCTCTACCTGGCCGAGAGCGCAGAAGCGGGATCCGTCGCCGCGCGCCGAGCTCGCGCCGAGCTCGCGCGGACGGAGGAGCGCATGGCAATCCTCTCGCGACCCGATTACATCGACGTCATCAAAGGTTCCATCGGCCTCGATCCCCTTTTCAGGGGACGGAAGCCATGAATGGGGAAGGCGCCGGGAACGCCCTCGTAGTCGATATAGGCGAGCTCGCTACTCCGCTCGGGGGGGTCGCGCGCCGCGGCGCCGCGATGCGCGAGATATATCGGGTCGAGGACGCCGCCATCGCCGTGCGCGATGGCCTGATTGCCTATGCCGGGCCGCGCTCGGGCCTCGACGAAGGGAGCTTCGAGGGGCTGCCTCGGATCGATGCCCACGGCATGGCGGTCATCCCCGGCTTCGTCGACAGCCATACGCATTTCATCTTCGCGGGCTACAGGAGCGGCGAGTTCCTCGAGCGCGCATCGGGATCCGACTACATGGAGATCCATCGCTCGGGCGGAGGGATCCTGAGCACGGTAAGGGCGACTCGGGCCGCGGACGCGGACGAGCTCATCCGTCTCGGCGAGTCGCGCGCCTGGACCATGGTCCAGAACGGAGTCACGACCGTCGAATGCAAGTCGGGCTACGGTCTCGACATTGAAACCGAGCTGCGCCAGCTCGAGGCTGCGCGAGCCGTCGCGGAGCGCGCGGCGATCGATATCGTACCGACGTATATGGGCCTGCATGCGACCGGGCCGGAATTCGAAGACCGTTCCTCGGGCTATGTCGAATACGTCATCGCCGAGGCCCTGCCCGCCGTAGCCGCGCAGGGCATAGCCAGATTCTCCGATGCCTTCTGCGAGGCGGGCGTTTTCGGGCCGGACGAGTGCCGCCGCTTCCTCGTGGCCGCCAGGGCGCTCGGCCTCGAGCCGAAACTGCACGCCGAAGAACTGGGCCGGACGGGCGGAGCCGCCCTCGCCGCGGAGCTCGGAGCGGCCAGCGCCGACCACCTCCTTAAGGCGGAGGAGGACGACTTCCGCCTCCTCGCCCAGGCCGGCGTGGTCGCGACCTGCCTTCCGCTCGCGTCGTTCTGCCTCGGGGAGAAGCACGCCGATGCCCGCGGAATGATCGACTCGGGATGCGCCGTGGCCATCGCCACCGACCTGAACCCGGGCTCCGCCTGCTCGGGCTCCATACCCCTCGCCATCGCCCTGGCTGTCCTCCAGATGGGAATGTCTATCGAGGAGGTCCTCACCGCCCTCACTTTGAACGGCGCGGCCGCTCTTAGGCTAGCCGCCGATAGAGGCTCCCTCGAGGCGGGCAAGCGCGCCGACTTCGTCCTCCTGGACGCTCCGTCGATATCGTTCCTGCCCTATCGCAGCGGCGTAAACATAGTGGCCGCCACCTTCAAGGACGGAGCGCTGGCGTATCGGGCCTGAGTCTCGTGAGCGCGTATAGCGCGACCGCGCCTATGACTGTCACGAAGGCGGCGATCATGGGCGGGCTTACGCTCTCGCCGAAGGCGAAGAGGCCCAAGGCGAACTGCAGGGTGGGCGAGACGTACTGGATGAAGCCCATGCGAGTGAGCGTTATTCGATTCGCGGCCGCCGCGAAGCAGAGCAGCGGTACGGCCGTGATGATTCCCGCCAGGAAGAGCATAAGCGTCGCGACCCTATCGGGGCCGCCGAAGGAGCCCGCCCCGGCGGCGTGCCGCGCGATCAAGAAGGCGATCGCGAAAGGGGCGGCGATGAGCGTCTCGGCGGCCAGACCCGCCAGCGGCTCCAGGCCCGCCTTCTTCTTGACGAGGCCGTAGAGACCGAAGCTCGTCGCCAAGGCCAGAGATATCCAGGGCAGGCTTCCCATGAGGATCGAGGCCAGGGCCACGCCGGCGGCCGCTATTCCCACCGCCAGGGCTGTCCATCTATCCATCTTCTCGCGAAAGAAAATAGCGCCCAGGGCCACAGATACAAGGGGGTTGATGTAATAGCCGAGGGCCGACTCCGTCACGTGATCAGAGTTGACCGCCCAGATGTAAGTGCCCCAATTGATCGTGATGAGGACCGACGCCGCGGTCGCGTAGAGCGCCCTCCGCCTGTCCCCGAAGAGGGACGCCAGCGATCCCATTTTTCTGGTCGCAAAGAGGGCAGCGACCGAGAAGGCCGCGGCCCAGACGACGCGGTGGCCGAGTATCTGCAGGCTCTCGACGCCCGAGAGCCTCTTCCAGTAGACGGGCAGGAGTCCCCACATCAGGTAGGCCGCGATCGCGGCCATCGTGCCTAGGCGCTGCTCGCGCGACGATGTAATAACCATTAGGCATTCTATCAGATTTCGAGCGAAACCAAAAGCGATCTCGCGAATTCCGGTCGCCGCCGCGCATTGAAATTGGCGCACGTGTCATTTGAAAACATCCCAATGAATCCCTGACTAGGCAGGGATTATTGGGCCGAAGCCTCGGCGAGGAGGGACTTGGCAAGGTCGACGTCGTCGCCGACGAAGAGATCGGCCTTCATGCCCGAGTCGATCATCGCCTTCGCCTCGACCTTGGCGCCGGAGTCTATATCGAGCCGAGCGAGGAGCAAGGCCCGCGGGCCCGCCCAGGTCCCGGAATCGGGCATCCCCCGGAGAAGCTTGACGGCCTTGGCGGTGCTGTCGGCGGCCGCGAGGGACCAAGCCTCGGCGTAGGTCGCCGAATCCTTCTCGTCGCCGTCGGCCGCCACGACCGCCTCCTCGAATTTTGTCGCCGCTCCCGCGAAATCGCCGTCGCGGACGAGTTGGCGTCCCTCATCCATCGTGGCCGAGACATCGATCGAGTCCGACATCCAGGTTACCGAATCCTTCGACGGCTCGATGGCGGCCCCGCGGACCGCCGCAACAGTGGAGGTTCCGGTGCTGGCTTTCGGATCGACGAGCTTGCCCATTTTATCCAAGGCTCCGGCCCTGCTCTTGGATGAAGCGACGGCGCCCTGCTTGAGGAGGGAATCCAGCGAGTAGGTTCCGGCGGCGGTAAGGGAAACTTTGCGCTTGCCGTCTGTGATTTCGACGGAAGCGCCCGAGCCGAGTCGGACGGTGGCCATCGAAGGGAGCTCGTCTCCCATGGAAACGGCCGCCCAGGACGAGCCTTTCTTAAGGTCGACCTTGCCGTCGATCCAGGAAACCGACAAGGGCGCCGCGCTCAAGGATAGGGCGGCGAACGAGGCCACGATTACCGCGAGTAATAAATGTTTCATTTTATCTCCTCCGCTTGTCATTATATCAGGGATGCTATCATTATAGGCCCTCATTCCTCACCCTCCGACGTTTCGGCATCTTCCTCTCGCCTTTCCCTCGCCTGCCGGAGGCAGAAGTCGGGCCTCGGTACGGAATTGTTGCCCGGAGCCGGGGTCTTTGGGCCGACAGGGGAAGACGCCGCGTCGCTCGACGAGGCGCGAGCCTGAAGAGAGGGCGCTGAGCCCTGGGCAACGGATGCTCCAGCCGACCGGGCACTCTCGGGAGCGCCGCCCATAGCCCGAGTAGAGCTGCCCTGCGTGGTCCGCATCGGCCCTTGCCCGGAGGGGGCACTGGCCGATTTCGTCGATTCGGCGAGCCTAGGCTCGGGAGCGGTATTCGTCTCGGAGTAACGGACCTTTTGCAAGGGCGAGCTCTGTGCAGCTGCCTTGGCCGCGGAAGCTGCGGCAGCCTTGGCGGATCGTTGCAGGATACTTAAGCTGGATGTATCGATACTCCTGTTCAGGCCGGTCTGAGCGGCTACGGTAGGCGCGTAGCGCATGTTTATCGGCTCCATCACGATATCCGAGCGTAGCTTGGAAACCGCGGCGGTCTCGTCAGCTCGAGGCGTCGCCTGGCCAGAATAAGTGGTGGAGAAGACCGGGTCGGTGAAGATGGGGCGGGAAGAGGAAGATACATTCCTCAATGCGACCGCGCCGACAGGGAAGACGGTTGAGTTATTTCCGAGAAGAGATTTTGAAACGGTAGTGTTATAATCCCAGACCCCAGTCCCGCTATTATATGCCATATTATATGCAGAGGCAGTTTCGTTTCCGGCCGCGTCAACGACTGTGAAACAAAAATCTCCCCCGGAAATCACCGAGCTGGATAACGTGGCACTAATCGCTACACCAGTTGCAGTTTCGCTACTTGGGGTTGTCGTAGCATTGTCAGGCGTAGTTGGTTCTGTACCTGCTCCCCCATCTCCAATCCAGTAATTGACGGACTGCACACCTGATGCCTCTGCACTCGAAAGGTAGAATGTCAAAGTAAAGCTAGTATTACATACAGGCTTATTCGAACTCGTCTTAATCGAGGGCGCTGTCAGATCAACAGAGACACTGCTCGTTGCAATATGTACCTGGGTAGCGCTGCACCCTCCGTTGTTCGATGCGTTGATCGTGTACCCTATCGCTCCCGCCGTGTCCCCGCTCCCCACCGTGTACGAAGCCGTGTATGGCGAGCCCGACCCCGACACCGTAACGGTC
>Ga0181516_10000300_pt1 | contig 48241 bp, 37 predicted proteins | sample PEATcosm2014_Bin_25_FD_121104 | JGI IMG/M metagenome (GOLD analysis project Ga0181516, IMG submission 121104) | Peatland microbial communities from MTU Mesocosm Facility, Houghton, MI, USA - PEATcosm2014_Bin01_10_metaG | ecosystem: Environmental > Terrestrial > Soil > Wetlands > Peat | place...
CTTCTTTCAGACGGGGCATCATCTTGGGAAACCAATTGCGATCTGGATAGCAATCACCGCTCTCGGTTCCTTGCCGTGGATTCTCTTCTACCACCGGCGCTTTCTTCCTCTTTCGGCAATCGCTGCGCTCACTGCTCTTGCTCTGCCGCCCTTGAGCCTTGTCACCGTCGCGCATCCGCAGATCGCCTCAGGACTCTGGTTCCCAGGCACTCGCTGGTTCGGGCTTGCATTGCCGCTCCTTCTGATTGCAGTTCACAGGCGACTGGGAACGCCGCTCACCTTCGCCGTTCTCATCCTCGCCTCTCTGGCGGTTCATGCGCGCTTCGCTCGCCCCATCGCCGATCCGCATATCGTGGCCGTGAATACCAAGTTCGGCAATGAACTAGGATCGGGCGCGCAGACCGCCGAGCTCACATTGCAGAAAATCGCCCTCGCCCATCCCAACGCTCTCTTGATCTTCCCTGAATCGGTAATTCCAGATTGGAGCGCAGCGCATGACGCCCGTTGGGCATCTACCTTTGCACAACTCAGCACACAGCGCACTGGCATCCTGATCGGCACGACGATCCCGATTCCAAACACGATGGCCAGCCGTAACGTCCTGCTCTCCCGTGGCTTCACGGAGCATCTCTCCTACGTTCAGCGCGTACCCATTCCTCTCGGAATGTGGCAACCGGGCGAATCTCGCCACGGCTTTCCGCTCTCGCTTCGCTTTCCAGCCACCATTCGTGTCTGGAATCGCCGCGCAGGAGTTCTTCTCTGTTACGAGCAGATGACTTTTTGGCCGGCTGTCGAAACAATGGCACGAGGCCCTGAGGTGCTGATCGCCCCCTCGAATCTCTATTGGGCGCGGGACACCTTCATCCCAGCCATCCAACATCTTGCCACCCAGGACTGGGCCTACCTCTGGGCAATTCCGCTCTACGAGGCGCGCAATCTATGAAGACAATACTCGCCGCCGTACTCCTTGTGTTTGTGGCCTATGGCCACGCACAAACGGTGGACATTGCCGCGCTCGGCCGAAAATGCGTACCCGAAGCCCCACTCGCGACGCTCAACGCCATCGTGCGAGTCGAATCTGGCGGCAATCAGAGCGCCATGCAAATCGACTTTCCCAAGACGCTGCTCAAACGATGGCATCTTCCAGCCGGAACCGTCGCGCTCAAACGCCAGCCCGCGAATCCGCAGGAGGCGCTCGCATGGCTCCGCTACTTCCAGACCTATGGAATCTATGTCGATCTTGGCCTGATGCAGGTCAGCAGCTACGAATCAAAGCGCCGCGGGATTGATCCTGAATCGCTGCTCGATCCCTGCACCAATCTGCGAGCAGGTTGGCAGATCCTCGAAGATGCATACCGAATTGAGGTCGCCACCTACGGCCCCGGCCAGACTGCCCTCCAGCACGCTCTCTCGCGCTACAACACCGGCAATACCGCACGCGGCTTTGATAACAGCTACGTTCCGAGGGTTCTTGCGGCCCTCCGCCGCCTGTCCATCCCATCCCAATCCAACCCGGAGAAGCGGAAATGATTGACGCAGAGGATTTCCAATTGCCAGGCGCCAGCACACCGACAAACAAACTGGGCATTGCAAACCCTCATGCACTTGCCGCAGCAGTGACAGAGTGTTCGTCGCGCCGGCTGGCCGAACTTCAGGCATCGCCCATTCGCGGCGGTTTCGATGCTTCGCACCTTCAGGAGATTCACCGCTACCTCTATCAAGATGTCTATGACTGGGCAGGCGAGTTGCGGCGCATCGAGAAGGGCGGTGCGCCAACTCCGGATATGGAGAGCGCCCTCAATCGCATCTTCGACCGCTTGAACCGCGAAAACCTACTGAAAGGCTTCGACAAGGACGAGTGGATGCGCCGGGCCACTGACTACTCCGAAGAGCTTCGCTCGCTCCACCCGTTTCTTGCAGGCAATGACCTCGCCATCCAGGAATTCGACACGGAACTGGCCCGCAAGAACAATCTGCAACTCGAATGGCGGGAGGCCCCGGAATCAGCCAGCGATGCTATCGCTTTTGCGGATCAGGCCGAACGCTCGGCGCAGTGGCGCCGCCTCATCATGCTCGCCGTCGATGCAGACCCGGCTACTCCTATTGCGCGTCTTCATCACGCATTCGAGCGTGGAAACGAACTGTCGCTTTCCATCAGCGACCCGCTCACATGACGCGCGTCTCATAACACGATACGAAATGAGCCGTACATTTCAGTAATGCAACGTAATTTAGAGAAGTTTTCCGTCATTTAGCCGCCATTTATTTGTAAGGTAATTGTCCGGCAAACTCAAATTGCCGAGGGCTAACTTGAGCAGTTTCCGAAACTTCAGCGTCCAATAAGGGTTGTACCAAAGAACGACACAAGAGCACGAGCACGGAGCAAGCGCGTCTCGATGATCTCGTAATCATATTTGTTTTCTGCCGTACTTTTCGCCCCTTCTTGCGTAATGATGCCTACGACGAATGAGCAGGGAAAGCGACTCGCTTTCCAAACCCATGGCTGCGACGAAATCTCGTACGCTTCGTCGCTCGATCGCTGACGGTCCTGCCCCCAGATCTGCGTACAGGACCGCGCTAGGGAGCACGTGCGAATGGCCTTTCTGATCGAACACAAAGCGCAGGTTTTGTACATAACCGCTTCTTCAATCACGGTAAACGGAAAGAAGCGCAAGATCGTCATCGAAAGCCGCCCAGAGTATGCCGTTATTTCCCTCCAGGGCCAGAAGGAAAAGTACCCCATCCTCTGGGAACATCTCTTCCAAACCGCCGTGCGGCATCTTGAGATGAATCTCCGCCTCGAAGCCGCGGCAGACAAAGAGCACAACTCCGCCAAGAAGCGGCCGTCCAGCTAGCTCTGGACGGCCTCGATTTTTGGTTTCGGCCAGAGCACAGCATTGCAGTACGGGCAAGGCTGTTGCGCCGGTCTAGGCCTTAGCGAATTCTTTTCTCCGTAAGTGAAATGCACATTGCACATAATGGTCATTGATTTTTCGATCGGCCGCAGTAGTCCAGGAGATGACACAGATGCAAACTGCGAATGGTATTACACATGAACAATTTGTGGATGGTCAGCGTGCAGCCGACTTTCTTGGACTCCCTCGAAAAACCCTGCTGAATCTTGCCCGACGCGGATCGGTACCCGCCTATCCGATCGGCGACGGCGCACGTCACATCTGGCGCTTTCGGCTATCGGAATTGTCTTCCTGGGTGCAGTCGAAAACGGTAGAATCAGATAGCCATCGGGGTCGCAGAGAGGAGTCTATTCCTTGATTCGACCACGGTATCAACACGGCTTCTTTAGCCGGATCAAGCGCAAAAAGGGACCGGATGTCTGGATATATCGCTGGCGGGATGCTGATGGCAGCGGTAGACCGAAGATGCGTTCCCAGGTAGTCGGCTCAGTCGAACAATTTCCGACTGAAAAAGCAGCGTGGGCGGCAATCGAAACGTTGCGCCTGGACATCAACTATGAAACTCTCCGGCCAGAAGGACGGCCCGAGACATTCAAAGAACTGGCGGGGCACTACGAACTGGTAGAACTCGATCTTGAAAAGCACTCGGAAAGAAAGGTCAGTCAAACGAAGCAAGTCTACTCGGGTTATCTGAAAACGAGAATTGTTCCCCGCTGGGGAGGTTGCCGTATTCAGGAAATCAAGGCAGTAGCCGTCGAAAGATGGCTTGCGTCTTTGGAAGAGCTTTCCAACGGAACCAAAACCAAGATCAAGGGAATCATGAGCGACGTATTCCAGCACGCAATTCGCTATGGCTGGCTCAAGGATGGTGAGAACCCGATGTTCGCTGTGCGTCAAAGCACGAGGCGGACGAGGGTGACGGAACCTCTGGAAGCAGTTGAGTTCCGCGCGCTGATCCAGGAGTTGCCCCAGAAGATGCGCGTCATCGGCATCGTGGCTGCCACGACCGGGCTCCGTATCAGCGAGGTGCTAGGCCTGAAGTGGAAGGACATTGACTGGAAGTCGTCACAGATGGAAGTGACCCGGTCGGTTGTAGACGGCGTCATCGGGAAGTGCAAGACTGAAACTTCCCGGCGCCCGGTTCCAATTGACACGCTCACTGCCCAAGAGATGCTGGCATGGAAACAGGAGACCGCGTATGCCGACGCGGAAGATTGGGTCTTCGCCAGCGAGCACGTCCAGGGAAGAATGCCGCCCTGGCCAGACACCCTGCTGGATCGCGTCCTGCAACCTGCCGCCAAGCGGGCCAAGATCGCAAAATGGGTGGGTTTCCACACCTTTAGGCACACGTACTCAACACTGCTCAAGGCAAACGGTGAGGACGTGAAGGTGGTTCAAGAGCTGATGCGACACGCGAACATCTCGACGACCATGAATATCTACACGAAGGCCCTCACGCCAGCCAAGCGGGAGGCGCAGAGTCGGGTAGTGGATGTGCTTATGGATCGTTCCAGAAGTGGTGCGGGAGAGGCTAAGGAAAACGCCGCTTAATCTTTCGACGTATCGTTAGCGTATCGCGTGCTTTTTAGGTGATTCGCTAAATCGTTGATTTGATTGGTGGACCTGATCGGGATCGAACCGATGACCTCTTCCATGCCATGGAAGCGCGCTCCCAGCTGCGCCACAGGCCCACTGTGCGGGGTTGCAACTTCCTTATTGTCTATGGTGCGGGTGGATTCGTCAATCCCCTTCGCCTCGCGCAACGAAAGTAAAGCACATCAGGCTCGGCAAGGGGTTTGTATTCCGCAGTAAGCTATATTGCTGCCTGGAAATCTCGATGAGGGATCCTGCATGCTGTTTGGTCTCTTTGGAATGAGAAAAAATCGCACAGAGATTGGCGAAGGCCGAGGCGGCCCGGACTGGGGCCAGAAAAATCGTGACGAGGGCCATAGTTTTCTCCTGCAGATGTAGCTCTTGGCGGCGGTTGGCTGCTTTTCGATCCTTCTTTATTCGTTGCGTTTCTGGCCGTCCGGCCAGTCACCCCGCATTTTTCGCGTGGGAATGCTGACGGCGGGGGCGGCTCTGTTGAGCGGGCTCTGGCTGGGGTTTATCTTCGCCATTCCCCGTGTAGGAGAGCCAAAAGGGGGAAAGACAACCGCACAGGCCCAAGGCGCCCATTTACCGGCTTCGACTCCACAGGATGGTTTGGCGCCGTTCAACGCCAATCTGGTCGAGATCTCCGACTGGTTGACCAAGATCGTTGTCGGCGTGGGGCTGGTCGAATTGCATGCCATCCCGGGCAAGCTGTGGTATTAGCTGGCTCCAAGGCTGTTGCCGTTTCCTGGCGTGGAACCTTTCATCAGCAGCCAGGCAGCCGGACTGGCGATCCTCATCTTTTTCTCCACACTGGGATTCTTGCTGGGCTACGTGTGGACGATGATCTATTTTCGTTATCCGGTGGGAGTGATCCCGTAACTGGAGAAGCAGCTCAGGGTGCAGAACCTTGCTTTGGCCAGGAAGAACGAGGATTTGACGCAGCGCACAAAGACTTTCAACGCGCTTTTTTCTGCCGAAGCCCACATCAGCACGAATCAGTTGGACGCGGCCATGACGATCATTGACAAGGCCATCGCGGACAACCCGTCTGGCGCGATCAGCGCGTGAGACCTGTTCGATCAAGATCAGAATCGAATCGGCGCGTGGAGGCGGAGTCCTCAATGCGCCTTTTCATTGTCCGATGTTTCTATTTTGAAGAGGGAAGGGAATCAGGGTCGCCGTAGTGGATGACCTTCCGAAAGACGAAGATGAACACACCCAAAGGCATCAGCAGCATCATGCCAAATGCGGCATAGAAACTGGCCACCCACGTTCCTCGGCCGTACATCCATCCGTGGACAAATACCCCTCCGATTACGCTCACAACAGCAGCAAACGCTGCCGCAACAGCAGATAAAGAAGCCGCGAAAAGGATTTCACCGAAAGTTGATTTCATGTCGGGCTTAGGTGCCGCGATTCTCCAGGTTGTCGAGGCGGGAATCGTGCTGACCGAGGGTGCGATAGAACTCCCGCAAATCCGATTCGATCCGGTCGAGCCGGGACTCGAGCCGGGACTCCAACCGGTCTATGCGGGCGTTTAAGCCCGTTTCCAGACGATCAAAGGACCGCTGGTTCAAAAGAATGCCGATCAGAACCATGAATGTCGGCAATCCCATCGCGAAATAGAACTGAGCGTTATTCATGCTGACAGCGTACCCCCAAATCCCCGTAAAGTATAGATCGGAATCCGCTTTCTAACTCCTGTTCCCCCACGGAAAAAAGCCCGAAGCTCTCTGTCCGGGCCATTCTCCGATCTCTGACTTTGCCAGGTATCTCGGCTATCAAGCCGGAATTGAGATTACGTCTGCATATGCAATCCGCCCGCAAACTCTCGGATTGCGTCGACCCTGCCCGCAATTTGCGCCTTTACGGCCTGCGTCGTGGCGGGACCAGCCTTTTCCGGTGTTCCAGCGTCGAACGGCGGCTTCGGATCGTACTCGATCGCCAACTGAACAGACTTGGCCGCTCGTTCTCCCACCAGCAGCGAAAGGAGCGTAAGCCCGAAATCGATCCCCGCCGTCACGCCGCCGCCACTGATCCGATTGCGGTCCACAACCACACGCTCGTTCACCGGCTCCGCGCCGAACAAGGGAAGCAGGTCCCGATAAGCCCAGTGAGAAGTGGCCCTGTAACCGCGCAGCAATCCTGCCGCGCCTAGGGCCAACGAACCAGTGCAGACCGAAGTTACGAATCTTGCCTGGGCTCCTCGATTCGAGAGAAACTCCATGCACGCGGGGTCCTGCATAACGGCAAGCAACCCCGGCCCCCCGCCAACGAAGATCGCGTCCAACTTTGCCGGGCAGTCCGCGAACGTGCAGTCGGGTTGAACCTTCAATCCCATATCCATGGTCAGCAGGTCGGTATTTTTCCAAACCAGATGAACATTCGTCATTCGGCCCAGCACTGCAAAAGGCCCCATCAGGTCCAGAAATGTCAGCCCCGGATACAGCAGCATCGCAATCTCGGGGCGGCTCTGTGCCGGTTCCGGCGTCTTGCCGGCATCTGACGTCGTTGTTGGCCGGGCCAAAGCCGCGACACCCGAGGAAGTGGCGGAAACCAAAGTCGCTCCCAGTAGAGGTTTCAAGAATTCCCGGCGTTTCATCACGCTTCTCCAGCAATTGAAACAGCGGACCCATTCTACAGAAGCGTCCTCGGCCGCAAACAATAAAAAGGCCCGAAGCTCTCGCTCCGGGCCTTTAGTCCCTGAGTCCCTAAGTCCCTAGGTCCCTTGTCTTACTCTGCCGCCGCTTCCACGGGCTTGGTGGTGGCCACGGTCCAATCCGCAGCGCCAACCTTGAAGCGGGCGAAGCGGCGGACGGTGATGTTCTCGCCCATTTTGGCGACTTTCTGCGCAATCAGTTCCTTGATGGTCATGGTCTGTTCCTTGATGAAGGGCTGATCGAGCAGGCAGACCTCTTCGTAGAACTTGGCCATCTTGCCATCAACGATCTTCTCGATCACCGGAGCCGGTTTGCCGGTCGCCACGGCCTGTGCGCGGAAGATTTCCTTCTCGCGTTCCAGATCTTCGGGGGTCACGTCTTCGGCGCGCACATAGCGCGGATCGGTCGCCGCGATGTGCATCGCGATGTCCTTCAGCATGTTCTGGAAGTCGTCGGTGCGGGCCACGAAGTCGCTCTCGCAGTTCACTTCCACCATCACGCCAATCTTGCCGCCGGCGTGAATGTAGGTGCCTACCGCGCCTTCGTTGGTGCTGCGCGATGCCTTCTTCTGTGCCGAGGCCATGCCCCGCTTGCGCAGAACCACAAACCCCGCTTCGATATCGCCGTTGCTCTCCTGGAGTGCCTTCAGGCAGTCGCCCATCGGCGCGCCGGACTTTTCCCGAAGTTCCTTTACCAGCTTTGCATCAATCTTCACGCTCACAGTTTCCCTCTCTCGTCTTGATTCGGTTCAGGCCAGGATTCACGGCAGCTTCCAGCTTCCAGGTACTAGCTTTCAGCTTGTCGTAGCCGGGAACGAACGGCCGTTGCAATCGCAATTCTCTGTCTCGCGGCTTCACATGGCTAGAAGCTAAGAGCTAGCAGCTAGAAGCTGTTCTCCAAAAGAAAAGCGTGGCGCTCCCTCGGAGGCGGCCACGCTTCTCTCATAGTACGCATGCTTATGCGCAGGAAAGATTAAAGACCGGCGCCTGCCACTTCTGCTTCGTCCAGTGCGGCAACTGCTGCCGGGGCTTTGCGAATGCCGCCGCCGAGAGCCGCTTCCAGATCCACTTCTTCCACCGGAGCTGCTTCGGGAGCTGCTTCCGCGACCACTTCGGGAAGTACTTCGGCAAAAGCCTTGTCGCCCACCAGGTTCACGCCCTCGGCCGCCGAGTCGGCGATCTTCGAGGTGAAAAGCCGGATCGCGCGCAACGCGTCGTCGTTGCCGGGAATTACGTAGTCCACGACCGTCGGATCGCAGTTCGTATCCACAACCGCAACCACCGGAATGCCCAGCTTGCGGGCTTCCTTCACAGCGATCGCTTCGTTGTTCGAGTCCACGATGAACAACGCGTCGGGAAGACGCTTCATGTTCTTGATGCCGGCCAGGTTCGCCTGCAGGTGCTTGCGCTCGCGCTCCAGACGAATCACTTCCTTCTTCGTCAGCAGCTCATAGCGGCCGTCCGTGGCCATCTCGTCCAGATCCTGAAGGCGCTTCACCGACTTCTGCACAGTCACCCAGTTGGTCAGCAATCCGCCCAGCCAGCGGTTGTTGATGTACGGCATCCCGGCGCGGGTTGCTTCTTCGGCAACGGCGTCCTGGGCCTGGCGCTTGGTGCCGACAAAGAGAACTGTCTTGCCGTCCGCGCACATATCCGTAACGAACTTGGATGCATCCTTGAAAAGCTTCAAGGTCTTCTGCAGGTCGATGATGTAGATTCCGTTGCGCTCGCCGAAGATGTATTCCTTCATCTTGGGGTTCCAGCGCTTGGTCTGATGCCCGAAGTGTACGCCTGCTTCGAGCAGCTCCTTCATAGTGATCGTGGCCAAGGGGCCTCCTTATTTGAGTTGCATCCGGACTGGCACTACCCTGATCCGGATTAAGCCCGCCTTAGCGGGGATTTGACACCGAAGGGAATAGGGAACAGGGAACAGGGAATAGAAAGCGGCGAGAATGCCCAGTCTGATCCCTGATCCCTGACCCCTGATCCCTGTAGTACTAGCGCTTGCTGAACTGGAACCTTGCGCGGGCGCCCTTCTGACCGTACTTCTTGCGCTCCTTGACGCGCGCATCGCGGGTCAGCAGGCCTTCGGCCTTCAGCACCTTGCGCAGCTCCGGGTTGAAGACGATCAATGCACGGGCAATGCCCATCTTGACCGCATCCGCCTGGGCCGCAACGCCGCCGCTTTTCACCGTGGTCAACACGTCGAAGGTGGTCAGCATATCGGCCACTACCAGTGTCCGCTTGGCAGCTACACGCTGCTGCTCGGTCACAAAGTAAACATCGAAGGCTTTGCCGTTGACTTTCCACTCGCCCGTGCCGGGACGAAGAAAGACGCGGGCGATAGCCGACTTGCGCCGCCCCGTCCCGTAATACTGAACCAAATCTGCCATTCTTTTCCTCTTAGCCTCTAGCTCCTAGCTTCTAGCTTCTAGCTAAAAGCCCCAAAGCTTCAGAATTCCAATCAATCGAGCTAGCAGCCAGAAGCCAGCAGCTAGCGGCTGCCTTTACGCGATCGCCATCGCCGTCGGCTGCTGTGCCTCGTGCGGATGCTTGTCGCCACGGTAGACCTTGAGCTTGGTCGCCATCTGGCGGCCCATCTTGCTTTTCGGAAGCATGCCCTTGATGGCCTGCTCCAGAATCTGTTCCGGCTTGCGCTCCAGCAAACGCACGAAAGACTCTTCGCGCAATCCGCCCGGGAACCCGGTGTAGCGGCGATAGAGCTTCTGCTGGCTCTTCAAGCCCGTCAGTCGCACCTTATCCGCGTTGATGACCACCACATGGTCGCCCATATCGATGTACGGAACGTACTGGGGATTCAGCTTGCCGCTCAACAGATCGGCAGCCTTGGTTGCCAGACGGCCCAGCGTCTGCCCATTGGCGTCCAGCACATACCACTTGCGGGGAATATTCTTCCCACTCGGAACAAAGGTCGACATCTCTCTCCTACCCTCTCAGAAAAAACCTGGCCGCCCCGGCCTTCACCCCCGCCGGCCGAGCCCGTTTGAGCTCTGCTGGCGTACTCCAAAGCCGATCACTTCCAAAAAACATCACAAAACACACAAAATCCAGCGCAAAGCGCCTTCCCTCACGCATTTCGCGCAAGGAACTTCTTCCACCCACTACCAAACAATCCTGTTCGGGTGAGAATTGCGCGGACTGGCCCTCGAGTGGCCCGGGCTCCCTTTGGAACGCCCGCAAATGAGCGCATCCACCGGAAGTTCGCCTGTTCCAACCCTCTTCCTTGGAAGAAAAAGGTCAGCTGTTCCGCGTGCTCAATCAACACCCCACCGGATCAACCGCTCCACTGGGGGCCCGTTCACACAGACCTCAGGCGCAACACCGCACAAGGTCTCCAGAATACGCGATTCAGCTTGCCGAGTCAATGGATTGTAACCTTGCGCGCGCTTCGGATTCCGCTTCTTGCGGCCTCTCGCGGGGATCTCGCGTGCCCGCATTACCTGGCCAGAAACTCCACCAGCGACGCCACCAGGAAAAGAGGGACAATCAACAGATAAATCCGCCCCACATCCCGCACCCCGTCCGCCGGAATCGTCAGCCAATTCTTCGACCCCGCGTACCCCCAGCGGCTTCGCGGCAGAAGGAAGCCCAAACCCAGCCGCACTCCCGCCCCGCCCGCCAGGGAATAGGGAATCAACTGCAAGATCAGCACTGTCCAGTAATAGAAGCCTTCCCGCCCCACCAGCCTGCTTTTGTGCGCCCCGTCCACCGAAACCACCCCGCCGACCCAGCCCCGGAACGCCGCCAGCGGGAAGGGCATCGCAACGCTCAGTCCCATTACCGTTTCTGGGACAGCCCCCAGTCCCAGATTCCCGCCAAAGTCCAGCAGCGCAGCCCACGCCGGAAATCCCTTTTCCAGATTCTTGAGGATCGGGCTGGTCTCAACGGCACGACCCACAAGCCGGTCCCGGAACCCTAGGGCATAGCCGTTTTGCAGGTGCACCATGGCCGCACCGGCCGAAACTCCCAGCGCGTAGGTCAGCGCCATCCACGCCACTGGCGCCTTGGCCCGCATCAACGCCTGCTTCACACCAGAAGCCAAAGCTCTCATCCCCTGCGGCCTTTCTCGGGAAAAATGACGGAGGAATTTTTGCCACCCAACATTATTACGGTACCAATATTCACGGTGGGAGTAGAATCCTGTTACTTCCGCTGTTTCAAGGGCCCCTGAAATTGATCGGAGGGTGCCTTGCCAATCCTAGATATCCCCGCCCCTGGTGGCGCCATCCCTGCCTACCTTGCTTTTCCCGCCGGAGCTTTCCCAGCTCCTGGCATCCTCCTGCTTCACGACGCTGGCAGTGACTGGAGGGAGTGTCAGGCGCACGCCGACGAGTTTGCCGATTCCGGCTTTCTCGCCCTTTCGGTAGATCCCGCTCATCTCAGCGGGATGCACCGCTGTCTGCGTGAGTTTGCCCGCGATCTTATCAACGGCCAGGGTCAGGCTTTCGCCATTCTTCAGGCGTGCTGCACCTGGCTCAGCAGTCAGCCTGACTGCACCGGCCGGGTGGGAATCAGCGGCTTCTGCGTCACCGCCGGCTACTCCATGCTCCTGGTTCTGGACCGGGAGACTGACCGGGAAACTGACCGCGAAGCTAACGGCGACGCAGCGGGCCCCGCCAACGGCAGCATGGGCAAACTCCCGGAAGTCGTCGATAGTTTTCTCGGCAGCCAGTGTCCGCTCCTCTCCAACGGAGGTAATCGGAGTGTATTGAACGAGGCAGTTGCCCAGGAGTTGGAGCAATCTCTCGAAAAGGCTCTGGCCTTCCTGACTGCCCAGAATCAGCCGGACGCGGAATTGATGTTCATGAACGATCTGCGGGTCTTCTGGTTCAAGCTGCTGCGATTGCCAGGCAACGGCATAAGAGACGCTCAGGGATTCCACCGCAATGTGACCGGATTCTTCTCCAGCCACCTCGCTTCAAATTGATTCGGCCCATAAATACCATGCGAGTGGGGCGCGCGGCTCCCGTCGCATTTCCACTCAAACAAAAATGCCTCACTTCCCGCTCTGGTTTGAGTCAGGAAATGAAGCATCCTTTTTTGGCTAGAAGCTAGAAGCGGGTGACTATTTTTACGCCGCGTTCGCTTCCGCCGCGTCAACGATATCCACCGCGCGCACTTTGTAGCGCTTCATGGTGATCTTCAGCGTCCGCTCGATGCGCTTCAGGTCGCCGCGCTCCGAGGGGCCGGTGAACGTGGAAGCCATACCCATTGCCCCGGCGCGGCCAGTACGGCCCACACGGTGCACAAAGTCCTCAGGAACCTTGGGCAAATCGAAGTTGATCACGTGCGCCACATGCGGCACATCGATACCGCGCGCCGCCACGTCGGTTGCCACCAGAACCCGGTGGTGTCCCTCGGAGAAGCTGCGCAGAGCCGAATTCCTCTGCGCCTGCGTGCGGTCGCCGTGAATCTGCGTCGCCGAGTGCCCGGCGCGCGCGAGTCTCCGCGCAACGCGGTCCGCTCCATGCTTGGTACGAACGAAGACCAGGAAGCTGCCCTCTTCTACGCCCAGCAGATGCTCAAGCAACTCCTGCTTCTTGTCGGTCTCCACATCGAAGGCCCGCAGTTCCACATTCTCGGCCGGCTTCATCACGGAACCACACTCGATGCGCACCGGATCCTTCAGGTATTTGCGAGCAACATCCTTCACTGCGCCTTCAAGTGTGGCCGAGTAGCAAAGTGTCTGGCGCACTTCCGGCAGAATCCCGGCGATCCGCTGAATGGCGGGCTGAAAGCCCATGTCCAGCATGCGATCCACTTCGTCCAGAACCAGGATCTTCACGCCGTCCAGCTTGACCAGCCGGCGCTTGATGAAGTCTTCCAGGCGACCCGGAGTGGCCACGATCAGGCGTGCCCCGCGGCGAATCTGCTCCAACTGCGCGCCTTCGGACATGCCGCCGACAACCAGCGCGACAGTTTGCGAGTTGGCAGAGCGGATCAGGCGGAAAGCCTTCTCTACCTGCATGGCCAGCTCGCGGGTGGGCAGCAGGATCAGGGCATGCGCGCCGCGGCCTTCGGTCTTCTGCAAGGTCTCGATGATCGGGATAAGGAAGCTGAGTGTCTTGCCGGTGCCGGTCTGCGCCGTGGCCAGCACGTCCTTGCCTTCCAGGGCGGGGGGAATCGCCTGCGCCTGAACCGGGGTGGGAGTCTCAAACTTGTTGGCGTCGAGGCGCGCCATGAGGGCCGCCGAAAGAGTGAATTGCGAAAACTGAGTGATCAAAATATTCCTGTGGATTCCGCGAGCCCCGATTTCTGAGAGGCCTGCATGCGGAACCGGACACGGAGGCGCACCATCGCTTGGCAAGCGGGCGTGTGCCTGTTCATCAATATGCGTAAGGAAGACCTGAAACGTCCACGGAACCGGTCACGAAGCATTGCGGCGGGGAATTTGCCCGCTGATTCTGACCTGTATGCGCGAATACTGCCCCACGCTGCACTTGCTGTGCCCTTCGGCTCGTTGCCGAAGAACTCCCTGCTCCCGCCTGTCTGGGCGTTTCCGGCTGGCCTGCGCACATCCATTCAAGGGGCGCAAATCAAGTGTGGATCTTGTCGATCCGGAGCCGGAAGAGACTCATGGGTTACGCTGTAGGGGCTTGGGGAAATCTGTGCCGGGCAAGTTCGCCTCTCAAGGCAAACCACCACTCACGACCAAATCACTGAGCGCATGTCCAGTGTACCACGGCCTTCGGTTTTCCTTTGCCTCCACTCCCCAGTGGTTGAGACTGGAAAGCGGGACTGGAATCGCTCCTGAACCAAAATCGCTGCTCGACGGGCTGCGTTCCAGGCTGATTCCAAGTCCGGCGGAGCCGAGCAATCCACAGGATTGTCGGCAAGGTATGCGGGCCGGCGGGGCTGCGGGTGCCGACCTGGGGAGAAGTTTGATGCAAGAAGCCTCGTCTGGGAACATTTTGAGGTGGCTTCGGTGTCTAAGAGAGTAGGCAGGCTGAAAATGGGGATTTCGGTTTCCCGTTCCCGGCAGGCCGGTGGAGAGCAAGGGTTCCGAGGCGGCGATTTGCCGGGCGTCGGGCGAACATCGAGCGCATCTCAAAAATGTCGCATTCCGGTGTGCTGGGCCAAAAAGATGATTGGGTTGTGCGCAATGAACATGCCAAGTGTATGCCAGTTGCGGTAATGTGAGAGGACTCTGAATTGCAGGCGGACCTCATCATGGGCAATCTTGCCAGCGCGCTAACGCTTCAATCGGAAGAGTCGGCCCTGATCGCAGAACTTCAGGCCGGTTCCGAGGAAGCCTACGCGTGGCTCATCGCGCGCTTTCATCAACCAATTTTTTCGCTTCTTGCCCGCACAGTCCAGGACCGCGCCGATGCCGCCGATCTGACCCAGGAAGTCTTCGTCAAGATTTTCCGGGGTGTGGGCAGTTTTCACGGGGAGTCGTCCCTGCGTACATGGATCTACCGGATTGCGCTGCGCGAAGCATCAAACCAGCGCCGTTGGTGGATGCGGCACAAGCAGCAGGAAGTCCCGATCGAACAGGAAATGGCGGAAACGGAATCCGGATCGCCGGTCTGTTTGCGCGAGATGCTGGTGGATTCGGGTGAATCGCCCTATGAGATGGCCGTGCATACGGAGACTCGCGAGCGAGTCGAAGCCGCGCTGATGCTGGTTCCCGAGCCGTTCCGGACCACTCTGATCCTGCGCGACATTGAAGGATTTGTTTATGAGGAAGTGGCGGAGATGCAAGGCGTGAACCTGGGAACCGTGAAGTCGCGGTTGGTTCGTGGCCGAGCTTTTCTAAAGACCATTCTGTCTGCTCCTGGAAAAGAAACGAAAGAAGTTTTGGGAGCGGGCTTCGAAATGCCCCTGCGAGAGGAGGCGCGATGAACGGTTGCGAGACAGTGCGAACTAGATTTACGGAATATCTGGATGGCCGGCTGAACGGCAAGGAGATGCAACGTATCGGCGCCCACCTGCAAGATTGCCGGGGATGCGCGGGGGAGTGGGCGTTGCTGCGGCAGACACAGTCGGCGCTAGCCGGGCTGGGGCCGGTGCCGGCTCCGAAGGAGCTGCCGTTGCGGATTCGCGTGGCTTTGAGCCAGGAGCGGGCGCGCCGGCGGCAGGGCTTCTTCCATGGCTGGAGTCTTGCCTGGCAGAACACCTGGGGGCCTTTCCTGTTGCAGGCTTCAGCGGGATTTTGCAGCGCCGTGCTGCTGATGGGTTCGGTGATCGTTCTGGCCACCATGTTCGTGCAACCGGAGTCGGCGCAAGCCACCAAGGACGAACCGCTGGGCAATGCCAGCGCGCCGCACCTGCGTTATCTTTCCAACGGGGCCGAGGCCAACGACATTGGGACGACGGCTGGGCCGGTGGTGATTGAGGCGTACGTGAACGGCGACGGCCGGGTATACGACTATCGGATCGTTTCGGGTCCCACCGATCCGGCCACCCGCTCGCAGGTGGAGAACATGCTGCTTTACAGCGTTTTTGAGCCGGCGCGCTTCTTTGGTCAGCCGGTGCGCGGATTGGCAGTGATTTCGTTCTCCGGTGTTTCCGTGCGGGGATAGCTGTTGGAAATGGTCCGGTGAATGAGCAACAAGAACATGGAATGAATGCCCCGCCCGGGATTACCGCGGCGGGGTTTCTTTTTCTAAAACCAAGTGCTTTCGTTTGGACCTGCCCCGGAGTCTCACCAAAGCATCTCCACAGTGTCTATGGAATGCCTTAGACTTGCAGGCAGGGTAAAAGATGTCTTTCACAATATTCCGCTTTGATGCGTTTGCTGGATCCTCCTTCGGCGCTCTTCTGATCACCGCCGGATTGATTTCGACGGTGGTTCCTTCGCCGGCCACTTTGCAGGCCCAATCCCCCGGCGGTTCTTCCGATAAAGGGCAAAGCTCGTCTTCATCGTCGGGAGGTGCGCCGGGGTTTGCGCGAGAAAAGGCGCCTACGCTCGATCCGGCGGGACCAACTGTCTCGCTGCTCAGCTCCGAGCCGGTCTTTGTGATGGCCGCGGCCCTGAACGCCTGCGGCTACGATGAAGGGCTGGACGAAAGCGCGCCGGTCCGCAAGCGCGTTCGCGACGAGATGAACCTGGTACTGGCCCGGAGCGAGGATGCCCGGAACAAACGCGACAAGGTGTGCCTGTACATTGCGCAGCATCGCATGACTGGCTCCGCGCGCGACATTTCGCAGTACATCTCGCTGGCTCTTTATTTGACTCCGCCGCCGGCTCTGGAGATCTCGGAAGATCTGGCCGAGATGCCGCCCGACTCCACGCAGGTGGTCGAGATCGTTCCGCTGCTCAAGGATTTCGTCGCGGCTCTGGATCTGCACGGAATCTGGCTGGCGGTGCACCGCGTTTACGACGAAGAGGCCGACCAACTGCACGATCAGCTTACCCAGATGATCGTTTCGACCAACCTCTATCTCAAGATGCCGGCCTCGACGTACGAAGGGCGACGCTTTGAAGTAGTCATGGAGCCGCAGTTCTCCCCGCACATGGTCAATGCGCGCATCTACGGGACCGACTACGTGGTGGTGGTTTCGCCCGTGGATGGCAAGATCCGCATGACCGATGTGCGCCACACCTATCTGCATTACCTGATTGAGCCGCTGCTGTTCGCCCGGGCCAACGCGATCGATCGGATGCAGCCGATTCTCAAGGAGGTGCGCGAGGCGCCGATGGAGTTCCGCTTCCGGTCCGATTCCGTCACCCTGACCATCGAATGCCTGATCAAGGCGATTGAGGCGCGCACCATGGACACGGGGATCCCGGTCTACACGATTCCCGCGGGCGCGGACCGTTCCGAACTGCCGCGCTACGAGCATGAGCGCCAGATTTACCAGCAAAAGGTGGATGCCGTCCGGTTGGCGGCGGTGCGCCACGATACCACGCAGGGATTTGTCCTGACCCAGTACTTTTACGAGCAACTGATCCAGTTTGAAAAGGATCCGGCCAGCTTGAAAGACACCATCGGCGAGATGGTGTATTCCATGGATGTGGATCAGCAGGTGCACCGGGCCCACCAGGTTGAATTCGACAAGGAAGCCGACGGCGATGTTCTGACGCGCAGCAAGCCGCGCAAATTGACCGGACTGGATCTGGCGGAGGCCCGGCTTGCTGCCGGGGATGCAAATACCGCCGGCGCCATGGCGCGCCAGGCGCTTACCGTGCACGCGGACGCGACGGACTCGGTGGCCGAAGCCGCGCGGGCCAACTTCATTTTGGCCCGTGCCGCGATCCTGACCGGGCATCCGGATCAGGCGATTTCGGACTTCCAGAAGACATTGGCGACGAGCCAGGAGCCCAGGCTGTTGGCGTGGTCGCACATCTATCTGGGCCGGATGCTGGACCTGGACTGCAAACGGGACCAGGCGCTGACCGAATACAAGTCGGCGCTGGAGGTTCGCGACGGGCAGTTGGATACCCGCCTGTCGGCGGAACGCGGAATCAAGGCGGCCTATGCGGTCAACGGACACAGCTGCTCAGACGAGGATGCGGACGACGACAACGGCGCAGCGGCCAAGCCGGCCGATCCCAAGGCGCACTAATCGGGCGAAGAGCTTTGCGGGCCCAAGGTGAGCGAGACGCACCTTGGAATTGCGGTCCTTGCGGACGGAGCGGGGGCCTTGAGGCCCCTGGATGGGGCGCCACAACCGGGATGGCCTTCAGGTTCGGGCCGTCCTCCTCTCAATAGGCAGCCTGAAGAATCGCTTTCCTTGGGAGGAAATCCTCGTGCGGCTGCTTCGGCGTAAACGATTTCCTGACGCGACTTCTGTGCTTCGAGGGTGTCTAATTGGAAGGGAAGGCGGTATCGCGGCCGGAAGACCAGGCCGGGAAATCGCCTACAGCGAAACCAGTGTGACCCAAACCCGAAACCACAGCGTCCGAGTCGACGCGACCCCAAGGGAGCGGCGACCCTTCAAGGAACTTACCGGGGCACTTCAACTCTGGTTTCGCTCTAGCCGACTTTCAGCGAACAGCGGCAGAACGAGGAGTACGTGGAAGCAGTCCTGACAGAACTGGAAGCGGCGCTTGGTCATCGATTCGATCGGCCTGAGCTACTGGTGCGCGCGCTGACGCACCGGTCACTTGCCAACGAGCAGGCTCAGGCCAACGAACAGACCCAGGTGAACGGAACAGATCCTGCTGCCGAAGCAAACGACAATGAGCGCCTCGAGTTTCTGGGAGATGCGGTGTTGGGCCTGGCGGTAGCCGAGGCGCTTTTCCTGCTTCATCCGGAGTGGAGCGAAGGAGAACTGACGCGGGTGCGCTCGCAATTGGTAAGCCGCCAGCACATGGCTGAGGTGGCCACTGCCATCGGTCTCGGACGGCATCTGCGCCTGAGCCGGGGCGAAGATCGCCAAGGGCTGCGGCGCAAGGCCACGGTGCTCTCAAATGCGATGGAAGCCGTGATGGGCGCGCTTTTTCTGGATGGCGGCCTGGAGCCGATCCGGACATTATCGGACAACTGGGTGATGGGCGAGGCGGTTGAGCAGCTGGCCCGGGAACTGGACTCCGGCGAGGCGCTGGGAAACTACAAGTCGGCTCTGCAGGAGCATTTGCAGGCAGAGCGGGTGGGCGTACCGGTGTACCGTGTGAAGAGCGAGAGCGGACCCGATCATCACAAGAAATTCCTTGTCGAAGTCCGGCTGAGACCTGCCGATGGGCTGCTGGGTAAGCCGCTGGCTCGCGGGATTGGCAGGACCAAGAAGCTTGCCGAGCAGGATGCGGCGAAAAGGGCGCTGGAGCGGCTGACCTCGGCCGCCGGCAGCGACGGAAAGAACGGCACGGACGAGAACGTGGAGGATGGGCCGTTATGAGCGCCCCGGGCCAATCCAACCGTTTCGCACCGTCCCGTTGGGGTCGGCACAGCCTTGCCGAAGGGATGGCCTCGTTGCTGCGCACCATCGTGGTGTCTCTTTTTCTGCTGACGTTCGTCCTGCAGCCGTTCCTGATTCCTTCCGAAAGCATGGAGCGCACTCTTCTGGTGGGCGACTTCCTGCTCTTCAATAAGCAACTCTACGCACCTCCCGGCGCGCTGAGCCGCTGGTTCATGCCGTACAGAGAGGTGGGACGCGGAGACATCGTGGTCTTCCATCATCCCAAACCCAAGTATCTGGTGAAGCGGGTGGTGGGCATTCCCGGCGACCGCCTGCGCATCGAGGACGGCAGGGTGATGGTGAATGGAGTCAGTCTCGACGAGCCGTATGCGGCCTTCGAACCGGCCGCGCCCAATACTTTTCGCGACAATTTTCCGGCGACCATCTACACCGATCCGGAGGTCGATCCAGATTGGTGGAAGCAGATGCAAAGCCTGGTCCGCAACGGCGAATTGGTGATCCCCAAAGAGCAGTATTTTGTGCTGGGTGACAACCGCAACCACAGCAAGGATTCGCGCTTCTGGGGCTTTGTGGCACGGGACCAGATTGTGGCCCGACCGCTGGTCATCTACTTCTCGCTGAGCCGCCCGTCGACCACCGATGTGCAGCAGGCCGCGGATGATAGACTCGGACACGACAGGGAACTCGCGACGAAACTGACCGGGTTTGCGCGCTGGAAGCGTATCTTCCGCGTGGTGCACTAGACGATTGAACTGTCGAGTACCGCGACCAGGCGTTTTCGTAATTTCAACTCGGAGGTTGGGTGCCCCTAGTCCCTCTCTTTTGGGGACAAGGGAAACCACGAACCCCAGGGGCGATTTCAACCGGCCGGGCTTTGAATGGGCGCGGCTTGAGCCGTGCCGATAAGGCCAACAAAATGAATGGGGCTTTAGCCCCCGAGGGATGTAGTTCCAGCCTTTTTCAACGGCCTGGTAAGCCCGCGGGAACCCTGCGAATTCTCAGAGCTTTCCGGAGCGGCCGGCCGGGAACCCTTTCAACTTCCGGCTCGTACCTTTGTTGGACCGAAGAGCTATCGAATGACCAAGAAAAACCAAGCCGATCCCTTGCCGTCGCCCGCGGCTGTGGCCGCTGTCGAATCCAGGGTTGAAGAGACGCCGTTTGAAGCGCTCGCCAGCATCTGTTCCGTGCTGGTTGTGGGACTTTTCATCCTCACCTTCCTTGCCCAGAATTTTGTCATTCCCTCGGGCTCGATGGAGAACACCCTGCTGGTGGGCGATCACGTGGTGGTGGATCGCGTCACGCTCTCGCAAACGGCAAAGTGGATGCCCTTTGTGCACTACCGCCAACCGAAACGCGGCGACATCGTGGTCTTCATCAAGCCAGGAGAACTCGACGCCGACGGCAAGCCTACCATCATGCACCTGGTCAAGCGTCTGATCGGTGTTCCCGGCGACCGCATCCATCTGCACGACGGCATTGTGTTCATCAATGGCGTGGCGCAGGCTCCGCCGCCAGAGGGAAAAGACTCACCGCCCCTCGATCGCGCTTTTCTCGACGAATTTCCGTCCGTTGCGCCCAGCGTCGACCGCGGGGCAACGGAGCGCTGGGCGATCGAGTTTCCCAGCCACATCGAAAATGGCGACCTGGTGGTTCCCGAGGGCAAATACTTCATGATGGGTGACCATCGCCACAACAGCCTCGACTCGCGCTACTGGGGTTTTGTGCCTCGCGAGAATATCGAGGGACGGCCTTTGTTCAACTACTGGTCGTTCAAGACGCCCGATGGCCAGTATGAAGAGAGCCAGCAGGCGGGAATCGGCAGCACGATCGCCTGGCTGGGGCACGTGGGGTTGCATTTCTTCGGCGACACGCGCTGGAGCCGGACGTTCAGCCGGGTGCGCTAGCGCTCCCCGTGTTCCCGTCCGCGCGGTAAATCGGTTTTGAATTGAAACAGAAGACAGAAATTGTAGAAGCCCATGACTGAAGACGTGCAAGGCAGGAAGAGCAAGCGTAGACGGCTTTGGCCGGTGCTGGCGTTGCTGACGGCCATCGCTGCTGTGCTGATTGTCCCACCGATGGTCAGCATCACCCGCTACAAGACCCGGATTACGCGCCTGATGTCGGCCTCGCTGAATCGTCCGGTGCACTTGTCCTCGGTTGAACTGCGCCTGCTGCCACGGCCGGGTTTTGTGCTGAACGACCTGACGGTGGAAGAGGATCCCGGCTACGGCGCTGAGCCGCTCATGCATGCCAACACTGTGACCGCCTCGATCCGTTTGTGGTCGCTGTGGCGGGGACGGCTGGTGATTGATCGCATCAGCGTGGACGAAGCCAGCCTGAACCTGACCCGCGACCAGGCCGGGCGCTGGAACCTGGACACGCTTTTCCGCACCGCCGCAAACAGCGTCCCTAAGGGTGGAAGGCCCGATGCGCCGCTGCCCTACCTGGAAGCGACCAATTCGCGCATCAATGTTAAAAATGGATCCGAAAAGTTGCCGTTTTCGCTGATGAACACCGATGTATCGTTCTGGCAGGCGAATCCCGGTGACTGGCGCATTCGTCTCCGAGGCCAGCCGGCGCGCACAGACGTGAACCTGGATTTGGGCGACACCGGCGTGGTGCGGCTGGAAGCCCGGCTGCAGCGCGCCCCGGAACTCCGCCAGGCGCCCATCCATCTGGACCTGGACTGGAAGGAAGCGCAGCTTGGCCAGCTCTCGCGCCTGTTGCTGGGCTCCGATCCCGGCTGGCGCGGCGACCTGACCGGGGAACTGCACCTGGACGGGACCGCCGAAAGTGCGCAGATCAGGACCCGCCTGCGTGCGGAAGGCGTGCACCGCGCAGAGTTCGCTCCGGCCGCGCCGCTGGATTTCGATGCGCGCTGCGGCTTGGTTTACCACTTCTTTACCCGCGCAATGGAGAACCTGGTCTGCGAGTCGCCTCTGGGCGATGGCCGCATCCGCGTGGTTGGTGACTGGTCCCGCGCCACCGGAAATCTGACCGGAAGCCAGCCAGGCGAGCCGCGCTTCTCCGTGGAGCTTGACCGCATTCCCGTAGCCGCCGCGCTGGACGCGCTACGCACCGTACGCAGCGACTTTGGCCCAGGCCTGGAGGCCAAGGGAGCCATCAGCGGGAAGATCACCTACGCGGCCGCTGTGGCCGCGGATGGCGAGCTGGACAACCCCGCGGCAAAACCTGTCACCGCAAAGGCCCACGGCAAGGCCGTTACCGCCGTGCAGGGGCCGCTTAGCGGCAGCTTTGCCGTGGAAGGTTTTGAGCTGAGCGGCGATGGCCTCGGCGATCCGATCCGGATTCCGAAGATGGTGATGGAACCAGCGGAAGGTGAAGCGCAAGCGATCGTAGCCACAATGGCGATTCCCGCGGGTGGGACTGATTCGCTAACCGTTACCGCGCGCCTGAGCTTGTCCGGTTACCAGATTTCGGTGCACGGCCAGGCGTCGATCGAACGCGCGCGAGAGCTGGCAAAGATCACCGGCGCGACGGACGCAAAGTTGCTGGATGCAGTGGCTGGTGAGCCCCTGACCGCAGAACTGACCGCCGAAGGCCCATGGGTGCCGACCGCTGAGCTCTCCTTCGTCGCGCCTACCCCGGTTTCTTCCAACTCAGTGGCGTCCAGCTCGACGCCGGCCAGCTTGCCCCCGACCGAACGCCTGACCTCCCAACTGACCGACCGCCTCCACGGGACCGTTACGCTGCACAATGCAAACTGGAAGGCGGATTACCTGGCCAACGCGGTAATGATATCGACGGCCACGGCGCATTTTGACGGCGGCGAAACGCGCTGGGACCCGGTTGTATTCAGTTATGGCCCGGTGAAGGGAACTGCGAGCGTCAACGTGCCGCGGAACTGCGCCGTCCAGCAACCCTGCCTGCCGCACTTCGATATGCAATTTGTCCAGCTTGACGCCAGCGCGCTGGAGGCGGCGATTCTGGGTGCCAAAGAGAAGGTGACTCTGATTTCCACGCTGCTGGACAAGCTGCGCCCCGCGGCTGCTCCCGTGCTGCCGGAGATGGATGGCACAGTCGAGACGCAGACCCTGATTCTGGGCCCGCTGACGGTGAAGGACGCTACGGCCTCGGTGCGTATTCTGAGCAACGGCGCGCACATCACTGCGCTGGACGGAGCCGCACTGGGCGGCAAGCTGCACGCTGCCGGATCGCTGTACACTGCGGCCAGCGACAAGGACAAGCCGCAATACATGTTCGAGGCTCAGTTCCAAAAGGCGAATCCTGCGCAGGTCGGCCAGCTTGTTGGCCAGCGTTGGGCGGGAGGCGCATTCGACGTCGGCGGCAAGGTTGAGCTCTCTGGATTTACCGAGAAGGAACTGGTGGATTCGGCCAAGGGGACCCTGCATTTCGACTGGGACCACGGAATGGTGAGCGGCGGCAGCGCTGCTCCAGGCGAGCTGGCCCGTTTCAACAAATGGTCTGCGGATGCGGTAATTGGCGATGGCACGGTCACGCTGACCCGAAACCAGGTGGAGAGCGCAGGTCGCAAGACTACGGTGCAGGCCGATGCCACGCTGGGAATAGCCGCCAAGGTCAGATTCGCCCCCGCGAAGGAAACGCAGGCCAGGCGGTAGTCTTCTTTCAGCGCTTTGCTCTGAAACGCCCCTACCGGCCAGCCAAGGCGGATTGGGGCGTTCCTCTCTCCGTTCCGCAAATAAAGTCCAGTCGCCAAAACTCGCGCAGCGAAACTTACGGTAAGATCGTTAACAATTCAAACGGATTCAAGGCAGGAGAGCCCATGCGCTGCTTCTTGTTTGCTCTTTGTGTCCTTGGGGGCTCGTTTACCCTGCACGCCCAACGCCAACCAGCCAACTGGGAAAACCTCAATACCCTTCATGCAGGTGACAGGATTCAGGTGCGGGAGACGAACTCGAAGAAAGTTACCGGAACGTTCGTGAGTTTCTCCGATACGGCAATTTCCTTGCAGGCCGAGGGGGCCGCGCAGGCCATCCAGAAACAGGACGTGCAAACCATACAGCGGTTGAAGAACCGGCATCGCCTGCGCAACACGCTGATTCTTGCCGGTGTGGGCGCAGGCGTGGGCGCCGGAATCGGTGCGGCGTCCCATCATGGGTGTTCTTCCACACAGAGCTTCTGTCTTGATGTCGGGGGCGCAAGCGTCCCAGCCGCTGTTGGCGGCGTCGTGGGCCTGGTGGGTGGTGCTGCCGTTGGAGCCCTGCTGCCTTCGCACGAAACGGTCTACACCTTGAAAGCGCGCTGACTGTACTCCCCACTCCCTATTCCTTACTCCCTTCTTCCACAAATGCCGCGAAGCTGTGCGGCGCAACTTCAATCTGGAACTGGCTGTGCGGACCGATCGGACGCGGGCGCATCCAGGGAAACTGCGGAGCAGCCTCTTCCGGTGTCGCCTCAACCACTTCGCCCGTCGCCACGTTGCGCAGCCGCGTGAACGAGCCCAGCACAGTCACCTTCACCTTCGCCGGCGCATCCAGGAACGACTCCGTCACGAACGATTGGTTGTCGTAGGCAAACAGGCTCACCTGCGAGGGCGCATCGATCTGTACCGGAAAGCCCCGCAGCAGGTACTGCCGCATCGACGTCAGCACCGACTGGGGAAGGGAATACAGGTCGTTGGCGTTTTCCGGAATGGTCAGTACATACAGAGTGCCGTGCGAGAAGTGGTCCTGCACCAGCAGCGGAGCGCCCCGCCCGTTGGCTGTGCCCCGCACCACCGGCCAGGCGTCGTTGGTCATGAAGCTGATCTCCGGAACCAGGATCTCCTTCGTATTCCCCAAGTCCGCTCCCGCTCCGGCGCCCGATCCGCCCCAATACTTCTGAATGTTCAGCACGTTGCCCGTGTTCGTGATCTCGGCGATCTTCTCAAAGCCCTTGTCCTGAATCGCCTTCAGCAGGCCCGAGGTCACAATCACCGTCCCGCCCTTTTCCAGATGCGACTTGATCTTGGCCACGATCTCATGATCGAACTTCGCCTGCTCGGTCAGCAGTACGGTCCTGGCGTCGTCGGGAAACGTCGGAGTCATTTCTACCGGGATTCCTATCATGCCCAGGTAGTTCTGCAGAAAGTCCTCGCCGGTCGACTGGTAGGGCTTGTAGCTGGCAATGCCCATCGGTTTGCCTAGCTTGCCCGTCACCGCATTCACCTTGGAAAGCGCGTAACCGGCAGCCGCGGCATTGCTCGGGGCTCCGATTGCGCCGCCGTTGCTGCTCCACTGGGCCAGCTCGGCCGCCTTGAACGTGGTGTCCAGGCCTTCCCAGGCCTTGCGGTCGCCCATCCGCGCCGGCAGCAGCAAGTCGCCGTATTGAAACAGCAGAATCTGCGGCGTCTTGGCCAGCATCGTGTCCCAAAGCTGCTCGGCATAGCGGTCCAGATAGCGCGTGCCGTACGTGTCCACCCAGCCCCCGCCGTTGTGTCCCGGCGCAATGTTGTCGAAGTAGCGGATGATCTCGTAGCTCTCGTACTGCTGCAGGTGCTGGTCGTTGTTTTCCGGGTCGCGCGTTTCCGTGCCGGTATAGATCGCCGGAAAGATCTTCGGTTCCTGGTCCAGGTCGTAGCCGTTGGCCTGGAAGTGCTCATACCAGTTGGGAAACTTGATGACCACCTTGACCTTGGGATTGACCGCCTTCGCGGGGCCCAGAATCAGGTCTCGCGAAACCTCATCCATCAGCTTCAGCCGGAATTGCGTCCAGGTCTGGTCGCCCTTGGCGGCCACGTCGGAATCCCACTTGGTGTTGTTGAAGAAGAAGTCGTCGAGCATGATCTCGTCGAAATGCCGCGCCGTCACTTCCGCCACGTTCTTCACATACGCACGGTGAACCGGGTCCGTATAGCTGAACGAGACAAACTGTCCAGGCTCCGCTTCGCTCACCTGGTGCAGTGGGCCTTCCCGGCCCACGTTGTCCCCGCCCGCTGCATATGCTATGCCGCCTGCCACTTCCACGCCGTGCGCCACAAAGAACGCCTTAACGGTCTCCAAGAGCGCTCCATCGGCAATCAGTCCGCTCCTATAGGTCTCGATGTACACCTTGTCGACATGAACCTGGCTGTTCAGTTGCTCCCAGGACTGCTGCAGCCAGGCTGGGTCCTTCATCTTCTCGACTACGCCGACGGTGATGTACACGGCGACCTTGAACTGGTCATGTGCCGGCGCTGTAGCCGCGCCCCGCGACTCAACCGGCAAAATGATGGAAACCGAGGCAAAAAAGAACAGCAAAAGGGTACGAATGCGGGCAGACACCAAGGATTCTCCTTTGTCGCCGCGAACAGTTCGAAGGAGCATTTTTCCCAATGGAGGTTTTAGGGATTCGTCCATTCGCTGCAGCCGGCGCCCAGTAAGTATACGAGGCGCAATGACCTCTGGTAAAACGTTTGCGTGCCTGATCCTGCCCGGATGCATGCCCATCGCCCTGGATTCCTTGAATCCGCCGGCAAGGTCCACCGAGCCAGTGAGCACCGCGACGCTTGCCCCAAAATGCGGAAGCCCAGCCGCGTGGGCTGGGCCTCTGTTTGAACACGATCTGGACTAGTAGCTGATCGTCTGTAGTGAGTGGTTTCCGTGCGGGATAATCACCAGCGCGGTTGGGTTCTCGCCGGTTGGGTAGGGTGTCGCCTGGGTCTGTTTCAGAGTCCCTGCAGTCGGATCCAGGCGGAAGCCGGAAACCGAGTTGCCCAGGAAGTTGGCGGTGTAAACATAACGGCCTTCCGAGGGGTCCACGGCAATCGAAACCGGCTCCGCATCGGTGGAGTTGCTTCCCGGTCCGGTTGGATTCACGGCGCCCGAAGGCGTCCCTGTTTTCAGATCGATGGAATACGCCGAAACCGAGGAGTCCAGGGAGTTGGCAACATACAAGAATTCCCCGCGCGGATCGACCGTGATCGCGGAGGGTTCATTCCCTGTCTTGTACGGGCCGTTCAGCAGATAGCTCAGCGTGCTTCCGTTGTTGATGCTATACGCGACCATCTGGTTCGAGGCATAATCGGTCACATACACAAAGCGTCCGGCAGGTTCAGCCACAATGCCGGTCGGCTTTACGCCGGCCTTGTAGGGGCTGTTCGCCGAAGGCGACAGAGAGCCGTTCGAGCCAACTGCAAAACCGAAGACCCAACCTGGTGAGGCGTTGCTGGTCGTCGTACCGCCTGGGTTATAAGCGGACTTGTCATAAGCCGTCACGTAAACCCCGGCGCTGGTGGGCAGAACCGCAACATTGGTCGGGACGACTGTATCTCCGGCATAGCCGGGAATCGAGAACGGCGCCGTAATGTTCGTTGCCGTGCCGATGGTTCCCGACGAAAGCGGATACTCCGACAGCGTGGCCGAGGTGGTGCCCGACACCACGTACAAGTAGGTGTTGGCCGCATTCACCGCGACCGCTACCGGCTTGGTGGTAAGCGTAATGGTGTCCGCGGCGGTCAGCACTCCGTTGTTGGCGATGGTGTAATGGACTACCGTGTTGTTTCCCTGGTTGGCGACGTAAAGGTGGAAATAATCCGAGGTGACTGCCATCGAAACCGGTACGTTGACCCCTTGGGTCATTTCGGACGTAGCCATGCGCAACGCGCCCGACTCGGAATCCACCGCATAGGTGTCGATGCCCGAGGCGCTCGAAACGTACACATAGTCAACCGTGACTAGCTGGCAGGCAGTGAAAAGTGTGGCCACTAGAAGGCCGGTGCCAGAGACCAGAAAAAGCTGGCTCAATTTGCTGAACTTCATGCGCTTCCTTCGTCGTGGGCGGTATAAAACAAGCCCCATGAGAACTGGTTAGGTTGCCCCGTTATTGTAAAAGGCTGCTACGGGGTGTTGCTACAGTGTTCGTTCCCCGGTGCTTGACCGGAGCAGTCGACCCGCCTGTCGGCGGACCGTGATTCTGAGCTTTTCAGCTTTCGCTTGCCGGCTCGCTCTCAAATAAAATTGTGAAGCCCTTCCCTGCGGCCTCACGGTTCATCGCGCCTACTTGTGCGGAATTGCGGCCACCGCTGTCGGCTGAGCGTTGGACGCGAATGGCGAGTTTTGGGTGTTGATCAGCGGCCCGTTCGTGTTCGTCAGCTCGAAGCCGCTCACGTTGTTCCCCAGGAAGTTGGCAGTGTAAACAAAATGATTGGCCGACGGATCGATGCCGATCGCGACCGGCTGAAGACCAGTCGAGAAGGTCCCCTCGCTCTTCAGAACGCCATTGTTGATGGCGTACGCGATCACCGTCGAATCGCCGGCATTGGTTACAAATGCAAAACCGGCCGACGGATCCACCACAATCGCGGAGGGTTGGTTGCCGGCCGCGAAGGGGCTGCCTGCCAGCGGAGTAAATGCGCCGGAACTGATCGTATACCCGAGCACAACGCCGTTTGCGGAGTCCGTCACGTAAAGATAAGAGCCCGTCGGATCGCTGGATACGGCTGAGGGATAGCTGCCCGCCCCGGTCGCCCACGGCGAACCCGCTGCCGGTGTCAGAACTCCGCCCGAACCTACAGCAAACCCGAACACGTAACCGGCGCTCGCGGTAGTGTCATATGCGGTGACGAACACTTCGTTTCCCGAGGGCGCCACGTTAATGGCCGTCGGCAGCAACACATCCGCGGAGTTCTTTCCCGCCAGCCCCAGCGGCCAGTAGGTTACGCTGCCGTTGGCAACAGGTAACCCCAGGATCCCGCTCGGAGTCGTGCTGCTGGCTGGCTGAACTGGATACACCGCCAGCGAACCGGAGCACGGTGCTGCCGTCGAGCAGGTTGGCAGCGGCTGATAGGTGTCCAGTACAAACAGATTCGATCCAGACACCGCAACCGCCATCGGAAACACTCCCGGCGTGTTGGTCGTGTTCTGCGGATAGAGCTTGCCATCGCTGCCGATCACGAACTGAACGATGGTGTTGTCGTCGTGATTGACCACGTAAAGACTGAGGTGGTCAATCGAAACGGCTTCAGCCACGGGGTTGCGCCCCCCGGAAGGGAAGGGAGACGCCGGGATCTGGCGCATTCGGCCGGACTCGGAGTTCACCTCAAAGACGTTCACTTCGCCGTAGTTGCTGGGGCCCGCGGCCTTGGAACTGGTCACGAAGACGAAGTCCGCGGTCAGGGTCCCGCAGGCGGTTACAAGGCCGGCAGCCAGAAGGCTGGCCGCAGAGACCAGCATCAGCTGGCCCGATTTGTTGAACTTCATGCGCATCTTTCGCCAGTAGGCCGCAAATCAGGCCCATGAGAGGAAACAGGTTTGGAATCGAACACCGGGCATCGAGTCACAACTCCGCCCCGTATTCGGCTGCGTTCGCAAGTAATCTCTGCAATCCGAGGTCCGCCGCGTGCCCCGTTCTCCGGGGCACGCGGCAGGTTACTGCTGGAAGGTCTAGCTTGTCCGGCCGTCGACCAGGCACCAGGTAGCGGGACCGGGCAGCGCGATCACACCGGGCCAGTTCAGATTCTTCAGAATGCCCGAGTTTGCTTCAATCAACCGGCCAGTCACTGCATAATCATTGAAGTCGGCGGAATAGATGAACTGGTTGGAGGGATCTTCAACCATGCACTGCGGACCCGAACCGGAGCCGAAAGGAGCTGTGGACAATTCCTGTAGCTGGAAGGGCGTCAGGATGGAGAAAGCGTCGAAGCCGCTGGCTGCCTGGCTGGGATCGCTGAGGTTGCCCTGGTTAGCCACATACAACCACTTGCTCTTCGATTCCTGAAGCACCACAACCGGGTTCGACAGCGACGCATTAATCGCAACCGCTCCGTTCAATTGAGGCTGCAACGTGCCGTTCGAAGGGACCGTGTAGGGCAGAATCTGGCTCGTCCCCGCTGCTGCGCCTGCGTAGGGCTCATTGTCCATCACGTAAAGGTTGCCGCCGGTGTAGCTCAGATGAGTTCCCTCGTTGATCCCAAGCGCCTGCGGGCTGTTCTGGCTGATGGTCAGCTGGCCGCTGCCCCCGCCGTATGAGTAAGGGAAGGTCGAGGTGCCGTGAAGATACGGAAAGCTGGTCGAAGGCAGCGTCCCGCTCATCGTGATGATGGTGTTGCCCGCGAAGACGAAGTCCACGGGATTCACCGGGACCGGGAAGTAGGGTAGGGGAGTGCCGCTGGCCGAGGTCACCTGCGCATTCACAACCAGGCTCAAACGACCGGTAGTCGGGTCAATCTTGAACACCGTGATGTCGCCGCAGGTAGTCACGCCGCCCAATGCGAGTGCGCAGCCAGGATCGGGGTTGCTCGCCGTGCCCGCCACTGGCACCGCCGCCGTCGAGTTCGGCGCCGGAGAATCGTGGTCCAGCACATAAAGGAACCCGCCGGAGCTGTCCGCGAGGATGCGGAAGGGGTTGATCCCCTCGGTATAAAAGGTCTCCTGGGGAGTCAGAATGCCGTTGCCGCCCACCGCAAACTGCGTGATATTGGAGTACAGGCACGGATTGCTGGTGGTGCAGTTCGCACTTCCCGACGCCGTAACGCCGCGATTCAGCACGTAAAGGAAGCGGCTGCCTGTCAACAGCACGGCGCGAATTGGGTTGGCGCCTCCCGATGCGACGGGAAGACCATTGATGGCCGCAAGTTTGCCCGTGTTGTGGTCGATTTTGAAGCCACTAACGATGCCGGCTCCCGAGGTCTGGGCCGTTTCCGTGCCCGTCACGTACAAATAACCAACTGAATAACTCTGAATGCAAGACGTAACACTGACGACAACGCCAGCAGAGAGGGCGCTCATCAGAAGGGCCTTGCCGAATTTCGTGAACTTCATGCGATTCCTTCATCCTGGTCGGGCGTGGGCCGCCAAGTTTTCGTGTTCCACAGCAGAGCTGGGTTGGGACGGGTCCCTGCTGCATTGTAAAAGGCAAGGGCTGGTTGTGCCTAGTTTCCGGGGAAGACCAGGCAGGATAGGGCTGTTTTCGACGAGATTTCCACCGTTTACATTTCCGGAAGTGCTTTAGAACGGAGCCACTAAGCCAAGTCGGGGCGACCGACAGGATGTGAGGACCCTGAAGACTCCGAAATTCACAAGATTTCTTGAAATGCTGCGGAAGCTCTCCGGTCCCGCCTGGAAAGGTTCTTCAGTCCTCCTCGGGCTGGGACGTAGTTTGGACGCCTGGGCAGAGGAAAATGTCAACCTGTTTTTCCGCGAAGTGCCGGTTTCTGCACGGTTTTGCCGGCATCTCGTGCTTGGAAGGCTCTCTGCAGGCGGTTCTCCTGGATTCGGAGAACCCGCGAAGAGCGCAATCCTTGGCGTGCCCGGTTCGCCGGTCAACAGAAACGGTGGGGAAGGGAAGCGAAACCTGCCGCCGTGGCGGATTCCCGCGACGGCAGGTGTTCAGTCGGAGGGATTTACCATACGCGGCAGGACTTCACCGGGTAAAGCGGCGCGCCCTGCTTGCAGCCGAAGGCCTTGCCGAACCCGTCGAAGTTCTGTACGGTTCCGTTCACGCGCCAGCGTCCCGGCGAGTGAGGATCTACCAACGCCATTTGCCGCGCCACCGCCTCGGTCCGGTTTTCGCACCAGACCTGGGCAAAGCCGAGGAAGTAACGCTGCGCTTCGGTGTAGCCGTCGATCTTGTCGCCGATGCTCTTGCCCTGGGCCGCCAGGGTGTCCAGCAGGGCCATGTAGGCAATTCGCAGTCCGCCGTTGTCGGCCGTGTTTTCGCCCAGCGTCAGCTTGCCGTTCAGCTTCTGCGCCGGAACGTCGTCGTGCGCCGGGGCGGCGTCAAAGCTCCCGTACTCGGCCACTTCGCAGTCGGTGCGCTCGGTAAAGGCCTTGCGGTCCTCTGCCGTCTGCCACTCCCGCAGGTCGCCCTTGCCGTCGAATTTCGATCCTTCGTCGTCGAACCCGTGCGTCATCTCGTGGCCAATTACCACGCCGATGCCGCCAAAGTTCACTGCCGGGTCGATCGAGAAATCGAAGAACGGAGGCTGCAGGATGCCGGCCGGGAAGTTGATGTCGTTCATCGACGGATCGTAGTACGCATTCACCGTCGGCGGGGTCATGCCCCACTCCTTCTCGTCGACCGGCTTGCCCAGGTGGTCCAGGTCAAAGGCCCGCTCAAACACTGCACTGCGGTCCAGATTGCCGATCAGGTCGTCGCGATCCACTTTGAGGGCCGAATAGTCGCGCCATTTCTCCGGGTAGCCGATCTTGTTGCGGAACATCGCCAGCTTTGCTTCCGCTTCCTTCTTGGTGGCGTCGCTCATCCAGGGCAAGGTCTGGATGTCGTCGCCGAGCGACTTTTCCAGCGCCGCAACCAGCTTGTCCATGCTCGCCTTGGCCGCCGGCGGGAAGTTCTCCTTCACCCAATCCTGGCCCACCGCTTCGCCCAGCGCGTTGTCGGTCATCTGTGTGCACTGCTTCCAGCGGGGGGTTGGCTGCTTTTGGCCGGCCAGCGTCTTGCCGAAGAACGCGAAATTCTCGTCATAGAACGCCTTGGGCAGGTTCGACGCCAGGCCGTGAATCGTGTGCCACTTGAAATACGACTTCCAGGCCTCCACCGGCTCCTTGCCGATTTCATCGTTCAGAGCCTTGAAGTAGTTCGGCGTGGTCACGTTCAGGGTCTCGAAGGGGCGGATCTTGACTGCCTTGAAGTACGCCGCGTAATCGAAGTCCGCTGTCAGCTTCTGGAAGTCGGCCACGGTATAGATGTGGTACCGATTCTCAGGCTCGCGCAGATCGGTGCGGCTCGTCGATGCCTGCGCCAGCGCGGTTTCGATCTTCACCACCGCCGCGGCTTCCTTCGCCGCCTGCTCCGGCGTGTCCCCGGCCAGCCCGAACATCTTCGTCAGGTGCTCCACATATTGCGCGCGGATCTCCTGGAAATGCTTGTTGTCCACAATATAGTAGTCGCGGTCGGGCAAAGAGAGCCCGGACTGGTGGATCACCGCGATCTGCTTGGTCGAGTCCTTGACGTCCTGCTCCACGTCGAAGCCGAACACCGCGATGGGGCTGCCCTCGGCTGCCAGTTCCGCCACCAGCCTGCCGATCGCATGCGTATCCTGCAGGCCGGCGATGCGCTTCAGAGCCGGTTCCAACGGCTGCAGGCCCTTCGTTTCAACCAGGCCGGTATTCATGCAGGCCGCGAAGTAGCTGCCATACTGCTTTTGCAGCGCACTGGTGGGGTTCGTCGCGGCGGTGTCCAATTCCTTCCAAAGCAGGTAGTTGTTGCGCTCCCGAAGCAGTGAGAACGACCGGGCCCAGCGCACCTGGTCGCCCGGAACCGGGTTATTCTTGTTCCAGTTTCCGCAGGCGTACTGGTAAAAATCCGAACAAGGGTCAGCAGTGGTGTCGATCGCCGTCAGGTCGAAGCTTTTGATGGCGGCGGGCGGTGCGGGCTTGCCGGCGTCGGTGGACGCGGCAGGAACTTGCGCGAAAGCGGCTCCGGCGGCCAACAGCAGGACGGGAGCAAAACGGAAGCGGTTCATCTCATCTCCTCGATGTGGCTTGTTGACCATCGGCGCGTCCCTCGGTATTGTTGCCCCCAGGGGATGTCGGCCAGGATCAAGCTGATATAAGAGCGAATCCAGAATCCCTGTAAACCGGTCGGTTTTGTGCAAGGTCGTCGCTCCCAATAGATAATTGCGCCGATTTCAACCCCGGCGTCGAAGGCCTATGGATGGGGCCCCGGCTTGGGTGCATCACTTCCGGGATACAAATGCTCCGGTTTCACTCTAGCCGGTTCTTTTCCGGCAATGCTGCACAACAGGCTATCACGCGGCGACAATGCAGCAGAAGACAGCTGCGCGCTGGTACAAATGCACTTGGCCCCAATTTGAAACCCGGCCGTCATGAATTTAGGCGGGCTGCATCGATACGAAGCCAACCAAGACGAGTCCGGACCGTGGCCCTCAGTTCGTCGAATCCACCTTGCGAGAATAGCCGAAGACCCGCACCCAGGCTTCGAATTCATCCACCGGCAGCGGACGGCTGAACAGATAGCCCTGATAGGCGTGGCAACCGATGCGCGCCAGGTAGTCAAGCTGCTGCGTAGTCTCCACCCCTTCGGCAATCACCGACATCAGCATCGCCTCACCCAGTGCAAGGATGGTTTGGGCGATCGTGCTGCTGTTGGCGTTTTCCAGCAGGTCACGGGTGAATGTCTTCCCGATCTTGAACTGATCCAGAGGCAGCCGCTTCAAATGGGCCAGCGAAGAATAACCGCTGCCGAAGTCGTCCACGCTGAAGCGCACTCCGTGGCTCTTCAGCGTATTCGTCTTGCGCAGCACATCCTCCACGTTGTCCACCAGCATGGCTTCGGTAAACTCCAGCGCGAGATTTGCGGGATCCGCCCCGCTGCGTTGTAGCGCTCCGAGCACCGTCCCGACAAAGTCAGGCATACGCAACTGCAGGGCGCTTACATTCACTGCCACCACAATGCCGGCGGTCTCCTCTTGCGCGCTCCACGCGGCAATTTGGCGGCAGGCCGATTCCAGCACCCACGCGCCCAGCGGCAGAATCAGACGCGACGCTTCGGCCAGCATGATGAATTCCCCCGGTGTGAGGATTCCCAGCCGCGGATGTTTCCAACGCAGCAAAGCCTCTGCCCCCGCAATGCGCCCGCCTTCGATCTGCGGTTGGTAGTAAAGCTGAAACTCCTCCAGCTTGATGCCCTGCCGCAGTTCCTCCTCAAGAACAGCGCGGGCGTTCACCGCCGCCTGCAGGGCCGGCGCAAAGAAGCGCATCGTGTTCCGCCCCTTCGATTTCGCCTGATACATCGCGATATCGGCCTGCTGCAGGATCTCGTTGACGTTCTGCTGCGTGTCCCCGAATACAGTGATTCCGATGCTGCATGTGCTCGAGCATTCGTGCCTTTCCAGCACATAGGGCTGGGCCACGCTGGCCAGTACCTTTTCCGCAATGGCTTGCGCTTCGCTGGCCGCGGATTCGGCGCTTCGATTCAGGTCTTCGAGCAGGATCACGAACTCATCGCCGCCCTGGCGGCTCACCGTATCCACCTCGCGGACGCACGCAATCAGGCGGTTTGCCACCTCCCGCAACAGCAGGTCGCCCGTCTGGTGCCCCATGGTGTCGTTCAGTTTCTTGAAATCATCCAGATCCACAAACAGGAGCGCGCGCTTGCGGTGGGTGCGGTTGCTGAAGGCCATGCTCTTGCTCAACCGCTCCATCAGCAGCCGTCGGTTTGCCAATCCCGTCAGCGGATCGAAGAATGCCAGACTGCGAATCTCCTCCTCGGCCCTTTTTGCGGCCGAAATATCGCGGATCACCGCCAGAATGCACTCTTGCCCATCAATCTCGGTGGTAGACGCCGAGATCAAGCCCCACGAAATCTCGCCGCCCTTCTTTCGAAACTTCATCTCGAAATCGCGGCAGGCCGATTTCTCCTCCGTCTCCTTCCGCAGTTTTTCCCGGTCCTCCCGATTGACCCATAACTTAAGCTCATTCGGGGTTCGCCCCAGGACCTCTTCGCGGCTGAAGCCCGTGATGTCGAGAAACGACTGGTTGACTTCGATGTACCTCCGGTCGCTCACCCGGTTGATCGAGATCGCGTCCAGGCTGGTCTGAAAGGCAGTGCGGTAGCGTGCCTCACTGGCCCGCAGAGCATCCTCGGTCCGTTTTCGCTCCGTGATGTCCTCTGTGAAAATCACGATTCCACCGACTTCGCCATTGCCTCGCTGCCAAGGCAGAACCTCCCACCTCAACCAATGCACGCTACCGTCCTGCCTGACAAAGCGGTCCTCATCGCATTTCACTGTCTCGCCGGCAAGGCCGCGCCGGTGGATCGCCTTCCATTCCTCGGTGATCTCCGGAAACAACTCATAATGCGATCGCCCGATAAAACTTTCGCGTTTCATCCGGAAATCGTTTACCCAGCGCTCGCTCACCGCCAAATAACGCATCTCCCGGTCAAACATCGCCAGCGGCGCCAGCGCGTGATCCACAAACAAATGCAGCAGATCGAGGTTCTCGCGCGCGAGTTTCTCGCTCTCCCGTACGGCCAGTGCCTGCTGTTTGCGGCGGTGACGTTCCGCCAGTGCGCTGATCAGGAATCCCATACACAAAAAGGCGACCATCGCGGCGCCGTCCCTGGGCGAGGGCAGTGAAAAACTCCCCCCAATTCTGCTTCCCCAAAGCAGCATCAACAGGGCGCCGAACAGCGTCCCCCCCATCCCGGGCCAGAAGCCCCCATGGAGCGCAACCACGGAAATGGCGGGATAAAGCAGGACGAACAACGAAAGAGCCGCGCCGAATTGCCCTCCCAGACTTCGTAAAAGAAACGAGCCAGCCAGCACGATCATCGCGGCAAGTGCAACGACGGGGTACGAACGTGCTGGTTCTCGTCTCTCTGGCAGAGGCACAGATCCGTCCTTGACGATTTGATTTCGCTCTTCAGGGCTGAACGGCTGGGATGGGGGGAATCCTGCCGGGAGATATTCCTAAGTTAATTATCCGAGTCAATTCGTTGCAAAGTCAACGAGTGTTTCGTCGCCTTCGAACGTTTTGCTTTTTTGCTCAAAGGTTCGACAGTTTCTTCGGGCGGCGTCGGGACTTCAGCCCTTTATGCCGGTGCTTTAGTCCCCAGGCACCGGAACCGGATAGCTGAATCGTTCCACCACTCGCTCGAACTCGCCCACCAGCACCGGCCTGCCGTATAGGTATCCTTGATAAAGGTTACAGCCGAGGCTGGCCAGGAAATCCCGCTGCTCTTCTGTCTCTACCCCTTCCGCAATCACCGATAGCGACATCGCCTCGCCCAGCGAGATAATGGTCTTGGCAATGGCGCCGCTCCCGGCATCCACCAGGATGTCGCGCACAAACGAGCGGTCGATCTTCAGCTGGTCCAGGGGAAGCCGCTTCAAATAGTTCAGCGACGAATAGCCGGTCCCGAAATCGTCTACCGAGAAGCGCAGCCCATGCCCCTTCAATTCGATCATCTTCCCGATCATGTCTTCCATGTTGTCCACCAGCATGGATTCTGTCAGCTCCAGCTTGATGCGGCCGGGACTGGTGCCGTTTCGTTCCAGTGCGGCCAGCACGGTGCCGACAAAATCATCCTTGCGGAACTGCAGGGCGCTGATGTTCACCGCAACCTCAATCCCCGCTGTCTCTGCCTTGCCGGCCCATTGCGCCGCCTGCCGGCAGGCCGTGTCCAGGACCCAGTCGCCAATCGGCAGTATTAGATGCGTCTCCTCGGCCAGCAGAATGAACTCTGTAGGGCCGATGATCCCCAGCCTGGGGTGCTTCCACCGCAGCAGCGCCTCGGCTCCCACCACCAGGCCGGCCTCGATTTGCGGCTGATAGTAAAGCAGAAACTGGTTGTGCTTGATCGCCTGGCGAAGATCCTCCTCCATCGCCGCACGGGTATTCACCGCAACCTGAAGGGCAGGTGCAAAGAAGCGGACTGTGTTCCGTCCCGCGCCTTTGGCGTGGTACAGAGCGATGTCCGCCTGCTGCAGAATTTCGTTGGCGCTGAACTCGTTGTCGGCCACAAGCGTGGTCCCGATGCTGCACGTGCTGCGGCATTCGTGGCCGTCAAGATGATATGTCTGGTTGATCTGGGCCAGCACCTTTTCCGCCACATCCTTGGCCTGCCGGGCACTGGTCTCCTGCACGCCGCTCAGGTTTTCCAGCCACACTACAAATTCATCGCCTCCGGAGCGACAGATGGTATCGGTCTCGCGGACACATGATTTCAATCGGCGTGCCACTTCCTTCAACATCAGGTCGCCAATCTCGTGGCCCAGCGTCTCATTCAGGTTCTTGAATTTATCCAAATCCACAAACAGCAGAGCGCTGCGGCGACGATTGCTGTGCAGCGTAGCCAGGCTCTTGCTTACTGTTTCCAGCAATTGACGCCGGTTCGGCAGTCCGGTCAGCGGATCGAAGAAAGCCAGCGTGTGAATCTCTTCCGCGGCCATCTTGGCCTCCGACAAATCGCGGAGCACCGTCAACCCGCACAACTCGCCATCCAGACGAATCGCGGACGACGAAAGCGTCGACCAGAAGATTTCCCCGTTCTTCCTGCGATATTGAATCTGAACGTTGCGGCACACCCCCGTGCGACGCAGCATGGCAATGACCTTTTCGCGCTCCGACCAGTTTGGCCAGCTGTTCAATTCGCGAGTCGTACGCCCGACCACCTCATCCCTTAGATAACCGACCACCTTCTCGAATTCCTGGTTCACGTCGATGTACATGCCGTCGCGTAGCCGCGTAATGACAATCGCGTCCTGGCTGGTTTGGAAGGCAGTGCGGTAACGCTTTTCACTTGTTCGTAATGCGATTTCCGCCTTCTTGGCGTCCGAATTGTCGCGACACACCGACAGCATGCACGCGTCGCCGTTCACCACGATGGTGGAGACGGAGAGCATCGCCCAGAATATGTTTCCGTCCTTTCTTCGCAGGCGTGCTTCCAGATTCCGAATCCCTCCCTCGCGGCGCAGCAATTCCACCATCTGCTCGCGGTCGTGACTCTCAGCCCAGACGTGCAACTCCACGGATGTTCGCCCGAGGACATCCTCCGGATTGTAGCCGAAGATTGAGGTGAACGACTGGCTTACATCGATATAGAGCCCATCGCGCAGGCGGGTAAGGATGATGGCGTCCTGGCTGGTTTGGAAAGCTGTGCGGTAAAGAGTCTCGCTGGCGCGCAATGCGTCCGCTGCCTGCTTCTTGTCGGTGATGTCCTCGTAGAAGACGACCACTCCGCCCACTTGTCCGTCAGGCCGTTGCCAGGGTTGTACCTCCCAACGGTGCCACTGCAGGCTGCCATCGCGCCGCTCGAGGCTATCTTCTTCGCATTGGATGGTCTCGCCCGCCTGGGCTCTTCGGTGAAGGTCTCTCCAGCGTTCGGGAATGTCGGGGAACACTTCGTAGTGCGAGCGTCCGACCAGGTCTATAGCGTTCAGATTGTAGGGTTGGACCCACCCCTGGCTCACAGCCAGGTAGCGCATCTCGCGGTCGAACATGGCCATCGGCGTCAGGGCATGACGAATGAAGTGGTGCAGCAGTTCCTGGCTTTCCCGCTGGGCCTTTTCCTTCTCCAAGTCGAGAACCCTGCATTGGTAGCGCCGCGCGCGGTCCGAGACCAAGCTGATCAGCACGCAGACGAAGATGAACATCCCCAAGGCAACGGCGTCGGAATGGCTGATGAAGTGGTTCGATCCCAGGGCGCGAAATGTCCAAAAATACTTCAGGATCGCAGCGGTCGACGTGGCCAGCAGCCCAAGCCGAAGGCCCATGCACAGGGCAATCAGCATCACAATGGGATAAAGGGTAATGTAGGGCGGCAGAACAACATGAAATTGATATTCAAGACCTTGGCGCAGCAGGAAGGCAGACAGAACAGCAGAGATGACAATACAAATGCGAAGCGCACTCCGGCCGTATCCGTGCTTCTGGACCCAGGTCAAACAGTACCCCCGATTCGAATCCCACCTGTGTCAACTATCGATCACGGATGCAGCGAACTTTAGTGATGCACTGTTTCTATTATGTGGATGTTAGGGGCTGGTTAGCGCAAAGTCAACGTGGGAAACTGTTGAGCGAATCTCAATTCGGAGTATCGAAGTTATATGTTCCCAATCTGAACACCGGTGCACAGTTTGAAGACACTTTGCACTCTTGCAAACTCCGACAAGCATCATTCCACCCTGTTCCCTGATCCCTACTCCCTGTCCCCCAACCTCCGCCGTTGCCGTCCCGCCTCGTCAAAGTTCGCCGGATCCAGCCAGGCTTCGAAGGCGCGCTTGCGCTCAGGCCATTCATGGTCCAGCATCGAGTACCACGCGGTGTCCCTGTTTTGCCCCTTGATCACCATGTGCTGACGGAATATCCCTTCGAACCTGAACCCCAGCCGCTCCGCCGCTCTCCGGCTCGGCTCGTTCAGCACATTGCACTTCCACTCGTAGCGGCGGTATCCCAGGTCCTCGAAAACGTGTCGTGCCATCAAATACATGGCCTCTGTGGCGGCCGTCGTGCGCTGCACCGCGGGCGTCAGCAGAATATTGCCCACCTCCACCACTCCGTTTGAGGGGTCGATGCGCATCCAGCTCGCATAGCCGGCGGCCTTGCCGGTCTCCACCGGCTCGATTGCCAGAAACACCGCCTCGGCCGCCATCTCTTTCGCCTCCAACGCATCCCGCATGCCCGCCTCATTCGCATATGGGCCGTCGAAAAGCCACTTCCATACACCGTCATGGCCTTCCACGGCCTCCCACAAGGCGTGGGCATGGCGTTCGGCGTTGAGAGGCTCCAGAGCAACCGTTAGCCCGCGCAGGGTGATCGGCACCGGTTTTCGCACTGGCTTCCAATTCAGAAGGGATTCGAAAAGGAGAGACATAGAGAGAGGCTAGCAGGATGAGGGCGTTCGAGCGAAGTATCCGGGCCCGCAAGACTGGGACGAATTTATTGGTAATTCACAGATTCATCACAGCCCGCATGGTTCTGCCGCTCCTATGATCACACGTTGTTCTTCTAAATTCATGCTCAAGAGGTAATTCCTTGTCCGCACCAAGCGATTCTCTTAATGCACAGATATCCTGCCCAGGCGAATTGCCTGTTCTGCCACAGCTTGCGATCAACAAGATCGTTTTCCGCCGGATTGCCGTCCATTGCATGGCACTTGCCATTGCTGTCTCCCTGTACGGCCAGACGAAGAAACAGCCTGCTACTCACGCCGTGGCGAGCCACGCGTCAGGGACCAAATCGTTGCCCTTCGGCAAAGACGGGGCCGCGATCTTCCAAGCTGACAGGGTGACACAGTTCCCCTTTTCGGCAGGAACATCAGTTCTCGGTCTACCGAATGGTGGAGTGCTTGTCGCCGGCGTGGCGCAGGCAAATGCCGCGGATATTCATAGCTGGCAACCGATCTTGGGTCGTCATTGGGCCATCTTCGTGGCCCGTCTTGAAAGGAACGGCACGCTGGATCCTTCGTTTGGCGATGCGGGCATTGCCGTTGTCTCGTTTGCAGGCGATGCCGGCATCCCGCGCCGGATACTCGTGCAGCCGGATGGAAAGATCCTCATCCTAGGTTGCACCTATGGCGGCTGGGTGCTCACCATGCCGACCTTCTATGGCCATTCCAACATTGTGGCGCGGCTCACTTCGGATGGGCATCTGGATTCTTCTTATGGAAAAGCCGGCATTGCCACCGTGAGTCTCGGCGACTGGATGAGACCTGCCGAACCTCCGACGCCCAAGCCCACGACTCAAAACCGGGGCTACCAGCGCTCGACTCAATCATCAAGGCAGAAAGAGGGCCCGGGTACGATCTATGCCGGCTCGGTTCAACCGGACGGGAAACTGGTACTCGGCGGAGAACGCAGCATATCGGGCGATGTGAGGTTCAGGATCGTGCGCCTCAACGGCGATGGTACTCCCGATCCCGACTTCAAAGTAGATGGACTGCCCAAGGATTTTGGGGCGGAGACCATCACTGGGTTGGCTGTCCAACCCAATGGAAACATCTGGGCGGTCGGGCAAAAGGGCACAGGAACCATCTTCGCGGCCGGCACGGTTGCTCGCCTTCTCCCCGACGGAACTCCGGACGACAGTTTCGGCTACCATGGCTATGTGCTTTGGAAGAACGCAGTCCAGGGAGTCTTTGTCGACGGATTCCTGACTCCCAACGGCAAGTTTTTGATCGCAGGTGGCGGCGGCGCGCCGGGAGGCTTCGTTGTCGCCAGGTTTAACCTGGACGGCACGCTGGACAAAAATTACGGCAAGGAAGGGGCGGCCCGGTTGATTACCAAGGGGTTTGGAGTCAACAGCCCGATGTCTGCTGTGGCAACAGAGAGCGGTGAAGTCTACATAAGCGGAACGAACGCCGATATGTTCAAAAACGACAGCAGAGCAGTGCGGTTTTCCGCGACCGGTCTGGCTGACAGCTCATGGAGCGGCGGCGCTCTGGCCACAGTTCCGTTCCGCTGCGAAGGTGTATCCGGCCGGATCTTCGGATCGATGCCCGTCTTCGGCGAGCAGTCGATTGGTTTTTCCGGCGGTCGGCTCTTCTTCTCCAGCGCCACCAGCAAGACGTTCGAGGAGGGCAACAGTTCGCACAACGAAATCCAGGTGATCGTCGCTAGCCCAACCCGTTGAGGCGTCACACCGCGGACATCGTTGATTGGGCCCGTCGGAATCCATGTCCCATCCTATCCCCGCCACCTGGGGGAAGGGTGGGACGCCCTCGACCTGCGATTCCGGCTTGATTGCCCCTTCTTTTCAGGTACCGCCCCACTTCTCCACAAGACCCACAGGCTGAACGGAGATTTGCACCGCTTCTGCGCCTTGTGCCGCCCCTGCACCAACGGCTAGCCTTGAGGAAGAGGGCGCGACCTCCCTGACCCCTGATCTCTGACCCCTGATCTCTGTTCTCTGTTCACTGTCCCAAGTTCCTGCCCCGAATTCTTCGAATTGGCTCATCCAGACGCAGACCCTGCCCTGAAAACCCGTGCTGTAACAGCCTGTTTGAGCTTTCCACAGGCAATTCCCTTCATTTGGAGGCTGTGTGCTGGGAATGTGAACAAAATACTAGATGTTGTGGTTTCATGTTGACTTACACCATAGATGGAGGTATTTTTTCATCTGCGGCTCTAAACGATTCGTAATCGGATCTAGCGAGGGACCCGCCAAAAGCCGCTGGGGCACGAACACGCAAGGCATTCTCCAGTCCCGGTCCCCATTTCGATGCAAGAGATCCAACACGCCCCCAAAATCCAGGCAGCCGAGCGCCGGATAAGGCAAAGTACCCACCAAGTTTTGCTGCTTCTGAGGAGATATTGATGAACGAGGCCTACATCCCGACTGCCAATTCCAACCAACAAACTTCCTATGCCCAAAAGGGACTGATCTTTACCCGCCGCTTTTCCCGCGAGGGCGTTTCGCCCTACGACGAACTCACCTGGGAACGGCGCACAGCCTCCATCACGGATCAGAAGGGCAACTCGATCTTTGAGCAACGGGATGTGGAAGTGCCGGTCGACTGGTCGATGACCGCGACCAACATTGTGGCCTCCAAGTACCTGCATGGCCAGCTGAACACCCCGGAGCGCGAAACCGGGGTGCGCCAGTTGGTTGGCCGCGTCGTTGAGACCATCCGCGAATGGGGCTTGAAGGGCGGTTACTTCGCCTCGCCTGAAGACGCTGACATCTTCCATGACGAGCTGGCCCACATGCTCCTCACGCAAAAGGTGGCCTTCAATTCGCCCGTCTGGTTCAACGTCGGTTGCGACCGCCTCGAGCCGTTGGCGCAGGGGCAGAGCTGGCACTGGGATCCGGCTACCGGCGGCGTCACCTTCGCCCCCACCGGCTACAAAAACCCCCAATGCTCGGCTTGCTTCATCAACGCCGTGGACGACTCGCTCGACTCCATCCTCACCCTCGCCAAGACCGAGGGGATGCTCTTCAAGTGGGGATCCGGCACCGGAACCAATCTCTCTTCCATCCGCGGCTCCATGGAGACCCTCTCCGGTGGCGGTCAGGCCTCTGGCCCACTCAGCTTCATGCGCGGATTCGACGCCTTTGCCGGCGTCATCAAGTCCGGCGGCAAAACCCGTCGCGCCGCCAAGATGGTGATCCTCGATGTCGAGCATCCCGACATCATGGACTTCATCAACTGCAAGGCCAAGGAAGAAGCCAAGGCTTTCGCGCTGATCAAGGCCGGTTACGACGGCTCCGGACCAGACTCCGAAGCCTATTCCTCCATCTTCTTCCAGAACGCCAACAACTCCGTGCGCGTCAGCGACGAGTTCATGCGCGCCTACGAACGCGATGGCGAATTCACCACCCGTACCGTCAAGGACCGCGCGCCTGTCAAGACCTACAAGGCCCGCGAAATCATGGGCAAGATCGCCGAGGCTACCTGGCTTTGCGGCGACCCCGGCATGCAGTTCGACACCACCATCAACCGCTGGCACACGTGCAAGAACACGGCTCGCATCAACGCCTCCAATCCCTGCTCGGAGTACATGTTCCTGGACAACTCCGCCTGCAACCTGGCCAGCTTCAACCTGATGAAGTTTGTCACCCCGTCCGGTGGTTTCGACATCCCCGCCTATCGCCATGGCATCTCCGTCGTCATCACCGCCATGGAGATCCTGGTCGACAACTCTGGGTACCCCACGGAAGCCATCGCGCGCAACTCCCATGACTACCGCCCCCTCGGTCTCGGCTTTGCCAACCTCGGCGCGCTGCTCATGGCCTGCGGCTTGCCCTACGATTCGGCTTCCGGCCGCGATCTCGCCGCGGCGCTCACCTCCATCATGTGCGGCCAGGCCTACCTCCAGTCGTCCATCGTTGCCGCCAATTGCCCGCCCATCGCTTCGGCAACGTCCTTGACGGCCTCTGCCGACCGCCAGGGGGATGACTCCGCTCGGCGCGGGGATGGCGCATGCCCCGGCTTCTATGTCAATCGCGAGCCCTTTCTCGATGTCATCCGCATGCATCGCGCCGAGGTCAACAACATCGGCAAGTCCCGGCTCAGCGGGGAGCCGTTCAGCCCGCCCCAGCTCGACGCCCTCATCGATGCCAGCCGCGAGTGCTGGGACATGGCGCTGCTCTACGGCGAGCGCTACGGATATCGCAACTCTCAGACCACCGTTCTCGCTCCCACCGGCACCATCGGCTTCATGATGGATTGCGACACCACCGGCGTCGAACCCGACCTGGCTCTTGTCAAATTCAAGAAGCTGGTCGGCGGCGGCATGATCAAGATCGTCAACAACACCGTTCCCGCAGCGCTCTTCAAGCTCGGCTACGACAATGACCAGGTCAATGCCATCGTCAGCTACATCGACGCCACCGGCACCATCGAAGGCGCGCCCGGCATCAAGCCAGAGCATCTGTCCGTCTTCGATTGCAGCTTCAAACCCGCCAAGGGCACGCGCTCCATTCACTACATGGGCCACATCAAGATGATGGCCGCCACGCAGCCGTTCCTCTCCGGCGCAATCTCCAAGACCGTGAACCTGCCCAATGAGGCCACTGTCAGGGATGTCGCCGAAGCCTATGCCGAGAGCTGGCGGCAGGGAATCAAGGCGGTCGCCATCTATCGCGACGGCTCCAAGGGGACCCAACCGCTCAACGTCAGCGCCGACGCCAAGCGCGAGCCATCCGCCCTCGACATAGCCGGAGCGCGCATCATCGATCAGCTAGCCGCTGGAAAGCCCGCTGCAGCCGCGGACGTGAAAGTGCTCGAAGGCAAGGTGGGCGAAAAGATCGAAGTGAACGCAAAGCTGGTCGTTGCGGCCGCCGCGGCATTCCAGAAAGCGCTCGACGAGATCGCCCGCGCGGCTGCCGTTCCGGTGATCAAAGCAACTCCCGCGCCCGCTCTCGAAGCTCACAGCGAGCCCCGGCAGGACCCCAACGCTCCGCCGCGCGCCATCCGTCATCGCCTCCCAGAAGAGCGCGCGTCGATCACGCACAAATTCAGCATCGCCGGCCACGAGGGCTACATCACTGTTGGCCTCTATCCCACCGGGCAACCCGGCGAAATCTTCATCAAGATGGCCAAGGAGGGCTCCACAGTCTCCGGCCTCATGGATGCCTTTGCCACCTCGGTCTCGCTTGCCCTGCAGCATGGCGTACCGTTGAAGGTGCTCTGCGAGAAATTCGCTCACACCCGCTTCGAGCCTTCCGGCTGGACCGGCAACGAGCAAATCGGCTACGCCAAGAGCCTGATGGATTACATCTTCCGCTGGCTCAATCTGCGCTTCCTTTCCGGCACCCAGTTGACTCTGTTTGCGGGACTCGCTCCGCAGGCGCCGCAACTCCCCGCCTCGCCAACGATCCTTGCCGACGACGAGCGAGAAGAGGAAGACCCGCTCTCGCAAAGTCATCTTGCCAAGCTTGCGGAACAGGTCGCCAAGCGGCTCAACCAGGTCAGCCCAGCCTCGCCCGAACCGGGCTACGCGCCTTCGTCCGCGGGCGGCGGCATTGCCCCGGAGACGCATGGTTGGCACAACCCGCCGTCCACCTCTCACGAGTCGCCTGAACTCAGAGACCGCGGCATCTTCCACGCCGCCGACGCCATGCGCGATTTGTACGATATGGGCGACGCCCCCAGTTGCAGCACCTGCGGCGCCATCATGGTCCGTAACGGCAGTTGCTATCGCTGCATGAGCTGCGGTTCCACGTCAGGATGTTCTTAGTGCAGTGTCTCAGGCAGGTCGTCTATCTAATTCGAGGCAGTCGAGTTCAGTTATAAGCGCCGGAGCAAAAATGGACCACAGGTCGGCGCGTGAGCGCCGGCCTGTGGCGGAGTAAAAGCAGATCGCCACGCCATCGAGACTGTCTCGGGAAGAATGGACTGTCGTCCATTCGCCTTTCCCAAGCTTGGCGACTGTCGGCAGAAAATCTGAGAACGTTAGACCCTGGACTGCACCTGTTCTAAGTTATTGTCTCTGGGTTATTATCCCCTGGCGTTTTACGCCGTCTGTAGGGCGACCGGAGATTGATTCCCGCGCTCAATCGTGGCAACTGGCGGTGGGAGCACCTTGGGAAGGGAGCAATATAGCTGCTTGCCACAGCGCTCAGCTGTTCGTCGAGCGTCGTTCAAGACCGCGAGTCGTCCTGTTTATCTCTGCGTCCAAACGCGCAACCTATCCGATGTCGAATATCGGGCTAGCAGTGCGTCGATCGCCATCCAACCCGGACCGAAGAAGAGAATCAGCAAGGATGCAAACCAAAAGGTGTATGGATCGGCATTGTAAAACTTCTCTGGGTCAGAGAGAATCTGCCCCAGCGCCTCGCGATCCGCGGTCACGAACGCTACCGACATGTTAAGGAAAAGCAGCAGCGCGACAATGCGCGATCCCAGTCCCAAGGCAAGCAGGACTCCGCCCGCAAATTCGACAAGCGCCACCACGACTGCGCTCAAATGCGGAGCCGGGATGCCAAGCGTCGCGAAGAAATCCGTTACGTGACCGAGGTTGTTCAACTTTCCCCATCCCGCCTGCGCGAATTGCCAGCCCCAGTAGAGGCGAATGAGGAGCAGGAGCGGCGCTTGCATCCAATGCAGACCTTTCACTGAATGATCGTATAAAGAGAAGCACAGCGCGAAGAGGCTTTTCATAGGACCCTTTCTGAAATGGCGGCTGTGAGCCGTGGAGAAGAGCAGAGCCAGCCCAGTTCGGTCCAGTTGCTGAACCAATCGCGCACACGGGCTGATTGCTCATCTGGATCTAACTCCGCATGCAGGAAGGCGGTTTCCAGAGCTGTCCCGAGAGAAAGCCCATTCGCCAAGGCCGTGAGCATTTCGTATTCCTCCCACTCGAGCCGCTTGTAATAGACCGAAAGATCGAAGCGATGAACGGCCAGCCAGGTGTCGCAGGGCTGAACTTCAGGTATCTCTTCATCCGTGGGGTGGCGCGTCTCCTCTCCGGTCGAATTGGTCGCTATCCAACTCCTGCGTCCTTGATGCACCTTCAGCACAAGATCGTCGACGGGGTAGCGTAACTCCAACAACCGCAGGTGAGGCTGCAGGGCGAGCCGTGCGTCTGTGTCGAGCGCCGCAATCTCCTCCGCGCCAATCGCAGGCAATTCGGCGAGATCGAATGCCTCGGCATAGGTCCACTCCAAGCGCGCCACGTCGAGGGCAAGTTCGGCGCGCTCTCCAGCGTAATCGCGGTGATCCGACAACCATGCAGGCAGGCTTGAACCGAGATTGCGCAGAGTAAAACTGCGTGAGGGATGCGCGGCAAGATACTGGCGCGACAGTTCTTCAAATCGCGCATGACCTATCGCTGCCTCCAGCGCGGGGAAATCCTCGGCGAGCGCGGCCATCACGCGAAACCAATATTGGCGGTTATAGATCTCAAGCCGCTCGAAAGCGCTTAGATGGCGGTTGGGCTTGATGTAGGCCGCCGCACGATCGCCCACGCTGGAGCCATCCGCGCACCGCGCCTGCATCGATTCATCGGCGGTGAGTGGACGCAAGACGTCCTCCATCATTCGCCTCTGAAAGGCAAGCAAGCTCATTGCAATACCTCCTGCAAATCCATCGCCGCGTCCAGATAGCGCTGCGCCTTCATGGCTTCGCTATACACCTCGTTGAAGGAGGGAATGCGGTCGTCCCATTCCAGAAGTGTTGGAGTGGGTCCGCAACGCTCAATGGCCCGGCCATAGAGTTGCCATACCGGATCGATGACCGGATGATCGTGGGTATCCAGAATGTACTTCTCGTAGCGACTGTGTCCTGCAATGTGAATCTGTGCAACTCGATCTGCAGGGATAGCATTCACATACACCATTGGATCGAATTCATGATTGACCGAAGAAACGTAGATGTTATTCACGTCCAGCAGAATTCCGCAGTCGGCGCGCTCCACGAC
>Ga0181516_10000301_pt1 | contig 48222 bp, 52 predicted proteins | sample PEATcosm2014_Bin_25_FD_121104 | JGI IMG/M metagenome (GOLD analysis project Ga0181516, IMG submission 121104) | Peatland microbial communities from MTU Mesocosm Facility, Houghton, MI, USA - PEATcosm2014_Bin01_10_metaG | ecosystem: Environmental > Terrestrial > Soil > Wetlands > Peat | place...
AGCTTGAGGTTGAGTTGATTACGCCGGTGGCATTGGAAAAGGGATTGCGGTTTGCCATCCGCGAGGGCGGCCGGACCGTCGGCGCGGGCACGGTGAGCGAGATTATCAAGTAGGCGTTTTGCTGCGAGTAACCGGGATCAGGGAACAGGGCTGAAGCAGTCATGCGGCCTGAGCAAGTCGGCACTGATTGCTGATCCTGAAAAATCAGGTGCGTGGACGGCCGGCAGGCCGTCCGCGGGGAAGACGGAAGAGCATGGTAGGACAGAGGATTCGCATTCGGTTGAAGGCATACGATTATCGCGTGCTGGATACCTCGACAGGCGAGATCGTGGAGACGGCCAAGCGCACCGGAGCAACGGTGGCGGGACCGATTCCCTTGCCGACGATCAAGAACAAGTATTGCGTGCTGCGTTCGCCGCACGTGGACAAGAAGTCGCGCGAGGCCTTCGAGATCCGCACACATAAACGGCTGATCGATATTCTCGAGCCGACGCAGCAGACGGTGGATGCGCTGATGAAGCTCGATCTGCCGGCGGGCGTCGATGTCGAGATCAAGGCGTTTGAGAAGTAGTTATCAGTTCTCAGTTCTCAGTTGTCAGTGTTTGCCGGATAACCGATAGACGCAGTGCATTGAGAACTGAGAACTGGAAACTGAGAACTTGCTTTACCCGGCAGTGCGATGAAATTCGCATCGCATGATGAGGAAAGGAAAACATGGGCGTTGTAGGAATACTTGGAAAAAAGATCGGCATGACGCAGGTCTTCGACGAAAAGGGCGATGTGCACCCAATTACGGTGTTGCAGGCTGGCCCTTGCGTGATTACGCAGTTGAAGACGCTGGCGCTGGACGGCTACGAGGCGGCGCAGATCGGCCTGGTGGAGTTCGTCAAGGACAAGAACCTGACCAAGCCGCAGAAGGGGCACTTCGCGAAGACCGAAGCGCCGCCGGTGAAGGTCATCAAGGAAGTCGCATTGGAACTGGATGCCGATGGCACTGTGGCGACCAAGGCCGGCGACCGGGTGCTGGTGGACATCTTCTCCGAGGCGCGGTTTGTGGATGTGATTGGCACCTCGAAGGGCCGGGGATTTGCCGGCGTGGTGAAGAGGCACAAGTTTGGCGGCGGACAGAAGGCGCACGGGCACATGTTTCAGGTACAAGGGTCGATCGGCGCATCGAGCTATCCGTCGCGTGTCTTTCCTGGCCAGCGGATGCCCGGACACATGGGCGCCGAGCAGGTGACAGTGCGCAATCTGCGCATTCGCGGCATCGATCTGGAAGAGAATCTTCTGATGGTCGAGGGCGCGGTGCCGGGATCGCGCGAGGGTTATGTGCTGATCTCGAAGGCCAAGACTCCGCCGCGCGAGCGCCGTGGCTTTGCCGGGTCGGGCACGGTCGATCCGTTGAAGGCTTCGAAGAAGGCCGGCGGCAAGAGGAAGTGATGAGCCTTTAGCTATTAGCTGGGCTTTGTGAGAACGAGAACGATTGCTCTACCAGGATTGAGCTAAGAGCTAATGGCTAAAGGCTAATAGCTCGCAGGAAGAAGACGATGGCAAACGTGGATGTATTGAATATGAACGGCGAGAAGGTCGGCACGCTGGAGCTCTCCGATGCGCTCTATGGGCCGGAGCAGGTGAACGAAGCCCTGCTGTGGGAGGCAGTGAAGCACTACCGTGCCTCGCTGCGCCAGGGAACGCACAAGACCAAGAGCCGTAGCGAAGTTGCCGGTTCCGGCAAGAAGCTGTGGAAGCAGAAGGGCACGGGACGGGCGCGCATCGGCTCGGTGCGTTCGCCACTGTGGCGTCACGGCTATACGGTGCATGGGCCTCAGCCGCGCAGTTACGATTACGCCTTTCCGCGCAAGAAGCTGCTGGGCGCTCTGCGCTCGGCGCTGGCCGCCAAGCTCGCCGACGGCAAGCTGACGGTGGTGGACACGCTTGAGATCAAGGAAGCCAAGACCAAGCTTTATCGCGCGGCGCTGGCCAAACTGGATGTGACGCGGACGGCGCTGCTGGTGGAAAACAGCAAGACGCTTACCCAGGCGCTGGTGCTGGGCGCGCGCAATCTGAAGGGCGTGGAGCTGGTGCTCAATAACGAAGTGCATCCCTACGATCTGCTGCGCTATGAGCGGGCCATTTTTTCGACGGCCGCCATCGAGCAGTTGACCGAGATGCTGGAAAAGAACGCGTCCAAGCGGAAGCTGGGCGCACAGACGGAGGCCGCGTAATGCCGACACTCTATACAGTGATTCGCCGCCCGCTGATTACCGAAAAGGGTTTGAGCGTGAAGGAGACCGAGGGAACGCTGGTCTTCGACGTTGCTCCCGGAGCGACCAAAACCGAGGTCAAACAAGCCGTTGAAGCGCTTTTCAAGGTGAAAGTCTCCGCGGTTCGCACGGCCAATGTGCTGGGCAAGGAACGCCGCCGCGGCAAGTTTACCGGCTTCAAGCCGGATTGGAAAAAGGCTTACGTCCGGCTGAAGGCTGGCGAGAAGCTGCCCGAGTACGTGAGCAATCTGTAGAAGCAGCTTTTAGCTTCTAGCCTCAAGCTTCCAGTTTTTTCCGACGGGAAGCGCGGGGAACGAAATTCGATGTGAGCAGGATGAGTCATAAGCGTTGGGCTTATCAAGCAAGACGAGCTAGAGGCTAGAAGCTGGCAGCTAGAAGCTCGTGAAGGACAGAGATCATGGCAATCAAGACATACAGACCGATTACGCCGACACTGCGCTTCAAGACCTCGCTGGTGAACGACGACCTCACGACGGCGAAGCCGCACAAGCCGCTTCTGGCGGTCAAGCAGCGGACCGGCGGGCGCCGCAACCAGGGCGATCTGACGATGCGCCACCAGGGCGGCGGGCACAAGCAGATGTTGCGCCTGATCGACTTCAAGCGCGACAAATATGGGATTCCGGGCAAGGTAGCCACCATTGAATACGACCCGAACCGCTCGGCCAGAATTGCTCTGGTTCATTACGCGGACGGCGAAAAGCGCTACATCCTGCAGCCGGTTGGCTTGAAGGTGGGAGCGACGGTGACCTCCGGCCCCGATGCCGATATTCTGGTGGGGAATGCATTGCCGCTGAAGAACATCCCATCGGGCACGACGGTTCACGCGATTGAGCTGCGGCCGGGCAAGGGCGCGCAGATGGCGCGTTCGGCTGGAACGCAGGCGCAGTTGGTGGCCAAAGAGGGCGAGTACGCGCTGCTCAAACTGCCTTCGGGCGAGACGCGCAAGGTGCTGGTAGATTGCCTGGCGACGATTGGCCAGGTGGGCAATACGGATCACGAGAATGTCTCGATCGGCAAGGCCGGGCGCAATCGCTGGAAGGGCATCCGCCCCGCAAACCGCGGCGTGGTGATGAACCCGGTGGATCACCCGCACGGCGGCGGCGAAGGCAAGACCTCGGGCGGCCGTCATCCGGTAACTCCATGGGGCCAGCCGACCAGGGGCTACAAGACACGCAACAACAAGCGGACCGACGCGTTTATCGTCAGCCGGCGGGTGAAGTAACGAAGGGCAGCCTTTAGCTATTAGCTTTTAGCTATTAGCTTGGTTTTCTGAGATGGTTAGAGCATTGGCTGGCGGTTAGCTTGGCACGAAGAGCTAAAAGCTGAGAGCTGAGAGCTAGGAGCTGAGTTTTATGGCACGTTCGACAAAGAAGGGCCCGTTCGTGGATGCGCATCTCACGGTAAAGATCGAGGTGCTCAATCAGGCGAACGACAAGAAGGTAGTAAAGACCTGGTCGCGCCGCTCGACGATCTTTCCCGAATTTGTGGGGCACACGATCGCGGTTCACAACGGCAAGAAGTTCGTTCCGGTGTATGTGACCGAGAACATGGTGGGTCACAAACTGGGCGAGTTTTCTCCGACGCGCATCTTCAAGGGACACACCGGGGGCAGCAAGGCGGCCGAGGCCGGCGCCAAGCCGCGGTAATGCAGCTTTTAGCTCTCAGCTTCTAGCTTTTGGCTAGGCACTGGCGGAGCAAAGGCTTGTCGAGAAGTGGAACAAGCTAAGAGCTAATAGCTAAGAGCTAATAGCTGATTTTTGAGGACAGACCAATGGCAGTCGAGACAAAGGAATACCGGGCCGAGGCAAGGTTCCAGCGCGTGTCGCCGCAGAAGGCGCGGCTGGTGCTGGATCTGATCAAGGGCCGGGGGGTTGAGGAAGCGCTTACTGTCGCGGCCTTCACCAAGAAGCGCATCGCCCCGGTGATTCACAAGCTTTTAGTATCGGCGGTGGATAACGCCAAGTATGTATCCGGCGAACAGGGCGTGGATCTGGACGTGGACAATCTCTACGTCAAGCTGGCTCTGGCCAACGACGGGCCGCGCATGAAGCGTATTCGCCCGGCTCCGATGGGCCGCGCCTTCCGCTATCAGCGCAGGCTGACGCACATCATTCTTTCCGTGGCCGAGCGCGAATCGGCCGCCGGTCTGGTGACCAAGGTCGAGGAGCCGGCGACGGCAGGCAAGGCAACGAAAAAGGCCAAGAAGTAGGCCGAGAGGGTTTTGAGGAAAAGCATATGGGACAGAAAGTCCATCCTTACGGATTCCGGCTGGGAGTCAACAAGCCGTGGCGCTCGCGCTGGTTCTCAGAGCGCGACTATGACAAGCTCCTGGTCGAGGACGTGAAGCTCAAGGCCGAGCTGCGCGAGAAGCTGAAGGCCGCCGGAGTGAGCTCGGTGGAGATCGAGCGGCCAGGCAACAAGCTGCGCTTTCTCATTCGCACTGCGCGCCCGGGCATCGTGATCGGCCGCAAGGGCGCGGAGATCGAGAAGCTCAAGGTGGACCTGGGCAAGCGCACCAACCGGGATGTCTTTATCGACATCATCGAGGTGAACAAGCCCGAGCTGGACGCGCAACTGGTTTCGGAGAATATCGCTCTGCAACTGGAAAAGCGCGTCAGTTTCCGCCGGGCAATGCGCAAGAGCGTGGATTCGGCGCTGCGTTTTGGCTGCAAGGGGATCAAGGTGCGTGTTTCAGGCCGCTTGAACGGCAATGAGATCGCGCGCTCGGAGTGGTACTTGCAAGGGCGTTTGCCGCTGCATACGCTGCGGGCCGATATTGACTACGGTTTCACCGAGGCGCATACGACCTACGGCGTGATCGGGGTCAAGACCTGGATCTATCGCGGCGATATTTTCGAGCAGAAGCGCCGTCAAGCGCCGCCGGTGGGTACGTCGGTGTTTTAAGCAGAGATCAGGGGTCAGAGATCAGAGATCAGTCTCTGGTGCTGGCTACAAGTAGTGGTTTTCAAGATTCGTAGTAAGTTGGCCGGGATGCATATCAGTGAGAGATTGAAGCTGATCTCTGATTTCTGATCCCTGATCTCTGCTTCGAGGATTTTTGCTATGTTGATGCCAAAGAAGGTGAAGTTTCGCAAGCAGCAGAAGGGAAAACGCCGCGGCAAGGCGTGGCGCGGTTCTTCGATTTCCTTCGGCGAGTACGGCCTGCGCGTGATGGAGTGCGGCTATATTACCGACCGGCAGATCGAAGCCAGCCGTATCGCGATGACGCGCTTTATCAAGCGCGGCGGCAAGATTTGGCTGCGTTTGTTCCCGGACAAGCCGATCACCAAGAAGCCGGCCGAAGTCCGCATGGGCTCGGGCAAGGGCGCTCTGGATCATTGGGTTGCTGTGGTGCGGCCAGGCAAGATTCTCTTCGAGATGGAAGGCGTGGATCCGGCGACGGCGCAGGAAGCCATGCGTCTGGCCTCGAACAAGCTGCCGCTGAAGACGAAGTTTGTGATGCGGCCGGGCGCTGTGAAGCCTGAAGCAGCCGCAAAGTAAGACAGCATCCAGCTGCTAGCGGCTGGTTGGAGAGAGAAACACGATGGAAATCGAGAAGATTCGCAATTTGAGCGACGAAGAACTGGCTCGCCAGGAGAAGACGGCCTCCGAGCAACTGTTCCGGATTCGCTTTCAGGTCTCGGTGCAGCCGAATGAAGGAGTGAGGAAGCTCCAACAGTTGCGCAAGGAGATCGCGCAGATCAAGACCGTGGCCCGCGAGCGCGAGCTGGGCATTCGTGGCGCGGCCACGGATGCAGCCGCGGAAGCCAAGAAGGGAGCCCGCTAGATGACGGCGACAGCAATAATTGAACAGGCGCCGGCGGCAGTTGGAGCGCGGCGCAACGAGAAGGTCGGCGAAGTCGTTTCGACCAAGATGCAAAAGACCATTGTGGTCGAGGTCGAGATGCGCAAGGCTCATCCGAAGTACAAGCGGATTGTGCGTTCGACGAAGAAGTTTTATGCCCACGACGAGCAGAGTTCGGCGCGCATGGGCGATGTGGTTCGCATCCGCGAGACCCGCCCGCTGAGCAAGCTGAAGCGGTGGGCATTGGAAGAGATTGTCAGGCGTTCGGCGCTCGGCCAACTCGAGGATGCCGCGGTCAAGACCGGAAGCAAGGCTGCCAACTAGGAAGAGCGGTTTTCAGTTTTCAGTTATCAGTTGTCAGCAAGTCCGTTGGAATCTTGAGAGACGAGTTTAGGCCGGACTGAAAACTGTGAACTGAGAACTAAGGAGAAGCACCATGGCTGTGCAAATGAGGACCATGCTCGCGGTGGCCGACAACTCCGGCGCGCGCAAGCTGCAAGTGATTCTGCCCCTGGGCGGCGGACTGGGTAAAAAGGCCGGTCTGGGCGACATTGTGACGGCGGCGGTGAAGGAAGCTTCGCCCGACGGCACGGTGAAAAAGGGCAAGGTAGTGAAGGCGGTGATCGTCCGCACCCGCAAGGAGTATCGCAGGCGCGACGGAACCTATATCCGGTTCGACGAGAATGCCGCGGTAGTGATCGACGATTCGCACGAGCCGGTGGGGACGCGCGTCTTTGGGCCGGTGGCCCGCGAACTGCGCGAGAAGAAATTTTTGAAGATTGTTTCGCTGGCGCCGGAAGTGGTGTAACAGTTGTCAGTTGTCAGTTCTCAGTTGTCAGTCGATGATATGAGAGGCAGACACTGAGTCACGCTAAGCGCGAACTGACAACTGAGAACTGACAACTGAGAACTGGAGTTAAGATGCCGAGTTTGAATATTCATCGCAACGATACGGTCAAGGTTCTGCGGGGCGCGGATCGCGGCAAGACAGAGCGTGTGCTGCGCGTCTTCCCCGACAAGGGAACCGTGCTGGTAGAGCATGTGCGGATCGTGAAGAAGACGGTTTCGAGCAAGCAGGGGAAGAATACCAGGGGCGGCATCGCCGACCAGGAGTCTCCGATCAATGTCTCGAATGTTGCGCTGGTCTGCCCGAACTGCGGCCCGGTGCGGGTCGGATTCAAGACCGAGGGCGACGTGAAGGTGCGGGTCTGCAAGAAGTGCGGGCAGACGATGCCGACGAAGAAGTAATAAGCAGCTTCTAGCTTCTATCCTTTAGCTCTTAGCTGCGACAAAGGGATTCGAGCTGAGTTGAAGGATCAAAGAGCAGAAGCTAACAGCTAACGGCTGAAAGCTGGTTCCGCAACGGTACACGGCTGAAATGCCAATCCGGGTCCGGAAGAGAGAGAGCAAAGAATCATGGCTGCACGGTTGAAAGAGAAGTATCACAAGGTGATCAAGCAGGCTCTGCAAAAAGAGCTGGGGCTTGAGAATCCGATGGCGGTTCCGGAGCTGAAGAAGATCGTGGTCAACATGGGCCTGGGCGAAGCGACGCAGAACACCAAGCTTCTGGATCCGCTGGTGGCGGATCTGACGGCGATTGTGGGACAGAAGCCGGTGACCACCAAGGCGAAGAAATCGATTGCGGCATTCAAGGTGCGCGCCGGCATGTCGATTGGCGCCATGGTGACGCTGCGCAATGAGAAGGCCTACGAGTTTCTGGACCGGTTGATCTCGACGGCGCTGCCGCGCGTGCGCGACTTCCGCGGAGTTTCGACGAAGAGTTTCGATGGACGCGGCAACTACACGCTGGGGCTGCGCGATCAGCTCATCTTCCCGGAGATCGACTACTCGAAGGTAGAGAAGATGAAGGGCATGAACATCACCATCGTGACGACGGCCAAGGACGACAACGGAGCGCGGGCGCTGTTGAAGCACTTTGGAATGCCCTTCCGGCAGGGCGCGTAAAGACAGCTATTAGCCGTCAGCTTTTAGCTATTAGCTCGATCTTGGCGGAACGAGCGATTGAGGCAAGAGAAATTCGGGTTTGTTCTGAAAGCGTGGACGCAGGTCGCTCAAGGGCAAGCTAAAAGCTAATAGCTAAAAGCTAAAAGCTGAGGTTCAAGAGGATTTATGGCAACCACTGCAAAAAGGGTGAAAGACGCGCGGAAGCCGAAGTTCAGCTGCCGCAAGCACAACCGGTGCCAACTCTGCGGGCGGCCGCGCGGTTTTCTGCGCAAGTTTGGCGTTTGCCGCTTGTGTTTCCGCGCGCTGGCGCTCAAGGGCGAGATTCCCGGCGTTGTCAAGTCGAGCTGGTAGTGGGCGAGTTCTCAGATGTCAGTTCTCAGTTGTCAGTTTTTTACGAACGAGCTGACAATCGGCCAAGGAAGTCAAAATGCCGGTTATTGAGAACTGAAAACTGAGAACTGAAAACTGTTTTAGACATTCCCGCTGGTTTCCGCTTTGGTGGACGAACGGGGAATGAAGGAGAAGGAATGAGTCTGACCGACCCAGTAGCCGATTTTCTGGCGCGAATCCGGAATGCGATCCGGGCGCGCCACCAGAAGCTGGATGTACCGGCTTCGAAGCTGAAGGCCGAGATTGCCCGCATCCTCAAGGAGGAGGGGTATATCTCGAACTACAAGACCCAGGAAGAGGAAGGCAGGCTGATCCTCCGCGTGTACTTGAAGTACGGCGGGACCGAAGCGGCAATCCGCGACTTGGCGCGCATCTCGCGTCCCGGCTGCCGCGTTTACATTGGCCGCGATGAGATCAAGCGCGTCCAAGGTGGGCTTGGCATTTCAATTATGACGACGCCGAAGGGTGTAATGACTGGCCGTCAGGCGCGCCGCGAAGGCGTGGGCGGCGAGTTGCTTTGTGAAGTTTGGTAAAGCAGATGACAGGTTACAGTCGTGTGTGCCTGGCGGCTCTACGCCATCTGCAACCTGTCATCTGTAACCTGTTTTACCGGCTGCAGTGGAACGATGGCGCGTTGAAACTGATCACTGACAACTGATCACTGACAACTGCCTTTTCGGGACTCGCAAGCCAGATGAAGGATTGATTCAATGTCGCGTATAGGAAAAAAGCTGATTCCGCTGCCCGCGGGCGTCAAGTACAAGGTCGAGGGCAACACGGTCGTAGTCGAAGGGCCCAAAGGCAAGGTCTCGGCGCTGATCGCCGATGGCATTACATTGGAAACCAAGGACGGCGTGTTGCACGTCAATCGCGAGAACGACAAGCAGGCCGCGATGCACGGGCTGACCCGGGCGCTGGTTGCCAATGCGGTTCAGGGCGTGACTACCGGCTGGAAGAAGGAACTGGACATCGTTGGCATTGGCTATCGCGCCGAGTTGAAGGGCAAGAACACGGTGGTCTTCACGCTCGGCTACTCGCACCAGATTGAGCTTCCGCTGCCCACGGGCATTGAGGTGGCGATCGACCCGAAGCAGTTGCATCTGACCGTCACCGGCATCGACCGGCAGAAGGTGGGCCAGGTGGCGGCCGACATGCGCTCGCTGCGCAAGCCGGACCCGTACAAGAACAAGGGCGTGCGCTACAGCGACGAGAAGCTGAAGAAGAAGGCCGGCAAGACCGGAGCCAAGTAAGCTGACAGCGGACAGCTAACAGCTTACAGTTCGTTCAATTGGTTGAAACTGTTAGCTGTTAACTGTTAGCTGTAAGCTGAGTTAACCGAACGGGGCCGCAGGGCGGCTCCGCCAATAGGTGAGAGAGACCATGATCACGCAGACCAAGAGAAACGCAATTCGCCAGCGCATTCACGATCGCATCCGCCGCAAGCTGGCCGGTACCGGGGCGCGGCCGCGGCTGAATGTCTACCGTTCGCTCAACCACATCTACGCGCAGGTGATCGACGATCAGAAGGGCGAGACGCTGGTCGCGGCCTCGACGATCAAGATGAAGACCGGCGGCAATGTGGCGGCGGCCAAAGAGATTGGCAAGACGGTGGCCGAACTGGCCGTCAAGCAGGGCATCAAGAAGGTGGTCTTCGATCGCGGCGGCTACCTTTATCACGGGCGCATCAAGGCGCTGGCCGACGCTGCGCGCGAGGCGGGCCTGGAGTTCTAGGAAAGCAGCTGACAGTTGTCAGCTAACAGCTAACAGTTCGTTCAGTCCATTGAAACTGTTAGCTGTCAACTGTTAGCTGTTAGCTCAAAAGAGACGAGAGAGCAATGACGATCTTGAAGAAGAAACTCGATGCCAACCAGTACAACCTGAAGGATCAGGTGGTTTCCATCAACCGCGTGACCAAGGTAGTCAAGGGCGGCAAGAACATGTCGTTTGCGGCGCTGGTGGTGATTGGCGACGCGTCGGCGGGCGTGGTGGGCCACGGTTCGGGCAAGGCCAAAGAAGTTCCCCAGGCGATTCGCAAGGGGATCGAGGCGGCCAAGAAGAATCTGGTTCGGGTGAACTTGACCGACACTTCGATTCCGCATCTGGTTCTGGGCCGTTACGGCGCTGGGCAGGTGCTGCTGAAGCCGGCTCCGGAAGGCACGGGCGTGATTGCCGGCGGCGCTGTGCGCGCGGTGATGACCTCGGCCGGGGTGCAGAATGTGCTAACCAAGAGCCTGGGTTCGCCGAATCCGCACAATGTAGTCAAGGCCACCTTCAACGCACTGATTCAGTTGCGCGACAAGGCCGAAGTAGCCTTGATGCGCGGCAAGACGGTTGAGGAGCTTTAGTCATGGCGGAACAAAAGACAATTCGCATTGAATACTACCGGTCGAAGAACTCGACACCCTTCAAGCACCGTCTGGTGGTGAAGGGGCTGGGCTTTACGCGGCTCAATCAGATCGTCGAGCGCGTGGACAACGAATCGGTGCGCGGCATGGTGAAGGCCATTCCGCATCTGGTTCGGATTCTGGAAAACTAGTTCCCAGTTGTTAGTTATCAGTTGTTAGTTATCAGTTGTCAGTTCCGGGTGGTTTTAACTGACAACTGACCACTGAAAACTGACAACTGCATTAACGCGAGTCGGCGGAACTTCGATTCTGTCCGGCGCTACAGCGAGGAAATCATGGCAATCAGAAATCTATCGAATTTGCGCGCGCCCAGGAAAGCCAATACTGGGAGCAAGCGTGTCGGTCGCGGCATGGGTTCCGGCATGGGCAAGACCTCGGCTCGCGGCCACAAGGGTCAGGGCCAGCGCACCGGCACCAGCATGATGCGCGGCTTTGAAGGCGGCCAGATGCCGCTGCATCGCCGTCTGCCCAAGCGCGGCTTCACCAACATCTTCCGCGTCGAGTACACGGTGGTGAACCTGGACCGGCTGGTGGAGCACCTTGAGGGCTCGGCTCTCACGGAGATCGGCCTGGACGATTACAAGAAGCTTGGCCTCTCTTCCAGCAAGAATGCGCTGATCAAGATTCTAGGCTCCGGTGAATTATCCTCGGCGCTTACGATTCATGCGCACAAGTTTTCCAAGTCGGCCATCGAGAAGATCGAAAAGGCCGGTGGCAAAGCTGTGGTTCTGGGCGGCGAAACGGTTGCGCCCAAGGGGAAATTGGTCGCCAAGGCGTCGAGATAACCAGTCAGGGCACCCTGCACGACAGGCAAGGCCCTGCGCGGGTAAGATGGTCAGTGGTAAAGATTCAAGCGGCGGCAAACGCCCTGAAGCGGATAACCGACAATGGCTGAAATGTTTGAGAAGTTCGCCAATATCTTCCGGATTCCCGATCTGCGCAAGCGGGTTCTGTTCATGCTCGGCATCCTGGCCGTCTACCGGCTAGGCGCGTGGATCCCCACGCCGGGCGTCGATACCCACATGCTGGAGCGGATGTTCGACCAGCAGGGCGGTTCGGCCCTGGGCCTGATGAACCTTTTTGGTGGCGGCAACCTGCGCAAGATGACCGTCTTCGCGCTGGGCATCATGCCGTATATCACCGCCTCGATCATCTTCCAGTTGCTGACCGTGGTCTATGAGCCGCTGGCGCGCATCCAGAAGGAAGGCGAGCTGGGGCGGCGCAAGATCACGCAGTGGACCCGCTATTTGACCATCCTGCTGGGCGCCTTGCAGTCGATCGGCATTGCGTTCATGCTCACGCGGGGCGGCATGGTGCTGCATCCGGGCGTTCCTTTTATTCTGATGACGATGCTGACGCTGACCACCGGAACGGCCTTCATCATGTGGCTGGGTGAGCAGATCACCGAACGCGGTATCGGCAACGGAATGAGTCTGCTGATCTTTGCCGGCATCATAGCCGGCCTGCCGCGCGGCGTGATGGACCTGGTGCAGAAGGTTCAGACCAATCAGTGGGGCTCGTTCACGGTGATTGCGGTGCTGCTGCTGGTGGCGGGCATGTTTGCCGTAGTCGCCTTCATCGTCTTTGTCGAGCGGAGCGAGCGGCGCATTCCCATCCAGAGCGCGCGGCGGATTGTCGGGCGGCGCATGATGGGCGGCCAGTCCAGCCACTTGCCTCTCAAGGTCAACTCCGGCGGCGTGATGCCGGTCATCTTTGCGGCTTCGATTCTCTCTGCACCGATGATGCTGAGCCAGTCGGAGTTTGTGCAGAACAGCCGCTTCCTGCAGCCGATCGTCCAGGCGCTTCAGCCGGGCTATCCGTGGTATGAGCTGCTCTACGTGCTGGCGATCATCTTCTTCGCGTACTTCTACGTGTCGATCATCATGAAGCCGGACGACATCGCGGACAACTTCCGCAAGTCGGGATCGTTCATTCCGGGTATTCGTCCTGGCAAGCGGACCTCGGACTTCATCAACGATATTCTGACTCGCATCACGCTGGTTGGCGCCGCGTATCTGATCGTCATCTCGCTGGTTCCTACCTTTCTGATTTCGGGTATTCGCTTTGACAAGATTTGGCTGATCGGCGCTGTCTTTGAACGGCTGCCGGCTTGGACGACACACGGTTTGGGGGTCAATTTCTACTTTGGCGGCACCTCGCTTCTCATTGTTGTGGGTGTGGCCATGGATACCATCAACCAGATCGAATCGCAGCTGATCATGAGGCATTATGACGGCTTCTCCCCGCGCTCCGGTCGTATTCGCGGAAGGAAAACCTGGTAATGTCTTTATCGAATTCTGGAGTGGAAGTGGGTCGCGAGAGAGTCCAAGAGGCTCTTCCCGGCCCGATTCTTTTGTTGGGCGCGCCCGGAGCGGGCAAAGGTACACAGGCTAAGGAACTGGTAAAGATTTGGGGGATTCCGCAGATCTCGACCGGCGACCTGCTGCGCGGCAATGTGGCTCAAGGCACCGAGCTGGGCCGGGCAGCCAAAGAGATCATGGGGCGCGGAGAACTGGTTCCCGATTCTCTGGTCAACGAGATGGTCGCGGTCCGGCTGGAGCAGCCCGACACGGCAAAGGGCTACATTCTGGACGGCTTTCCGCGGACGCTGGTGCAGGCAGGCTGGCTGGATGGCCGGCTGGCCGCGCGGGCTCAGGCTCAACCCGGCGGATTGCCGGTGGTTGCCGTAAGCATTCATGTGGACTATAATCAGCTTCTGTGCCGTATCACCGGGCGCAGAAGTTGTCCTGTCTGCCAAAGCATTTATAACGTCTGCATCAAGCCTCCGCAAAAAGATGGCTATTGCGATACGGATGGCGCCGCGCTGACCCAGAGAGCCGACGACACAGAGAAGGTATTCGAGGAGCGGATGCGCGCCTACGAGGCGTTGACCGCGCCTGTCGTGGAGCATTATCGGGCTCAGGGGCGTTTTGCGGAAGTGGATGGAGATAAGCCGGTTGCGGAGATTGCCGCCGGAATTGTTGATGCGGTGAAGAGGTTGAGGAGCTAGTTTTCAGTTGTCAGTTTTCAGTTGTCAGTTTCGAGCTCGTCAAGAGTGCTTGCTGACAACTGAAAACTGAAAACTGACGACCGAAAGCTGGGTTAGTGGCTGTTGTACTGAAGTCGTCCAAGGAGATCGAGAAGATGCGCCGCGCGGGCCAGGTGACCCGCGAGGTGCTCGAGTTGGTGCGGGGGCTGATCAAGCCCGGCGTCAGCACTCTCGATCTGGAGAAGGCGGCCGAGGCGCGCACCAAGGAACTGGGCGTCAAGCCGGCCTTCAAGGGCTATCACGGCTTTCCCTGCGTGCTCTGCACTTCGGTCAACAGCGAAGTGGTGCATGGCATTCCGTCGGCCAAACGAATCCTCAAGGAAGGGGAGATCGTTTCGGTCGATTTTGGGGTTTTCGTGGACGGCTACTGCGGCGATGCTGCCATTACCGTTCCGGTGGGCAAGATCGACCCGGAGACGGAGCGGCTGCTCAAGGTGACCGAGGCGTCGTTACAGGCGGCAATCGATGTGGTAAAGCCGGGCGCGACGCTGGGCGATGTGGGCTTTGCGGTGCAGAAAGTGGTTGAAACCGCGGGCTTCTCGGTGGTAAGGGATTTTGTGGGCCACGGCATCGGCTCGCAGATGCACGAAGATCCGCAGGTGCCGAACTTTGGCGTTGCCGGCCGGGGAATGAAGCTGCGGGCCGGCATGGTGATTGCGATCGAGCCGATGGTGAACGCGGGCAAGGCCGATGTGGTGGTTTTAGGCGACGGCTGGACGGCGATTACAGCGGATGGAAGCATGAGCGCTCATTTTGAGCACTCGGTGGCGGTGACGGCCACCGGAGCGAGAATTTTGACCGAGTAGTGCACTCGGTCCAAAACACCAAGGCGCGGAAGCGCCGGAAGCAGGATGCGGTTTGTCGAAGGAAGATGCGATTGAGGTAATGGCGGTGGTCACCGAGACGCTGCCGAATGCCATGTTCAAGGTCAAGCTCGAGAACAATCACGAGGCGTTGACCCATGTCTCGGGAAGAATGCGCAAGAACTTCATCAAGATTCTTCCCGGTGACCGCGTGGCCGTAGAGTTGAGTCCCTACGACCTGAATCGCGGGCGGATCGTATACCGCTACAAGTAGCTGACAGCAGACAGCGAACAGCTAACAGTCTCAGGAAGGGCAACAAGCAGATGAAAGTCCGAGCATCGGTAAAGAAGATTTGCGTCAAGTGCAAGGTGATTACGCGCCGCGGTGTAGTGCGCGTGATCTGCGAGAACGCAAAGCACAAGCAGCGCCAGGGCTAGTGGATAGGCTGGCAAAAGGCGGAGAGCGCCACGGCAGTTGTCAGTAATCAGTAATCAGTTGTCAGTTAGAGCCAGGCCTACACGGGCGTTTTGAACTGACAACTGAAAACTGACAACTCGGCAAGAGGCTAGTTAGCCTGAGTCAAGGCTTGCGATGAACCTCTGGAGGCTTGACGCATAACCCGTGCGAACCGGTTGAGGCCGGGGGCACACAACCTGAAGCAGCAAAGGAATTTCCATGGCACGTATTGCTGGCGTCGATCTGCCGCGCAACAAGCAGGCACGGATCGCGCTCACATACATCTTTGGCATCGGGGATCCGCGCGCGCTGAAGATTCTGGCGAAGGCGAATGTAGACGCCTTCAAGAAGATCCAGGATCTGGGCGAGGACGAGGTCAACCGCATCCGCCAGGTGATTGAGGACGAGGGAAATGTGGAGGGCGACCTGCGCAAGGACGTCCAGATGCACATCAAGCGCCTCATCGACATTCAAAGCTATCGCGGGACGCGTCACCGGCGTGGATTGCCAGTGAACGGCCAGCGCACCCACACCAACGCCCGCACCCGCAAGGGCCCGCGCAAGGGCACGATTGCGGGCAAGAAGAAAGCGACGGGTAAAACCTAATGGCGAAAGCAGAGCAAAAGGCCGGCGCAGGCAAACCCGCGGCGGGCAAAGCGGGAAAGAACAAGAAGTTCAAGAAGCGCGAACGCAAGAATGTTCCGTTTGGCATTGCGTACGTGCAGGCAACCTTCAACAACACGATTGTGACCATCACCGATCCAGTGGGCAATACGCTGAGCTGGAAGAGTTCGGGATCGCTGGGCTTCCGCGGCTCGCGCAAGGGCACGCCCTTCGCGGCGCAGCAGGCGGCCTCGAATGCGGCCAGCATGGCGCGCGATCACGGTCTGCGGGCAGTGGATGTGCGGGTCTCCGGTCCGGGTTCGGGCCGCGAGTCGGCTATCCGCGCGCTGGCAGCGGCCGGAATCGAAGTGCGAACCATCCGCGACGTGACGCCGGTGCCGCATAACGGCTGCCGTCCGCCGAAGCGTCGTCGCGTGTAAGACAGAGATCAGGGGTCAGAGATCAGAGATCAGTCCGGTTCATGCGGCAACTGACTATTGATTCCTTCCTCCTGATCTCGACAGAAGCAGTTTGAGATAGGTTGTCATTTTTCAGTAGTCAGTGACTGGCCCAAAGGGGCTTAAACTGATCTCTGATCTCTGATCTCTGACCCCTGATCTCTGACAACTGAACCCGGGCCGGGATGAATCGCTGCACTGACAGCGCGTAAACCGGCCGTCATCCGAAGTCAGGAGAAGAAATGGCACGTTATACAGGAGCAGTCTGCCGCCTTTGCCGTCGCGAGGCGACCAAACTTTTTTTGAAGGGCGCCAAATGCGCCTCCGACCGTTGCCCGCTGGAGAAGAGGAACTTTCCTCCCGGCCAGCACGGCAAGGATCGCAAGGCCAAGATCGTGGGCTACGGTCTGCAACTGCATGAGAAGCAGAAGGCCAAGCGCATGTACTTTACGCTGGAGAGCCAGTTCCGCGCCTACTACGAGAAGGCCAACAAGTCTGCTGGTGTTACCGGCGAGCTGCTGATTCAACAGTTGGAGCGCCGTCTGGACAACGTGGCCTTCCGGCTGGGCTTTGCCATCAGCCGCCGCCAGGCTCGCCAAGTGGTTCGCCATGGACACGTCGAGGTGAACGGCCGCAAGGTCAACATTCCTTCCTACCAGGTGAATCAGGGCGACGAGATCAAGATCCGCGATGCCGCCAAGAAGCTGATCATCATCGAGCAAGGCGCGCAGTACGCCGCGCAGAACCCGGTGCCAGTCTGGCTGGAAGCCGACTTTGCGAATCTATCGGGGCGCGTTCTTTCTCTGCCCAAGCGCAGCGAAGTCAACCTGCCGATCAACGAGCAACTGATTGTCGAACTGTACAGCAAGTAGAGATCAGGGGTCAGAGATCAGAGATCAGTTTGTTCGTGCGATGGGATCAACTGCATCGATGACAACAGGGATCCGGTTTTTGGCCCACTGAGAGGTTTCAAGCACCAAAGCAGAGGTGAGAGTAAAAAGGTTGGTTTCGTAAGCCGTAACTGATCTCTGATCTCTGATCTCTGACAACTCACACGAAGGAGAACTTGCGCGGCCGCCGCAAAATGCATCGCGACGTACATGCCGCGCGGGAAACGAGAGACAGATATGCTTTGGAGAGGATTTCAAAAACCCAAGCGGCTGGCAGTCGATGCCGAGACGCTCACCAACACCTTTGGCAAGTTCAGCGCCCAGCCCTTTGAGCGCGGCTTTGGCACCACGATCGGCAATGCGCTGCGCCGGACTCTGTTGAGTTCCATTGAAGGCGCCGCGGTCACGGCGATTCGCATCGAAGGCGTGCTGCACGAGTTCCAGTCGATCAGCGGCGTAGTCGAAGATGCGACCGACATTATCTTGAACCTCAAGCAGGTTCCCTTCAAGCTCGCGGGCGAGGGTCCGAAGGCGCTGTATCTGCGCGCCGACCAGCCCGGCGTAGTTACTTCAGGGATGATCGAAGCCGACGGCGACGTCGAAATTCTGGACAAGAACATCTATATCGCCACGCTCTCCGAGGGCGGCAAGCTGGATATGGAGATGCGCCTGAAGCGCGGCCGCGGCTATATCTCGGCCGACAAGAATTTTGATGCCGATTTGGGCATAGGGTTTATCCCGGTGGACTCGGTTCACTCGCCAGTTCGCCGCGTGAATTATGTGGTGGAAGCTGCCCGTCTGGGCCAGATCACCGACTTCGACAAGCTCAGCCTGGAGGTGTGGACCAACGGGGCCGTGCTGCCCGCCGACGCCGTCGGCCTGGCCGCAAAGCTGCTCAAGGACCACATGAATATCTTCATCAACTTCGAGGAAGAGATCGAGTCGGAGGGGCGCGGCGAGGAAGGCCGTTCGCTGCTGCGCAACGACAATCTCAACCGCTCGGTGGAAGAGCTGGAGCTTTCGGTCCGTAGCTATAACTGCCTGAAGAACGCCAACATTCAGTCGATTGGCGAACTGGTGCAGAAGACCGAAGCCGAGATGCTGAAGACCAAGAACTTTGGCCGCAAGAGCCTGAACGAGATCAAGGAAATTCTGGCCCAGATGGGCCTCTCGCTGGGCATGAAGATCGACGAGCAGGGCAACGCCGTTCCGGGACCGACCAGTATTTCTCCGGCAACCGCCCTGGCCGCCAGTTACAACCATTACGACGACGAGGACGAGCCCCTGGATTCGGTCGATCTCCAGTTGCCCACCGAGACGGAAAATTTCTAAGAACAGAGATCAGGGTTCAGAGATCAGAGATCAGTTCTTGAAGAACCCGTAATACCGGCCTTTCATTGCTGATTGACTGCTGATCTCTGATCTCTGATCTCTGACATCTGTTACCGAAAGAGAGTTTCACCATGCGCCATCGCAATGCAGGATTCAAGCTCGGACGCAATACCAGCCATCGTCGCGCCTTGCTGCGCAACCTGACTACGTCCGTCATCGTCGAAGACCGTGTCGAGACCACTTTGACCAAGGCCAAGGCAGTCCGTCCGCTGGTCGAGAAGATGATCACCCTCGGCAAGAAGGGCGATCTCCACTCGCGCCGCCAGGCACTGAGCTTTTTGATGACCGACAAGGCCGTCGATCGGCTCTTTGAAATCGTAGCCGAGCGCTACAAGGATCGTCAGGGCGGCTATCTGCGCATCGTCCGGACCGGATTCCAGAAGGGCGATGGGGCTGAGAAAGCCTTCATCGAACTGCTGGGCGCCGAAAAGCAGCTCGATGCAAAACGCCAGAAGCGCGACGAGATCAAGGCCAAGAAGCGCGCCGATCTGGAAAAGCAGTTGGAAGAAGCCAAGACCGAAGAGGTCAAGGAAGCCAAGGAAGAAGCCGCTTAAAGGCGGTGCTGTCCGGGTGGAATTTCTCTACGCTGGGCAAGCGTAGCGCGGGCGCGTCCCTTTGCGGGGACGCGCCCGTGCTTGTTTACGGAGCCAATTCCTCCCATGAACGCTGGGCAGCGCATATGCGTCATTACCTAAGGGATCGTTCCTGTATGAAGAAGACACTCTTTCTCTTTCTGCTGAACTGCTCAGTTCTTGCCGCACAAATTATGCCCGCGCCTACTGAGCTTCCCGGCGATCCGTTTTTTATCAAGCAAGCCTGGCATGTGGGTGGCAACGGAGATAGCTTGAATGCCATGGTTCTGGACCCGGTGCGCCTCCAACTTGTCCTTGCCTCTCGCAATGCGGTTGTGGCCGAGGACGTGAAGTCGGGCGTCGTCACGGGAAAGATTTCAGAGACGCAAGGCGCCTTTGGAATCGCACTGGACAATACAAACGAGTTCGGCTATCTCAGTGACAGCCTATACAACCATGTGGTCGTCTTCGACCAGCGTGCTCTCCGCGCTGTCGGTAGGATTCATACTGCCCCCAATCCAACCACAGTCCTTTTTGAAGCTGCATCCGGCCTGATTTTTGTCGTCTGTAATGTTCCTGCGCCGGGGAGCCGCGGATACTTGAACTTCACGGAGAGACCGTGGATGAGAACCGACGTTGCCGTTCCCCCTCTCTCTCGCAGCACGCAAGCAAGACCAACACCACGCGCCGCACCAGCGCGGCCAACCGCTCATAATAGCCAATCAGGCATGGCCGCGAAAGATGAAAACTTTTCAGTTGTCACGGTCATTGACGCGAACACTTGGAGGGATCTCGCCGATATCAAGCTTCCAGGTCATATAGCGTTTGTGCAGACCGCGGGCGATGGAAAAATATATGTGAGCATTCCCGATCATAAGGAAATTGTTCGCTTGGACGCGGAGATGCTTGGTGAGAAGTTAAGGCGCGAGGTCGCGGATACGGGCATTCCCCCAGAACATACGCCCAAAGAGGTGCAGTTGCGAACTGGGCAGCCATTCGCTCCAGGCCCCGATTGGCCCCGAGTCTCGGTGCAGACACTGGACTGGAGCGGCAGCCGCAAGTCTGACGAGTTTCGGGACGGCGCAATTCTCATCTTTCCCATGGATCGGGATTGCAGTGAACCAAATGCACTGGCAATCGACATTCGCCATGTGAAGCTCTTCGTATCTTGCGAGAAAATGAGAATGTCGGTGCTGGATGCCAATACGGGTCAGTTAGTTACAACTTTGCCAACAGGACCGGCGACAAACGCGCTTGCGTATGATGCGGATCGTGGATTGATCTACGCGGCAAATAGCGGCGGAAACGGAAGCCTCACAATCATCAGGCAGCATATTTCAGATTCTTATGCCGTAATTCAGAACCTGCCTACGGACCATTGGGCAAGAGCCCTCCTATCTGATCCTGGCACGGGCTTGGTCTATCTGGCCACCGATTACAGCGATCCGGAAGGTAAAAAGCTCCCATCGGATCCGGCCCCGCGAGGCTTTCAATTGCTGGTCATTGGGCATTGAGGTGAACCCACTCGACCGGCAAAGGCCCGTAATAGGCGAACGATCCATGAGACGCCGGCCAACAACAGCGCCCCGTCTCCCGGTCATTGAAGAATTGCCGCTGCCCAGCTACTTACTCATCCCCGACAGCAGCGGAGCCTGAGCTTTATGCATCGCATCCGAGAAAAATTTACCCTCATCGGTGAGTTCGTAGGTATCCCATGAGGAGATCATGCTCGGTCCCCACTCCGGATCGAAGCACCACACAACCCACCCGATGCCTCTCGATTCCAGATAAGTTGTAATCTCGCTTCCGTAAGTCTCATTCTCCTTCTTTGAGCCCAGGTGCGCATCGTAACCTATCTCGGTTGCAATGATCGGATAGCGCTCCGCGGCAAAGCCGAAATCCTCTTCCCACTTCGCCGGCCACGGCTGCGGCCGCTTGTTCGGATACGGATGAGTCACGTAGCCGATGCGTTCGGCCCGAATGGGGCTGATGCGCAGCGGCGCCAGATCGTAGGCCCAGTCCAGGCCGGCCACCAGCGGAATCGTCTCCTTGTCGGCTGCGCGAATGATTCCGATCATATCCTCGTTGATCTGGCGCCACTCCTCCCACGTCATCGTCCCCAGCAGTCCACCAAAGAGTGTCGGCTCGTTAAACAGTTCAAAGAACGCCACCGTATGATTGCCGTTAAAGTGTGCCGCCATAATCCGCCAGAAGTTATAAGTCTCCGGCAGGCTGGTCTCATACATTGGATCCTGGAACATGCCAGCCTTCAGATTGCCAATCGAGTGCCAATCGATATCGACATACAATCCAAGCTCGGTGCACCACTGAACCGCTTGATCCAGCAGCGCCAGGTAATTTGCAGCGCCGCGCCCGCGCCATGCCACCGGATGCACCGGGATCCGCACCACCGTTGCGCCAGTCTCCTTGACCTTGACAAAGAAATCCTTGCTCCAGTGGCCGCCGCTCTCCAGCTTGTCCGGATCGGCAATATTCACGCCGCGGAATAGTACCGGCTTGCCCGCCGGATCCACAAAGCGATTGCCGCTGACCGAGATCAGCGGAAGCTTCTTTGCGTCCGGACTGGTCATTGGCTTGGAGAGATAGGCCGCATGCCACCAATCGTTCAACTTCCCGGTCGTGGGATCCGTGGTCTGCCCCAGCGCGCTCACGCCACTCAGAATTGCAAAGAGGCCAACGGCAATCGTAATTCGCTTCATAGACGGTTTTCCTTCGCGCGGAGCCTGGCAAATTCTTTCCGCTGCACTCCCCGATACTTGGATGAATAACCTGATTTTAGTCCTCGAAAACATACCTTGTCGATCTTGCGATTCCCTTGTGTTGCAGCCTTCAACACGCGTGCCGTAAGGCGCATCGGCAAAAACTGTCAGATTTCCGTACAAATGCCAAAAGCCGGAATTGCAACTTTATCCTATTGATATATTTAGCCTTAATAAAACAAATGGGCTTCCTTCCCGAAAGATGTCACCAAGCGCTCACCGATTGTCGATAAAACATCATAAGCTCTAGCTAGTCATGGCTTGAGAAGATAGGATAGTCTTCCAGGCAGGTCGTAGCGGACACTTTTGGTCACCACTATGAGAAAGACAGCGATCAGTTACGCAAGCGGACGAAGAGGGCTGCGCGCCTTCGTTGCGTTCTGCGCCATGTTCTTCTCATTCCTTCCATCTTTGAACTATGCGCAGACGCGCGGTCCCGCCGGGCCTCAGCAGGCTTTGCGCACCGTGCAGGAGCTTTTCCATCTGAGCAAGGCCGACGCCGTCAAGTCAATTCCGGTTGAGCTTGATGCCGTGGTGACCTATTCCGATCCCGAGTGGGGTCTTTTGTTTGTGCAGGATCGAAGCGGCTCAACCTACATCGACGTGCACGGCTCAAGCACAAAATATCCCCCCGGTTCGCGCATCCGCATAGATGGCGTGTCGACCATGGGCTATGTGTCGCCAGAGGTGGCTCGGGCGAAAATTACCGTTCTTGGCCACGGCATGCTCCCCAATCCGCAGCAGAAAAGCGTAGCCGAGCTTGACGCCGGCGGGGCAGACAGCAGTTGGGTGGCGACCGAAGGCGTGCTGCACCCCTGCGAGAAGCTCTGGGACCGGGTCTGCTTCCATATTTTGGATGGGAAGAAACTGGTTTGGCTGATCATACCGCTTCCCGACGGCCCGGCGGCGCATAACCTTATCGGAGCCCGCGTGCAGGTAAGAGGAGTCTGCGGCAGCCACCTGGACGCGACAAACAAGCGCGTGGCGGCGCAGCTCTTCGTCAATAGTCTCGACGATATCCAGGTTGAAGACCCTCCCTTGCTGGAAAGCTCTTTTTTACCGCCTATTGCCATTCAGGAGCTGCGCGCCTCGGATGCGGAGCAGCGATTCGTGCGCCAGAATCACGTCCGCGGCACGGTGACTTGGCGGTCTCCGGGTCTGTTCTCCATCGAGGACAGCTCCGGCGCGCTGTTCGTCGAAACCGAAAAAAACGTAGTTGTCCATACCGGGACCGTGGTAGACGTGATCGGATTTCCGAGCCATGGTGAATTTGGCTTGCAGATGTCGGATTCCAGCGTCTCCCTGGCCGCGGTACAGCCCAGCACTGGCGGCATCGCGCCGCTCGATGTGACCGCCGCCGAGGCGCTCAAGCGCTCCCTGAATGGAAGGCAAGTGCATTTGAAGGCGCGCCTGGTCAGTCAGAGTGTCAATGCAACCAAGTATGTCTATGAGTTCGAGGACGGAGAACTGCGCTTCAGCGCGACCCTCCAGCGCAACGATGCTACGCGCGAGACGGTTGTCCTCTCCCGCGATTCCATCCTCGAGCTGACCGGTGTCGCGGTAATCCGAGGCGGAACGCCAGAGTGGCCGGCGTCGCTTTTGATTCTGATCGATTCGCCGGCGGATATGGTGGTGCGCGGAGGGTCTGGATGGCTGACGCTCAGGCGCGCTCTGATCATATTGATTATTGTGCTCCTCTGTGTACTGATGCCGCTGCTTTGGGGAACAACCCTGAGGCGAACCGTGCGCAAGCAGACTGTCGCTTTGCGTCAGCAGGCTGACACGATCCAAGCCCGACTGCAGAATGAACTGAAATTGGAGAAGCGCTTCCGCCGCCTCTTCGAGCGCAATCTCGCCGCCGTTTATACCTGGCGCTCCGACGGCCTCATCGTTGACTGCAACCTGGCCTTGGTGCGCCTGCTCGGCTTTCAATCGCGGGATGAGTTGATCGGCCGCTCCTACTGGGATTTTCAGGTCGATGCCGCGCACCGCGAACAAGTCGGCGCTCTCCTTCCCGAAGAAGGCCTGAGCAACCGCGAGGCAACCCTGCGCCGCGGCGATGGCGCGATTGTGCATTTGCTGATGAACATTACGCCCGTCGAATCCGCCGAGGGCATCTTGTATGAGACCACCGCCATCGATGTGACCCAGCTCCGACAGCATCAGGCCGAGTTGCAGAGAGCCAAAGATGCGGCGGTCTACGATTCGCTCAACGATCCGCTGACCGGCCTGCCCAATCGCCGCTTCCTCTCCGAGACGCTGACCGCGCTCCTGGTTGAAGAGCATCAAGATGCCGGCAGAATCGCCCTGCTCTATCTCGACCTGGATGGATTCAAGCTGGTCAATGACAGCCTGGGTCACGCCGTCGGCGATGCACTCTTGATCCAGTTGGCGGCGCGCCTCCGCTCCTGGGTGCGCCAGGGCGATCTGCTGGCTCGCCTGGGCGGCGATGAGTTCATGGTAATCATGCACCAGATTCATGCCCGGGAAGATGCGGTGATGCTGGCCGAAAGCCTGCTTGAAGAAATCGCTACTTCTTTTGAGGTCAAAGGCCATACTCTTTCCATTGCCGCCAGCATCGGCATCAGCATCTTTCCCGACGACGCCACCAATGCCGAGGAGCTGATGCAGCAAGCCGACAGCGCCATGTACGTTGGCAAGCGGGAAGGCAAGAATCGCGTCACCTGTTACAACCCGCAGATCGGCTCTGAAGTCCATGAGCGCCTATCCCTCGAGCACTTGTTGCGAGGCGCTATCACCCGCGGCGAAATCTTCATTCACTACCAGCCCGAGTTCGACCTCAACGATCTCCGCCTCACCCGCTTTGAAGCTCTGGCCCGCTGGACTCATCCAACCGTAGGGCAGATTCCTCCGGCCAAATTCATCCCCATCGCCGAAGAAAGCGGAATGATCGAGATCCTGGGCGCTTACATCATGGAGCAGGCCTGCATCGAGGCGGTGCGCTGGCAAGAGAGAATGCCCTACCCCATCCAGGTTGCGGTCAACGTCTCCGGCATGCAACTCCGCCGCAAAGGCTTTGTGGAAGAGGTCAGCGCGATTCTCGATCGCACCGGGCTCAGGCCCGACCTGCTGCAAATCGAGATCACCGAGTCCGCCATGATCGCCGGATACCAGCAGACCGCCAGAATCATCGAGGACCTGCGCCAGATGGGCATCGGCATGGCCATCGACGACTTCGGCACCGGCTATTCCAATCTCAGTTATCTGCCGTCCCTCGCCTTCGATGCCCTTAAAATCGACAGATCCTTTGTGATGAATCTGGATTCGCAGCCCGAATCGGAATCCATGATTCGCACGCTGATCGCCCTGGCCCATGAATTTGCCATGCTGGTCATCGTCGAAGGCGTGGAAACCGAAGAGCAACTGGCGCTCGTCAAGCGTCTCGGAGCCAATGAAGTGCAGGGCTACCTGACCGGCCGTCCTACCGCAACTCCCGAGCAATTCATGCTCCTCCGCGCCTCCTCGTAAAGCATCTTTCAAAAACTCCGCGCAGTGACATCGCATGATCGGCGAGCCCCCTCGCTCCGCGCCGTCGGCGCAACGGTTATTAGCCCCGCGTTTCAACGCGGGGAAAGCTTCCCACCATGAATGAACCGGAGTCCCGTAAGGACGGCGCCGGTTCCATTACCCGTCGGCTGGGTACCCATCCATTTCGCTGTTTCATCGCGGAATGGGTGGGATAGCACGAACCTCAATCAGAATCTTGTTCATAAGGAGCAGCCCGACTCGCCGCTGCAAGTTACACCTACAATGAACTCGTGGCTAACTCGCTAACTAGCCATCACCGCATAGCGGTGGCTAGCTTGCCGATTTTGTTTACAAGCCGTCTCACCCAATCTTCTTGTTCATGCGGAGCGCAGTCGAAGGATCTGCGTTCTGAATTGTGAAATGGTTGGGAAACCACGAATTCAACCCTAAAGTCCCCCACCGGCGTTGCCGACCCGCCCCGCATAAAACTGTAGCGCCGGCCTCCCGGTCCACGCTTGTTTCTCTTCAAAAGCTGCAAAAATGCTTTGAAGCCCTTATTCCCAATACAAAACGGCCCTGAATCCTTTGGATTCAGGGCCGTTTCTTTCTTTCCGCCGCTAGGCGGTGACCTTCTTCAGCGCGTTGGTGACCGTCAGAGCCTCTTTGGCCTGCTCCACCAATGCGGTAAAGCCAGCCGCATCCTTGACAGCGATGTCGGCCAGAATCTTGCGGTCCAATTCGACGCCGGCTTTCTTGAGCCCGTTGATCAACTGCGAGTAGCTGAAGTTGTTCAGCTTGGCGGCGGCCGAGATGCGCACAATCCACAGCGAGCGGAACTGGCGCTTTTTCTGCTTGCGGCCGGTGTAGGCAAACTTCAGGCCGCGTTCCACGGCCTCCTGAGCTGCCTGATAAAGCTTGGATTTAGTAAGGAAGTAGCCGCTTGCTCTTTCAAGAATCTTCTTGCGGCGATCACTCCGCTTGGTACTGCGTTTTACGCGGGGCATAGGGTTCTCTCCATTTTGCGTTCGGTGGTGCGGCTGGAGGCAGGAGGCCCTTAGTGGGCTGTAACCTCTTCACTCGCTCATTCAAGCCTGAATCTCTCGCCGGCGGCAAACGCGTTTCGCCTCCGGCGGGGGCCGAGTTTTATCTCAGCCCATCAGCAGCAGTGGCACGACCCAATCCAAAGGGCCGCCCCACCGCGGGTGCTCAGGCGTAAGGAATCATGCGCGCTACCTTCTTGTAGTCGCCGTCTGAAACCAGCAGGGTACGCCCCAGCTTGCGCTTCACTTTTGGCGATTTTGAAGTAAGGATGTGCCGCGTCTTCGTCTGGCCCCGCTTGATCTTGCCGGTGCCAGTCTTGCTGAAGCGCTTCTTCGCGCCCGTATGGGTCTTCAACTTGGGCATTTTTCTTCTCGTTTTGGACGGAGAGTATAGCCTCTCCGCAGAGCCCTTGAGACAGGATTCCCCCTGCCCTCTTGAGGCTTCAACCAGTATACAGCAGACTGCTGCTCCAAGGCGATACCGGCGATCCGCCGCTGCGCTTGTCCCGCCTCTGTCCAGCTTCTGTCCCGTTTCGGCGCACGGTTTCAATTTCGGCCAGCAACAGCCGATTTGCCTCGATCAACCATTGCCCTGGGCCGCGCCAAAGAATACTGTCAGGGCGATGGCCGTCCTCTCGATTGATCTTGCAACCCGCCGCTGGTCCGATCTAGGCATTGTAATTCTGGAGCGGGTGCGCCCGGCGCACTCCCTGAACCCACTGGGGTTAGGCCCGGGCCTTCCGCTCAAGCCGCTCTTCGCTTCTGGCTCCGACCTGCCCCAAGGCCCCATCGCCTGCGAAATCATTCCCTGGAACGATCCCGGCCTGGTTGAGGCCGAGATTCTGGCCGGGCGGCTGAATCACCTTTGCGCGGTGCGCGGCATCCGCACCATGATGCTCGACGGTCCCCAGGCCTGGAAGTCGGACTCCAATGGCCTGCTACACTCTCGCGTCAGTGAGCGGCAACTGAACACGGCGGCCAAGACCGGCCTGCCCGGCATGGTGAAGCCGCTCACCTACCGTCCCTTTGCCGAGTTCTGCCTGGACGTTTACGAAGCTCTCTGCCGGCGTGGCTGGCGCAGGCTTGCCACGCGCGATCAGCCCGGCAACCCGCAAGACCAGAATCAGGAGCGCGTTCTGGTCGAGAGCTACCCCTTCGCCGCTTGGAAGTCGCTGGGAATCAGGCCTCTGCCCTCCAAACGCCGGGCGCGGGTCAGCGATCTGGCAGAGGCCTTTGGCGCACTGCGCGCTCTGATTCCTCTCACAGTGAATCGCCCGCCCAATCACGATCAGTTGCAGGCCATCGTTGGCGGTCTGCCGGGCCTGGCTCTGGAGGAACGCAACACCGCCGGCGCGCGCATCGTCGGCAACCCGCCGCGGCGCGAGCAAGGCCACTGGCGCGAAGGGTTCATAGTTCTGCCCGTGCTCCCCAAGCGCTCGCTTGGCCTGCGCTGGCTGCACTGATCCGCTGCCGGCGATCTTCGCTAGGCGCTCTGACAGCCATACAATCGAATTCATTTGATTTAAGTGGTTTATTTGGTGGGCCTGCAGGGATTCGAACCCCGAACCAAGGGATTATGAGTCCCCTGCTCTAACCGTTGAGCTACAGGCCCGTCATTTATATTCAATAGCTTACGAGCATCGCTCCTTGATGACAAAATCTCTGAATATAGAAACCTGGCTACCCTCCGCCGTTTGATCCCTCCAGCACCTTCTGGCTGTGTCGATCAAACCTGTCGAATACCAACTCGACCGTCTCGCCCACAGCGTGCAACCGCCGCTTTGAGATCGTAATGCTGGAATGCTCCGCCGGTCTAATTATTGTAAACGCATCGGTCCCTGCTTCCCCATCGGTTTTTGCCGAATCGCGAAGGCATAAAAATCGAACCGCTCATTGCCTGCCGCCAACTTGCTAACTTGCCAACTCCGCGCAGTGGAGGCTAACTCGCCGCACTTGTTTCCAAACGCTTTATCTGTCCATTGATGGAATGATTCCTGTGCGCCACCTGACATTGGAGATTTGAGCCCGGCAGATGGCCCAGATCTGACCACGAAAATTGGGGCGGCCCATCTCTGGATTCTCAGACATGGGAATCGATGAACCCCAACCCGCCGCGTTTTCTGATCTCTGATCTCTGCCCCCTGATCTCTGATCTCTGATCTCTGACCTCTGATCTCTGATCTCTGACCTCTGATCTCTGATCTCTGCCCCCTGATCTCTGCCCCCTGATCTCTGTCAGGTGGTTGCAGATAATTATCCCTTCAACGCGCACAATCAAGAAAAGCAGTCAAAATCCAGCCAAACAGGAGAATCCACCATGCCCTATATTTCCAAAGCCATCCTCGGACCCACCTCGGACAACCCCGCCGTCCGCAACTGCTGCGACGCCTATCTCGCCATGCACCGCGCCTGTCTTGCCGCTGGCGACGGCAACGTCTTCTCCGAACTCGACGCCGAAAAAGTCTACCGCGCCACCATGCCCCCGCTCTCCGGCTACCAGAACATCTGCAACTTCGTCGCTTGCACCGCCCACGGCATCTCCATCGGTGCCATCAACAAGGAGCAAGCCAACAGCTTTCTGGCCTCCGCCCAAGCCGCCCTGGCCATACTCCGCAGCCAGCCCGTAACCCCAAAAAAGCCGAAGAAAAGGGGTAATAAATTCTTTGTTTCTTCGCCCATCAGCCAACCGTAAAAGTTAACATCCATTTTATCAATCAGATAGCCGAAATAATATCGCTATTTGTTCGCTTCTTATGCTCTCTATCTTCGCTTTTCACGCAGCCATAAAAAGTTAACATAATTATTATCAATAAGATAAGCGAAATGAAACGTCAATTTCCTCGATTTTAGATTCCCTTTTCCTTCGCTATGCTCGGTTATGTCGTTCATTCAAAATATCTTATTCGTTATTTTATCGTTCGCCATACCTTCGCTATTATCCATTTTTGACCCTTTCCAGCCAGAAATCTGCCGCACCGTCGATTCTCTGCCAGCTATTAACATCCCGGCGCGCACAATAGAAGCAGGAAGCAAAAAATCCTATTCAGCCCGGTCCAACTGAATCACCCACACTGTCCGCATAAACTTCGCCCACGAATAATGCAAAAACTTTTGCAGATTAATTCCGCTCCTGGAATAGGATGAAAATCCATGAGCGAATTATTCGACAAACTCAATCTCAAGGATCAGCAAGAGATCCTCGTCCTGCATGCGCCCGCCAGCTTTGAGCCGGAGTTGGCGCGCCTGCCCGTACTCACCATTCATCACCACATTGAGTCGCTTCCCAGCATCGGCTTCTCCCTCGCCTTCGTCACAAAACAGTCTGAAGTTGACGCCCTCGCCGGCCCCATCGCCGAGCGCGCCACAGGCGACGCCACCGTCTGGTTCGCCTACCCCAAAGGCGCCTCCAAACGCTACAAATGCGACTTCAATCGCGACACTGGTTGGGATGCTCTCAAGGCCGCCGGCTTTGACACCGTCCGCGCCGTCGCCATTGACGAGGACTGGACCGCCCTGCGCTTCCGCCGCGTCGAATTCATCAAGTCGCGCAAAGAAATTCCCGGATGAGCTGAAGCTTGGAACCGTGCTCGGATGCCCGTTGCTGACCAGGGATATAAGACGTTATGCCGCCTATTTCCCCGCCGTGCGCCTCATCGCCCCTCCTCAAATCTGCTAAAGTTAGGGGTAGCCTCTCGCTTGAAATCCCTCTTCATTGCGGAGTTTTTTGCGGAACCTTCGGGGCTCGCCCAAGAAAACTATGCCTCACGACCTGCCTAAAGCCTACGACCCGACCGGACTTGAAGATCACTGGGCCGAGTACTGGGTGCGCGAGAAGCTCTTTGCGCAGCCCACGCCGCCCGCCGACGCAGCTCAGCTACCCGAGACCTACAGCATTCTGCTGCCGCCGCCCAACGTCACCGGCCGCCTGCACATGGGCCACATGCTCAACCAGACGGAGATGGACATCCTCACCCGCTGGCGGCGCATGAGCGGACGCCGCGCCCTCTGGCTGCCTGGCACAGACCACGCCGGCATTGCCACGCAGATGATGGTCGAGCGCCAACTCACCAGCGAAGGCAGTTCCCGCCAGCAGCTTGGCCGCGAGGCCTTTGTCGAGCGCGTTTGGCAGTGGAAGCGCCACTACGGCGGCGCGATTCTCGACCAGATGAAGCGCCTCGGCGCCTCCGTCGATTGGCAACGCGAATACTTCACCATGGACGACAATCTCTCCGTCGCCGTGCGCGAGGCCTTCGTCCGCTTGCACGAGCAAGGCCTCATCTATCGCGGCGCATACATCGTCAACTGGTGCCCTCGCTGCCAGACCGCCATCAGCGACCTTGAAGTCGTCCACGCCGAGCAGAAGGGCCATCTCTGGGAGATTCGGTACCCGGTTCTTGACGCGGAAGGTTCCGAAGGGCTTCCCCAAAAAGATTCAGGCGAATTTTTAACCGTAGCCACCACCCGCCCAGAGACCATGCTCGGCGACGTAGCTGTCGCGATTCATCCCGCAGACGAGCGCTACCTGCACCTGCACGGCAAGAAGTTGCGCCTGCCGCTGGTTGGCCGCGAGATCCCCATCATTCTCGACGAGTGGGTCAGCCTCGACTTCGGCACCGGCGCGGTCAAGGTCACTCCGGCGCACGACCCCAACGACTTTGCTCTTGGCGAGCGTCATCATCTGCCTTCGATTAACGTGATGGACCCAGAGGGCAAGATCAACGCCGAAGGCGGCGCGTACGCCGGCCTCGACCGCTACGTGGCCCGCAAGCGCATCGTCGCCGATCTCGAAGAGCAGGGCCTTTTAGCCGGCATCAAGGACCACACCAATAACGTGGGCCACTGCGACCGCTGCAAGACAGTCGTCGAGCCGCGCCTTTCCACGCAATGGTTCGTGAAGATTCAGCCGCTCGCCGACAAAGCCAAGCAGGCGGTGCGTGAGAAACACATCCGCTTTACGCCGGAGATGTACGAGAAGACTTACTTCGAGTGGATGGAAAACATTCACGATTGGTGCATCAGCCGCCAATTGTGGTGGGGCCATCGCATTCCGGCATGGCATTGCGCCGCCTGTCACAAGATCACCGTCGCTCGTCCCAACGCGAGCCCGGACCCGACGGTCTGCTCTCATTGCGGATCGGAAAAGATTACGCAAGAAACCGACGTATTAGACACCTGGTTTTCATCGGGCCTGCTGCCCATCTCAGTCTTTGGCTGGCCAAATTTCAATTCCACGTCTGTGAAGGATACGGACTTCAGCGTGAAGGGTACGGGCTTTAGCGTGAAGGATACAGGCTTCAGCGTGAAGGGTACGGGCTTCAGCGTGAAGGGTACGGGCTTTAGCCCGTACATCAACGATCCAAGAGAGAATGGGGCTTTAGCCCCTGAGGGACAAAATCGCGCGGGTGCCCCTGGTCCCTCGCACTTGGGGACCAGGGAAGGCTGTGAGAATCGAGCCGACTTCAACGCGTTTTACCCGACGAGCCTCCTCGTCACCGGCTTTGACATTCTCTTCTTCTGGGTCGCCCGCATGATCATGCTCGGCTGCTGGTTCGCCGAAGATGTGCCCTTGCCCGACGGCTCCAAACGCACTCTTGCGGACTCGGTCCCGTTCAAAGAAGTCTACATCCATGCATTAGTCCGCGATGCCAACCGCGAGAAGATGTCCAAGACCAAGGGCAACGTCCTCGACCCCATAGAAATCGTCAAGCAATACGGCACGGACGCAGTGCGCTTCACGCTGGCCAGCATGGCCTCGCCCGGAACCGACATCGCTTTCAACGTAGCCAGAACCGAAGGCTATCGCGCCTTCGCCAACAAAATCTGGAACGCCGCCCGCTTCCTTTTCATGAACGTGGATCGCGCCGCTGAGATAGGCATCACCGTCGATCCAGCCGCGCTCGGCACAATGCCCGCGGTTGCCGACGCCGCGCCGCTCGAAGCCCGATGGATTGTCGCCGAACTCCACGCAACTGCCGCCAAGGTCAATCAGTCGCTTGAAATCTACCGTTACGACGACGCGGCCAATACCATTTATCAATTTTTCTGGGGCAGCTTCTGCGATTGGTACTTGGAAATCGTCAAGCTGCGGCTGGACTTTGAAGCGAGTCAGCAAGACGGCGAGTCAGCAAGTCAGCGCGATGCGCGGCTAGCGGGAACGCAATCGGCTCTCACTACGCTGGTCAGCGTATTCGAGGCTTCGCTGCGCCTGCTCTCACCCTTCATGCCCTTCCTCACCGAAGAACTTTGGCACGCAGTCTACGACGCCAATCCTCCCGCCAAATCCATCGCATTGACGCAGTACCCGCAAGCAGACCCATCGCAGATTGGCGATGTGGTTTTGATTGACATGGGTGTCTTGCAAAGCCTCATCACTGAGGTCCGCGCACTGCGCAAGGAGATTGGCGTTGAAGAGAAAGCGATCGTTCCAGTTCAAGTGCGAACCGTTGCGGAAATGCAGGCCGTAATCGCAGAGAATCGCATCGTAGTCGAGCGCCTTGCGCGAATCAGTGAAATTCATTTCGTCGATCAGATCCCCGCAGGCCTTGCCAAGCACTCCACTCCCCAATTCGATGTTGCCGTAGTCTACGAACGCACCATCGACGTCCCCGCCGAGCGCGAGCGCCTGAAAAAAGAAATCGCCCAATACGAAAAAAACATAGCCAACGCCGAGCGTCAGTTGGGCAATGAAGGCTTTCTCGCCAAGGCCCCGGCGCACGTGGTCGAAGGGCTGAAAAAACAACTTGCGGAGAATCGTATCCTGTTGGAAAAAGCCCAGGCAGCGCTTGAAAATCTGAACAAGGAAGTATAAGTATGTCTTGCGAATGCGCACAATGCCGGCAGCACTTTAAAACCCTTGGCTTCATGTTTGGAGCACCCTCTGACGCCGAGATTCAAGGCGCTTATCACGAAGCCGTCAAGCAATGGCATCCCGACCTCTACGAGAATTTTGCCAGCTTGAGAGCCGACGCCGAAGAACACTTCAAACAGATTCAAGTTGCGTATCGTGAATTAAAGGAACACAACGGCGGCGCGGCGGAAACACCCGAGGAATTCTCCGTAGAATCCATCACCGTTCAACCAAAAGAAGAGACGCCAGCCCTGGCATTTGGCAACGCGCCCGGCTGCCAGACCGCTCCAAACTTCACCGAGGATGTTGAAGAAATCATCGAGCGCCACCTGGGAAAGAACGGCAAGGCGCTCGCGATCGTCGATCTCTCAGGCAACCCTTCGCGCGCCGACTATTCGCAATTCCTGCTCCTGACCCTGCGCGGCCTCATGCTGCGCGACTCTCGAAAGATCATCTCCGTCGTCTGGTATGCCGACCTGGGCGAGATCAATCTCATCGACCGCAACAAAAGCGGCAAACTGAGTGCCTGGCAGAAATTAGCGGGTGGAATCGGCAGCGGCCAGACCAACAGCGAACTTCAGATCAACCGCAACAATGGCACGCCGTTTTTCACAATCTCTCGCCAGGCTGATGACAGCGTCAAGACAATTATTTATAACTTTCTCATCTATCAGAAGTCGCAAGCGCATCCCTGAGCGGAGCAAAAGAAACCATGGACTGGAAGAACAGCAGCATCGACGCATTGCTGGAGCGGGCCCTGATTGAAGACAAGGCTGCCGGCGACACCACGACCAACCTCACCATCGATCCCGCTCTGCGCGCTACAGGGTCAATCATTGCGCGCCAGGAGATGGTCGTTTGCGGCCTCGGCGCAGTGCCGCGTCTGCTTGAAATTTTTGCCCGCCTCGATAAGCGCGCTCCCGCGCAGAGACGCTTTGAAGTCATCAGCCATCCGGAGATTTTTGACGGCGTGCGCGTCCACGATGGCCAGGTGCTCGCCGTCATTCGCCACAACGCGCGCGTGCTGCTCAGTTGCGAGCGCGTGATCCTCAATCTGATGCAGCACCTCAGCGGCATCGCCACGCTGACGCGCCAATTTGTCGACGCGATCCACGGCACCAGCGCCCACGTGCTGGACACGCGCAAGACCGTGCCCGGCCTGCGAGTGCTGGAAAAATACGCCGTGCAGTGCGGCGGCGGCACCAATCACCGCCTTGATCTGGCCAGCGGAATTCTCATCAAGAACAATCACATCTCGCTCGGCGGCGGCCTGCCCGCCGTGCTTACGCAAGCCTTGGAGCGGCGCAAGAAAGGCCAGCGCGTGCAGGTGGAAGCGCGCACGGCGCGGGAGCTTGAAGAGGCTCTCGAATTTGGCGCGGAAGCGATTCTGCTGGACAATATGACGCCCAAGCAAGTGAAGCAATCTGTTGAGCGCATCAAGAAGGCGACAAAAGACCAACTGGACAAAGAACTGAAGCCGCGCTGGATTCCCACCGAAGCCTCGGGCGGCATCGTCCTCGCCAACATTCGCGCCTACGCTGAGACTGGCGTGGACTTCATCAGCGTCGGCGCGCTCACCCACTCCGCCAAAGCCGCTGACATTTCCATGCGCATCGAAGCGGAGACGGAATAGCCGTGCGCCAAGACGCCCCCGACATATTTGACCTTGCCGGGTTAGAGGCCGCGCTGGCCGGTACCATCTTCGCCGGCAAACTGCATTTCTCTCCACTCACCGACTCCACGAACTCTGACGCCATTGATGCCGCTCGCAGCGGTGCACCGCACGGCTCCGTTTACTTTGCCGACGAGCAGTTAGCCGGCCGCGGGCGCGGCGATCACGCCTGGCACTCGGCCGCTGGCGAAGGACTCTACGTGAGTGTGCTGCTGCGCCCGCGTATTCCCGCCCTGCGCCTGCCGCTGCTTCCACTGGCCGCGGGCCTGGCCGCCGCGGAGGCCATTCGCGCTGTCGCCGGATTGACAGTGGATTTGCGCTGGCCGAATGACCTGCTCATCGGTCCACGCAAAACCGGCGGCATTTTAGTCGAGTCCAAAATCGAGGGCAGCATGGCTGGCTTTGTCGTCATCGGCATCGGCATCAACGTCCACCAGATCGTCTTCGCGCCCACTCTCTCCACGCCCGCCACTTCGCTCGATTTGGAGTTCAGCCGCCGCATTTCCCGCCAGCCTCTACTCGTAGCCCTGCTAAAATCGCTGGAGCGTGAGGCGCTGGCTTTGCTTGAACCGGAAGCAGGCGTTACGGTTCCCGCGCGGGTTGAAGCAGCCTCGACGTGGATTCGCGGACGGCGCGTTGAAGTCCGCGGGCCACAGGCCTGCACAGGCGTCACGGCCGGCCTGGACCAGCATGGATTCCTGCTGGTGCGCACCGCGGATGGCTTGGTTACGGTTCAAACCGGCGGCATTCGCGCCGCTGAGATAAGCTGAAAGACGATGCTGTTAGCGATCGATATTGGCAATACGAATACGGTGCTCGGGCTTTACCGGCTTGACAGCGAACGTCCGGAGTTCGCCGCGCATTGGCGCGTCACCACGCACCGCGCCCAGACTGCCGACGAATACGGCGTGCTCTTCGTCAATCTCTTTGAGATGCACGGCATGAAGCCCAGCCAGGTGCAAGCCATTATTATTTCGTCTGTTGTGCCGCCGGTCGAGGGCACCTTGCGCCAGGTTTGCGAGAGTTACTTCCATGTGCAGCCAATCTTTGTCGAGCCGGGCATCAAAACCGGAATGCCGCTTCTTATAGACAATCCCAGTGAACTGGGTGCGGATCGGCTGGTGAACGCGATCGCGGCTTTTGAGCGTTATGGCGGGCCGTGCATCGTGGTGGACTTCGGCACCGCGACCACCTTTGACGTGATCTCGGCCAAGGGAGAGTACCTGGGCGGCGCCATCGCTCCCGGCCTGGGTATCAGCGCCGACGCGCTCTTTGCCCGCGCCGCGCGTCTGGGCCGCGTAGACATCAAGCGCCCCGCCAAAGTCATCGGCACCAACACCGTGACGCACCTGCAAACCGGCCTCTACTACGGTTACATTGGTCTGGTGGACGGCATTCTCGAGCGCATTATCGCGGAGCTAGGCGCAAAGCCGCGCGTCATCGCCACCGGCGGCCTGGCGCGCCAAATCTCCGAGGACTCGCGCTACATCGCCGAGATCGACGACATGCTCACCCTCGACGGCCTCCTGATTCTCTTCGAGCGCAACCGCGCCCCGCGCCCCCGCAGCCGCCCGCATTGAAAAGTGCCGCGCCGCGTAGCCGAGCCAGCCGTCCTTTACATGGCGGCTAGTTCGGTTGCGCGGCGCTTTTCACATTACCTGCTTTCCCTATCGATGATCACAGCCGCCGCCACCCTGCTGGTAGCCGCCACCACCTTGCTGTCCACCCCACTGCCTCCCGGGCTCGGTACTGAACGTATATTCCCAGAGGTCATTGAGAATTTGCTCACCGGCGTTGGAAGAGATGCCCAGGCCGCCAAAGAGCCATAAGTTGCCGCTCTGGTCGGTCCAGCTCACAGCCGACGACCGGCCGCCGGGGATGTTTGTGGCGGCTGGAACACCCTGAGTGCCGTAGACGGGGGTATCGGACGCCTCGGAAGAGCTTCCGTCCACCCATGCCCATTCGCCATTTGGTCCCAGCGAGGGATTGAACTCCCATAGGTCGTTCAGTTCGCCTGAATTGCCGCTGGCATCGTAGCCGTAGCCGCCAAAAAGCCACAGATTGCCGCTCTTGTCGGTCCAGCTCACAGATTCCAAGCGGCCTCCGGGAACGTTTGCCGCGGCGGGCTTGCCCTGGGTGCCGTAGACAGCGGAATCGGACGCTGCGGACGAGCTTCCCCCCATCCAGGCCCATTCGCCAAAGTGTTCCCGCGAGAAACTGAACTCCCACAGGTCGTTGAGAAACCCTGTATTGCCGTTGGCATCCACGCCGTAGCCGCCAAAGAGCCAGAGGTTGCCGTCACTGTCGGTCCAGCTCACGGCGTACGAACGGCTTCCGGGGATGTTTGCGGCGGCAGTTGTTCCCAATGTGCCATAGATACCGCTCTGGCCACTAAAGGTGACATTCGTGCTGCTTCCGCCCATCCATGCCCATTCGCCGTTCTGCCCCAGCGAAGGATTGAACTCCCAGAGGTCGTTGAGAAAGCCTTGATTGCCGCTGGCATCGAGGCCCAGACCGCCAAAGAGCCAGAGATTGCCATCCTGGTCGGTCCAGGTCACAGCCTCCTCGCGCCATCCAGGGGTGTTTGCGGCGGCAGGTGTTCCCAATGTGCCGTAGACTCCGGGATTGTCAGGCCAGCCATTGGTTGTGTAAGAAGGCACCGTGTTGCTTCCGCCCATCCATGCCCATTCGCCAGATTCTCCCCGAGAAGGATTGAACTCCCAAAGCGCGTTGGTGCCGCCATCGCCCCCAAAGAGCCAGAGGTTGCCTCTTTTGTCGGTCCAGGCCAAGCCGTAGCCCCGTGCTCCGGGGTTGTTTGTTGCGGCAGGCTCACCCAAGGTGCCGTAGACGGCTGATTGGCCATTCAACGTGCTTCCGCTTATCCAGGCCCATTCTCCGTATTTGCCGAGCGAGGGATTGAACTCCCAAAGGTCGCTAAGCAAGCCAAGGTCTCCGTTGGCATCGTAGCCATAGCCGCCATAGAGCCATAAATTGCCGTTGCTGTCTCTCCAACAGTGATTGCCGTCTCTGTCGGTCCAACTCTGACTTCCGTTGCTGTTGCTCCAACTCTGTGAGTAATAACGGGTTCCGGGGGTGTTTGCGGCCGCGGGCACGCCCTGGGTGCCGTAGACGCTCAAATTGTAATCCTGTAGGCCGACGGTGCTGCCTCCGCCCATCCAGACCCAATCAGCTGATGGGGTGCTGTTTTGGTCGCAGGCTACGGCTGGCGCCGAGCAGAGGGCCAAGGTTAGAAGGGCGCAAAGCAGAGTGTAAATGCGGGTACGGAGTTTGTGCATGGTGGCAATATCCTCTCTGTGTGTGGAGCGTGGGGGACCATTCTCCGGTTTGGTTTCGGGGCAGAGTGCATCGCCGTTGCCGATGGCGATACACCGACTAACGAGGGAATCCCGGTGCTCTTTAACGGTTAGCAACGAGAATTCTCTAGGGGGAAATTCCGTACGAATGGTACCACACCGCATCGATGGCGTGAGAAAAAGTTTTGTAAACCGGTAAAGACCCGGACGACGCATCCACGCCGTCACTGGCATCTTCAACATATTGGGTCAGTTTGTCCGCGAATTTGCCGCACAGATGGTACTCTCTCGTATCCTTGAATGTGGATGTGTGATGTGGATGAGTCAATTGGAGACTCCCTGGCGTCGTGCTTAACTACTTCAACTACTTCACCGAGATCGAGGACCGCTTCCAGCAGCGGCGCGGGGCGCTCCTGCTGCTCTCGACGCTGGATTGGGCGCTGATCGAGACCTGGCGCGAGGCCGGCATCCCGCTTGAAGCGGCGCTGCGCGGAATCGATGCGGCTTTTGACAAATACGAAGCGCGGCAGAAGCGAGGCCGGATGCGGCGCATCAACGGCTTGGCCTGGTGTGCGCAGGCGGTGATGGAAGCGGCCGAAGAACTGCGCGAGGCCGCCGCCGGCTCCGCGCCCGCTGCAACTGCCGCCCGCGAATCAGGCTTTGAGCAGGAGCGTGTGGCCGCCCATTTTGAAGCCGCCGCAATCGCTCTGGATGAGTCTACTCTCGCTTCCGATGTCTGCGCGGCCACTGCGATGCGACTGCGCGAATTGGCCCTGGAAGTTCGCGCCCCCGTCGCTGAGGACGTGACGCACCTGGATCTGGAGGCGTTGGAACGTATCCTCACCGTGCTTGAAGAGAAGCTGTTCTACGCTTTGAACGCCGCCGCGCCTGAAGAGCTTCTCGTCGGCCTCAAAGAACACGCCGCGCGTGAACTAGCCCCGTATCGCAGCCGCATGGGCGCCGTGCAATTGCGCCAGGTGGAACACCAATTCGTGCAGAAGCAGTTGCTGGTCCATTACAGCCTGCCGCGCCTCAGCCTGTTTTACATGAGCCAGCAATGACGCAAAGAAAACAAATCACATCGGAACGGCGCGCCAAACAGGCCGCGAAGAAGCATTCCGCCGCAAGCAAAAACTCTGGCAAGTCGCCCTCCGCGCCTAAAAAGACTTCTGAAAAACTTCACATTAGTCAGGCTTTGTATCAGGGCACGATTTCACGGGCTGCGGAGAAATTCAATCCGGAGAAGGGTACGGGCTTCAGCCCGTACATAGACCCTGCTTTATCAGCGCGGGCTTTAGCCCCTGAGGTAAAACCCCCTCCCCCCTCCAAAACCCATCGAGTTAAAATCGAAAAGCCCCTCTACGGCGGTGCATTTCTCGCCCGCATTGAAGGCAAAGCCGTCTTTGTTCCGCTCGTGCTGCCTGGCGAGCAGGCGCGCGTGCGCATCACACAGAGCAAATCCGCCTACGCAACCGCTGAGCCTGAAGAGATCCTCGCCTCCGCGCCGCATCGCATCGCGCCCGCCTGCCCACACTTCGGCGCTTGCGGCGGCTGCCAATATCAGCACACGGATTACGCAGCCCAACTCAGCTTCAAGCAAACCATCCTGCGGGAAACCCTGGAGCGCGCCGGCGTAGCCCTGCCCGCCGAGATCGCCCTGCTCTCCGCCAATCCGTGGGCCTATCGCAACCGCATTCGCCTCGCCTTCGACGCCGCGGGCAATCCCGGCTATCGCGGCCGCCGCTCGCACGCCGTCGTTCCCATTGCAGAGTGCCCCATCGCCGCGCCGCTGCTGCTCAAAGCCGCGCTAGCCGCCGCCAAGGTTGCGCGCCAATTCGTCCCGGCGCTCCGTCCCACGGAGATTTCGCTTTTCTGCAATCCCGGCGAAACTGCGCTGCTGGCCACCATCTTCACTGCCAACCCACCCAAAACTCGCTTCGACGACTTCGCGCAGGCCCTCCAGGCAGAAATCCCCGAGTTCATCGGCGCGGAACTCATCGCCGAAGGCCGGCCTGGAGAACTACCCGCCATTTCACAGTGGAGCGCGCCGTCGCTTGTCTATCGCGCCGCCAGCTTCGACTACCGCGTAGACCACGGCGCTTTTTTTCAGGTCAATCGATGGCTGGTCGATGCGCTCGTCCAGAAAGTCGTCGCCAACTATAAAGGCAATCTCGCCTGGGATCTCTTTGCCGGCGTCGGCCTCTTCGCGCGCCAGCTTACCGCCAGCTTCGCCCGTGTCCTCGCCGTCGAGTCGGCCCAATCGGCAACGGCAGCGCTTGAGGCAAATCTCCGCGGCACCACCGGCGAGGCCGTCAATGCTGAAACTCTAGCCTTCCTGCGCCGGCAGAACCTGAGCGTTAAACCTGACCTGATCGTCGTCGATCCGCCCCGCACCGGCCTCGGCGCGGAGACTTGCGCGCTGCTCGCCGAGATCGCTGCTCCAGCTCTTGCCTACGTCTCCTGCGACCCAGCCACTCTGGCCCGCGACCTGCGCGTGCTAACCGGTTCCGGCTACCAAATCCAATCCGTAACCCTCGCCGACCTTTTCCCCCACACCTTTCACCTGGAAACAGTGGTCCACTTGCGCCGCGCCTGATAGGCTTGAGGGCCAGAACCGCTTTCCAGCTTTCAACGCATGAAACTCGACTCCCCCAGCTTCGACCAAGCAACCCAAAGCCCACCCGGCCTCGGCTCTGTGCTGGGCCCCGTCCCGCTCTTCCACGCGGCCTGGCTCTTTGCCGTGGGCATTGCGGCCGCGCAGGCACTTTATCTGCCGCCCAGCCTGGTGCTGATCGCCATGATCTGTGTCGCCGTGCTCTGCGGCGTTGCGGCCTTCCGCGCGCAGCGCATCGCCTGGCTGCCGCTGACCGTGCTCTGGCTTCTGCTGGGCGCATGGTGCGCATGGATGGAGCCGCAACCTGCCCCCGCCCCTGCTCTCAACGCGCTCTCCAACGGCCTGATGCGCACCATTGAAGGCACAGTCGTCAATGCCGGTTCCGTTCGCAATGAGGCCGAGCAGAACCTTGACCAGCCAACGCCCGACGCGCAATTCGCCCCGCCGCCAGCGCAGAGTATCGACCTCAACGTCTCCAGTCTTGAAGTCGTCACCGACACCGAAGACGCGCAAGCTCCCATCGCCGGCCGTGTGCGCCTCAACATTCGCTGGCCTCAAGACTCGTCCGCCCTTCAGCCCTTCCAATGTGGCGACCGCCTCCGCGCCGTTGCCCAGCTCCGGCCGCCCGAGACCTATCGCGACCCCGGCGTCTTTAACCGCCGCGACTTCCTCCTCAATCAGGGCATCACCTCCACGGCCTCCGTCGCCATCGACCGGGTAGAACGAATTGGCCACGCGCCTGGACTTTCGCTCACCTGCCGCGTCGCCGCCTTGCAGCAGGCCACCAGCGCGCGCCTGCTCGCCCTGCCCGCCGCCATGCGCCGCCTGCCCGCGCCGCTGCGCCTCTCCAGTGACGACGCCATCATGCTGGCCGCCATGGTCACCGGCGACCGAACATCTCTCACCCACACCCTTCGCGTCGGCTTTGAGCGCACCGGCTCTTTTCACATGCTGGTCGTCTCCGGCTTTCATCTGGCCATCGTCGCCGGCTGCATCTTCTGGCTTGCCAAGCGCCTCCGGCTGCCGCGCGTCCCAGCCACGCTGCTGACCATCCTTGCCTCCTTTGCCTACGCCCTCTTCACCGGCTTTGCCACGCCGGTCCAGCGCTCGCTCTGGATGGTCGCCCTCTATCTGCTCGGCCGTCTCATTTACCGGGAACGAAACACGCTGAACACCATCGGTTTTGCCGCGCTCTGCCTGCTCGCCTACAACCCGCGCAGCCTCCTCGACTCCAGCTTTCAGATGACGCTGCTCGCTGTCGTCTCCATCGGCGGCATCGCCGCGCCGCTTTTGCAGAGCACCATCCATCCCTATCTCACCGCCACGCGCGACCTGCGCCAGATCGCTCTCGACGTCAAACTGGCTCCCCGGCTGGCGCAGTTCCGCGTCATTCTCCGCATGATCGCGAAAGCGTTTCATGATCCCAGAGTCAATCTCCCGCGAGACTCTGGCCAGAGAGAGAACGCCGTCGAGCCGGGACCGCAACTCACGCTCTTTTACGCCGCCATTCGTATCCCTTTCGCGGTATTTCTGGCAACCTACCATAGCCGCGTGTCTAGATCTGTCGCATGGCGCTTCTTTCCCGCTGCGGTGCGCTTTCTTCTCCGCGTCTGTGAACTGCTCGTCGTCTCCTGCGTCGTCGAACTGGCCATGGCCTTGCCCATGGCCCTCTACTTCCATCGCATCACCGTCTTCGCCCTGCCCGTCAATGTCTTCATCCTGCCGCTGCTTGCCGTCCTTATGCCGGCGGCGCTGATTACTTTGCTTCTGGCTCTGATCGGTCCAGCCTACGCCGTTCTACCGGCGATCATTGTGGCGCTTCCCCTTCACTTCGGAGTCTGGTTGGTGCATCTCTTCGGTTCATTCGCGCTGGGCGATTTCCGCATCCCCGCCCCGCTTCTTTGGCAATCGTTCACCTTCTGCGCGCTGCTTGCCGCGGCTCTCGTCTTGGCTCATCTAGCCGCTGCCTCTGGGTTCCGCCAGCCCCGCCGCGCCGCTTTCGCCGCTCTGTTCGCGCTGCTTCTTGCCGCCGTCGTTTCCGTCCTGCCGCGCCCCATCGATCACCCCCGCGACGCCCTGCTGATGGAGGCCATCGACGTTGGCCAGGGCGACTCCCTGCTGCTCATTACTCCCCAAGGCAAGACCCTGCTTGTCGATGGAGGAGGCCACGGCGGCGGCCCGCACCAGGCTCCGCAGGACTTCGACATCGGCGAGGAGGTCGTCAGCGAGGTTCTCTGGTCGCGCGGTATTCGCCGTCTTGACGCGGTCGCCCTCACCCACGCCCACGCCGACCACATGGGCGGCATGCCCGCCGTCTTGCGCAACTTCCATCCCGCCGAGCTATGGGTCGGCATCAACCCCCGCTCCCATGACTACCTCGCCCTGCTTGATCAGGCCGCCAGCCTGCATGTGCGCGTTCGCTCGCTCACCGCCGGCGACGCCTTCGCCTTCGGCTCAACCCAGGTCAATGTTCTTGAGCCTTTTCGCGGCTATCAGCCCGGCGACGAGCCCTCCAACAGCGACTCGATGGTCATGCGCATGGCCTACGGAAATACTTCTGTAATGCTCGAAGGCGATGCAGAGGGGCCGGCCGAAGAGCAAATGCTGGCCGAGCCGGGCCTGGCTAGCACACTGCTCAAGGTGGGCCATCATGGCAGCAACACCTCCACGCACCCCGAGTTTCTGGCCCGCGTCGCGCCACAGTGGGCCGTCATCTCCTGCGGCCGCAACAACCGCTACGGCCATCCCAAAGGCGCGGTGCTTAGAGCCTTGCAAACAGCCAACGTCCACACCTTCAGTACGGACATCAACGGCGCATCCTGCTTCCGCCTCAACGGCAAAACCACCTCTCCGGATCTAGCCTGCGGATGGCGAAATGTTCCCTGAGTTGAATCACGCCTGTCTTGACATGTGTCATGACAGGCGTAAAATCTATCCATGGATATCGATGCCGCACAGATTCGCGGGTTGAGAGAAGCGCGTGTCCTCTCGCAGGAAGCGCTGGCCCGCAGCCTGGGCGTCGCGGTTCGCACCGTGGCACGATGGGAGAGCGGGGCTTACAAACCGAGTCCCCTCGCTGCCCAGAGGCTTCGTCAAGCTCTCGTCAGCAATCGTCAGCTTGAGGGAGATCTCGCGAAGGGAGTAGAACTATGGCCTTGAATGTTGAATTGACCAACTTGTTTGAGGACGATGCAACCCGCGGCGTTTTTGAGGCGGTTGCACTGCCCAGAACCATCATGGTCCGCGACCTGAAGAGCCGTTTTTCCGATGACGTGCTGAACAAAACCATCAATCGTCTGAAAGGCCTTGATCTTATCAAGGAAAAGCCATCGGTCATTGACGATTTCAACACCCTCTACGTAACAGCCGATGGATTGAGCGCGGTAAGAGCTTTGCAGCAACGGTCTCTGGTTTAATGCAAGAGAGGCGATCCCATGCTTGTTGTCGATTCTGGAACCGCACCAGCGTTGACAGTGCTTCCAGCGCATCTGGGATGGGCGCTGGTCTTCGCTGTTGTCTTTTCCTTTGTGCTTGCCTCGATTGAAATTTCGAACGTGTCCAAGAAGCCCATGCGCTCCTGCCTGGTCTTCCCATCTTTTTTATATTGCTCCATACGCGCCTTCGGAAATGTGGTTGCAACACTGCTTGCCTCGGTTCTGGTGGCCAGAATTGACCCGGCGTTAGCCAACTTCTATTGGCTCTTTGCGGCGTTCCTTGGCATCTTCTCCTTTGAAACAATCCTCAAAAACATGAACGTCACCGTCGCCGGCGCGGGAATCCTCACTCTTCAGGCCTGGATGGATAAAGCCCTCAACGCGGCGTCGGCGGCTTCCATCGAAAGCGATCTTCAGAGAACGCAGATTGATATTGAAAAACTTGCGCACCGGTTGTCCAAGATTAAAGATGAAGAGCTGAACGCATTTGTCATCACTTATCTTGCCAGTCAAGTCCCAAATATCGTTGATACCCTGGAGAAGGCCGCCGCGGCAAACAAAGCGAATCCCCGGCTGCACAAAGGTTATGCCGTGGCGACTGTCGTTTCCAGAAGCCAGGTCATCGCGTTTCTAAAAGAGCAGGAAAATTAGAACTTTTTCGCAAATGCTGGGTGCCCCATTTATTCCGCTCCTGAGCGCCGTCGAAGGCTCTGCGTTTTCATCGCGGAATGGATGAGACAGCACGAACCTCAATCAGAACTTTGTTCCTGAGCAGCGAAATGTACTTCAACGGAGCCGATGAACCTGCATTTCGGGCATTCAAGTTGGCACATCCGCGCCGCATAAATGTTTAGAACTTTTGACTCGCCACTCCAGCTTTCGCCGTATCAAATCGGTCCCTATAAATTGGAATCCTTCCTGTTTGAACCCAATCCATAAACTCTCATCTGCCGACCATCGCTTGGCTGGCATATAATCCCTGCGAGAAAGCATTCGGTTGCAAAGTGCCACTATCTGGCGCTTGCAACTTTCGGAGGCAGTTATGTTGAAGCCGTTGCTCTTCGTTTCAGCGGTCGTATTCCTTGCAATTACAGCCTCGTCGGCCTCGGCGCCAACCCCGCAAGAGGCAGCACAGGCCACAGCATCCGGGCAGAAGAACCCGGTCAAGCCAACCCCTATGACGCAGGCCCGCGCCAAGAAGCTGTATCAGATAGACTGCGCCTTCTGCCACGGGGATAATGGCGACGGAAAGACCGATCTGGCCAAGGAAATGTCCCTTACCCTCGGCGACTGGACCAATCCCAAAACACTGGCCGACAAGCCAGACCAGGAACTCTTCAATGTCATCCGCAACGGCAAGGGAAAGATGCCCGCCGAGGCCGAGGGACGCGCCAAGGATATAGAGGTATGGAGCCTGATTCTCTACGTTCGCGGCCTGGCTAAGGAAACACCTGCCGCCGCGCCCGCGGCAAGCAATTAAACCTGAAAACGGCAGTTGCATACCGTCATCCGTGGCCTGCATCGAGGTTTGGAGCCACAGCAACTTGTAGCTTTGTAATCGGGGCTCGATTCCTAGCCTGCCCTGAACGGAGTCGAAGGGGGCCGCAAAGGGCTGAAAGGAAAGCTGCGCTTTACAGGCTGCGAAAAACTTATCGCGAAGCAATCCTAGAAGGCTTTGTAACCAGGGCACGACTTTGGTCGGGCCGATAAAGCCAATCATATTTACGTTGGGCTTTTAGCCCCTGCTACGCTCAATCGTGATTGAAACCCCCGAATAGCCCTTTTTCCGCAGCTTGTTTAGCCCCTGCAAAACTTCGGTCTTGCATATTACCATGGTTCAGCTTCTTCTCGATCGTCGATTTTCAACTGCTCCGCACCTCGCCCAAATGGTGAAATCGTCAATCACTGCAAGGGGTTTCACTTTGAAGAAAATGGCCAATTCAAGGCTGGATCGACTGCCGTTTTTGAAATCAAAACGTAGCAGGGCCGGACGATGCCTGATGGCGTGCGACAGGGTGGATTTGTTGGGAGCTCTGTTGATGCCGAGATGGACCAGCTTGCCCAGGTAGCTGGCCAGTCCGTTGCAGATCGCGCGCAGCGAACTTGTACCATGGCTGCTGCCCTCCGTGCCGGTTTTCAGCGACCTCTCGACAAAGCTATTCTGAAACAGCAGATGCCGGAAGGCCACCTGCCCGCAATCCAAAAACTGTTTGGGCAGTCGTGAATCACCGCTGCGCCTGCGTCGCGGGCTAGCGGAAGCGTGGGGAAATGATCTAGCCTCAAAGGATGATCTGGCCCAATCCCGCGTCGATGACGCTGAATGAGTTGAGCAATACGCCGCTGGTGCGGTTTTCGGTGCTGGCGCTGAGTTCGATCTTCTTTCTAGTGGATCCGTTTGCGGCGATTCCGTCGTTTTTGGCGATTACGGCGGGGGCCGATAGCCGGCGGCGCAAGCGGATGGCGCGCAAAGGAGCTCTGACCTGTTTCATTGTGCTCACCAGCTTTGCCGTATGCGGGCAACTGATCTTTCGGCTCTTTGGCATTACGCTGCCGGCCTTTGAGATTGCGGGCGGGATGATCCTGCTGCTGATTGGCCTGGATATGCTGCAGGCCAAGCGCTCACCGACACAGGAAGCTCATGGCGATACCGAGGAGGCTTCGTTGAAGGAGGACGCGGGAATAGTGCCGTTGGGGATTCCGATGCTTGCGGGGCCAGGAGCGATCTCTTCCGTGATGGTGCTGGTGGGTCAGGCGCCGGGGCCTTGGCATTGGGAGATGGGCGCTATTCTGGGTTCGATTGGGCTGACCAGTTTGGTGAGTTACTGGGTGCTTTCTGGGGCCGAACGAGTGCGGCGGGTGATGGGAGAGACTGGGATACGGGTGCTGGTGCGCGTGATGGGGCTTTTGCTGGTGGCTTTGGCGATGCAATATTTTGTCAATGGATTGACGGACTTGGGGTTGATTGCGAAGCAGATAGGTTAGGGTTTCCCACAGAAGCGCCGGCTTTCCACAGGGGGCGGGCTTGCAATTAGGATCGGGAGTTGCTATTCTCGGAAAGTTGCAAGAGGGTAACAACGGCATGAATTTTGTGTCGCTTGCAAACGAGAGTGGCATGTGCTACTCTTTGAAAGTCGCAGTTGGGCAGCATGGGCTGCGATGAAGCGGAAACAAGAAGTAGATAGAGAAAAGCCTCCCGGTGGCCAGATGGCCTGCCCCGTAGCGGGAAGTGGGAAGCGGTTGTAATGCTAGTTCGTTGGGTCAGGTGAGGCGGTAAGCCCCTGCATCCCCCCTGTAGGGAAACCCTCAGAGGACAAGACAGAACAAGCCATTGCAAGACTCAGGAGTAACTCCTGCGTTATGGGAGAAACTTCTGTGAGCCCTAGCGGCTCAGGCGCGGTTTGCGTCAGTCAATCTTTGATATTTTGCGCTGCGCAAGGCTTTTAGGCAGGAGTTGATCCTGTTAAGCCGATCGGGAATCGCATGCGAGGAACTACCGCCAACAGTGAGTTGGATCGGCCTCGGGCGAAGAAAACATCGAGCTTGACACGGTAAGCAAACTTCGATATGTTTAAAAGGTTCGCGCAAAAACGTCCCAGGCTGCAAATGAAGGCCTTCGACGAGCGCAACAAGTTCGAGGACAACTTGGTCGAAAGACCGGGCCTCGATCCCAAAAGGGCCCGCTCAGGCGGATCACCCTCAAGGATCTTTGACAATTAGGTTGAACATGCCAGTCGTGAGAGAAGATCAAGTTTGGTTTGATCGATCTCACTAAGTACGGCATCGCGTGTTTTCGAGCGCGCGATGCAGCCAAACCCAATCGACCTCCGTCGATTGAGGGGAGGCATCAGGTTTCAAACGAGAGTTTGATCCTGGCTCAGAATCAACGCTGGCGGCGTGCCTAACACATGCAAGTCGAACGAGAAAGTGGTAGCAATACCATGAGTAAAGTGGCGCACGG
>Ga0181516_10000303_pt1 | contig 48152 bp, 54 predicted proteins | sample PEATcosm2014_Bin_25_FD_121104 | JGI IMG/M metagenome (GOLD analysis project Ga0181516, IMG submission 121104) | Peatland microbial communities from MTU Mesocosm Facility, Houghton, MI, USA - PEATcosm2014_Bin01_10_metaG | ecosystem: Environmental > Terrestrial > Soil > Wetlands > Peat | place...
GAACGTCAAGGCCGTGCTGGTCAAGGGGCGGCGGAACTACCTGTGCCCGCACCGACTGGCCGACGAGCTCAAGGACCTCAGCTTCGAGAGCACGGTGCCCGCCGACCAGCTGAACAGCATCGCCGAGTGGGCGGGCCAGACGCGCACCGGCGACGTGGCCGAGCTGGGCTTTCTCCCCGACGAAGCGCTTTGGGGTCGGCTGTGCAGCGACCAGGACGCGTGCACGGGCGCCCGTTGCGCCCTGAAGGAGGGGTGCTTTCTGTCCAGAGCCCGGAAGGAGGCCGCCGGCGCCGGACTCCTGGTGGCCAACCACCACCTGCTGTTCGCCGACCTGGCGCTCAGAATGAACGGGTTCGGCGCCGACACGACCGCCGTCCTTCCCCCGTTCCAGCGCATCGTTTTCGACGAGGCCCACCACGTCGAGAAGAGCGCCACCAGCTACTTCAGCGCCGAGTTCAGCCGCCCGTTTTTGAACAAGCTGCTGAACCGCCTGTACCGCTCGCGCCGGGGCCGCGCCGGCGGCATCGTCCTCACCCTTCAGGGGCTGGGCACCGACACCATTGACTTCGGGCTGTTTCCGGGGCTGGTGGCCGACGTGGCCGACCGTGCGGACACCTACAACGACACGGCCCTCGAGGTGCTGGGCGGGCGGTTCAACCTCCGCCTGTCGGGGGTCGAGGGCACCGAGGCGCTCGAGAAGCTGGCCGGGCCGATCACCGAGCTGCAGAAGCCTATCTTGCAGCTGGCCGACCTGTGCAAGAGGCTGGGCGAGGTTTGGGAAGAAGAAAAAGAAGTCCCGCCCGAGGCCTGGGAGGTCAAGACCATCGGGCGCAAGCTCGACGTTCTGAGCCAGACCCTCGACAGGTGCCGCAAGTTCCACCAGGACCCGGGGAGCGTCTACTGGCTCGACCGCGCCCGGGACGGCTTCGGCGCCCTCCACGTCCAGCTGATCATCTCGCCCCTGACCGTGGACAAGCTGATGAACCAGGCCGTGTACGAGCCCTACGGCACGGTGCTCATGACCAGCGCCACCCTGGCGGTGAAGGGCGAGTTCGGGTTTTGGTCCAGCAGGGTGGGGCTCCCCCTGGTGGACGAAGTGCGCCGGCTTTCGGGGGTGTTTCCCTCGCCCTTCGACTACGCCAACCGGGTGCTCACCGGCTGCCCCGTCGACTTCCCGTCCCCGGACCAGAGCACCTACCAGCCCAGCCTCGAGGCCTTCCTCCCCGAACTGATCGGCGCCGCCGGGGGGAGCGCCCTCGTGCTGTTCACAAGCTACGAGAGCCTCAGGTCGGCGTACGCCAAGGTGCAGCCCGCCCTGGCCGCCCGGGGCATCAGCGTGTACCGCCAGGGCGACGAGGAGAGGGGCAAGCTCCTGTCGCGGTTCAAGGCCGAAATCACAAGCGTTCTGTTCGCCACCGACAGCTTCTGGGAAGGCGTGGACAGCCCAGGCGACACCCTGCGCCTCGTGGTCGTGTGCCGCCTGCCGTTCCGGGTCCCCTCGGACCCGGTGCTGGCCGCCCGCATGGAGGACCTGGAGCGGCGGGGGCTCGACAGCTTCGTCAACTTCAGCCTTCCCGAGGCGGTCACGCGGTTCAAACAGGGTTTCGGGCGCCTGATCCGACACACCAGCGACTCGGGCGCCGTCGTCGTGCTTGACACCCGCCTGGTGCGCAAGAGTTACGGCGGCGTGTTCCTTGCCTCGGTGCCCGAGACCAAGCGCGCCTTTGTCCCCGCCGCCGAACTGATCGGCGCCGTCAAGCGCTTCCTCGACAGGGTGTAGATTCACCTTGCCACGGGTCACCGAAACCTTTACTTTCCAATCCATGACATCCTCCGGATTCCACGCCCTCATCCTCGTCGCCAAGACCCGGGAGTACGACGAGGTCTACACCCTCGAATTCCAGCCCGGCGAGCCGGTGTTCTTCGTCCCCGGGCAGTACGTCCACCTGCTGGCGCCCTCAAGCCCTCCCGGCCGTGAAAACGTGCGCCACCTGTCCATCGCGTCCATCCCCGAAGAAGGGCCGCTCAAGTTCACAGTTGATTTGGCGTCGGCCAGCGACTACAAGAAGAAGCTGGCGGCCTTGCCCCTGGGAGGAACGGCGCACCTGTTCAAGGTGAAGGGGCAGTTTGTCCTGGGCGACCCCGTCCCCGGTCAGGTGCTGTTTCTTGCAGGCGGCATCGGCATCACCCCGGTCCGGTCGCTGATCCGCCAGATCGCGGCGCACGCCCTGCCTGTGCAGTGGCGTCTTGCCCACGTGGCCCGGGGTACGTTCCTGTACGAAAAGGAGCTCGCGGAGCTGGGAGGCGTCCAGAACCGGATCCGGCACGCCGACGTGGAGCCCCTGGTCACCCGCTGGGCCGCCGAGGTTCCCTCGGGCCGCTGGTACGTGAGCGGGTCGGCCCGCTTTGTGGCCGGAACGACGGAACTGCTTCGGAACTTAGGCGTGGGCGAAGACAGGCTCCGGGTGGAGGACTTCGAATGATGCCGCCCCTGGTTCACCTGGTGCGCCGCCCCGAGCCCGGTCCTGACAAGCCGGCGCTGCTGCTTCTGCTCCACGGTGTCGGCAGCCACGAAGGCGATTTGTTCGCGCTTGAGGGCGTCTTCGACCCCGCCTGGGTGGTTGTGAGCGCCCGCGCTCCTTTGACCCTTCAGCCTGGCGCCTTCTCGTGGTTCCCCGTCGAGTTCACGCCCCAGGGCATCGTGGCCGACGCTGTGGGCGCCGAAAAAAGCCGTCTCCTCCTTGTGGAGTTCCTTGACTGGTGCGTGGCCGAGTTCGGCGCCGACCCCGCGCGGGTCGCCGTGGCCGGGTTCAGCCAGGGCGCCATCATGACCGCCAGCCTCGCGTTGACCGAGCCCGAGAAGCTGCGCGCCGCCGTGCTGATGAGCGGGCGCATCCTTCCCGAGGCGGTGCCCTTGGCCGCCCCCCTGGAACGCCGGACCAAGCCCGCTTACCTTGTTATTCACGGCACCCAGGACCAGGTGTTGCCCGTGGCCAACGGCCGCGCCAGCCGCGAGACCCTCAGGTCGCTGGGCATCGAGCCCGAGTACCACGAATACGCTATGCCCCATACCATCAGCGACGAGAGCCTCGACCTCGTGGTGGGGTGGACCCAGGCGCGCCTGGGGGCTGCCCGTTGAGCGCCGAGCCCGCCATCCTGGTCCGCGAGGTCACCAAGACCTACGCCGGGGGCTTCCAGGCCGTGCAGGGCGTCAGCTTCGAGGTGCAGCACGGCGAGTTTTTCGGCCTGTTGGGGCCCAACGGCGCGGGCAAGTCAAGCCTCATGCGCATGCTCTACAACAAGTCCACGCGGACCTCAGGCCACATCGAGGTGCTGGGCTTCGACCCCCTGCGCAACGAGCTTGAGATCAAGTACCTTTCGGGCATCGTCCCCCAGGACGACAACCTTGACGTCGACCTCGACGTGGTCACCAACCTCCGGGTGTACGCCCGGTTCTACGGCTTGAGCGCCAAGGCCACGAGGGCGCGGATCGACGAACTCCTTGACTTCCTGGAGCTGGGCGAGAAGAAGAAGGCCAAGATCCGGGAACTGTCGGGGGGAATGCGCCGCCGGCTGATCATCGCCCGGGCCCTGCTCAACGAACCCAAGCTGCTCATCCTCGACGAGCCGACCACAGGCCTCGACCCCCAGGTAAGGCACCTCATCTGGGACAAGCTCCGCCTTCTCAAGAAGCAGGGACTCACCCTCATGCTCACCACCCACTACATGGAAGAGGCGTTTCAGCTCTGCGACAGGCTGGCCATCCTCGACCGCGGCCTGACGGTTCTCGAAGGGCGCCCCATCGACCTTGTGAAGAGCCACATCGAGGCGTACGTCCTCGAGATCATCCAGAGGGAAGCTTCGGCGGCGCTTACCTACACGGGGCCCGTCCGCCGGGAAACCATCCAAGACAGGGTGCTCTTCTTCAGCAACTCGGCCGCCGAACTCGAGGCCATTGCCCGGGGCCTCAACCCCGGGGACTTCTACCTGCGCCAATCCAACCTTGAGGACGTGTTTCTGAAGACCACGGGGAGGTCTCTCCATGAGTGATTCCAGGGTCTCGGTTCCCGTGCCCTCGCTGGTCCGCCGCCTGGGTGCCGTGTGGTGGCGCCACGTCCGCGTCTATTCCTCGAGCCTGTTCAGCAACGGCATCCCGCCTTTTCTGGAACCGCTGATCTTCCTGGTCGGCATTGGCCTGGGCCTCGGGCGTTACATTGTCAGCATGGACGGCCTGCCTTACATCCAGTTCCTGGCCGTCGGCCTGGTGCTCACCAGCGCCATGTACACCGCCAGCTTCGAAAACACGTTCGCCACCTTCGTCCGCCTCGAGTTCGACAAGGTGTACGACGGCATGCAGGCCGCCAGCCTCACCGCCGAGAACCTCATGTGGGGCGAACTCCTGTTCACCGCGACCAAGGGGGCGTTCTTCGCCGGGGCGGTGCTGGTCATGCTCTCGGTCTTTGGTCTTGTCACCACGCCCTGGATGCTCGTGGGCGTCCCCCTGGGCTTCCTGACGGCCGCCCTCTTCGGGGCCATCGCCATGCTCGTCACCAGCGCCGTGACCAACATCAACCACTTCAACTTCTACTTCACCCTGTTCATCAGCCCGCTGTTCTTCTTCAGCGGCGTGGTGTTTCCCCTGTCTCAGCTGCCCGAGAACATCCGCTGGGTCGCCATGTTCCTTCCGCTGACCCACCCTGTGGAACTGCTCAGGACCGCCGCCGGGGGCCACACGGTCTTCGGGCCGGTCATCAATCTTGTCTACCTCGGCGTGGTCATCCCCGTAGTGGGAACCCTTGCCGTAAAACGCATGAGGCGCCGCCTGATCAGCTGAAGCTTGTCCATCGACCCGAACTCTGGTATCCTGGCGCACGCAATCGGACAACGAGGAAGGGTTATGGGAATTCGGGGTGAGATTTTTTCCACCAAGACGTCGACGGGCAAGCGGACGTATTTCTTCAACATCAAGGAGAACCGCCACGGCGACCTGTTCTTGAACATGGTGGAAAGCAAAAAACAGCTCGACAGCTCCTTTGAACGTCACTCAATGATCGTGTTCGAGGAAGACCTGGAAACCTTTATGGAAGGCCTCAAACAGGCCGTCGAGTTCCTCCGCAAAGACAAGAAAAAAGGGGTGGAGTAACCCAGGGCGCGCCCTGCGGGCCGGTGGCCTCCGGGGTTCCGTTTTTTGCTTCGCAAAAGAACCGGCCTGCGGCCGCCCTCCGGTCCCCTCGCGCGGAAAAGCCTTACAGCGTTGAGAGCTGAGTCCCGTTGCGGGGGTTTGGCGGAAGAATTACCACGGAGGACGGAGGGTAACGGAGCAAAACGGAGAAAACGTTCGAGAGAAGGCAGGCAGTGCCCTACCCACCAGTTTCTTCCGGAACTTTTCTTCTCCGTTAAGCTCCGTTATCCTCCGTTGCGCCGCAGGCGCCCGTGGTTAACTTGAACAGCAACACCGGCGATCTTTCCAGCTTCTTCCCGTGTTTTTCCGAAGATTTACCACGGAGGACGGAGAAAAACGGAGCAAAACGGAGAGGGCATTTGGGGGACAGAGGACAGAGCCCGACCTACCTATCTAGTTCTTCCGGCACTTTTCTTCTCCGTTCAACTCCGTTGTCCTCCGTTGCGCCGCAGGCGCCCGTGGTTAACTTGAAAGGCAACATCGACTTTCAGCTCCGTTGTCCTCCGTTGCGCGGGGATTCGCCCCCGGCGATTCCCCTGGCGCCCGTGGTTATCTTGAACGCCAACTTCGGCCATCTTCCAGGTTCTCCCCTTGTTTTTCTGAAGATTTACCACGGAGGACGGAGAAAAACGGAGCAAAACGGAGGGGGCATTTGGGGGACAGAGGACAGAGCCCGACCCACCAGTTTTTTCCGGCACTTTTCTTCTCCGTTCAACTCCGTTATCCTCCGTTGCGCCGCAGGCGCCCGTGGTGAATTTGACGGTAATACTGTCGCTCACTCCGGTCTCTTCCACGTAAACGTCACCCTGTGCAGCGGCCCCGGCCCGAACTCCACCAACGCCCTGCGGTGCGCCAGCGTCGGGTACCCCTTGTGGACGGCGAAACCGTAGCGGGGGTCTTGGGCGTGCGCCTCGGTCATGAAGAGGTCCCGGGCCACCTTGGCCAGGATGGACGCCGCAGAGACGCAGGGCTCCGTCACGTCGGCGCGGACCACGGCGCGGCACGGAACGGGCAGGGCGGGGCGGTGGAGCCCGTCGGCCACGGCTGCTTCCACAAGCAAGTCAGGAAACCGCAGCCTCATATCGTCGAAGGCCCGGGCCATGGCCCGCAGACTTGCCTGCAGGATGTTGATCTCGTCGATTTCGCCCGCGTCGCACCAGCCCAGGCCCCACCAGGCCCGTTCCTGAATCACCGCGAAGGCTCGTTCCCGCTGCCGGGCCGTCAGGGTCTTGCTGTCACCAAGCAGATCCATAGGAAAGTCAGCCGGGAGCACGGCGCACCCGGCGGTCACGGGACCCGCCAGGGGCCCTCGTCCCGCCTCGTCCAGACCACAGGTGACACGGTCGGCCATGGTTGCTCTTTCTCCTTCCCAGTGGTAAAGTTATCGCGATCCGCCGCCGCCAGAGCAAGTCCTTTTCGACGGGAGCCCGCCTTGTTTTTGAAAAGTATGGAGATCTTCGGCTTCAAGTCCTTTGCCGACCGCGCCCGGATCGAGTTCACGCCGGGCATCACGGCCCTGCTGGGTCCCAACGGGTGCGGCAAGAGCAACGTGGTCGACGCTCTCAAGTGGGTCTTGGGCGAGCAGGCCAGCAAGTCCTTGCGGGCCGATAAGATGGAAGACGTCATCTTCAACGGCACCGAGGGGCGCAAGGCGCTCAACGTGGCCGAAGTGACCCTCACCATCGGCAACGAAGACAACCACCTGGCCCTCGACCTCCCCGAAATCTCCATCAAGCGCCGCCTCTACCGCTCGGGCGAGAGCGAGTACTTCATCAACAACGCCTCGGTGCGCCTCAAGGAAGTGCGCGAGCTGTTCTACGACACCGGGGTGGGCAAGTCGGCCTACTCGGTGATGGAGCAGGGACGCATCGACCAGATCCTCTCCACCAAGCCCGAGGAGCGCCGCTACCTGTTCGAGGAGGCCGCTGGAATCACGAAGTTCCGGGCCCGTGGCCAGGAGGCTGAGCGCCGCCTCGAGAAGACCGAGGAGAATATCCGTGCCCTCGAGGGCATCTTGGGCGAGGTGCGGCGCACCTGGGAAGTCCTCAAAAAGCAGAGCGAAAAGACGCAAGCCTACAGGGCCCTGCGCCAGGAGATCTTCCTCCTTGAAAAGGACCAGGTCATCGACCGGTTGCGGGGCCTGTACCTCGACCGCGACAAGGTCCGCGCCAAGGTGGCCAAGAAGGTCGCCGAAAAGGACGCGGCCCGGTTGGCCCTCGAGGCCCTCAACCGCGCCCTGGAGGGCGACCTGGGCGAGGTCAGCCGCCTCGAGGCCTCGCTGGTAGCCATGCAGAAAGACCTTTACGAAGTCGAACTGGGGCGCAGCGGCCTTGAAAACCAGGTGAGCCTTCAAAAGGAACGCCAGAGGCAACTGGCCGAAGAGCTAGCCCGGGGCGCCGCGCAGGCCCAGGCCATTGCCGAAAAGAGCACGGCCCTCACCGGCGAGCGCGCGCTGCGCATGGCCGACCGTGAGGCGTTGCAGGTCTCGCTGGCCGCGTGCCGGACCAACATCGTCGAGTTCGACGCCGCCATCGAGACCGCGCGGTCGACGGTGGCCGCCAACGAAGCGGCGCGCACCAAGGCCGAAGAGCGGGGCGCCGTCCTCGAGGACGAGGACCACAAACTCCAGGATTCCCTCCGCAAGGTCACCGACCAGCTCGTTCAAGAGCTCGACCAGAGGCTCAAGGACGAGGGCTTCGCCTGGCACAAGCTCCCGCATTTGACGGGCGAGATGGAGGGTGCCCTCGCGTCGGCCAAGGTGCTCCTCCAGGGCCGGCGCGACCTGCTGACCAGCGCCGCCGACACGGGCAACGCGCCCGGCGGCGACGCCAGAGCGTTCCACCGCCAGCTGGCTGCGGCCCTGGGCGAGGCCCTCGACCACCTGGCCTCCTTTGAGGCGGGCTGGGACACCTACCGCCGCGCCGTTCCCCGGTTCCTTGAGGACTTCTTGTCCCCCGACGGCGTCATCACGCAGCGCCGGGCCCTCGAAGACCAACTGGCCGTGGGCCGGGAAGAGGCTAAGACCCTCAAGGACGAGGTGCGCCGCCTGGGCGACGAGAACCTTCGCCTGGGCGAGGCCATCGAGGGCTACCGGCGCAACCTCGAAGAGCTCCGCCTGGCCGAGGTGAGGATGCAAACGCAGAGGGCTGCGGCCGACGAGGCCGTCGAGAGGCTCAACAAGGACCTGAGCGAGCAGGAGTCGCTGGCGGCCGCCAACGCCGCTGACCGCCAGGCGCTGGCGGGCAAGCAGACCGCCGCCGCCGCCGAGCTCGAGGCCCTCGCTGTCCGCCTCACCGAGAACGGCTTGAAGGAGACGGCCCTCAAGGAAGGCCGCATCGCCCTGGAACGCGACCTGGGCGCCCGCAACCAGGCGCTCATCGGGCGCCAGCGCGACCTCCGCGAAGCCCAGGAAAAGCTTGTCGTGCTCCAGTCCGAGGGCGAGGCGCTCCAGATCCAGGCCGCCCAGACCGACGCCGAGGTCCGCGCCGTGTTCGACGCCTTCCGGGACAAGCACTCGGTGGAGCTCTCCGAGTTCGAGGCCGAAATCCGCGCCCCGGCCCCCGAACGCGCCGAACCCCGCGAGACCCTGGTCCGCAAGCGCGAGGAGCTGCGGGCCCTGGGCCAGGTCAACCTGATGGCCGTCGAGGAGTTCGCCGAGATCGACGAGCGCCACGGATTCCTCAACCAGCAGCTGGCCGACCTCAAGAAGGCCAGGGAGGACCTGCACCAGGTGACGCGCGAAATCCGCCGCGAGTCGGCGCAACTGTTCACCGAGACCTTCCAGCAGATCCGCGAGAATTTCAACGTGACCTTCCGGCGCCTGTTCGGCGGCGGCCGGGCCGAGCTGAGGCTCACCGACCCCGAGCAGGTCCTCGAGTCGGGCATCGATATGCTCTGCCAGCCGCCGGGGAAGAAGCTCGAGAGCATCAACCTGCTGTCGGGCGGCGAGAAGTCGATGACGGCCGTCGCCCTCCTGTTCGCGACCTTCCAGGTCAAGCCCTCGCCGTTCTGCATTCTCGACGAAATCGACGCCGCCCTCGACGAGAACAACGTGGGCCGGTTCATGGCCATGCTCGTGGAGTTCTCGCTGCGCAGCCAGTTCGTGGTGATCACCCATAACAAGAAGACGGTGACCGGCGCCTCGACCATGATCGGCGTGACCATGGAGAGTCCCGGCATCTCGAAAATCATCGCCATCCGCCTGGTGGGCGAGGCCGCCTCGTGAGCGCCAAACGCAAGGAGCCGCTGGTCAGCCGCAAGGAGTGGCGCCTGTTCTGGCTGGTGAGCCTCGTGCTCATCGTGCTCACCAGCGGCCTCACGGCGCTCACCACGTGGCTGGGCCGCCCCGAGGAGCCCAAGAACATCCTGCCGTCCCAAAGCCCCTTTAAGGGCGACGTGGCCGACACCATCCCCAAGACCATCCTGCTTTCCGATTTCGACCTCCCGGCCCCCGGCGGCCAGTGGCTCAGCAAGTCGTGGCTGTACAGCCGTGAAGGCGGCACCCGGCCCTGGAGCCCCGACGAGATTGCCCCGTACTGGGTCCCCGTCGACAAGCTCCCCGTGGCCTCGCTGCCCCAGGACAACCAGAAGAAGATCGACCAACTGCTGGACGGTGTACGGTGAAAGGACTGGCGGCCGGACTGGTTCTGGTGACCGCCCTGACGGGGTGCGCCACGGTTCAGACCCCGCGCTCGCTGGCCTCAGTGCCGCGCCCCGTGGTGAGCCCGGCCTACGACTTTCCTGTGCCCACGCCGTCGTGGCCGCTTCGGCAGGGGTACGCTCCGCGCCCCTCAACACCCGAAATGGCGCCAGCGGCGGTGGCCTGGTCCCGACCCGACCCCGTGCTGCCCCCCCCGCCGGAACCGCCGTCGTCAGTGGTTCCGGCGGCTTCGCCCGCCTTGCCGCTGCCGCAGGTGGTTCCCCTGCCGGTGCGGCAAACCCCCGCTTCGCGGTCGTGGACCCCTGTGGCGCAGGACAAGGTCCCCGAGCTTCCCGTCCCGATGGCGGCTCCCGTTTCGGCGCTTGCTGCGGCCAAGACGCCCAAGGACGCCTCCAAATCCGAGGGCAAGGCACCGGCCACCACCCCCGTGAAGCCCCAACCTGCGGTCAGGCCGGCTGCCACCCCTCCGCCCACGGCCGCCGCGACCGCATCCCTCCTTCCGGCCGACACCACCACCGCGCCCGACTTCCGCTGGGAGGACGTGAACGCCGTGGCCGGCGACGCCGTCACCCTTCATTTCGACAAGACCAACTGGCTCTACCTCGACAGCCCCGCCCAGCAGAAGACCCTGGGCTTCCAATCGATCAGCCGCGACAAGGACGCCACAACCTTCCAGTTTCGGCCCACGGTCCCCGGCCAGTACACCCTTGAGTTCCAGCGCCAGGACTTGGTCAACCAGTCCACCGACCAGCGCAAGGTCAAACTGACCGTCGTTCCCGTCGGGACCCGCACCTCGACCACGGGCACGGCGCTTGCCCCCCAGACGTCCACGGTCTCGGCCAACGACGCCCTCGAGGCAAGCCGCTTGCTCGCCGCGGCGGGCAAGACCCCCGAAGCTGTTCAGAAACTTCTCCAGTCGTACAAGGCCGACGACGCCCGGATGAACCTCGAGCTGGCGCGGCTTCTCGATCAGAATGGGCAGCAGGACGAGGCCCTGGGCTACCTCGACAAGAACCTGACCATCCCTGGTCCTGACTTTCAAGGCACGCTGGAGCTGGGAACCCGGCTGGCGGCGCTCAAGGACCCCCAGGGCCGGCTCCCCGCATACGTCAAGCTGTGGAGCGCGGGGACGACGGCGCCGCCGGAAGACTTGTACGTGCAGGCCTTCGAGGCCCTGCGGACGCAGAAGCTGGGCGCGTTGGCCAAGGACTGGTCGGGGAAGTACCCGGGCTGGTACCCGGCCCCCCAGCTGCGCGACCAATACCTGTACCAGCTGGGCCAGCTCCTCGAGGAACCGGGTGAAAACCGCGACGTGCAGGGGGCGTGGAAGGCCTACACCGAGGTCGTCCAGAACTATCCCCTGAGCCCCTTCTGGAAGGCCGCCGGCCAGCGCGCCGCGTACCTGAACCGCAACTTCCTCCAAGTGCGGTAAGAGCTTACACTCAGTTTACAGGTTGACCAAGACCTGCGGGGCGTACTATAACTTCCCAGTTATGTTCGACGGTCTGACCTCCCGGTTTTCGGAAATTGTACGCAGCCTCTCAGGCAAAGCCACCATCTCGGAGAAGAACATCCAGGATATGGTGGAGGAGATCAAGGTCGCCCTCATCGAGGCCGACGTCAACCTGAGGGTGGTCCGCCGCTTCGTGAACCAGACCATCGAAGAGGCCAGGGGCGCCCTCGTGCTCAGGTCGGTCAACCCCGGACAGCAGTTCGTCAAGGTCCTCCACGACAAGATGGTCAAGCTCCTGGGTGACGAAAAGCAGGACCTGGCCCTCCACGGCCCCGACGTCGTGAGCGCCGTTCTGCTGCTCGGCCTCCAGGGCGCCGGCAAGACGACCACCGTGGCCAAACTGGCCCTTCGCCTCAAGAAGCAGGGCCGCAAGGTGCTGCTCGTGGCCGCCGACCTCCAGCGCCCCGCCGCCGTCGAGCAGCTGGGCTACCTGGCCGTCCAAGTGGGCGTCGAGCTCTACAAAGAAGACTCCAAGAACCCCGTGGCGGTCGTCAAGAACGCCCTCAAGTACGCCCATAAGAACCAGTTCAACACGGTCCTTGTCGACACCGCCGGGCGTCTCCAGGTCGACGAGGCCCTGATGGACGAGCTCGTCCAGATCAAGAAGGCCGCCGACCCCGTGGAAAGCCTGCTCGTCGCTGACGCCATGACGGGCCAGAACGCCGTTGAGATCGCCCAGGCCTTCGACGAGAAGGTCGGCATCACCGGTATCGTCCTGACCAAGTTTGACTCCGACACCCGGGGCGGCGCGGCGCTTTCCCTCAAGACCATCACCGGAAAGCCCATCAAATTCGTGGGCGTGGGCGAAAAGCTTGAAAACCTCGACCCCTTCCACCCCGACCGTTTCGCCAGCCGCATCCTGGGCATGGGCGACGTCGTCTCGCTTGTCGAGAAGGCCCAAGAGACCTTTGACGCCCAGGAGGCTGTCGACCTTCAGAACAAGATGGCAGGCGGGGTGTTCACCCTCGAGGACTACCTCGAGCAGTTCCGCAAGGTGAAGAAGATGGGGTCCATGCAGTCCCTTTTGGCCATGATGCCGGGGCTGGCCGGCCAGGTCGACCCCAGCGCCATGGACGACGGCCACATGAAGAAAGAAGAGGCCATCCTCTCGTCCATGACGCGGAAGGAACGGCGCAACCACCTTATCCTGGGCCCCAGCCGCCGCAAACGCATCGCCAACGGTTCCGGCGCGACGATCTACGACGTGAACCAGCTCATCAAGAAGTTTGAGAAGACCAAGCTGATGATGAAGAAGGTCGCCAAGAACAAGGGCATGCAGGCGCAGATGATGAATCAGTTCGGCGGCGTGCCGAAGTAGTGAACGAGAAAAAGGAGGAAACATGAGCGTTTCCATTCGGCTGAAGAGATTCGGCGCCAAGAAGCGGCCTTACTACCGGATCGTGGTCACCAACTCCACGGCTCCCCGGGACGGAAAGACCATCGAAGAGGTAGGCTACTACCACCCTGTGGAGAAGAACGACCAGTTCAGCTTTCAGGCCGACAGGATCAGGGAGTGGGTCGACAAGGGCGCCCAGGTGTCCCCCACGGTCAAGAGCCTTCTCAACAAGCATCAGTTTTTCCTGGGCTAAGCCCGGCGGAGAGGAATTGTGGAAAAAGATCTCGTTGAATACATCGCAAAAACCTTGGTCGACGATCCTTCGGAAGTTCTCGTCAATCAGATCGAGGGCGAAAAATCCACGATCCTCGAGCTGAGGGTGGCCGCCGACGACCTGGGCAAGGTGATCGGCAAGCACGGCCGCATCGCCAAGGCCATCCGGACCGTCTTGAGCGCGTCGTCGACCAAGACGGGCAAGCGGGTCGTTCTGGAGATCCTGGACTGAAGCCGTCCGAGGTCGCCATTGGAAAGATCCGGACCAGCCACGGGGTCCGGGGAGAGGTGAAGGTCCTGAGCTACTCGGGAGTCTTCGACCACTTTGAGACGTTGAGCACCGTGGCCGCCCGCAAGGGCGCCGTGGCCAAGACCCTGGCGGTCGAGGCCACCCGTTGGACGGGCGACCAGCTGCTGCTGAAGTTCAAGGGTGTCGATACCCCCGAGGACGCGAAGCTGCTGGCTGACTTTGAACTGTGGGTCCACCGGGACCAGGCGGCTCCGCTGGGTGCCGGCGAGGTTTACCTCGCCGACCTGATCGGGTGCTCGCTGGTGTTCCAGGGCCAGACTAGGGGAACCGTAACGGGTTCTCTGGACGGCGCCGCGGCTGTTCTGCTTGAGGTCCAAAAGACCGGCGGCGGCACGTGCGTGGTTCCGTTCATGGAAGTGTATCTGGGAGACATCGACCTATCCGGTCGGACGATTGAGCTGAAGGTGGACTGGATCCTCGAATGAAGGCAGGCCGCGCTTGAAGTTCACAGTCCTGAGCTTGTTTCCCGAGATTTTGGACGGCTATTTTCAGAGTTCGCTCATGAAAAAGGCCGTCGAGCGGGGATTGATCGAAATCGAGTTTGTGAACATCCGGGACTTTGCCCTGGACAAGCACAAGACTTGCGACGACATTCCCTATGGCGGTGGCGCCGGTATGGTCCTTAAACCGGAACCTCTGGCCAGGGCCCTGGATTCTGTGGGGGCAGGCCGGAAGAGGACCCTCTATCCGACACCGTCGGGTCGGCTGTTTGACCAGCCGTCCGCCCGGGAGTTCGCAAAAGAGGACGAGTTGGTCTTCATTTGCGGACGGTATGAAGGGATCGATCAGCGGATCATCGACGAGTTCGTCGATGATGAAGTTTCCATCGGGGACTACGTCCTGTCCTCGGGGGAGATTGCGACGCTGGTGATCATCGACGCTGTGTACCGCCTGCGCGAAGGGGTGATCAAGGCCAGGAGCCTGGAGGAAGAAAGTTTCTCCGACGGGTTCCTCCTCGAATACCCTCAGTACACCAGACCGGAAGTGTTCAGGGACCGTGCGGTCCCCGAGGTGCTGCTCTCAGGGCACCACAAAAACATTGCCGACTGGCGACGGGAACGGAGCGTCGAGAAAACAAAACGTTTGCGGCCCGATCTGCTGGAGTGACCGGCGGGGCTGACTTGGGACACAGAGTTTATTTAGGAGGATCCCATGGATCTCATCAAAGCAGTCGAAGCCTCGCAGCTTCGTGAAACGACGCCCTTCCGGATCGGCGACCTGGTCAAGGTCCACTTCAAGATCGTGGAAGGCAAGACCGAACGCGTCCAGGTGTACGAAGGCACCGTCATCGTCATGCAGAACAGCGGAATCCGCAAGAGTTTCACCGTCCGCAAGATTTCCTTCGGCGTGGGCGTCGAGAGGGTGTTCCCCCTCCATTCGCCCCGCATCGACAAGATTGAAGTCGTCAGGCCTGGCAAGGTCAGGCGCTCCAAGCTCTATTACCTCCGCGACCGGGTCGGCAAGGCCTCCAAGGTCAAGGAACTGATCAAGAAGAAAGCCGTCGCGGAATAAGAGCCGCCGAAATCGTGGGTCCGCTCATCGGTTTCGTCTCCATCCCCCGACCCGCCGAATCCCTTCGGCCGGCGGGGGCTTTTTTTTCGGCGGTGGTCGAGGCCAAGGCCGGCCCGCAGACGTTCCGGGTCCGCCTCGACGGCAAGGCAACCCTGGTCACTACCGACCTCGACCTGGTCCCCGGCCAAACCCTCAGGCTCAAAGTGGCAGCCCAAGAGAAGGGCCGTTTGGTCCTGCAGGTGGTTTCCCCGGCGCCGGCCGCCACCGTCGGAAGCGGCGCCGACCCAGCCTTGATGGCGGCGTTTGTGGCCCGGGGCCTCCCCCTGGCCGCCGAACGCCTCACAGCGTGGACAAGGTGGCTGGGCCGGGCGCCCGGGGTCTCGGACAAGGAAGGCTGGGCCGCTTCGCTGGAGGCCCGGGGCGAGAAGCCTGCGGGTCCCCTGGCCGACGCCCTCGAGCCGTGGCTGACCTGGCAGTCTTCGCTCGAAGAGGGCCGCAGTCAGGCGCCCCCCGACGACAAGGGCTTCTGGGACCTGTGGAACAGCCGCAAACCCGTCGGCGGCGACCCGTGGCTGGTCATGCCCCTGCGGTGGGAGTACCAGGGCGTGGCCGAGGCCGGCCTGCTCCAGGCCCACTGGAGCCCCCAGGCCCAGGCCGTGGACCGCTGGCAGCTGACCGCAGCCCCCGCCGGCGCCGCCTTCCGCCTTGAGGCGCGGACCAAGCCCGGTTCGCTGGACCTCACATGGCATTTCTTCGACCCGGCCGACGCGGCGCGCTGGAAGCCCCTGGAAGTCCCGCTGGCTGCTGCTTGCACCCAGGCCGATCTGAAGGTGACCCTTGCCGTCCAGGGTCGCCCCAGCGCCGAGCCCAGCGGACTGGAAGGCGTCGATGTCCGAGCCTGAGATCCGGCCCGCCGACGAGCTCGCCATCGGGGTGCGCTACCTGCCCAGCTACCCCGCGCCGCTCATCCTGTTCAAGGCCCGGGGCCACCAGGCAAGGCGCGTCCTCGAGCTCTCGCGCCGGCTCGGAATCCCCGAAACCAGCGAAGAAGCGCTCGCTCCGCTTCTGTTTCAGCTCCCCGAGGGCGCCTGGATTCCCGAAAAACATTTCGCTGTCCTTGCCCAATTGCTGGCCGCTGTCTATGCTTATGGGAAGAAACAACCATGAACAACACGATTCCCGAAGGCAAACCCCTGGCCGGCCGCCCCGATATCTCGCACTGGGACTTCCCCCAGGACGCCGCAAGCGCCGAGGTCTACCTCAAACTCCTGGAAGAACTGCAGAAGCACTTTATCGACGTGCAGCGCGACGGCTTCTCGCTTCCCGGCTTCGACGCTTACACCGCCCGGGTGGTCTCGGCGTTCCGCATCGACGCCTGGGGCCTGTTCCGCGTCTTCCTCGACGGCCGGGTCTACACGGCCTCCACGGCCGCCAACAGCCTCAACGTGGCCCTGGTGCTTTACCTGTACGCCCATGCGGAAGCCTGGGACGACGAGAAGACCAACCAGCTCATCCGGGCCGCGTTGCTCCACGACGTCGGCATGCTCTTCCTCCCGCCCGAACTTCTGCAGAAGGACGGCAGGCTCACCGACAAGGAACGCGTTCTCTTGGAGAGCCACCCGTCGGTTTCGTACGAACGCGTGCGCCGCTGGGGCGAGAGCTACGAGGCCACCCAGGTGGCCCTCCAGCACCACGAAGAGTGGAACGGGTCTGGGTACCCCGGGGGCCTGGCCGGCGAGAAGATCCACCCCTGGTCGCGCATCGCCGCCGTGGCCATCAACTTCGTCGCCCGGGTCACCCAGCGCCGGTACCGGAACAGCCTTGTCGGCTACGAGGCCATGAAACAGCTGATCAAGGACCAGGGCGTGCGCTTTGACCCCGTGGCCGTCAAGGACTTCGTCCGCAGCCTGGGGCTCAACCCCCCGGGGAGCATCTTGCTCCTGAGCGACGGCAGCATCGCCCGCGTCGTCGAAATGGCGCCGGGAAGCATCCTCAGGCCCCGGGTGAGGCTGCTCATCGATTCCTTCGGGAACGTCTTCAGGGACGACCGCGGGCCGCTACTCGACCTGAGCGACACGCCCAAGGTTTTCATCGCCCGCCCCGTGAATTTCCAGGACCTCCTGGAGGCGCGTGAACAGCAAACTCCGGGGTGACCGGGGCGAGGACAGGGCCGCCGACCTGCTCGCCGAGGGCGGCTACCACATCGTCAAAAGAAATCTCAGGTGCCGTTCCGGAGAGGTCGATATAGTAGTGTACAAGGACGACAGCCTGGTCTTCGTAGAAGTGAAGCACTGGCTGACGATGCCGATCGACGAGCTTGAGCGGTCCATCACCGCGGCCAAGCGGTCGCGGATTCTGGGCTGCGCCCGGGAGTTCTGCGCCGCGAATCCGCAGTGGAGCCGATGCCGCCGAAGGTTCGACATCATTCACGTCGGCCCTGAACAGATCACGCATTTTCAAAATGCGTTCACGGAGAGCGGTTTCCAATGATTGCAGCAACCAGGTCGCCCGATCGGATCCAAGAACTCAAGAAGAAGATCCAGCAGGAAGAATACTTGCGCACCGCCATCCAGGAGATCGCAAGCTTATTGACAGAGAGCATCAATAAGGGCCACTTTCTTCTTCATGAGAGAAAATAACAGCGACCGCCATCACAGGGGACGCCGTCGGTTCCGCCACGACCACGACACCCCGCGGGTGGTGATCCCCGCCCAGCCCTGCGTCGTGTGCGCCGAGCCGATTTCCGAAATGGCCAGCGCTGTCGCCTTTGGCCCCGACCAGGGACCCGCCCACTTTGACTGCGTCCTGGGCGAGCTTGCCAAGAGGGAACCTCTCACGCCCCCCGAAAAAATCGCCTACATCGGCTCCGGGCTGTTCGGGGTCATTGTCGAAAAAGAAAACAACCGCTTCGAGATCCACCGCAAGATCCCCGTGGAAGACACGGTGAACCCGCCCGCTTGGCGCAAGGAACTGCGCGGACTGTACAAGCGTTGAGGCTCCGACGTTTTGAAGTCTGGACCGGCGGCCTCGGGCTGTGAGCTCCGGCCAATAAAAAAACCGCAGTGACCTGCGGTTTTTTTATTGGCAAACCCGAACTCAGTACTTGGTGAAGCCGTCGAGGACCTGCGTCGCCTTTTCGCGGACCGCCCGGATGTAGTTGCCGTTTTGAATGCGGATCAAGGCGGCAAACACTTCCTGGCTGACCTTGCCGTTGTTGGCCTTGCCCAGCATTTCAAGGGCGGACACGGCGGCGTAGGCAAAGTTGCTGTCGGGCCGGATGACGTCTTGCGACTTCACAAGGTTGGTGATGACGGCCTCGACCCGGGGGCCCTGGTCGCCGCCGCCGATCAGGCCCAGCGAGTAGACGGCCTCGGAAACCACCATGGGCTCCTTGTCCTTGATCGCCATGTTCAGCAGAACCTCGCGCGACTGGTTGCCGCCGACCTGGCCCAGCAGCTCGGCCGCCTCGCGGCGCACGTCGGGGAAGTCGTTGATGATGCGGCGGTTCTCGACAACCTGCTTGGTCGTGCCCTCGGAGCCGAGCTCCTCAAGCAGATCGATGACGTCGGTGTTTTTGTCGGTGACCTTGCCCTTGTCGACCATGCCGCGCAGGAACTCCAGCGCCTTGAGCTTGTCGCTCCGCCCGTTTTCGGCAACCAGACTCGAGATCACCTGGACCTCGACGCTGCTCTCGAGCCGTTTTTCTTCAATCGTCTTGGGTCCGGCCGCTGCGGCCGGCGCGGTCGAGTCGGTACCCGTTCCGCTGGCGGTCTGGGCGAAGCCCAACGCGGGCATCAACAGAAGCCCGAGCAGGAAGGGCAACGTCTTTTTCATGTTCGCTCCTTGATGGTTACCACGATGAGATTTTCCACTCTTTTCCGTACAACTTCAAGAGGTAGAGGAGAAAGCGCTCGTTGTCAACAACAGTCCAAACGTAGACGCGGTTTTCGTCGAGAAAGCTGATGTCGTCGACGGTGGTGTTGGCCCGGCTGGGAACGACCTCGAAGTTGAAGTAGTCCTGCATGGTCTTCAGCTTCATGTTCATCGTTTTGAGCACCGGGTCACGCGCCGAAATGTCCCGAAGCTTCGCCGGATCGCTGTAGGTCTGAATGTAGTCTTGGTCGAGGTAGGTCTTCCAAGTCGAGAAGTCTTTGGCGGCGATCAGGGCGTTGAGCTGGTCGACCAAGACCTTGATCTGGGCCAGCGAGGCCTGCTTGCGCTCGGCGCTCACCTGAAACTCGGGAGACGGGGCCGGAGCTGCGGTCGGCCCGGGGGCCGGGGCGGGCTCCACTGCCACCGGGGCCGGCGGGGCGGGGCGGGGCGGGGGTGTGGCGCAGGAAGAAGCCCAGACGAGAAGAATCAATCCGACAAGGGTTAGCCGCATGGACTCATCTTAGGCTTTCCCAGGCCGTTTGTCAAAATGATCCTTGACGGTCACGCGGGCAGAGGACTAAGGTTGTGCCCATGAACGCTGTCTTTCCCGGAACCTTTGACCCGCCCACCAACGGACACCTGAACCTGATTGAGCGGGCCAGCCACATCATGGACCAGCTTCTTGTGGTTGTGAGCGCCAACGCCCAGAAGCGGTGCCTCTTCACTCCCCAGGAGCGCCACGACTTCCTGGTGACGATGACGGCCCACCTTCCCAACGTCCAGGTGTTCATCTGGGACCAGCTCATCGTCGACTTCGCGGCCTCCCGGGGCATCAGGACCATCCTCAGGGGCGTGCGGGCCTTTACGGACTTCGGCTACGAGTTCGAGCTGAGCATGATCAACAAGGGCATCAACCACACCATCGAGACCTTCTTGATGCCCACCGACCCCCGGTACTTCGTCTTGCGATCGACGGCCATCAAGGAGCTCGTGCAGCTGGGGTGCGACGTTTCGTCGATGGTGCCGGCTGTGGTCGAGGCGGCTCTGAAAGAAAAACACTCGCGGGGGCAGCTGGTCTGACAAAGCTTGACAGCATCTAGCAAAAGACGGTAGGATGCTGAACGAAATTTTTTTGAGGAAAGGTCCATGGCAGTACCCAAATTCAATACTTCCAAGACCCGCACCAGAAGACGGCGTTCCGCCAACATGAAGATGACGATGCCCAATCTGATGGCGTGCGGCAACTGCGGAAACAAGATTCTGATGCACAGGGTTTGTCCGAAGTGCGGCTTCTATCGCGGGAAGCAAGTTTTTGAACCGGAATCAATGGCTTAACGAAAGGAGAAGCGAATGGACGAACTGTTCGAAAAGCTGAAGAAGATCATCGTAGAGAAGCTTGAAGTCGCCGAAGCGAAAGTCAGCTTGGACGCCAAGATCCGTGAGGACCTCGGCGCCGACAGCCTCGATACCTACGAGCTGCTCTATGCCATCGAAGAAGACTTGGGGATCACCATCCCCGAGGACAAGGCCACCGAGTTCGAGAAGGTTGGCGACGTCCTGAATTACCTGCGGTCCCAGCAGAAGTAATTTTCCGTGGAACTCTTCGGCAAGCCGAGAAGTCCATCGATTTCTGGAATGAAGCCAGAAAGGAAAAAGCTTCTCAAACACTTTGAGAAGTCATCAGGGGTCAGGTTCAAGAACGAAGCGTTGTTGGACCTGGCCTTTTCCCATCGTTCCTTTTCCAACGAAAACGCTGACCACCGCGAGAACAACGAGCGCCTCGAATTTCTTGGCGACTCCGTGCTCGGTCTTGTCGTGTCGTCGTACCTCTTCCACATCTTGGCCGACCGTGCCGAAGGCGATCTGGCCAAGATCAAGTCCTTCGTGGTCTCGGAAGACATCCTTTCGGGCCTCGCGCGCAACTTGGGCATCGACCAGCTCCTGCTCATTGGCAAGGGCGAGGAAAACTCGGGCGGACGCACCAAGAAGGCCCTCCTGGCCGACGCCCTCGAGGCCGTCTTCGGCGCCTACTACCTCGACGCGGGGTTTCCCGACGCCCAGAAGTTTATCCTTGAACTCCTGGTCCCCGAGATCAACAACGTCCTCGAGGACAGGCACAAGAAAGACTACAAGACCCTGCTGCAGGAATACGTCCAGAAGACCCACAAGAGCTACCCCCGGTACGTGCTCATGGACAAGACGGGGCCCGACCACGACAAGACGTTCTTCATGGACGTTCAGGTCAACGGCAAGACCCTGGGGTCCGGCAGCGGCAAGAACAAGAAGGAAGCCGAGCAGGAAGCCGCAGGGGTGGCCTACCGCGCCATCACCGAGACGGGCGAAGGTTCGCCAGCAGACCCTCCGGGGAATTGAGCTCGGGCGCCTTCCAAACCAGGCGCTGGAGGGTTCGCAGGGTTTGGCCCACGGCACGTCCCGGGGGCACCCCGGCGGCCAGCAGCTCCTTCCCTCCCAGGGCTAAGTCCTCAAGAAACACGGGCTCTCCCGAGGCGCCGATCCGTTCAAGCTCCCGCTTCCAGCCCCCCTCGTCCCTCCACAGTCCCAGGGCTTCCAGGGCCCTCAGGTAGCGCAGTCCCGGCGCGATGCGGTCCCGGGAACCCCAGGCCTCCACCACGGCCTTGGCCGCCACGGGCACGGGGTCCGGACCCGTCAGAAAGGCAAGGGCCTTGGCAGGGCCCAGGTAGGCGTCGCGGTCGGCGTTGCTGAACGTCAGCGCCTTCAAGTCGCGGTCCCAGGCCTCGAGGCCGGCGCTGCATGCCGCGGTGAGCCATACGCTCCAGCGCAGGTGGTCGGGCAGGGCGGCCACGTGTTCCCAATCGGCAGGCCCCAGGGGAGAACCGGTCAGGCTGGGAAACAGGTCGCCCAGCACGCCAAGGGTCTGAAGGGGTGTCCAGGCGAGGGCGGGAAAGGCTCCGGCCATCGCCTTGGCCAGTTCCTCTCTTATCCTTTCGCGGGAGACGGCGCCCAGGCTTGCGCGGCGGCTTGCGGCGGCCTCGAGGGTGGGCGGGTCGATGGCAAACCCCAGCTGCGCGGCAAAGCGGAACAGGCGCAACAGCCGCAGGGCGTCCTCGTCGAAGCGCTCCCCGGGCTCGCCGATGGCCTTCAAGACGCCGCGCTTGAGGTCGCCGCGCCCGTCGTGAGGGTCGACCAGCGAGCCGTCGCCCAGGTTCAGGGCGATCGCGTTGACCGTGAAGTCCCGTCGCTTGAGGTCCTCTTCGAGGCTGGGAGTGAAGGTCACCGCGTCGGGGCGGCGCGCGTCTGTGTACTTGCCGTCGACGCGGAAGGTGGTCACCTCGTACGACTGCCCGAGGAACAGGACGGTGACGGTGCCGTGCTTGATCCCGGTCGGAAGCACCTTGCGGAAGTATGACTGAACCTCGTGGGGCAGGGCGTCGGTGGTGAAGTCGAAGTCCTTCGCGGGGCGGCCCAGCAGGAGGTTCCTTACGGCGCCCCCGACCAGGTAAAGCTGCTTTCCGTGCTGGACAAACTCCCGGGCGAACGGCTGCAGACGGAGGACGACATCGTCAAACATGGACCAACACTAGGGTTGTACAAAAGGATTTGTCAAGTTTATCCTGAGCCATGGTCACGGCGGTCTGCACAGGCGGGGATCCTCCCCCGTATTCGCAAAGCATATCCTGGCTCGATGCCTGCCAGAAGACCATAGCGGCCGACGGCGGGCTGACCCTGCTGAAGGCTTTGGGCCGGAAGGCCGACCTCTGGGTGGGCGACGGCGACAGCCTGCCCGGCCCGCTGGAGGACTGGGCCGAGTGGTACTCCGACGCCTGGCGCCTCGACAGGATGAAGGACGACTCGGACACCGAGGCGGCCGTTCGCGCGGCCCTGGACGGCGGGGCGGACGAGGTCTGGCTGCTGGGCGGGGCGGGCGGCAGGATGGACCACTGGTTGTCGAACCTGAGGCTGGCGGCCCAGCAGCCGAGGTTGACCCGCTGGCTGACCAGCCACGAGCAGGCCTGGAACATCGGGCCCGGCGCCGAGCTGGCCGTCGACGAGGGGCTGGTCTCGGTGTTTCCCCTGGGGCCCGGGCCCTGGCACATCGCGTCGCAAGGCTTTCGCTGGCCCCTGGGCGGGGTGGACTTCCAGCGCTGGCACAGCCTGAGCAACGAGGCCGGACCTGGTTCCAGACTGACCGTCGGGGAGGGCCGTTTCCTCGTGCTGCGGCCCCTAGGCGGTTCTCCGTGAGCGACACCTTCGACGACCTTTCCCAAACCATGAGTTCTGACGAAAAGAAGGAGATGCTCGGCCGCATCCAGGCCAGCCTCAATTTCTCGTCGAGGGACACCGACAACATCGTCAGCAAGGCCGAGGGACCCGACGAACTTCGCCACAGGCTGACCAAAGAGGTAGACCGGCTGGGGTTCCTCGACAGGCTTGTGCTCAAGGTGGCGGCGTTCTTCCGAAGCCGTCCCGAGTACGAGATGCTCGCCGAGCGCAAACTCGGCGCTGCCAAGACAGTCCTGCGCGAAAAGGTTCCCGACCTTGCGGTGTTTCCCCGGCAGGAGTGGTCGCCCGAATTCGCCAAGGTGATCTACGACTTCTACTTCGAGGCCATGACGCTCAAACCGCTGTTTGACCACCTGTTCCAGCAGAAGGTCACCCTCGAGGCGGGCTTGGTGCTGCTTATCCGCGAGGAGCACCCTGCCGCGATCAAGTCGCTCGACGACCTGCTGCCCGACCGCGAGATGGCGGCCCTCTACAAGGAAGACCAGCGCCGCTCCCAGCTCCAGACCCAGCTGGACCAGCGGCTGGAGGCGTACCTCGAGGCGATTCCGCCCCAGGTGTTTGAAAACGTCAAGGACAGGCTGAGGCCGCTGTACTACCTCCGTCCCTTGGTCCAGTTTCCTTACGCCTTCCTCTTTGAGCTCTTCGGCCACAACCCTGAAAAAGGCGACGTGGCCAAGTACCCTTTCTTCAACGGCTGCCCGTGGCGGAAGGCCTCAGGCCTCCTCGAACGGTTCTACTACGGCGTGCATCTTTGCACGAAGATCGGCAAGGAGCCGGGGCTGACTCAGATCTGGGCGGCGGCCGCCGACAAGCTGACCAACGAAAAGACCGCGTGGACTGTCGAGCTTATCAACCAGAGGTTCGCGGCCCTGGTTGGCCTGGCCCAGGACACGGCGCAGAGCATCCCGTGGAAGGAGGTCCTCCAATGGAGCTTCCAGGACCCGTACTACGGTGTGAAGTACGTGCTGCCCAAGTTCTCGGTGAAGGATTTCTACCAGGCGACCCTGGCCATGACCCTGAAGGAGGAACTCGACGAGAAGGTGCCCGAGCTCAGGCAGAGGCTGCTGGGCGAAGAACGCTCCATGCTCTTCCAAAACGGCACCTTTGAGCCGCTGAACTACTACGTTCCGGGCGCCGGCTCAGCGTCGCAGAAGGTGCGGGGTTTTCAATACCCAGAGACCCTGGGCCTGTTGTGGGGGTTCTTGAGCCACCACTTCGCCAAGAAGATCCTGCCCTTCCACCAGAGCCTGGTCCGCATGGTGGCCCCGGCCAGCAAATCGAGCCTTCAAGGGCTTGTCAATGTGGTCGATGAGCTGCTGGCTCTGAAGTCCAAGATCGCCCAGTTCGACCACAGCCTTCACCCCGACACCGACGAGGGCAAGGATTTTCAAAAGCTGAAATACGAACTGGGGAGCAAGGCCCTGGGCTTGAAACCCTTCCTCCAGCTGATCCAGAACAAGGACGCCCAGGCGCTCGAGATGCTCAACCGAGGAACCGAAAGCCTCCAGATCCTCCAAAGCCAGCTCGCCGGGGTCCGGGACCGCAACGTCCCCGCGCTCAAGGCCGTGCTCAAGCTCCCCTACCTCCTTGAAGGACAGCAGGAAACCATCGAGAACGGCCTCGAGCGCCTCCTGGTTATCCTCCAGAAGATGCAATTCGTGCTGAAGGAAGCCCAAAGTCTTGAAAGTTGACCCGGGGGCTCTGACCCTCCGCCTTGCGCTTGCCTGGTTCTTGACTTCCCTGGTCGTACTGTTCCTCTACTTGGTCGGCACCGCCCAAAGCTTCTTGGAACCCACCCAGGACGTCCTGTTCCGGGGGGTCCGCTGGCTGTCCTGGCTGGGGCTCCTGGGGTCGGCGTGTGTCCTGGCTCCCATCGTCCGCAAGAACGGCCGAAGGCTGGCCTGGGCCTCGGGACTTGCCCTGGGGTTTGCTGTCTTGTTCGCCTTCGTCCTGGTGTGGGGCTCATGGATCTACCCGAATTCGGGAAGGCTCCCTTGGTGAAGGAAATCTGGCTCGTGGCGAGAGAGCTGGGCGGCTGGGCCGAGGCAGGAGGGGTCAAGGACGTGGTCCGGGACCAGGCGCTGGCGTTCGCGTCCATCGGTTGGACCACTCACGTGGTGATTCCTTTCTACGGGTACCTGCGCACGCATGTGGAAGCGGTGGGGACTCTGGCCTGGAGAGGGACCTCGCACCACCCAAGCCGACCCGCCCCCGTCGAGGCGTGGGTGGTGGACGAAGCTTCGTTCACCGTGCATTTCTTGCGCAGCCCCGGCTTCGACGACAAGAACTCGCTCTACACGTATACAGCCGAGGACGAGGCCCGGGACCCCGCCCACGTGAGGGGCCAGGGGTTCTGTGACGGTTTTCAGATGAACCTTGAGTTTCAGTGGTCGGTGGCCAGCTACTGGAAAGCGGCGGAGCTGCGGCCCTCCGTCGTCCTGGGCCACGACGGCCACGTCGGCTACCTCCCCGCCGTAGCCAAGGCGCATCCGGGATTCGAGGGCTGGTTTGACAGGACCACCTTTGGAGTCCTCATCCACAACGCAGGGTCGGGGTATCGGCAGGAGATGCCGGCGACGGCCGACCATGAGGCGCTCATCGGGCTGCCCGGGGACGAGGCAGGCCTCAGCGTCCTCGAGAGGCAGTTCGAGCCTCTGCTCGGGGCGGCCCGGCATAGCCGTCTGGCCACGGTGAGCGCCAACTACGCCAACGAGCTCAAGACGGGCCGCAACGACCACTGGTCGGGGCCCTTCGGCCGCTGGCTTAGGACCACCAAGACCCCGCTGGAGGGCATCACGAACGGCCTGTCGACCGACGACAAGGACCCCCGGGACCCCGACGCTGCGGGAATACCGGCGGGCTTCGACCCCCTCAAGGGCGACTGGGACGGAAAGAACCTCTGCCGCCGGGCCCTGCGCGAGAAGCTTCTCCTTCGTCCCCAGGCCGTCTACGGCCGCCTGGTCAGGTGGGACGGGCCGCTGTACGTGATGCAGGGCCGCCTCACGGCGCAAAAGGGCGTAGATGCCCTGTACGACCTGACCGCCCGGGCCCTGCGCGAGAAGCCGCGCGCGTCCTTTCTCATCATGGCGCAGGGCGAGAAACGCTACGAAGAAAGGATGATCCAGCTCGCCCGGAAGACCCTGCAGACCGGGAGTTTCGCGTTCGTCAACAAGTTTGAGGAGTCGCTGTCGCGCCTGGTCTTTGCGGCTGGCGACTTCTTCCTTATGCCCTCAGAGTACGAACCCTGCGGCCTCACCGACCTGAAGGCACAGCTCATGGGCAACCTGCCCATCGTTCACAGGGTGGGCGGGCTAGTGAAGGTCCGCGACGGGAAGACGGGCTTTTCGTACGACAAGCACCTGGAGGGCGGATTTTGGGGCGCCTTCGTGCGCACGCTCAGGCTGTGGGAAGACGATCCGGAAGCCATCGCCGTCATGCGCCGCCAGGCCTTTCTCTCGGTACTCGAGGACTTTCAATGGACCCGCATCCTCGAGGAGCACTACGTTCCCTGGTTGACAGATCCGGCTCCGTTTCCTATCCTGACCGCGATCCCGCCAACTTAGCTCAGGGGTAGAGCAACGCACTTGTAATGCGTAGGTCCTCGGTTCAAATCCGAGAGTTGGCTTTTCGGTTCGAACCGCTCATGGCTGCCTTTCGTAAAACGTGATTTTGTGTTTTCCGCTCGTTTTCGAACGGTAGAGCGCCTCGTCGGCCATCCGCAGCAGCTCGGGGAAGCTGGTACCGTGGTCCGGAGCAACGGAGATTCCGAGGCTGATCGACGGCAGGATCGCGTGCCCGTTGAAATCGATCGGTTTGCCGGCACTCGTCAGCAGGCGGCCCACGATATCCGCAAGGCGGCCCTCCTCGCCGAAGTTCGTCAAGACGATGACAAACTCATCACCGCCCAGTCTCGCGACGCTGTCATGGTCCCTGAGCGCAGTGACAAACCTGTCGGCCAAGGTCTTCAAGACGGCGTCGCCGGCCAGGTGCCCGAGCGTGTCGTTGATCGCCTTGAAGTCGTCGACGTCGAGCATGCAGAGCGCAACCTTGGTCTTGGTTCTCGCCGAGACCGAGATAGCAGAGTCGACACGGTCCTGAATTAGGGTCCGATTGAGGACTCCGGTCAGCTGGTCATGGGTTGCCAGATGTTCGGCGCGGGCTTTCGCTTGGGCGAGCTCGTCTTCGATCTTCTGCTGATGGGTGATATCGAAAACCTGGACGATGACGCCGTACACCCTTCCATCGACAAGGTCCGGAATGTACACAGCCATGGCCTGGATGGTTTTCCCGTTCGGCAAGTTCACTTGTCTCTTGAACTGTTGCCTTTGGCCCTGCAGCGCCTTCTCAAAGTAAGGGAAGTTCAGGTCAAACACGGGACCAAACACTTCCTTGGCGGTCAGCTTGTCGACCAGGGCCGCCACTTCAATGTTGTACCACTCTGAAAAGGCGGCGTTGGCAAAGCGGCACACCAAGTTTTTGTCCCAGTAAGTCAAGATGCTGTCGATAGACGCGAGCACCCGCCCTCTGAAGTATTCCGTCTTCATGGGGTGGTATCTTATTCATATTATCACGGGGTGCCAAGACCGCGAGGAACGGGGGCCTGGCCGCCCCCTTGTCCTGGGGAACCCGTCGGAGTACCCTTTGAGTTGGGGAAGGGACAGGCAGAGCCGCCCATCGTCCCTGCCAGGAGGCAGACCCATGATCAGCCACATCAGCAGCGGCCAGATTCTCGTCTCGGACCAAGCCCGTGCGTTGAAGTTCAACACAAAGAACCTTGGTCTTGAACTCCGTTCCGACCAGGCGATGGGGCCCGGGGTGCCGAGTTTCCTACGCCCCCCGAGAAGCAGTCTTACGGCTGGTGGGCCACCCTCAAGGATTGCGCGGGCAATACCCTGGGCCTCGATGCCAACTGAATCGTGAAACGCCACTCCATCGGGCTCCTGGCGGGTCTGACCGATGACCCCTACGTCAACGACGTTCTGTTTGGAACTCTGCAAAGTACCCGGGACGAGCACTGCCGGTTGGTCTCGTACAACAACGTCGGCATTCCGGACGGGCCCGCCCACCCGGTGGAGACCTCGTGGGGCTTTGATTCGACCGACCCCAACGCCATCGGCGGCCTGATCATCTCGGGCCTGTTGAGCCATTCGGTCACTATGAACCAGTTCGAGCGCTTCTGCGCGACGGTGACCACCAAGCCCCGGGTCGTCCTTTCCGTGGAGGTGCCCGGCGTTCCTTCGGTGGTGAACGATACCGACAGCAGCCTCAGGGCCCTGATGGCCCACCTTCTCGACGACCACGGCTACCAGCGGTTGGCCTTCCTCTGCGGTCCTCAGGGCCAACAGGAACACGAGCGCCGCAGGCAGATCTTCGAGGAGGAGATGCTCAAACGAAACCTCCTGGTGAGGCCCGAATGGGTGCTCGCCGGGGGCAACGCCTACCAGGACGGCCAGGACGCCATGAAGCGCCTTTTTCAAAGGGGGCTTGGGGACCTTCAGGGCGTGGTGGCCTCCAACGACAACCTGGCCCTGGGGGCGGTCAGCGTCATCGAGGCGCGCGGCCTCAAGGTTCCCCGCGATCTGGCGGTGACGGGCTTCGACGATTTCTACCCCAGCGACCTGACGACTGTGCACCAGTCGGCCATCGACCTGGCCAGGGTCGGTGCCGGACTCCTGATCCGGATCCTCAAAGGAGAAACTGTTCCGTTGGTGACGCGCATTCCGTCGCACGTGGTGTTGAGGACCAGCTGTGGTTGCCCCGCACCCAAGACGCCGGACACCGAAAACGGGGCGCTGCGAACCGTCAGGGAGGCGCGCCTGCGCCGGGAAGCCGAGGCCCGCCTGGTCAACCTGCGCACTTTGAACGAGCGCCTGTCCAAGGCCACCAGCGTCGAGGCGCTGATGGAAATGCTCGCCCATCAGCTGCCGCGGCTGGGGATAGCCGACTGCATGGTGTCGCTTTCCGGTGAAGCCGGTCCCGGCGACCTGGTCCTGAAGCTGGCCCTTGTGAGGGGACGCCGGCGTGAGCTGCCCGACACCCTGAGGTTCCCCGCCGCCCGGCTGTGGCCCCAGGAGCTCGACGCGGCCACAGCCCAGGCGCCGTGCCTTATTGTGGAGGAGCTCATGTCCCGGGACGGCCCCCTGGGACTCGTCGTGTTTCAAATGTCCATCGAAGACAGCAGGATGTGCTCCGCCATCCGGTCACAGATCAGCGCCAGCCTCCAGAATCTGTTTCTGTGGCAGGCGAGGGTTTCGACCGAGAAGAAGCTGGTCCAGCTTGAGAAGCTTGCGTCCCTGGGGCACCTGGTCGCCGGGCTGGCCCACGAGCTCAATACCCCCCTGGCCGCCATCCTTTCTGCGGCCCGAACCCTCGAGGAGTTTCACCACTCCCGCTTCTCCGAAATCATCAGGGTGGTTTCCGAACTGCCGCGTGAAGACCGGGACCTGTTCCTCCGGCTGTGCTCCAGCCAGCCCCCGGACGAGGACGAGCGACCGCCGCGCCGGAAAAGGGCCGCGGCAGCGAGGGCGTACGTGCAGTCCTTGGGAGTCCGCGAAGACGCCGAAACGGCCGAACTCCTGGTCGAGCTCGGCCTTGACGACCCCGGCAGCGTGCCCGAAGCCGCCTTTGCGGGTCCACACTTTCTCTCCATTCTCAGGGTGCTCCAGGATCACCTGGCCGCGCGGCGTATGAGCAGCGTGGTGACCCTGGGGGGAGAAAAGGTCGCCTTAGTGGTGGACGCCCTCAAGACGCACCTGAGTCCCCAGCCCTCGGGGCCGGCCGGCGCCATCGACGTGGCGAAGGCCCTGGACGAGGCCCTGCTTCTGGTTCAGCACAAGATCAAGGCCGGCGTGACCGTTCACCGGCAGTACTCCAAGGCGGTGGCCTGGGGACACTCGCAAAACCTCCACCAGGTGTGGGTCAACCTGATCAACAACGCCCTTCAGGCCATGAACTACCGGGGTACCATGACCCTGCTCTGCGAAGAGAAAGACGACAAGACTCGGGTCAGCATTGTCGACTCGGGGACCGGCATACCCGACGCCATCCTAGACCAGATCTTCGACCCGTTCTTCACCACCAAGGAACGCGGCCATGGCCTGGGCATCGGTCTGGACATCTGCCGCAAGATCGTCGAAGGCCAGGGCGGCCGCATCCTTGTGGAGAGCCACCCGGGCAAGACGTGCTTTACGGTGGAGCTGCCGAGGGGGCCTGCCTGACCCGTCGATCGCTTCGGGCAGCGCCGACGTCTCACCTGCCCAGGGCTTCCAGAACGGCCTTCGACGGCGTCACCCAGCCGAAGATGCCGCCCTGGGCCTTGATCATCTCGAGGGACATCCGGTGGTACTCGGGAAAGTACGAGGCCACGGCGTCCGAGACCACCACGCACTCGTAGCCGCGGTCGTTGGCCTCCCGCACGGTAGTGGTGACGCACACTTCGGTGGTCACCCCGCACACGATGAGCGTGGCGATACCCCAGTTGCGCAGGATCAGGTCAAGGTCGGTGCGGTAGAACGCGCCCTTGCCGGGCTTGTCGATCACGGGTTCCGAGGCCAAAGGTGCGAGCTCCGAGATGATACCGTGCCCCGCCTCGCCCCGGACCAGGATGCGGCCCATGGGTCCCTGGTCGCCAATGCCCGTCTTCAGATTGCCCCTTGCCTTCTTGGTGGGCGGGCAGTCCGACAGGGTGGGATCGTGCCCTTCCCGGGTGTGGAGCACCCTCAGGCCCGCCGCTCGGGCCGCCTTGAGCACGGCCTTGCACGGTTCAATGGCCGCCCTCAAGAGCGAGACGTTGTTCCCCAGCAGAGTGCCGAAGCCGCCTTCCTCAAGAAAGTCCCTCTGCATGTCGATGACGACGAGGGCCGTCGAAAGAGGGTCGAACTTGAGGTTGTAAGGCTCGGCAACGATTTCGTGTTTCATGGTCTAGTTCCCCTTGCTGGCCAGGTAGGAACGCCAGCCGCCGTATTTTGAAATGTCCACGTCGCGCGGCCCGATCTTGTCTTCGGGAAAGAGGATCCCATCGACCACGCGGCCGTCGGCCAGCTCGATCTTCCCCACGTAGAGGTGTGGCGGTTCGCCGGCCTCGACCCGGTGCCAGACCTCGTCGGGCAGTCGGTAAAGCTCGCCCGTCACGGCGACGCCCCCCGACGGCACCCTGTACATGCCCGGGTGGACGTCGCCGATGCTGAAGAGCCTGTAGCAGGGCTTCGTCTGAAACTCGCCGAGGAACTCGGCGCCGTCGAGGTTTTCTTGCAGGGGCAAGCACCGCATCAGGGTCCCGTTGACAAACAGTGTCCTGTCCATCGTCTACTCTTCGGCCGCTTCGCTGACAGGCTTCCAGCTGATCGGGTGACCGTCCTTCTTCTCCTGGAACATGAAGTACAGAAAGATCAGGGTCGAAACCAGGTACGCGAAGGTCACCGTGGGCGACGCGTTGACAGCCAGCTGATGGCCGTGGATGAAGCCGAAGAACGACAGCACCGTGGCGATGGCGGCGTAGACCGCGGCCCAGTTGAAGCGCTTCTCGATCACGAACACGCCGATGGCCCCTAGGACGAGGCCGGCGAGAATTCCGCCGCCGCCGGTCACGCCGATGCCCGTGTAGTACACCGCCGCGTTGGAAGCCAGCGCCGACGCCAGTTCGGGGCTGACCGCCTTGCCCGTGGCGACGCTCACGACGTTGTCGATCTGCGTGTGCAGCCAGTCGGCGATGTTGGGCACCAGGGCCAGGATGATGGCCGGCGCGTGGCGGTGGGGCGTGGTCTGAAACGCTTGGGCGCCGATCACGAGACCGATGAACAGCAGAATGGGGAGGATGGCGACCAGGGGGATGACTGAAAGCAGCAGGGCCGTGAGGCCCAGCATGCAGACAAGGCCGATGGCAAAGCCGGTTCCCAGCGAGTAGCCGATGCGCCCGCCGATGGCCTTCCAGCCGGGGTGGCCGATGTACACGGCCGGGGGGAAGGGGGAGCCGGCGAACGACCCCAGCACGGCGCCGAACCCGTCGGCAAGAAGCACCGACCGCAAGTTGTAGCTGTCACCCGCCGTGGACGCCGACTCGACGTTGTTCATGGCCTCTGTGAAGTTGTAAATGCCAAGGGGGATGGCGGTCACCAGCAGCGGCCAAACCTGGTCGGCCGACAGCGAGAAGACGTCGAGGCCGAAGCTGGGCAGCCTGAACCCGAACTGCTGGAACGAAGCGCCCACGGCCGCCGGGTGCATGGAACTCGAGAAGCCTGGCAGCCCCAGGAGCACAGCTCCCCAGGCCAGCACCCCGCCCACCACGATGACGGCCAAGCCGCCGGGGATGCCGAAGGGGAGCCTCACGTTCCCCATCCACGAGACCATGATGATCATGAAACAGATGACGCCTATCCACGCGACGTCGAACATCTGAAAGGCCGGAGCCATCGAGATGAACGTGATCGAAATCCCGGCCAAGGTGCCTAGCATGGCCGCCTTGGGGGTATACTTGCGGATGGTGGGGCCCACGAGGGCTCCCAGCATGACGATGATGCCGATGATGAGCGCCCAAACCAGACCGAGCACCCAAGCCGTCATGGCGTTGCCCGTGGCCAGGTAGGTAGGGAGCATGACGACAAAGGTGACAATGAACATGTGGGGAACCGACGGGCCGTAGGGCAGGGCGGCGACGGTGTTCCTCTTTTCACGCTTGGCCTTCTGGTAGGCCAGGTAGGCGTAGAAGAGGTTCCCCAGCATGAGCGCGAGCCCGAGGGCGGGAAGGATGCGCCCGTAAACCGTCGCCTCGGGGATCTTGATCACAAACAACGAAAGACTTGTCAGTACGATGGTATTCAGAAGAACGTTGGTGAACAGCCCGAAAAAGCCGTTCAAATCGCCCATGACCCAAAGTCTTGGTTTGGTCAAATCGTTTGCCATGCGAGACTCCTCTCCTCCTGACTCACACCCGGCAACGCCGGACTTGATACAATATTATGGTTCAAAATGATACGAGCGGTTCAGCCTTGACAAAATTTTCCGTGCCGTGTAATTTTGGTTTCGCTTCAGGGGGAGATTCCTGAGTGGCCAAAAGGGGCAGACTGTAAATCTGTTGCGTTCACGCTTCGTAGGTTCGAATCCTACTCTCCCCAAAAGCCTTCTTCACGGAAGGCTTTTTTCATTTGCAAAACCATGTTGCCAACCTTTTACGACCAAGGCCTGAAATTCGAATGCACTCAATGCCACGCGTGCTGCCGGCACGACCCCGGCTACGTGTTTCTCTCCCGCCAAGACCTCGACACCTTGGCGGCCGGCGTGGGGATGGACCCCAAGGCCTTCGTTGAGAAGCATTGCCGCTGGGTCGACCTGGGCCAGGGGCTTGTTCTGAGCCTCAAAGAAAAGAAAAACTTCGACTGCATCTTCTGGGACGGCGGCTGCACGGTGTACCCGCACAGGCCTGCTCAGTGCCGGACCTACCCCTTTTGGGAGGGCCCCGTAGCCTCGCCCGAAAAGTGGAAGTGGGAAGGCCGCTTCTGCCCCGGGATCAATCATGGCAAACTGCGGGGCAAAGACGAGATCGAGGCCGCGCTCGCCCTGCGCAGGGCCAACCCCGTGCTCCACCAGGGCGAAGTCTGAACGTGTCTGGACCCGCACTGGACTTCGACCGCTGATCGCTCTATCCTTCTTCTCCATGAACGCGGTCCCGATTCATCTGCCCGACGAAGAGGCCAAGGCCCTGTACCGCCACCTTCACCGCTTGCTCGATGGTCAGGACCTTTACTGCGAGACCTACAGGCAGCTGCAGAACTACTTCTTCCAGACCCTGACGGTGGAAGAGGTTACGACCTTGTTGGAGGGTGACGAGTGAAGTGGGTGGGACGAATCGCGCTGACTGTTCTTGCCCTGACGGTCACCCTGGGCGCGGCCACCCTGGCGTGGGCCTGGTACGAGGACAGGCCGGCCGACGGATCGCTGGCCCAGCGCTTCCGCATCCCCGCCGGCGAACCCCTGGCCGTCACCTCCCAGCGTCTGGCCGACGGGCACCTGATCCGCAATCCCCTAGTGTTCCGCTGGCTGTACAAGGTCTGGCAGGGGGACGGAACCTTCCCGTCGGGAACGTTCCTGGTCCCGGCCGGCATGACAGCCCGCCAGGCCGCCGCGTACTTCCGCCATGCGCAGCCGCTTCAGATCAAGGTCACCGTCCCTGAAGGGTGGACCTCGACCAAGATCGCCCGCCTCCTTGAAGAAAAAGAGATCGTGTCCGCCGACGCGTTCCTCGACGTGGTTCAGCATCCCGAAGCCTTGGGCCCGCTGGCCGACGGACTGACCTCCCTCGAGGGGCGGCTGTTCCCCGACACCTACCATTTCCCCCCGGGAGCATCGGCGGTCGACGTCGCCAGAGCCTTCGTCCAGACCTTCCACGACAGAACGGCCGCGTGGCAGGCCCGGTTCACCCCCGAGGAATGGGACAGGCGCATCATCCTGGCCTCCATCGTGGAAAGGGAATACCGGGCCCCCGAGGAGGCGCCCCTCATCGCGTCTGTGTTCGCCAACCGCCTCGAGAAGGGGATAGCGCTGGCCTCGTGCGCGACCATCGAGTACATCCTTACCGAGGTGCAGGGCCGGCCGCACCCCAAGCGGATCTACTTCGTCCACACCCAGATTCCTTCTCCCTTCAATACCTACCTGAACAAGGGCCTGCCGCCGGCGCCCATCGCCAACCCGGGTCTGACCGCTCTGAAGGCTGCATTTGAACCCGCCGAAACCGACTACCTCTACTTCGTGGTCGCCGACGCCTCAAAGGGCACTCACACCTTCTCGTCAAACTACTCCGAGCACGAGAAAGCCCGCGAGGCCTACCTTTCCACCTTTGTGACCAAAGGCTGACCGTGGCTGCGTTCTCCGAGTCCGTCCTTCAGGACATTCTTGCCAAGACCGACCTCGTTTCACTGGTGGGAGAGTACGTCAGCCTCAAGCCCAACGGCCAGCGCCACTGGGGCCTGTGCCCCTTCCACCACGAAAAGTCTCCCAGCTTCACGGTCAACGGCGCAAATCAGTTCTTCTACTGCTTCGGATGCCAAGAGAAGGGGAACGCCTTCGGCTTTCTGATGAAGATCGAGCATCTGCCGTTTCCCGAGGCCGTGCGCAAACTTGCCGACAAGGCTGGCGTGCTGATCGCCGACACCGAGGAGACTCCCCAGGACAGGGAACGCCAGGCTGTGGTCGAACTGCTGGGCAAGCTCACCAAGAGCTTCCACCACCTGCTGCTCAACAACCCCGAGGCCCAGGGCGCCCGCGACCTGCTTGCCAGGCGGGGCGTCACCCCGGCCATGGTCGAATCGTTTCAGCTCGGCTACGCCCTGCGGGAGCGAGGCTGGATGAAGCGCTTTCTCACCGAACGCAAGTACGACGCTGACTTCCTGTCCAAGACCGGGCTGTTCTCGGCCAACAACCCTGACGCGTTTCTGTTCTCGGGCCGGCTGCTGTTTCCCATCCGCTTCCCCAGCCACGAGACCGTGGGCTTTGGCGGGCGCCTGCTGGCCGGCGACGGTCCTAAGTACATCAACTCGCCCGAGACCCAAGTGTTCTCGAAGCGCCGCATGCTCTACGGCTGGGACAAGGCGCTGCCCCGAATCCGCGAAAAGCAGCAGGTCGTGCTTTGCGAAGGCTACATGGACGCCATCGCCCTCCACCAGGCGGGCATCGACTGGGCCGTCGCCCCCTTGGGAACGGCGTTTACCGAGGATCAAGCGCGCCTCATTCAACGCGCCGCGCGCACCGTGGTGTGCCTGTTCGACAGCGACGAGGCGGGACGCAAGGCGGCGGCCAAGGCCGTGGAACTGTGCGAGCCCCTCCAGCTCGAAACCTTTGTGGTGAAGACTCCCGACGCCAAGGATCCTTCGGAACTGCTTGAAAAGGAGGGGCCCGAGGCCGTTCGGGCCCTGTTGGAGTCCCGGCAGAAAGGTTTTGATTTTCTCCTCGATTTCCGTTATACTGCGTTCAACCGAGACTCCGGTCTCGACGTGAGGGGATTTGTCGGAGAGGTTTTCGGTTTCCTGTCTCGGGTGGACAACGGCGTCCAACAAGAGACTTTCCTGAACAGAATGGCTGATTTCTTGGGTGTCCAAAGAGACACCTTGGTCGAAGACTTCGCCAAGAACGACCACAGCCGCACCGGCAGGGCCCTCGCGGTCCGGTCGGAAGCCTCCCGGCCCAGAACGGCGTCGGGACGCACCGCGGAGTGGTCTTTGGTGGTCACCGTGGTTTCGTCGCCCGAATTGTTCGGGGTGCTGCGCCGGGACCTGAGTCCCGATGATTTCGAGGAGGACCGCTGCCGGGCCCTCGTGGAAGTCATGGAGGCTTTGGCGGGCGAGGGAAGGGCGGCCTTCCCCCTCGACGAGGTGCTTGAGCGGCTGAACGACGAGACCTGGCGCGAAGAATTGATCCGCGACGTCATGTCGGGCGAATACCAGCCCAACGCGGCGCAAATGGTGAGGGACGGCGTTTTGAAGATGAGGGAAAAGACCCTTCTGGCCCAGCGCAGGAAGGTAAAGGCCCGCCTTGAAAAGGCGGCGACCGACGAGGAAAAAACCCGGCTCCTCCAGGAACACAAGTTCTTGGGCGAAGAAATTACCCGTTTGAAGGGGAATGATTGATGTCTGATCTTGCCAATGACCCTGCGGTGGTCCGTCTGTTGGAATTTGCGAAGAACAAAGGCAGTGTCACGTTCGACGAGGTAAAAGACTTTTTGCCGGAAAACTTGGTCAACACCGAGAAGCTCGACGAAGTCTACGGAGTGCTGTCCAAGCAGGGAGTCCAGATCGAGGAAGAAGACCCGCTGGAAGCCTCGGTGCCCGAGGAAGAGGAAGAGGAGCTGTTCGAGTCCGAGGAGGAGCTCTTTGGAGCCGAAGCCTCGACCGAAGAGCAGGACATCGACCCCGAAGCCGACTTCAAGAAGAAGCTCAACTACAACGACAAAGACGCCACCATCGACGATCCGATCCGGCTCTACCTGCGCGAGATCGGTAAGGAAAACCTCCTGTCGGCTGAGATGGAGGTCACGCTGTCCAAGCAGATGGAGGACGGCGAGAACATCATCAAGCGCATCGTGAAGAACTCGGGCATGATCATTCCCGAGTTTGCCTTCCTGGCCCAGGAGACGCTGAGCCGGGGCGAGCCCAAGGACGATCTGGGCCGCTCGAAGAAAGAGCTTTCCGACTTCCTGGCCGAAAAGCGCCGCCTGACGCAGTTCTACAAGGACCCGCTCAAGGCCATCAGCGCGCCCCTGCGCACCTACATGGAGCTCAAAGACCGCCTGACAGCCACCGGCGCCGACATCCTCGAGCACGTGGACCTGGCCCAGATGCGGGGAGGGCTGCTTTCCGAAATCGAGCTCATCGACATCCACCCCGACGAGATCACGAAGTTCAGCGACAAGTTCATCAACGCCGCGCGCCGGATCAAGAAGTACCAGAAGGAACAGTCCAAGATCGAGCGCCGCCTGAGGGTCACGAACATGCGTGACCTGCGCAACCTGGGGCGCAAGCTGGCCAGCACCGACGAAAAGGACGAGGTCGAGACCAAGCTGGGCCTGACCAGCGACGCCATCAAAGAAAAGATCCGCCAGATCCAGATCGCCGACAAGAAGCTCAAGCAGCTTGAGAACGAGTTCGAGGCGCCCATCGACGACATCCTGGTCAAGGCCGAGGAGATCTCCTCGGGCAAGACGATGATGAAGACGGCCAAGGACAGGCTCATCAAGGCCAACCTGAGGCTGGTCGTCTCGATCGCCAAAAAGTACACCAACCGCGGCCTCCACTTCTTCGACTTGGTCCAGGAAGGGAACATCGGCCTCATCAAGGCCGTCGAGAAGTTCGAGTACCGCAAGGGCTACAAGTTCTCGACCTACGCCACCTGGTGGATCCGCCAGGCCATCACCCGGTCGATCAGCGACCAGGCGCGGACCATCCGCGTTCCCGTCCACATGATCGAGCAGATCAACAAGGTGGTCCGGGAAAGCCGGCAGCTCATGCAGTTCCTCGGGCGGGAACCAACGGACGAGGAAATCGCCGAACGGCTGGGCTGGCAGGTCAGCCGCGTCAAGTCGGTCAAGAGCGTGGCCCGCGAGCCCATCTCGCTGGAAACTCCCATCGGCGAAGAAGAAGACAGCCTTTTGGGTGACTTCATCGAGGACAAAGACGTCGAGAATCCCTCGAGCCAGACCGCGTTCAAGATCCTTCAGGAACAGCTGCAAAAAGTTCTGGCGACCATCCCTCCCCGGGAGCAGGAAGTGCTCAAAATGCGCTTCGGACTCGAGGACGGGTATTCCTTGACATTGGAAGAGGTTGGACTGTATTTTAACGTGACCCGAGAACGCATCCGGCAAATCGAGGCCAAGGCCTTGCGGCGCCTCCGGATGCCCAACCGCAGCCGCGCCCTGCGGGACTATCTGGACAATTGAGAAAAGGACACCCATGGAAGCGACGTTCGAGAAGCTGAGGACCCTGCAGGATATCCTGTATGCTAAGTTCAAGCTGGAAAAAGAGATCAATGAGATCCCCAAGGCTTTGGTCACCAAAACCGAGGTGCTGAACAGGGCCAAGAAGGCCTTCATCGAGCGCAACGAGCAGGGCGAGCAGGCCAAGGCCAAGGTCAGGCGCATGGTGCTCGAACTCGCCGACGCCACTAAGAAGCGCGAAGAGTACGAGAAGCAGATGGACCTCATCAAGACTCAGAAAGAGTACGAGGCCCTCGACAAAGAGATCCGTGACGCCACCGAAAAGGAGCAACTGCTCCGCAAGGACATCCAGAAGGAAGAGAAGGATCTTGAAGACCTGCTGCTCACCCTTGAAAAGCAGGAGCGCCAGATCTCGCTGGACGAAGAGGAACTGAAGGAAGAGAGCGACAAGATTCAGGCCGAGGGGGCGTCCAAGCGCTCCCGCCATGCCGAGCTTCTCGGCGAGGAAAAGGCCATCACCCCCGGCATGGACGAGGACATCCTGTTCAAGTTCGAGCGCATCATCCGCAACAAGGAAGGCCTGGGCATCGTCCCCGTGGTCAACGGGTGCTGCTCGGGCTGCCACATCATCCTTCCCATGCAGTTCGTCAACGAAGTCCGCGACCAGAATTCCATCCGATTCTGCCCCTATTGCAGCCGCATCCTGTACTTTCAGAGCGGCATGGACCCTGCCAAGCGCGACCAGATCGAAGCTGGCTCCCTCGCCGAATTGGTCGATGAGGAAGAAGAAACCGAGGCTGACGAAGAATAAAGGAGTAGGGCAGGCAGGCTGGGCCATCGCGGGGATTGTCCTAACGGACAACCCCCGAGGAAAGTCCGGGCTCCGGAGAGCATGACGCCGGGTAACACCCGGGCGCCGCAAGGCGACAGACAGGGCCACAGAAAACAAACCGCGTGGAAACACGTAAGGGTGAAAAGGTGGGGTAAGAGCCCACCGCGGACCGGGCAACCGGGCCGGCATGGTAAACCTCGTCAGGAGCAAAATCAAGCAGCAACGGGACGGCTCGTCCTTACGTTGCGGGTCGGTTGCATGGAAATCCTTCCGCAAGGCAGGATTGAGATAGATGATGGCCCAGGGGGCGCCGTCCGCGGAACCCCTGGACAGAACCCGGCTTACAGGCTTGCCTGTTTTTTTTATGAAACGACATTCGTCTTCGAGAATTTCCCGGCCTTTTCCCCTTCTGGCTCAACTCCTGCTGGCCCTGCTTGTCGTTGTGGTCCTGGCCCTGGGCATTTCCTGGGCGGTGTCCTACTTCAGCAGCCGTGCGGCCGCCGGGCCGGCCCAGGTGAACGTGCTGGAACTGTGGAACAACGGCAACTACGACGAGATCCTCGCCAACAGCAAGGAAGAGCTCAAGCATTCTCCCCTCGACGCGGGGACTCTGATCTTTTCGGGCTTCGCGGCCTTCCACAAGGGCGTCGCCGAGGTCGCCGTGGAAGACAAGCTGCCTCTGATCAACGATGCGATCGTGTCGCTGCGGAAGGCACTCCTGCTCCCGAACGTCCCCCTGCAGCCCCAGATCCACTACATCTTGGGCAAGGCCTACTTTCACAAGGGCAAGTTCTATGCTGATCTGGCCATCAGCCACCTGCTCAAGGCGAGGGAAATGGGGTACGACGCCAGCGACATGAACGAGTACCTGGGGATGTCGTATTCGCTGGTGGCCCGGTTCGACGAGGCCAGCGACTACTTCCTCAAGGCCGTCGAGAAGACTCCTTCGGACCTGCTGCTGTGGACCCTGGGACAAACGTACTTCCAAATGGAGCGCAACGACGACGCGGTGCGGTACCTGAGGCTGTCCATCGATAAGACCAAGGACAGAGCGCTTGAACAGAGGTGCCGGTTCCTATTGGGGGAAATCTTCACCAAGACCAAGCAGTACCCGTTGGCGCAGGTCGAGTACCAGACCATCCTCGACACGAACCCCAACTCGGCCGACGCGCATTTCTACCTGGGTGAGATCGCCTTGGCCCAGGGCAACAAGGACGCGGCGCGGGCCGAGTGGAGGAAGGCCTTCAAGATCGACCCCCTCCACTTCAACGCCAACCAGCGATTGTTTAATTGACCGTTTCATGCTATTTTTTCCGCGCACCACGGGGGGGTTTTGATGAGTTCGTTCAACAATATTTTTTCTGGATTTTCCTCGGACATCGGCATCGATCTGGGGACCTGCAACACTTTGATCTACCTCCGGGGAAAGGGAATCGTCATCAATGAGCCCTCCGTCGTCGCGGTTGAACGGGGTACCAAGCGGGTTGTCGCCGTCGGCACCGAGGCTAAACACATGCTCTGGAAGACTCCGGGAGAGATTATTGCGATCAGGCCGCTGCGCGACGGCGTGATCGCCGACCTGGAAACCACAGAGAAAATGATCCGCTACTTTATCGGCAAGGTCCTTCCGAAACGCTGGTTTGTCAGGCCCCGGATGGTCATCGGCGTTCCTTCTTGCATCACCGAGGTCGAGAGGCGCGCCGTGGAAGAGTCGGCGTACAAGGCCGGCGCCCGGGAAGTCAAAATTATAGAGGAATCGCTCGCGGCAGCCATCGGCGCCAACATCCCCATCTTCGAGCCTGCGGGCCACATGGTGTGCGACATCGGCGGCGGAACCACTGAAATTTCTGTCATCTCGCTGGGCGGCATGGTCGTCACCAATGCGATCCGCCTCGGCGGCGATGAGTTCGACGAGGCCATCATCAAGCACGTGCGCAACGTCCACAACCTGATCATCGGTGAGCACACCGCCGAGAAGCTGAAGATCGAGATCGGCAACGCGGCCCCCGACAAGACCATCGAGAAGATGGAGATCAAGGGCACCGACGCCATCACAGGCTTGCCCCGGCGCCTGGAGATCGACTCGATCGAGGTCCGCGAGGCCCTGCAGGAGCCGATCAACGTGGTCATCGAGGAAGTGAAGAAGACCCTCGGCCAGACCCCGCCCGAGCTGGCGGCCGACATTGTCGAGCGCGGCATCGTGATGACCGGCGGCGGCTCGCTGCTCAAGGGGCTGCCCAAGCTGCTGGCCAAAGAGACAGGTGTCCCCGTGTTCCTGGCTGAAAACGCGCTGTACTGCGTTGCTTTGGGCGCCGGCATGTATTTTGACCAGGCCAAACTCAACAACAACCGCAACCTGTACAACAACATCAATTCATGAGTCCAGCCGGTTCCCCTCTGCGGCAGCTGGCTAACCGCTACCGCAGAGGACTGATCCTTGCCATCTTCCTCGTTGTTTCTTCGTTGTTCATCCTGTTCAACGGCACCCCCGGCGTGGCCAAACCCCAGGAGATCGGACTGTCGATCTTCGGATTCTTCCAAGGGATCATCTCGGGCACAGTCCACACGGCCGGCGAGTTTGGCTCCTCGGTAGTCGATCTGACCGACCTCCAGTCGCGATACCAGAAGGCCTCGGCTCTGGTAAAGAAGTACGAGGGCGACGAGCGCACCCTGGTTCAGCTGAGGGAAGAGAACCGGCGGCTGAGGGAGCAGCTTGGCTTCCATCAGGCGCTGCCCTACTTCAACGTTCCCGTGGAGATCATCGGCCGCGACCCTTCCAAGGTCTACTCGACCCTCATCGTGAACAAAGGCTACCTCGACGGCATCCGCAAGAACCTCCCGGTGGTGGCCACGCAGAACGGCGTCACGGGCCTGGTAGGGAAGGTCAACGAAGTAGGGCTGACCTCATCGGTGGTGCAACCCATCCTCGACGCCAACCTGTTCATCGCCGCCCGGGTCGAAAACACCCGGCACGAGGGCCTGGTCACGGGCTTGGGCAACAACCAGGAAGTCCTGTCCATGTCGTACGTCAAGAAAGAAGCCCAGAGCGAGATCCACGCCGGCGACCTCATTGTGACCGCCGGCATCGATTCGCTGTACCCGGCCGACCTGCTCATCGGCAGGGTCAAGACGCTGACGGTCAAGCAGTACCAAACTTCCCTCGACATCGAGCTGGAGCCCATCCTTGACTTCAGCCGCCTCGAGTACGTCAACATCCTGAGGTCGGAACCATGATACGGACCATCCTTTGGGCCCTGGGCATCCTGGCCGTCCTCCTCGTCTTCCAGACGACCCTGCTGAGCTATGTGGTGTTCTTCGGCGTCAAGGCCGATGTCATGCTCATTGTCTTTGTTGTCCTGGCCATACAAAACGGGAGCTTTGCCAGCCAGATCGTCGGGTTTGTGCTCGGGTTTGCCCTCGACGCCGTAACTGTGTCGCCCCTGGGCTACCATACCTTTTTGTTCTCGCTGGCGGGTTACCTGTTCGGCCTCGGGAGCGGCAAGGTCTACTTCGACCCCCTGGTCATGCCGGCCCTGCTGGGCCTGCTGGCGACGCTGTACATCACCGTCGGGGGGCTGCTGGTGAACACGGTCTTCCGCCTGGGCCAGCCGCTTTCGGCCTACGTTCACATGGGACTGGTCGTCCAGCTGGTTCTGAACGTGCTCCTGGCCCCGCTTGTGTTCTGGCTTTACGGCTGGCTCAAGGAAAAATTCCAAGATCCGAGGAGGGGCTTCGGTGGGTGATCCCAGCCAGGGCTACTCGGAAGGGAAGAAGATCCGCCTCGTGGCGGTGGGCATTCTGATCGGCGCGGTGGTTGTCATCTACCTAGGGCAACTCTTCCTCATGCAGGTGGTCAACACCGGAAAGTTCACCCAGGACGCGACCACGTTTTCACAGCGGTCGGTGGCCGTCCCTGCCAAACGCGGCGAGATCTTCGACCGCAACCACGACACCCCTCTGGTCCTCAACGTCGACTCCTTCCAGGTGAACTTCAACCCCGCCGAGGTGCCTGCCCAGGATATCCCGACGGTGCTGGCGAAGCTGGGCGTCCTGTTGAGGGTCCCCTTTTCTGATTTGGACAAGCGGGTGCCGCCCACGCTCTACTCGTCCTTTCAGTCAGTGGAACTCAAGAAGGCCGTCGATTATGCGACCATCACCCGGATCGCCGAGAACCTTGACGAGTACCCAGGCGTCAGCTGGGACAGCAACCCCATCCGCAGCTACGTGTCGCTGGGCTCGCTTTCCCACGTCGTCGGCTACGTGGGAAACATCACCCAGGACGAGCTGCAAGTGCTCTACAACCAGGGTTACGGACTTCGCAGCGTGGTGGGAAAGAGCGGCATAGAGAAGCGCTTCGACCTGACCCTGAGGGGAAAGGAAGGCACCAGGTTCCGCACAGTCGACGTCAACGGCCGCAACGTGGCCTCGGCCGTCAAGAACGAGATCATTCCGGAGTCAGGCAAGGACATCGTTCTGACCATCGACAGGCGCATCCAGACCCTGGCCGAAAAGGCCCTGGGAAACCGCATGGGCTCGGTGGTCATCCTCAAGCCCGCGACCGGTGAAATTCTTGCCATGGTCTCGTATCCTTACTACGACCCCAACAAGTTCTACACCGACGAGGCCAACCAGGAGTTCACCCGGCTGCAGACCGACCCGACGTATCCGTTCGTGAACCGCGCCATCCAGTCGGTTTATCCGCCGGGCTCCACCTTCAAGATCATCATGACTACGGCCATCCTGGGGGACAAGGTCTTGGATCCCAACAGGACCTTCTTGTGCACAGGAACCATTCAGGTTGGCGACCGCGTCTTCAAGTGCAACAAGCTCACAGGCCACGGGTACATGAACCTGGCCAGCGGCCTGGCCCAATCGTGCAACGTCTACTTCTACACCGCCGGCCTGCAGTACCTGGGCGTCGACCGCATCGACGACTACGCCACGCGCTTCGGCCTGGGCCAGACCACAGGCGTCGACCTTCCCGGCGAGGTGGCCGGTCTGGTCCCCACTCCGAAGTGGAAGGAAAGGACGCTGAACTACCCCTGGCTGGGCGGAGACACCGTCAACCTGTCCATCGGCCAGAGCTACCTCCTGGTGAGTCCCATTCAGATGGCCGACGCCGTAGCCATGGCGAGCAACGCGGGCAAGGTGTACAGGCCCCACCTCGTGAAGGCCGTGGTCGACCCGGCCACGGGTGCGGTGGACGAGACAAAGCCCGAGGTCATGTACGAGTCGACCATTGCCCCCGACGTCTGGTCGCAGGTGCAGGACGACATGCGGGGAGTGATCACCAACGGCACCGCCGCCGTCGTCATCCTCACCAAGGCCGTGAAGATCGCCGGCAAGACGGGCACCGCCGAGGACGGCTCGAAGGGTTCGTCCAACCACTCGTGGTTCGTCGCCTACGCCCCCTGGGACGACCCCGACCCCGCCAAGAGAATCGTGGTGTGCGTGCAGGTCGAAAAGACCAACCCCTGGGAGTGGTGGGCGCCCAAGGCGGCCGACATTATCTTTCAGGGACTCTTTGCCAATCAAACCTACGAAGAGGCCATTCAGACCCTTCATCCCTGGTACCTGGTGAATCATGGCTGACGAACGCTCAAAACCCCTGCTGACCATCGACCCCTTGCTGGCCCTCGCCGTCGTCGGACTGATGACCATCGGCATCCTTTTCATCTTCTCGAGCGGGGTCAACTCGGCCGGGGAGTCGGTCACTTCTGAGTATCTGAAACAGATGCTTTGGGCCGGCGTCGCCCTGGCGGTGCTGGTGTCGTTCAGCTACGTGAACTACAACCTGCTTCGGGACCTCAGTTTCTGGATCTACGTGTTGTTCCTGTTCCTCCTCGTGCTGACCCTCTTGTTCGGCAAGGTCGTCAACGGCGCCAAGGCGTGGATCGGTGTCTTCGGCATCGGCGGCCAGCCGTCGGAGTTCGCCAAGCTGGCGACCATTCTTTTCCTTTCGCGTTTTCTTGCCAACAAGAAGTCCGAGATCCATCGGGGGAGGGTGCTGTTTCAGGCCTTCCTCATTGTGGCCATCCCCATGTTCCTGGTGCTCAGGCAGCCCGACACGGGAACCACCCTTGTCTTCATTCCCGTGTTCCTGATGATTTTGTTTCTAGCAGGCGCCCGAATCCGGCATCTGGCCTACATCGCCCTTATCGGAGTGGCGTCGGTGGTGCTGGCACTTGTCCCCTTTGTGGAGACCATCGTCTACCACGAATCCAACGGCTTCGGCACGCTGCTCACCGATTGGAAAGTGCTTGCTGTCGTCACGGGGATCTTGGCGGTCATTGTTGGTCTTTCCGTTTTCGGCCTGCGCAAATTCAAGCAAAACGTCTATTACTGGGTGGGCTATTTCGCCTCCATCCTTGTGATCTCATTGGTCCTGGCCTTCCTGTTGCGGGGAGTGCTCAAGGACTACCAGATCATGCGGTTCATCGTGTTCCTCGACCCCAGCGTCGACCCCAAGGGCTCGGGCTGGAACCTCATCCAGTCCATCACGGCCATCGGTTCCGGCGGCCTGTTCGGCAAGGGCTTCCTGATGGGGACACAGAGCCACTACCGCTTCCTTCCTATGCAGAGCACCGACTTTATCTTCTCGATCTTGGGCGAGGAGTGGGGCTTCCTGGGCGCCTTCCTCGTCTTTTCGCTCTTCCTGATCCTGCTGCTCCGCATGCTCTACATCGGCCAGGTCATCAAGGACAACTTTGGACTGCTGGTGATCGCCGGCTTCGTGGGGATGTTTTTCACCCACCTGCTGGTCAACGTCGGAATGACCGTGGGCATCATGCCCGTGACCGGCATTCCGCTGTACTTCCTGTCGTACGGCGGCTCGTCGCTGATCGCGGGCGCCATGGCCGTGGGAATCACAATGAACATCCACAGCCGCCGTTTCCGGTTCTAAGCCCGCAAGATCTCACTGTTAACTAGATTTAATCTGCGAGCAAGCGGAGACGGGCTAACCATCGAGACTTGTTCAAAACGGGGTTCGAACGATCCGATCCACCGTTGCGCCGATTGCATCCTTGGGGATGAATTGCGGGTGGGTTGTCAAGAGAGTCGCCAGGCCGTGTACCTTGCTCCAGTAGCCCAGAAGGATTTCGCGTTCCTCCAGATTGATGAATTGTGGAAAATTTCGAGTTGCCAAAGCCGCGGTGCGGAACACATCGAAGGCCCCTGGACTTTTGGAGGATGATTCTAATTCCAGACCGCTGAGGCCAAGGGCTGCCGCCACGGCTCCCTTTTCCGAAGGAACAAGGTTAAAAAACGCAAGAATTTCAGGGTTATCGACGAAGAAGTGAACGTAGCCCACTCCAAGTTGAAGCAAGGCTTCGATGCCATCGGTCTCAGGCGGAATAGCCTGGGCAATGGCTTTCCTGAACATCTCTGAAGTCTCATCGAGGATGGCATGAAGTAACGCTTCTTTAGAAGGGAAGTGTCGGTAGGCGGCCGCATGGCTGACGCCAAGCTCTCCTGACAGTTTTCTGAGAGAAAAGGCAACCACCCCGTCTCGGTTGAGCAGTTTCAGTCCGGTATGGATCAAGGCGTGGCGAAGGTTGCCATGGTGGTAGGTCTCTCCCATCAGCCAAATATATCGCTGAATGTTGACGATGGGAACATGACGGTGTACATTGTTAATGTATCCAGTGGAAACATTGTTGCCGATACCAGGAGGCCGTGCGGTGCCAACCAAACCCATGTCCGTTGTCTATGATCCGTCCTCGAAAGCTGGACAAAAGATTTTTGAGGAGGTGGAAGAAATTTCCCGCTCCCTGGGGGTCCCCTTGCTCCCCGTTGAGGCTCTTGACGGAAGGTTTCGTCCGTGCGCCGGATGCTTTTCCTGCTGGGTCAAGACCCCTGGAGTATGCATTTACAAGAAAGATGGCGGGCCGGGACTGGTCCGCTCGCTTGCGAACTCCAATCTGATATTGGTCATTTCCCGAATCCAGTGGGGGACCTATGAAACTTCCGTGAAAACGGCAGTCGACAGGATGATTCCGATCTTGCATCCATACTTCATCCGTTTCAACGGCGAACTGCATCACCGGCGGCGATATCCCCAGCGCCCCAAACTCCTGGTTGTCGGCTTTGGAGCACTGACACGAGAAGAAGAACAGACTTTCATTGGGTATACCGAGTCCCATAGAAATAACCTCGGCTGGCGTCGGTCTCGGTCCACCTTCATCTTAAAGGAGGACTCGCCCTCAGACGCCCTGAAAGCCTGGTTGTCCCAAGAGGTGACGCAATGAAAGTTGTCGCTATCAATGGCAGCCCCAGGGGAGAGGCGTCGAATTCCAGGCTCGTCATCTCCTACCTTCAAGAACGGGTCAGCAACTGTGAGTGGACCGTGATCCCTTCAATAAGGAACCCAAGCCCTGACCAAGGAATGCTTGACTTGATGCTTGGCGCCGACGTTCTTGTCTTGGTCTTCCCGTTGTACGTGGACAGTGTCCCCGGTTCCTTGATGGGCTTTCTCGAATCCTACGCAAACTACCGAAAGAATCGGTCCAAGAACGACCTCCGGCCGCAACGGGTGTTCGGCTTTGTGAATTGCGGTTTTATCGAAGGCAACCAGACCGCGGGGGCCCTTCAAGTGGTTCAGCACTTCTGCGCCGATGCCGGAGTGTCCTGGGTCGGAGGCGTCGGATTTGGAAGCGGGGAAATGATTTCGGCGCTCAAGAATGTACCGGCTCGGGTTGGCATCCGCAAACCTCTCTTTGCGGCGGTCGGGGCCCTGGCAGAAGCCATTGCCAATCCCGAGGGGCGACTCCCAGAGAATCAGTTCCTCCAGCATCGTCTTCCTTGGTGGGCTTTTAAGTTCATTGCAGAATTCATGTGGAGGAAACAAGCTAAGAAAAATGGCTTGAGGTCCCGCGACCTCTTCGCGGTACCCGACATCGAGTAGACCAAATATTCATTATACGAACTGAACCGAAGGAGTGCCCGTTGCCGGACTTCCGTCAGTCTTTGAAGCTGTTGGACA
>Ga0181516_10000304_pt1 | contig 48108 bp, 39 predicted proteins | sample PEATcosm2014_Bin_25_FD_121104 | JGI IMG/M metagenome (GOLD analysis project Ga0181516, IMG submission 121104) | Peatland microbial communities from MTU Mesocosm Facility, Houghton, MI, USA - PEATcosm2014_Bin01_10_metaG | ecosystem: Environmental > Terrestrial > Soil > Wetlands > Peat | place...
ATGAGACTGGCCGGAGCGAGGCTTGGGCGCGGGAAGAGGTCGCGCAAGCTGCTTGTGTTGGCCGGGTTTTGGGTGTTGTTGGGCATCGTCCGCTCCTGAAAAGCAAAAGGGCATGGGAATTGGTTCCCATGCCCTTGTTTTTGACTACTTCTCTATTGTGCGCCAATCGAGATAATTAATACGCAAAATCGATCAAAAAATCTTTGGCTGTAAGTAATAGGGATAAAGGCGGTTGCAAAATCGGGAAAATTATTTTTACCGTTTACCTATTGACAAGCATTTGCGGTGCGGCCAGACGCGCTTCGCGCCGGGAGGCCGGCAAGGTGGGCATCCCCGGTCTCTCCGCCACGGCGGACGAGAGACCGGGGGCACCCGGCTCTCTTTGCTTTTAGCTATTAGCTGGGCCATGCGGGGACGACAGAGGGCAGTGCTCCGCGGCTGAAGCCGGAATTCCTTTTCCGAGGCTCTCTCAGGGGCCTCGACCCACTTCGTGGGTGCCCCGCCCCTGCTCCCTCCGCTCCTGCCGTCCCTACGGGACTGTGGCATTGAGGGCGATGCATTCCCAGGATTTCGTCCGCCACGGCGGTCTCATCCTGGGCTAACAAACACTCTCCCTACGGGAGGCTTGGAAGGGGCGCTGAGGTCGTGCTTTCCCATGTCTGAGAATCGAGACCTCCGCCCCACGGACGAGGGCCCTTCGGATGGACTACGGCACCTGCGGGGACTGCGCGTCCCGCGAACCGCCGCTGCGCGGCCGATCATGGCTTGGGAACGGCGGCGGGATTGAGGCGGGCGATGCGGCCATTGGGGGCGACGAGGAATGGGAGCGAGAGGGCGTTCCAGTTGCCGTTGTCGAGGGGCTGCCATGTGCGTCCGTCGTCGCGGGAGATGTCGGAGCCGTTGGTGCCGGCTGTGATCCAGAGGTGGAGAGGTTCGGAGTATTGGACGGTGGAGCGGTAGCCGTGGGGCGGGGTGGTGGAGGCTGTCCAATGGAGGCCGCCATCGGTGGAGAAAGCGGCTGTGCCTGAGGAGTCGTTGGGCTTGAGGTAATCGCCGCCGACGGCGAGTCCATGCCAAGGCGCTACTGGATTGCTGAAAGCAAGGGAGAATACTCCGGACGATTCGCTCCCTTTGGCTATTGGCACCTCGACGCTCAAGCAAGGTTTCTTCAGGTCATGCTGTTGCAAAGGCGATATCAGGACGCGCCCACCGTTCTTCCCGCCTGTGGCCAAAATATAGCTTTCGAATGCTGATACCACGACTGCTGAATTGCTCGCAGCAAACACCGCTTCCTCGCCCCTAGAGTCACAGTTCTGTTGAGATAGCTCCCATTCGAGTCCTTGGCCGAACAGTAGACCATCGCGCACCTCAAAATGGCCGCTTACCGGATCGCCTGCAAGCATTACGTATCCCGGGACCTTGGTATCGCCGTAGGTTTCTCGCGGCAAAATGATTGCATCCCAGAAGCCTTCCTTGTCGGGATTGGTGAAGGCGAGTGTCCAGGTCTTGCAGGCGTCGGTAGTTTTGTAGAGGCGGGATTTGTCGCCGGGGCCCGAGGCCATGACGATGGCGGTTTGCGCGTCCCAGGCCTGGATGCCGCGGAAGTCGAGGGTCGCGCCGTCCTTGTCGACGTCGGGTGTGGCGCAGCGTTGCCAGTGCTCTCCGCCGTCGGTGGTGCGGAGAACCGTGCCGCCGGTGCCGCTGGCCCAGGCTACCGTGCCGTCGACGGAATCGATGCCGCGCAGGCCGGCGGTGGTACCCGAGGACTGAAGCTGCCAGACATCCTTGTCAGCAGGAGCCGGTTTGCCGGCTGGAACTGGGGAACTTTTCTGGTCTCCCACCCTAACCGCATCCGCTTGCGCGCATGCCGTTTGGATGGGGCACCAGAACCGAGCGGAAACCGCTGCGGCCAGAACGAATGGAAGAAGCTGCATGGCTGGCAGTATAGAAGCCTTGTCCCGAAACCGTTCGACTTCACCAATCCGCACCCAGATTGGGAATGCCGCGTCAGACCTGCAATCAGCGCAACAACCCGGCCACCCCTAGTGCCGATAGGCAAGCAGGTGAGGGGTGCTATGCATTTGACCTGGAGAACTGTCGAGAGAGGTTTGGTTCAATGTGCTGTAGGGGTCTGGATGTTGTCTTCGATATGGTTTGCGTGGGGGCAGGAAAGACCTGCCGCGACAGCGCCCAACCCGGTCGTGGAAGTGCTGGTGAAGAAGGGCATCTTGACGCCGGCAGAGGCCAAACAGATTGAACAGGCCGCGACAGAGCAACTGGCGAACGAGCGCATCGCGCGCATTCTGCTCGACAAGGGCGTGATTTCAAAGGCGGAGTTTGAACAGATCGCAGGCAAGGCGCCGGATGCTGCTGCCGCAGCGCCGGAGCAGAAGATGGCTTCGAGCCAGCCGCCGGTTGCGGCAATTGCGAGCCAGGCGCAGGCCGCGCAGAAAGCGCCAGCAATCGTTGCGGCGATCGCACCGATTCGCGCGCTGCCGGTGGGCGGAGTGAGCCGGGAGGCGATCAACCTGGCATTCAAGACGAATGGGGTTGGAATTACTCCTTATGGATTTGTGAAAGCGACGGCGGCAGAAGACAGCTCGTCGCCGGACGGAGACGATTTTCCGCTGCCGGGATTTATCGCCGATTCCGGGCCGGACGGAGCACCGGAGTTTCACGTAAAGGCGCGCGCGACGCGGCTGGGCATGCAGTTTGCGTGGTTCGATCCGAGCCCGAAGTGGGCGATTACAGGCAAGGTGGAAGTGGATTTTGAGGGCAACTTTAATCGCTCGGACAATCGCAATATTTCAAGCGTGCGGTCGAGTAATCCGTCGCTGCGGCTGGCGTTTGGGCGTTTGGACTACAACGCCAACAGCCGGAACACTCTGTCGGCGTTGTTTGGGCAGGACTGGACGCCGTTTGGCTCCTCGACCTTGCCGAACATGCTGGAGACGACCGGATGCGGCATCGGGTTTGGCGCGTTGTGGGAGCGGACGCCGCAGATGCGGGTTGGGTTTACACACAAATTCTCTGCGATGCAGATCATGCCGGAGTTTGCGATCACGCTGCCGGCGGAGGGCGTGACACCATCGGCCGCATTTATTTCGCAGCAACTGGGATATGGGGAGCGGCAAGGACCGGACTCGAACCGGCCGGATGTGGAAGGCCGCCTTGTGGCGCAGTGGCAACTGGATCACGCGGCGGGCGTGGCTCCGGCACAACTGATTGTGAGCGGCGAGCAAGGCAAGCGCACGGCGATTGTGCTGGCGGCAGCGGTGCCGGCGGCTTACAAAGGGACGTTTGCGGCGGGAGCGACGGGCAGCAGCCACAGTAATGGGTGGGATGCAGAGGCACAACTGCCGACACGCTATGCAACGCTGACGGGAAAGTTTTATTCGGGCGCGGACCTGCGTTATTTTTTTGGCGGCCAGCTCTACAGCTATTTCAACGATGTGGCAGGGTTGACGAATACCGCGACGGTAGCGTCGGAAGACGGGTCGTCGAATATTGTCTTTGGAACGAACGGAGATGGGCTGCAGGTGATCGCTCCGGAGCGGCCGCTGCGCACGCAGGGCGGCTTTGCGCAGCTTGGATTGCCGCTATCGAGACTGTTGAAAGCACGGGCGGGAAGCCGCAATGCGGGGTGGACTCTGTATGCGATGTATGGAATCGACCAGGCAAAGACGCGCGATCTGAATCGGCTGGGAGCCTCGGGCACGCGGCGCTATAGCACGATGGCAGTGGGAACGCTGAACTACAGCCTGGACAAGTGGATTTCGTTTTCGGCGGAGCAGTCCCTTTACACGACGCATGCGAATCCGGACCAGCCGCTGCCGCTCTTCAAGGGCGTTGCTTCGCGGGAGTGGAACGACATACGCACGGAGTTTGGACCGGTGTTCAGCTTCTAGGACTGACGCCGGAATTTGTCAGGACGATCGGCCCCTGGCGCCTGGAGTTTCAAAAGAAACTGCGAGACGAGGGGCGGTCGCATGGAGCCGCATCAGCGCGAGGTAGAGGACGCCTGCGGTGAAGAAGCCGACGAACCAGGCGTAGTCATACAAGAAATGCAGGGGCTTGTAGAAGAGGCCGATGAGGGCGAGGCCGACACCGATGACGAGAGCGAGGATGGCGCGGGGATTGACTCCTCTGGTGTAGTGGTAGGCGCCGTCGGAGTGGTAGAGCGAGTTGATGTCGAGCTCAGTGTGGCGGATGAGGAAGTAGTCGGAGACCATGATGCCGGCGACGGGGCCGAGCAGGCCGGAGTAGCCGACGAGCCAGCCGAAGATGTAGGCGTCGGGGGTGGCGAGCAGTTTCCACGGACACATGGCGAGGCCGAGGAAGCCCGTGATGAGGCCGCCGGTGCGGAAGCTGATGAGGCGCGGATAGAGGTTGGAGAAATCGTTCGAAGGCGAGACGACGTTGGCGCCGATGTTGACGTTGAGGGTGGCGATGAGGATGGCGATGAGGGCGATGAAGGCTACGACAGGCTGATGGAATGCGCCGATGAGGAGGATGGGGTTCCAGATGGGATGGCCGAAGAGGACGGAGGACGCCGAGGTGCAGGCGATGCCGACGAAGGTGTAGAGGGTCATGGCGACGGGGAGCCCGAAGGCCTGTCCCCAGGACTGCGCGTGCTGCGATTTGGAGTAGCGGGTGAAGTCGGGGATGTTGAGCGCGAGCGTGGCCCAGTAGCCGACCATGGCGGTGAGCGAGGGGAAAAATACTGCGAGGAACGCGCGGGTGGAGTGGAACTGCGACGGCGTGGAAAGCATGGAGCCGAAGCTGCCGGCTTTGATGCGGACCCAGATGAGGAGCGCCGCGGCCATGATGAACATGAAGGGCGCTCCGAAGGCCTGGAGGTGGCGAATGGATTCGACGCCGCGCCAGACCACGATCATGTTGAGCAACCAGAAGCCGAGGAAGCAGGCCCAGAGAACGCCGGGGGCGTTGGCGATCGACGGCGCGATGACCTGCAGCATGGAATGGATGGCGGTGCCGCCGATCCACGACTGAATGCCGAACCAGCCGCAGGCCACGATGGCGCGGAGGATGGCGGGCAGGTTGGCTCCACGAACGCCGAAGGGTGCGCGAATGAAGACGGGGAACGGGATTCCGTATTTGGCGCCGGCGTGGGCGTTGAGCAGCATGGGAACGAGGACGATGAGGTTGCCGAGCAGGACGGTAAGTTCGGCCTGCTTCCAATCCATGCCGTTGGCGATGAGGGAAGAGGCGAGCTGGTAGGTCGTGATCTCCATGGACATGGAGAACCAGAGGGCGATGTAGTTGTACATCGTCCATGTGCGTTGGGCGGCCGTGGTGGGGCGGAGGTCGGAATTGGAGAGGGATGGGTCGATGGTGGACAAAGGGCGTGGGTCTCCGGGTGGAGATTGTTATACAGGAAGGGCGATGAGGAGGGGATAAGAAAGTTGGCTGGGTGCATAAATGCAATTTCAACGGGTGGCAAGCAACCGATAACCTAATAACTCCTTTTTCGATGCGTTACTGCAGCGTGACCCGCTCTGTCGATTGCTGATCGACCGGAAGAACCTCAACATCAGGAGGGTAGTAAGAAACCACATCGATGAGATGGTTCAGACAAACCAACTTGTAATGGAGAACTGGTTCAATATGTCCACCAGTATCGCGGGCTATATGGTCCAGAAAGTGCGATTTTGTATATATCCGCAAAATTCTGCCAGTGTAGACCTCGTCGTCATACCCATTCTTGGCATTTGACCCGACGAGTTCTTCAGTCACCAAGTACGCTAGATAATGCTTCCATGACAAACGGAATGTCTTGCATCCTTCAATTGATTCGATGGGATGCGCTCCAGCCAGTATGCTCGCAAGCTCCGGTTGGCAACTGACCGCCGCTGCGGTCTCATTCACAACCGCCTCGTCTACGACAATCCTCAATGCGTTGAGGCCTCGATCATTCGGCTCCGAGATTTCGCGCATATAGACATAACGAACCGAGTTTAATTGCTCAATCGCTGCCAATCCCGTTAATCCAAAATAAGCTGACATGTCTCCCCACATCGTAGTTCAGCAAAGAATCGCACATCCTCTGTCCGATTGATTATGTGTACAAGCGGAATTATTTCCAGGCGCCGCCGCGGGCTGCGCGGCGCAGATACTGGCCGCGGCCGGGAGCGCCGATGAATTCACCTTTGGAGACGATGAGCTCGCCGCGGGAATAGACGTCGCGGGCGTTGCCGCGCACCTTGAATCCCTCGAACATGGAGTAGTCTACGCGCATGTGGTGAGTGGCGGCGGAGATGGTGTGCGGGGCGTTTTCATCCCACAAGACGATGTCGGCGTCTGAGCCGGGAGCGAGCACACCTTTTTGGGGATACATGCCGAAGATACGGGCGGGCGCGGTGGAAACGAGTTCGACGAAGCGGTTGATGGAGAAGTTGCCTTTGCCGACGCCGTGATGATGCAAAAGCTGCAGGCGATTTTCGATGCCGGGGCCACCGTTGGGAATCTTGGTGAAGTCATCTTTGCCGAGTGCCTTTTGATCTTCGAAACAAAACGGGCAGTGATCGGTGGAGACGACCTGGAGATTGTCTTTGCGCAGGCCTTCCCAAAGTTTGGGCTGATTTTTCTTTTCGCGGAGCGGCGGCGTGAAGACATACTTCGCGCCTTCCCAGCCTTTGCCGGCGACATCTTCAAGCGAAAGCAGCAAATATTGCGGGCAGGTTTCGGCGAAGGCAGGCAGGCCGCGATCGCGGGCTTCGCGGACTTGATTGAGGGCGTCTTCGCTGGAGAGATGAACGATGTAGACGGGGACGCCGGCCATCTCGGACATGGCGATGGCGCGATGGACGGCCTCGGCCTCGGCGCGGGTGGGACGGGTGAGCGCGTGATAGATGGGCGCGGTTTTTCCCTCGGCCAGAGCCTGCTGGACAATCACGTCGATGACGGAGCCGTTTTCAGCGTGCATGCAGATGAGCGCGCCGTTTTTGGCGGTCTGGCGCATGGCCTTGAAGATGGTGGCGTCGTCGACCATGAGCACGTTGGGGTAGGCCATGAAGAGCTTGAAGCTGGCGACGCCTTCGCGGACGAGGTCGTCCATGTCTTCGAGGCCGGCGTCGGGCAGGTCGGTGACGATCATGTGGAGGCCGTAGTCGATGCAGGCCTTGCCCTCGGCCTTCTTCCACCAGGTGTCGAGGGCGGTGCGCATTTTGGTGCCGCGCGCCTGGATGGCGAAGTCGACGATGGTGGTGGTGCCGCCGATGGCCGCGGCGCGGGTGCCGGTGAGGAAATCGTCGGCAGAGTTAGTGCCGCCGAAGGGCATGTCGAGATGGGTGTGGGCATCGATGCCGCCGGGAAGAAGCAAGAGGCCGTGAGCATCGACGATGGTCTGCGCGGACTGCGCGGGAATGCCGGGGCGAATTTCTTTGATGACGCCGTTATCGATGAGCACGTCAGCGCGCACGGAGGAGTTAGCGTTGACGACGGTGCCGTGTTGGATGAGGACTGAAGGCATGATGGGCTAGCTATTAAGCGGAGTTAGCGGTGTTAGCGGAGTTAGCGGAGTTAGTAACATCCGAGTTAGTTGCGAAATCACGATCGCTGCGGCTGGACGGCACATTCTGCGCCGCGGGAGCGCTGGTCCCAGGTTTCGGCGGGCAGACCGGTATTGACGCGCACCATGGTGATGCAATCGGTAACGGGGCAAACGAGCGAGCAGAGATTACAACCGACGCATTCGGTCTCATCGACGCGGGGGATGCGAGCGAGCGGCGCGAGATAGGGGCCCTGATCTGCGTTGGCGGCGGCACGTTCTTTGCGCGTGACGGGCGTGACGGTGATGGAGGAGCGGGTGCGGGCTTCATTATCGGACGGCGTGGGGTGGAGTTCGACAGGTCCGTTGACGGGGCCGGTGATGCGATCGAGATGGATGCACTGGTGGGCTCCGTCCCAGCAGGCAATGTGGCAGAGATCGCAGCCGATGCATTTGGTCTCGTCAATATGCGCGACGATTTTGTAGTTGAGGTTGAGGTTTTTCCAATCGGTCACGCGATTGAGGGAGAGCCCTCGAAAATCTTCGATGGTGTTGAAGCCCTTGGCGCGCATCCAGCCGACGAGGCCCTCGGCCATGTCTTCGACGATGCGATAGCCATAGTGCATGACGGCGGTGCAGACCTGGACGGTGCCGCAGCCGAGCAGCATGAATTCGGCAGCGTCGCGCCAGGTTTCGATGCCGCCGATGCCGGAGAGCGGCAGCGCGGATTCAGGATCGGCCATGACCTGCTGCACCATGTTCAACGCGATGGGCTTGACGGCGGGGCCGCAATATCCGCCATGGGAACTCTTGCCGTCGACGTCGGGACGCGGCGTGAATGTGTCGAGGTCGATGCCGGTGATGGAGTTGATGGTGTTGATGGCGGAGAGACCGTCGGCGCCTCCGCGTTTGGCTGCGCGGGCGACGGTGCGAATGTCGGTGATGTTGGGCGTGAGCTTGACGAGCACCGGAGTGCGGGCCTTCTCTTTCACCCAGGCAGTGATCATCTCGGCGTACTCGGGAACCTGGCCAACGGCAGAACCCATGCCGCGTTCGCTCATGCCGTGGGGGCAGCCGAAGTTGAGCTCGAGGCCATCGGCTCCTGCGTCTTCAGACCGCGCAACGATCTCATGCCAGGCTTCACGTTTTGACTCGACCATGAGCGAAGCGATGATGGCGTGGTAGGGATAACGCTTCTTGACCTCGGCCATTTCGCGCAGGTTGGTTTCGACGCTGCGATCGCTGATGAGCTCGATATTGTTGAAGCCCATGATGCGGAGGCCGTTCCAGTCGGTGGCGGAGTAGCGCGAACTGACGTTGGTGACGGGCTCGCCGATGGTCTTCCAGACAGCACCGCCCCAGCCAGCGTCGAAGGCGCGCATGATTTGTTCGGCGCAATTGGTGGGCGGCGCGGAGGCGAGCCAGAAGGGATTGGGCGAGTCGATTTTGCCGGCGAAACCACGGATGCGGATGTCAGGCATAGACGGCCTCCGCGATCTTGAGCATGGCGAGGGCGGAACGTTTGCCGTCAGCGACGGCGTCGACCACTTCGCGACCGCCGTTGAGGCAATCGCCGCCGGCGAAGTAGCGCGGATTGCTGGTGCGGCCGGTGTCGCGGTCGGCGTCGATCTTTCCCTCGCGGATGTTGATCTGGCAGTAGTCGCGCATGAGTGCCGCAATGGGCGACTGGCCGATGGCAGGCACGATGAGATGGCAAGCGATGGTGAATTCAGAATCGGGGACAGGCAGCAAAGTTTTGTCGACCTGACGGACCTGAACGGTGTCAAGAAGCAGAAGGCCGTGAGCATCCTGGCGGATGGCGAGGGGTTGACGGTGCCAGAGGAACTGGACGCCTTCCTGCTTGGAGTGCTCGTATTCAAAGTCGAACGCGCCAATATCAGACTCGCCGCGGCGATAGAGGAGATAGACGGTCTCTGCACCGAGCCGGCGGGCGGCATTGGCGGCATCGATGGCGGTGTTGCCTGCGCCGACGACGACGACGGTGCCGGACAATTCGCGGAGGCGGCCGGTCTTGTAGGCGGCAATTAATTCAAGAGCATTCATGACGCCGTCGGATTCTTCGCCGGGGATATTCATCTGCAGCATGGCACCGAGGCCGATGCCGAGGAAGATGAAGTCGAATTCAGACTCGAGCGCCTTGAGATCTTCGGCGGATTCGATGCCGGCGCCGAAGCGGAACTCGACGCCCATGCGACGGATCATTTCGATTTCGCGAAGGCTGTCGGCGACGCGGAGTTTGTATTCGGCGACGCCATAGGTGTTGAGGCCGCCGGGAAGCGGGCGGCGCTCGATGATGGTGGCTTTGGCACCCTGACGGCACAGTTCTGCAGCGCAGGCGAGAGAGGCGGGACCCGCGCCGATGCAGGCGACGCGGAGGTGACGCGAATTGGGCGGAGCGGTTACCAGATCTTCGCCGGACGCCAGGAATACGTCCATGGCGCGGCGCTGCAGTTGCGCAATGCGGATGGGATGGCGGCCTTGCTGATGCATGACGCAGGCGCCCTCGCAAAGCACGTCGACAGGACAAGCACGGGAACAACTGCCGCCGAGAATGTTTTGATCGAGGATGCGCAGCGCGGAGCCGCGAAGATTGCCGGAGGCGATGCGCTTGATAAAGCCGGGAACGTCGATGTGCGTCGGGCATGCAGCCGTGCAGGGCGCGTCAAAGCAATAGAGGCAACGATTGGCCTCGATGGTGGCGGCTTGCGGCGTGAGCGGCGGCTTAATCTCGGTGAAGCGCTCGCGGAGTTGTGGATCGTCGGGCAGTGTTGAAGTGCTCATGCGGACCTCAGTGAAGCTACTCTCTTTGCGTCTCCTCAAAATGAAATCTGGTCAGACCAAAAGGACAATGAACTAGGAGGCGACAAGCGGCCCGTATTGATCGGGACGTCGATCGCGGAAGAACTGCCAGGTGCGGCGCACTTCGGCGATTTCGTCGAGGTTGAGATCGGTAGTAAGGACTTCGTCTTTGTCGCGCGAGGCCTGGGCAAAGATCTGGCCGCGAGGGTTGGCGAAGTAGCTTGAACCGTAGAACTCGCCGATGTTCCACGGCGGCTCGGTGCCGACGCGATTGATGGCGGCGATGAAGTAGCCATTGGCAGCGGCGTGCGCGGGCTGCTCAAGCTTCCACAAATACTCGCTGAGCCCGGCCACGGTTGCGGAGGGATTGAAGACGATTTCGGCACCGTTGAGGCCGAGGCAGCGCGCGCCCTCGGGGAAATGGCGGTCATAACAGATATAGACGCCGATTTTGGCAAAACCGAGATCGAAGACGGGATAGCCGAGGTTGCCGGGGCGGAAGTAAAACTTCTCCCAGAAGCCGGGGGCGACGTGCGGAATGTGGGTCTTGCGATATTTGCCGAGATAGGAGCCATCTTTATTGATGACGGCGGCGGTGTTGTAGAAGATGCCTTCCTGCTCGACCTCGTAAACGGGCACAACCATGGCGATGCCGAGCTCTTTGGCGAGCGATTGCATGAGGCTGACGGTGGGCCCATCTGGAACGCGCTCCGTGGTTTCATACCACTTGACGGATTGCTCGGCGCAAAAGTATGGGCCGTTGAAAATTTCCTGAAGGCAGACGATCTGCGCGCCGGCGGCTGCGGCCTGACGGACGAGCGCGAGGTGCTTCTCGATCATGGCACTCTTTTGCGCTGCCAGCGGCTCAGTCGCGGGCAATGCATTGGAGGCTTGAATGATGGAACAGCGAACGACGCGCGGCATGCCTACTCCGATCAACAGGATGAGACTTTGACGTTAATCCATGGAGCAGGAGGTGAGCAATGGGATTGTTGGATTTCGGCGAGGGCGCGGGCTGGCTAGTATTCGATTTTGTTGGGGGCTGCGATCCAGGCGGCGAAACTGGCCCAGGCTTCGTCGCCGAGCAGCTGCGTTGAGGGAAGCGAGCGATCGGGCGGGTCTTTGCGGAATTCAGCATAGAGAAAAGCGTCGTCAAAGCCGGCGCGCGCGGCATCGGCGGCAGAGCAACCGTAGAAGATGGCATCGAGGCGCGCCCAATAGCATGCGGCGAGGCACATGGGGCAGGGTTCGCAGCTGGTGTAGAGTTGGCAGCCGGCAAGAGTAAACGTGCCAAGTGCGCGGCATGCGGCGCGGATGGCATTGACTTCGCCGTGGGCCGTGGGGTCGTCGGTCGCGGTGACGCTGTTTGCGGCTTCGCCGATGATTTCTCCGTCGCGCGCGACGACAGCGGCGAAGGGGCCACCTTTGCCGGAGACGACGTTGTGAGTCGCGAGCGCGATGGCGCGGCGCAGGAACTCTGGATTTGGTAGGCTGGACTTCAAGAACCGGCTCTCTCTGCTGCAGGAAGAACGAAAGTCAAAGACAGTATGGCACAGGCCTTTCGGTCAACCCGAGTCGTGACGCCCGAGGGTCTGAAGCCTGCGACCCTGGTGGTTGAAGGCGAGCGGATTGCGGGTGTGCGCGGGTGGGGCGAGCGGCCGGCGGATGCAATGCTGCGCGATTTTGGCGACGCGGTGCTGCTGCCGGGGCTGGTCGACTCGCACGTTCACATCAACGAACCGGGACGCACGGAGTGGGAAGGATTTTGGACGGCAACGCGCGCGGCGGCAGCGGGCGGAGTGACGACGCTCGTGGACATGCCGCTGAATTGCGTGCCGGAGACGATTGACACGGAAGCGCTGGAAGCCAAGCGCGAGGCGGCGAAAAACAAGGCATGGGTTGACTGGGCCGCGTGGGGCGGCGTGGTGCGCGGGAACGCGGGCGAGTTGAAGAGGCTTGCCGAATCGGGTATCGCGGGATTCAAGTGCTTCCTGATTCACTCAGGAATTGATGGATTCAAGTGGGTGGATGAGAGCGACCTGCGGCTGGCGCTGGCGCAACTGCGCGGAACGGGATTGCCCCTGCTGGCACACGCGGAAGTGGCGGGGCCTGTGGATGAGGCGACGCGCGGGTTGAATGAAACGGGCGCGGATTGGCGCAAGTATTGCAATTATCTTGCATCGCGGCCGGAGGCGGCAGAGATCGATGCGATACGGCTGCTGATTCGACTGGCTGAAGAATTTGAGACGCCGATTCACATCGTACATTTGTCGAGTGCGCAGGCTGTGCCGTTGCTGGCAGAGGCGAGGGCACGCGGCGTGCGGATCACGGTCGAAACGTGCACGCAGTATTTGTGGTTTGCGGCGGAGCAGATACCGGATGGCGCGACGGAATATAAATGCGCGCCGCCAATTCGCAATGCGGCAAATCGCGACGCACTATGGAAGGCGCTGGAGGATGGGGTGATTGATTTTGTGGTGACGGATCACTCCCCTTGCCTGCCGGAGATGAAGCGCCGTGAAGAGGGCCGTTGGGACCAGGCGTGGGGCGGAATCGCGAGCCTTGGATTGGCGCTGCCGGTGTTGTGGACAGCGATGAGCGAACGCGGCGCGAAGATCGAGCGGCTGGGGGGATGGATGGGATCGGGGCCTGCGCGGCTGGCTGGATTTGAAAAGACGAAGGGCTCGCTGGCCGCCGGCGCGGATGCGGACTTTGTGGTTTTCGATCCAGATACGGAATGGACTGTGGGGCAAGAGCATTTGTATTTTCGGCATAAGGTCTCGCCCTACTTAGGCGCGAAGCTGCGGGGACGCGTGCGGGAGACGTGGTTGCGGGGCGAACTGGTGTTTCGCGACGGAAAGTTCAATGGAGATGCGCGAGGACGAGAGTTGGCGCGCCGATGAAAGAACGCGCACAGCGAGCCATCGCCGAATGCCAGCAGATTGCATTGATGACGGAGGACCCGGGACGCATCACGCGGCGCTTTCTGACGACCCCGGTACACGATGTGCATGCGCTGTTGCGGGTGCGCATGGAAGCTTTGGGCATGACGGTGCGCGTGGATGCAGCGGGCAATCTGCGCGGAGTGTGGCAGCCGCCGGGTGAAGGCGTCAAGAGGCTGGTGCTGGGATCGCACATCGATACAGTTCCCGATGCCGGGGCGTTTGACGGGGTGCTGGGCGTGACGCTGGCGCTGGAATGGGTAAGCCTGGCGCAGGAGATTGAAACGCCGTTTGGGATCGAAGTGATTGCGTTCTCGGAGGAAGAAGGCGTGCGGTTTGGTGTGCCTTTCATTGGCAGCCAGGCGGTGGCCGGGCGATTTGATCGGGCACTGTTGACGCGGAGGGATGCAAGCGGGATCACGATGGAGGAAGCGATTCGCGCGTTCGGGCTCGATCCTGCAGGTATTGACGAAGCGGGTGCGGAAGAGGATTCGATCGGATTCGTTGAAGTGCACATCGAGCAGGGGCCGGTGCTCGAAGCAGAGGGACTGAGTCTCGCGGTGGTGACGGGAATTGTGGGCCAGTCGAGAGTGAATCTCGAATTTGCGGGGCAGGCGAATCATGCCGGCACGACTCCGATGCATCTGCGGCACGATGCGCTGGCGGGCGCAGCGGAGTGGATTGCGGCGGTGGAAGCCCAGGCACAACAAATCAACGGCCTGGCCGCGACTGTCGGAAAAATCGAAGTCACTCCGAATGCGGACAATGTAATTGCGGGGACAACGCAGATGACGCTTGACGCGAGGCATGCGCACGATGCTTCGCGGGCAGCCGCGGTTGATGCTTTGCTGGAGACGGCAAATGCGATTGCGGCGCGACGCGGGTTGGCGTTGCAATTTGAGCGGACCATGGATCAGCCGGCGGTGGCGATGGATGAGCGGTTGACGGAATTGCTTTCAGAATCGATGGTGGCGGAGGGTTTCGCAGCGAAGCGTATGCCCAGCGGCGCCGGCCACGACGCGATGGTGATGGCGAGCCGCATGCCGGCAGCGATGCTTTTTTTGCGCAGTCCTGGAGGGATCAGCCACAGCCCGGCGGAAACGGTGCGCGAAGAAGATGTGGAAGCTTCGTTGCGGGTGGCACGCAAGTTTCTTGAGCGGCTGGCGGCAGAGGTTCGCTAGAATCGGACAACGCTACTCCAAACGAGGTTACGCTTGCATCATCTGGGAGCAACTCGAAGCACACTCAAGCCCGACCATCTGTTGCAGACGCCGGACACGTTCATTCGCACGCCGTTGCCAGGGGCCGATGGCGTGGAATTTGTCATTCATGTCGCGCCGCAACTAGGGGCGCGCTTCACGCAGATGACGGCAGAGTTTGGGTCGGGCGGGAAACTTGGGCCGACGCCGGCGCAGCGGTTTGTTTACGTGATCGAAGGCAAGCTCGAGTTGACGGTTGGGAAGAAGAAGCACGTTCTCGGCACGGGAGGATTTGCGTATTTGCCGCAGGGAATCGATCATGACGTGCGAGCGCGGTCACGATCGCGAGCGGCGGTGATTGAGAAAGCGTATGAGCCTGAGGCGGGGGCGGCGAAGCCGGAAGTCGTCATTGGCAGCGAAGCAGCGATCAAGCCGGTCGCGCTGATGGGAGACAGTGCGCTGCGGGTGTGTTCGCTGATGCCGGATGGGCCGCCGTATGACTTCGCTGTGAACACGATGACCTATGATCCAGGCGCGGCGCTCAGCATGGTGGAGATTCATGTGATGGAGCACGGACTGCTGATGCTTGAAGGCGGAGGCATCTACAAGCTGAGCGAATCGTGGTATCCGGTCGAGGCCGGCGACTTCATCTGGATGGCGCCGTATTGCCCGCAGTGGTTTGGCGCGCTGGGCAAGACGCCGGCGAAGTATCTCATCTACAAAGACTGGCGCAGGCACCCGCTGGGAGCATAAGCAATGGCAACAGCTCGCCCCACACTGACGATTGACGGCCTGCTCGTGGAACTCATGGCGCTGGCAAAGATTTCCGAGGCTGAGCCGCCGGTGGTGACGCGCGTGGTCTTCAGCGAAGCGGATTTGCGGGCGCGGGCTTATGTGAAGAATTTATGCGCAGAGGCTGGACTCGTCGTGCACGAAGACGCAATCGGCAACACGTTTGCACGTTGGCAGGGCAGCCAGGCGGACCTCGCGCCTATCGGCACAGGTTCGCATATCGACGCGATTCCGAATGCGGGTTTGTATGACGGATGCGTTGGTGTGCTGGGCGGTCTGGAGGCGATTCGCGTTTTGCAGAAGCTTGGATTTAAGCCGCGGCGCTCGATCGAACTGGTGATTTTTACCGCTGAAGAGCCAACACGCTTTGGCATTGGCTGCCTGGGCAGCCGGATGATGGCGAATGTGCTGACAGCGGAGCAGGCGCTGACGTTGCGCGACAAAGAAGGACGAGGGTTGGAGGAACTTAGAACCAGCGCGGGGTTCAGCGGGCCGCTGGAATCAGTCGCGTTGGCTGCGGGGCGGTTCCATCAGTTCATCGAGCTGCACATTGAGCAGGGACCGCTTTTGGAACAGGAAGGGATTGACGTTGGACTGGTAACACACATTGCCGCGCCGGCGAGCGTGAGGGTTCTGATTGAGGGCGAGGGAGGCCATGCAGGAGGCAGGCTGATGCCGGGACGCAAGGACGCGCTGGTTGCGGCGGCGGAGTTGATTGTTGCGCTGGAGTTGGCGGCGAAATCGAGCGGCGCCATCGACACAGTGGCTACGGTTGGGGTGTGCGAGGTGTTTCCCGGCGCGGTGAACAGTATTCCATCGCGGGTGAGGCTGGAGACGGATGTGCGCGACACAGACGGCGCGCGGCGGGATCGCGTGCTGGACACGCTCTACGCGAAGTGTAAAGAAGTTGCGGCGCGGCGAGGTGTGGTGATTTCGACAGAGGTTGTGAACGCCGATCCGCCGGCGACTTGCGATGCGGCGATTCTCACAGCGATGGAAGAAGCGGCGATCGCGGCCGGCAAAAAATACAAGCGAATGGTAAGCCGCGCGTATCACGATTCCCTGTTTATGGCACGGATTGCGCCTGTGGCCATGCTGTTTATTCCTTGCCGTGGCGGGGTCAGTCACCGGCCCGACGAGTACGCCTCGCCGGAGTGGATCGGAAGTGGAGTGCATGTGCTGTCGCGAACGCTGGCCACGCTCGCAAGCTGAGTTGTTGGTTTTGAATCCCGGCAGCTTCGTTGTATGCTATGCCTCAACCTGTACGGTGCTATAGCGGCTTCCCACCATGAGCACGCATGCGAAAACCCGCATCGTTGGCGCCCCTGTCCCGCGCAAGGAAGGGGTGGAAAAACTGCTGGGCCGCGCGCGCTACGTGGACGACATTGAACGCGAAGGGATGTGGTATGGGGCCACGGTGCGCAGCACAATTCCGCGCGGACTCATCCGCGAGATTGGTTTTGACCGGCGCATCGACTGGAGTGAGTTTGCGGTTGTTACGGCTGCCGATATTCCAGGACAAAACCATATCCATCTGATCTTCGCCGATCAGCCATGCCTGGCGGACGGCCAGGTGAATCACTGCGACGAAGCCATCGTTCTATTGGCACACCCGGACAAATGCAAAGTGCGGGAGGCTGTGGCCGCGGTGAAGATTGAGTACGAGACCTTGCCTGCGGTGCTCTCAATTGAGGAGAGCGAGCGACAGGATGTGGTCGTGTGGGGATCGGACAACCTGCTGAAGAGCTTTCTGCTTGAAAAGGGCGATGTGGAAGCGGCGTGGGCGGGCGCGGCACACATTGTCGAGGGCGAGTATCGCACCGGCGCGCAGGAACATCTCTACATTGAAAACAACGGCGTGATTGCGGAGTACGACGAAGTGGACGGCGTGACGGTGTGGGGTTCGCTGCAGTGCCCATATTACGTGCACAAGTCGCTGCTGGCGGTTTTTGATTTGCCCGAAGACAAGGTGCGCGTGATTCAGACGGAGACGGGGGGCGCCTTTGGCGGCAAGGAGGATTATCCATCGACGCTTGCTTCGCATGCTGCGCTTTTGGCGAAGAAGAGCGGCCATGCTGTGAAGATGGTCTACGACAGGATGGAGGATCTGGCTGCGACCACAAAGCGGCACCCTTCGCGCGTGCGGCATAAGACTGCACTCGACGAGAGTGGCAAGCTGCTGGCAATGGATATTGAAATTGCGACGGATGGCGGCGCGTATTCAACGCTTTCGTCGACTGTTTTATCGCGGGCAACGTTGCATTCGCCCGGTCCTTATGTGTGCCCCAATGTGCGAGTGCGTTCGCGCGCCTGGGCGACAAATCTTGTGCCTTACGGGGCGTTTCGCGGATTTGGCGCACCCCAGGCGGTTTTTGCGGTGGAGCGACATATGGACGAAGTCGCTGCAGCGATCGGGCTGGATCCAGTCGAGCTGCGCCGTCGCAATTTTTTGCATGACGGAGATACAACCGCAACGGAACAGGTGATGCGCGAACCGGTCATCCTTGACAAGCTGCTGGATCGGGCGCTGGCCGAGAGCGGCTACTATGCGAAACGCAAGAAGTTCGTAAAGGAAAATCTGAGCAACCCTGTGAAGCGCGGAATGGGTATTGCAGCGTTTTATCACGGGTCGGGTTTTACCGGTTCAGGAGAGCGCAACTTGAATTCGCTGGCCGGCGTGGATGTGACAGCGGATGGCAAGGTGCGGGTGTTGGTATCGAGCACGGAATTTGGGCAGGGCACCAACACGGTGCTGACGCAGGTTGCAGCCGAGGCGATCGGGCTGGATTACGACGATGTGGTGATGGCGCCGCCGGATACGGGCATTGTGCCGAACAGCGGCCCGACGGTGGCTTCGCGCACGTCGATGGTGGTGGGCAAGCTCATTGAGCGCGCGAGCCTGCAACTTGTCGCATTGCTGCAAGAGCAAGCAGGATTGGACGAGGGGTTTTCGCGCGCGGAGTTTTTTAGAGCGTGTGAGCGCTATCGCGCAGCTAAGGGTGAAGTTGTTTCGCTGTGCCGTTATGAAGCTCCGCCGAACATTTTTTGGGACGATCAGAAGTATCGGGGCGAGGCTTATCCCGCGTATGCGTGGTCGATTCACGTGGCGCAAGTGGCGGTGGATACGGTGACGTACTCTGCGGAAGTTGAAGACTTCTGGGCGGTGCAGGAGGCGGGTCGCGTGCTCAATCCTGTGCTTGCGGGAGGGCAGATCGAAGGCGGCATCGCGCAAGGGATCGGCTATGCGCTCTATGAAAAAGTGGTGCTGCAGAACGGTCACATGGCGAACAATCAGATGACCAACTACATCATGCCCACGGCCGAGGATGTGCCGCCGATTCATGTGTACTTTGAAGAAATCCCCTTTAGCCATGGGGGCTATGGCGCGAAAGGGATCGGCGAACTGCCGCACGATGGGCCTGCGCCGGCGATCCTGAACGCAATTCGCGATGCGACTGGGGTTTCCTTCACATCCATTCCGCTGTTGCCCGAGGATCTTTTCCTGAAGCTCGCGGCGCGACCGATCGTGGAAGAGGCGGCCGCGGTATGAGCACCGAATTTTCATCCATTGATTTTCTTATCAACGGTGAGAAGCGCTCAGTGCGAGTGCCGCCGATGAAGAGGCTGCTCGACGTGTTGCGCGAGGATCTACATCTGACCGGCGCAAAGGAAGGATGCGGCGAAGGGGAGTGCGGGTCCTGCTCGGTGCGCCTGAATGGCGAGCTGGTGAATAGTTGCCTGGTGCCGGCGCTGCAGGCGCAGGGCGCGCGCATTCAAACCGTGGAAGGGTTGGCGCTCGATGGAGAGTTGCATCCGCTGCAGCAGGCATTTCTTCATTGTGGAGGCGCGCAGTGCGGCATCTGCACACCGGGCATGCTGATGGCCGCGACGCATCTGCTCGCGAACAATCCGCATCCGTCGATGGCCGAAATTCGCGAGGGGCTGGCAGGCAATCTTTGCCGATGCACCGGGTTCACTCGAATCTTTGAGTCGGTGATCAGCGCGGCCGCGCAGTCGGGCGAGGAGAGGCATGCGCGGTAGAGCAGAGGCGCACGAGCTGATTGCCCCAGGCAGTCTGAGTGCGGTGCTGGAGTTGCTTGCCGGCGCTCCCGGCGAGTGGACGCCGATTGCGGGCGGAACAGAGCTGATGGTCGCGCATGCAGCGGGACGGCTGGCTGCAACCAAACTTGTCAGTCTTTGGGGAATCCCCGATCTTCGCTTTATCGAATCGAAGCCGGAGAGCATCATCATCGGCGCGGGGACTACGTTTCGAGACTTGCGCATGGACCGAAACATCGCGACGGAACTGCCAATGCTCGCGAGGGCTTCAACGTGGATTGGCGCAATCGCGAATCAGAATCGGGCCACACTGGGCGGCAACCTCGTCAACGGTTCGCCGGCAGCAGATTCTTCGCCGGCGCTGCTGGTCTACGATGCCGAGGTCGAGATGATTTCTTTGAGGGGGAAGCGGAGGATTCCCTACGCAGAATTCCATACAGGGTATAAACGCAATTTGATGGCTCCGGATGAGTTGCTGCTTGCGGTGCATGTGCCGCGACGATTTGCGCACCATCGACAATATCTGCGGAAAGTGGGAACACGGCGCGCAATGGCCATTTCAAAGGTTGCGCTGGCTGGAACTGCGAAGGTCGAAGACGGAGTGGTGCGGGAGATTCGATTAGCGGCGGCGAGCCTTGCGGCCTTTCCGGCGCGGCTCTATCGATCGGAGGATGCAGTGTGCGGGCGCAACCTTACGCCGGACATCGTGAAGGCGGCACGGAACGCGCTGCTGGCTGAGGTTGTGCCCATCGATGACATTCGGTCGACGGCAGAATATCGGCGATGCGTAGGCGCAAATCTTTTGGAGGAGTTCCTGAACGAGTTACGAATTCAAGGTCCGGCGCAATGAACCAGGTGCTCGCGGGATGGAATCAAGCAGATGAAACGGCGGCTTTGGACGCGATGATCGCCTGCTGTGGGTCGCGGAGATGGGCCGCGGGCATGGTGGCTTTGAGACCGATTGGCAGTATCGCAGTGCTCAGCGCGGAAGCGGATCGATTGTGGGGAGAGATGAAAGAGGCAGATTGGCTTGAGGCTTTCGCGTGCCATCCGCGCATTGGGGAGCGCAAGGCGGAGCATGCAACTTTGCAGTCGGCTGCGTGGTCGAGAGCGGAGCAGTCGTCGGCGGAGTTTGCGCAGGAACGCGTGTTGGCTAAGCTGGCCGAGGGGAACGCTCTCTATGAGCGGCGCTTTGGATTCACTTATATTGTGTGCGCAACCGGCAAGAGCGCGGACGAGATGCTGGCGGCCCTCGAGTGGCGGTTAACGGGCAGCCGGGAGACCGAGTTGCGCGCGGCAGCCGAACAGCAGCGACAGATCATGCAGATTCGACTGGGAAAGTGGTTGGTATCATGAGCAAGATCACGACACATGTGCTGGACGTAGTGATGGGCAAGCCGGCGTCGGGCGTGGCAGTGGCGCTGGAATTGAAGGCGCGCGGACTTTGGACCCCGCTGGCGGCCGGCACGACGGATGCTGACGGGCGATGCAGAGATTTGTGCGACGATGCAGCGGTTGGGGAGTACCGGCTCACATTTGGCGTGGCAGCCTATTTTGCGCGGATGAATCGAAGCAGCATTTATCCGGAAATATCGATTACGTTTCGCTGCGACGGAGAGGAACATTATCACCTTCCGCTGCTGCTGAGCGATAACAGCTACACCACCTATCGAGGAAGCTGAACGATGGCTCATTTAAGCGAGAACCGCTATGGAAAGTCACGGGTGCGTCTGTCGCGGATCACGCGCGTCGGTGACCGGCACGAATTCAATGAGTGGTCGGTGCGCGTGCTGCTGCACGGGGACTTCGAGACGAGCTTCACTGAGGCAGATAACAGCAAGGTGCTGCCCACGGACACGATGAAGAACACGGTCTATTATGTGGCGCGCGGATCGAGGGCTGCGACGATTGAAGAGTTTGCGATGGAGCTTGGGGATTATTTGCTGGGCAACAATCCGCAGGTCTCGAAAGTGAGTGCGGAGGTAAGTGAGCGCGCGTGGGAGCACATGAGCGTCGATGGCAAACCCGAGCTCACGACATTCAAACTTGGCGGACCTGAATTGCAGACGGTGAATGCAGTTCGAGCGAGAGGCGGCGACTGGCAGATCGCTTCTGGAGTCGACGGCCTGACAATTTTGAAGACGACAAAATCGGCATTTACCGGGTACATCAAAGATAAGCTGACAACGTTGAAGCCGGCGACTGATCGTATCTTTGGCACTTCAGCAACGGTGAGATGGGAATACGGATCGAGCGGAGCGAATTACGCGGATGTGCGCGAGCGGGTTGTGGCGGCGCTGGAGAAGGAATTTGCCGCGCACCACAGCATGAGCGTGCAACACACGCTGTTTGATATGGGCAAGGCAGCGCTGGATGCGGCCAAAGAGATCGAACGGATCACTCTCACCATGCCCAATCTGCATCATTTGCTTGCGGATTTGAGCGTATTCGGACAGGACAATCCCAATCACATTTTTGTGCCGATTGATGAGCCGCACGGCTACATTGAGGCCACGGTGGAACGTTGAGGCTTAGTCAAGGCGGGCGAGATCGGAGGGGAGATCGATGTCCACTTCGCCGCCCTCGAAGGGAACGGAGACAAGTGGGCACGGTGGATTGTTGAACAAGGCGCGGGCGCCTTTGTCACCGCTTAAAGCGTAAAGAGCGGAGTAGGCTGCGCGCGGAAAGACCGCGGGAATGCCGTGCGTGCCTGCGTAGGACGAAACGACGATCGCCGGCGATGGCTGCGCGGCGAATGCGTTGAGTAAAGCGCGCAGGTGTTCGGAGGAAAGACGCGGCTGATCGCACGGCATGATGAGCGCGCCGGAAGCGTGGGGAACGCGGACGTCGAGCTCATGCAAGCCGGCGTGAATGGAAGTCGACATGCCGCGTTCCCACTGATCGTTGAAGACGGGGATCGAGTCGTTGAATGAAATTGAGGCGCAGATAGGAGCGAAATTGGCTCCGAGCACAGCGATCACCGGCGCGGCGCCAGCCTCTTTGGCGATGCGAAGAGCGCGACTCAGCAACGTTTCGCCGGCGAGCCCGACAAGTTGTTTTGGCTGACCAAGGCGGCGGCTCGCACCGGCAGCAAGGATGATTGCGGCGACCGACATGAGTCTCAGTGTAGCTCCAAGTTCTTGACGGCACGGATCGGAACGGGCCAGACTAACTTAACCAGAAACAATTGAAGATCGCGAGGCGGAACTGTGGGGGACCCGATCAGCGCGTCAGGAGAAGTGTATGCAGGCGTAGCAGCCGGCGAGGGCTATGGCCTGCATGCCGGAACGCTGGGTCCGATTGAGACACTGGCGCAATCAGTCTCGGCCATTGCTCCGTCGACATCGCCAGCGCTTACGATTCCGTTTGTCTTCGCACTGGCCGGAAACGCAACGTGGCTGGTCTATTTGATCGCAACCGGCGCGATTTTTCTGGTGGGATTCTGCGTCAGCCGGTTTGCGCGGCTCTCTGCTTCGCCCGGCTCACTCTACAGTTACGTTGCGAGCACGCTGCCGCCCATCTTCGGAGTGACGACGGCGTGGGGCTTGCTGCTCGCCTACCTTGCCACAGGCGGTTCGGTGGCCGGTGGCACGCTCTACTATGCCAACCTGCTCTCGCTCGAATATCTTCATTCGTCGCTTCCGGTGTTACCGACGCTCGCGATCGTCTGCATCCTTCCTGCTTTCATTGCCTACCGCGATGTGAAGCTTTCGGCCGACATGATGCTGTGGATTGAAGTCGCCTCTGTAAGCCTGATCGTGCTGGTGCTCGCAATCTTGCCGATCCACTTCGGTCTGCACATCGATCCGGACCAATTGCACTTGAAAGGCATGTCGTTCTTCGCGCTGGGGCCGGCACTGGTGCTTTCGATCTTCAGTTTCGTCGGTTTTGAGAGCGCGACGACGCTTGGTGGAGAAGCGCGGAATCCACTTCGCACGATTCCTCGCGCCGTTTTGCAAAGCGCAATTCTTGTTGGAGTCTTCTTTGTCTTGTGCTCCTACTCCGAGGTGTTGGGGTTCCGGGGAGAAACGGGCAGACTCAGTGAATCGACCAGTCCGCTGCATCATCTGGCGAGCAGGGCCGGCGTTGGTCCTCTTGGAGCGGCGATCGACTTTGGCACACTGATCAGCTCATTTGCATGCGTGCTCGCATGCATGAATGCATCGGCGCGCGTTCTGATGCGGATGGCACGTGGAGGACTGCTCCCGCAACTTTTTGAACACACCAACAAGAGACACGGCACGCCTGGGCCGGCCATTGCACTGTCGGCGATGATGATGCTGTTGTCGGCGGTGGGTTTGGGCCTTCGCGGCTTCACAGGTTCGGATATGTACGACTTGTTGGGGTCGCTGTCTGTCTTTGGATTTCTAACTGCCTACGCGGTCGTGGCCCTGGCGCTGCCATTTGCAAGGCGAGCGGTCGGACAGCATTCGCATCTCGTAACCGGAATCAGCGCTCTCACCGTGTTGGTGATCGTTTTGGTCGCGATCTTTGACCTGCGATCTTCGGCGGACGCACTGCACGCACGGATTCCCTACATTTATCTCGGATATATCGTGCTTGGAGTCGCGTGGTATTTGCTGCGGCGCAGACGGGCGGTCATTACGGCCGAGTGATCTTCAGGGTTGAGTTTCTGATTCGGGATGCAGAACAATCAGCAGGACGAGCCCAATTTCAACAAAGTTTCTGAATGCCGTTTCCTGCCCGTTCCAAATTTGCGACTGCCACATCAGAAACCATTCTCCGCCGACATCCTGGAAAGCAACGAGCCACAGCAACAACGAAAGCCCCAGAGCCACAATCGGCACGCGCTTGGCGAGGTTGAAAGCTGCGGCAGATCCGCGAAAGGCTCGAAGCAGATTGAGAACGCCCCATCCCAAAAGAATCGTTGTGGCGATTTCCCAAAGGATGATGGACCAATAAAAGGCGAGTTGGATTGACGGCGATGAAATCGAACGCCACATTCCGTGGTTGCCTGGAAAGGTCGAATCCATCAAAAGCACGTGGTGCACAAATTGGTAATTCGAATTGAAGTCCGTGAGGTTGTTGAAGACAATCAGCGTGTAAAACAGGGCGACGCATGCAAGCAGCAAGAGCTTGACACCGCGGGTAATCATGAGAGCGACCTCGGCTTTCCTGGTCAAAACCGGCGCGCGCAATGCTGACGCGAGACTGGATTTTGCGCTGATTGAGCTGAGCTGAAATGATCGAAAATCCCAGGGGAAGAATCCTGATCGCTCATGCTACACCAGTCTCGTGGCCATCGATGATCGCCGGGGTCGTTGTCCAGGAGCGAAAGCTCCAGCCGCTCAATGAACAGGCGATGGTGAGCATCGATGTGGAAAAACTGGTGGAAATATTCTGACGCGTCTCGGGTTTGCGGTTGGACGGGCGGAGGTCCTGCTATCGCACGGATTGGACGAAGAACTTCACAAAGGGGCCCGGCGGAAAACCTGGAACAGATGGCCTAAGGGCTGAATTTGCGAGCTTCGGCCACGATTTTGCGGGCTTTTCGGGGAAATCGGGCGCTTTTTGAGTAGCGAGGTGGAGCGAGAAGTGCGGGGCCTCATGGGGATTGAGCAGCCGAAGGGTGGGCGCTGTGAGCAGATGCATCTCTCATTTTTGCCGGGGGTTGCAGGCCGAGTTCGCCCGAAAACGGGGCACGCCTTGAAGCGAAATCTTTAGATGAAATTTATTCCGTGGATATTATCCTATTTACACACCGAAAGTCGCAGCGATTCCGGCGAGAGGCAATGCCTCAGGCCGTCCGATATTTTTTGTCCTTCCCTCTTTTCAGGGACCAAGAACTTCAGAACCATCGTCCAGCACAGTGTTTTTTGAGATTTCAAAAAAACATTGAGGGACACTCTCACTTTTCGAGGCCATGTCATTGAGGTATTCCATGCGAGCTTTTTCATCTCAGTTTCCGAGACTGCTGGCGCTTGCAGCAGCCTTCGCGCTGTGCAGTTCCGTTCTCTGGGCACAGCAAACGCTTGGCGGCATTACCGGCGATGTGACTGATCCGACCGGCAGCGTTATTCCCAACGCCACGGTGACGGTAGTCGATGAACAAACCTCATTGATGCGGAGCGTAACGTCAAACGGCGCGGGGACGTACTCGTTTGTAAACCTTCCGATCGGGGTTTATACGATGACGTTTGCGGCGAACGGCTTTGAAACCCAGAAGACTCCGCACATCACGGTGCAGGGCAATCGAACCGCAACCCTCAATGTTCAGTTGAAACTGGCGGCTGCTGCAGGACAAACGATCGAGGTCGATGCCACGCCACTGATGAATGCGGTCGATACGACGAATGGCTACGTGATGGAGAAGGCGCAGATCGAAGATGTGCCATTGGCTACTGGCAGTTTCACGGGCCTGGCGATTCTCTCTCCAGGCGTCAATGCCGAGCTCCCTGGCGGCACCGGCTCGAACAGCGGACTTGGCAACGCGCCGATCTGGGCCAACGGTCAGCGGGATACCAGCAACGGTTTTCTAATGAATGGCGTCGACGCCAGCAATCTTTTTAATGGCAAAAGCACGAGCCAGGTTGACTCGTTTCGCGTGGTCAACAATACCGGTCAATCCAATAACGCCGGGGGCGGCGTGGTTCCGAGCAGCGCCTCGGTCTATCTGGCCATTGGCAATGCCATCCCGACGCCGGCTCCCGAGTTTATTCAGGAGGTGCGCGTCAACGCGTCTATGTACGACGCGCAGCAAGGCTCCGACAGCGGCGCACACATCGACATGAGCACCAAATCTGGAAGCAACGCTCTGCACGGCCAGCTGTATGCGCACCGAGGAACCAACTGGATTAACGCAGCGCCTTTCTTTTTCAAGAAAGACAACAACATTCCCGCGGCTGACAAGAACCCTGAACTACATCGCTACATTGCAGGCGGCTCGTTGAGCGGGCCGATCATCAAGGACCGGCTGTTTGGATTTGTCGGGTACCAGCATTTGCACATCTCTGACCAGGAAACAGGCGATGAGTTGCTGGATGTGCCGCCGGGTTTGGCAGACGGCACGAACGGTAATCTGCGCGGTCCGGATAATCTCGCCGACGTGGTGAACAATAACTGGACCACGAATGAAGGCACCTCTGCGAACGTTCAATACCCGTCGAACCCCGCAGCCGTGACAGTGACGCCGGGGACGTGGTCGGCGAACCCTGTTGGACTGGCACTGTTCACAGCTCCGGCTCTGCCTGGCGAACCGGGTAAGTACCTTGTCCCAAGCCCACTGCCTGGCGCCAGCCCCAACGTCTTTTCGCCTTACAATGCATTCCTTCCCGGAACGTCAAGATTTACGGCAGATTCGGCGGTTGCGGATCTTGACTGGAATGCCAGCGCAAAGGACCTGGTTGCAGCGAAGTACTACTATCAGCACGATCCGAGCAGCTCGCCGTACGGCTACTCCAACGTGCCTGGATTCACGTCGCACATGGACACCGGATCGCAGGTTGCATCGATCAACAATGTTGAGACGCTGAGTCCCAGCTTCAGCATTTCTGAGACGATCGGCTTTATCCGCGAGAAGGCGTATAGCACCAACGATCAGGCATTCACGCCGGAGTCGATAGGCATGAGCTCGGCTTTTGGCAACTACTTCCCTGGCATGACGATCAATGACGCCCTTGGCGATGCTTACGATGCGCCATCCGGACCGCTTTACGGTCTCACCGCGCCGTCGCTCGCCATTGGACCGAGCGCAGCCTATCAGGGCTCCAACACGGGAGTGTTTCAGAACAGGATCATGCCGTCTGGGACAGGCATCTGGTCGAAGGGGCGGCATTCACTCAGCTTCGGCGGCAGCTGGGCCTACACTCAGTTGGACATTCGCGACAATCGTACAGGCAAGGGATCGGTAGCTTCGCCAGACTTTGTGACATTTGCCAATAACTGGGTCACGCCGTATTCTACGCAGAACTTCACGGCGACGACGTTCTTGCAGGGCGACGCTGATCGCTATTATCGCGCGAATCAGACCGGGCTCTTCGTCCAGGACAAATTTCAAGTGATGCCGAATCTGAGCATCACTGCTGGCGTGCGCTACGACTGGAACGGTGGATTAACTGAAAAGTATGGTCGAATTTATAACTTCGACGGCAGTTCCAATCCTGATAGTTGCGCGACTAACGCGAAGGATCCAAATGAATTCTCCTATTGCCCTGGCTCTGACAGCTGGGCGCAATATGGCTTTATCATCGCGGGAAACAATGCCAACGGAACCAAGGGAATAAGCAACACCACGCTCACCGGTCGCCAGTGGGGCATCGCACCGCGTCTGGGCTTCGCCTGGCAACCCTCCGCATTCCACCAAAAACTCGTGGTTCGCGCAGGGAGCGGCCTCTACTATGATCGCGGCGAGTTATTCACTTATCTCTCTCCCGGCTATGCAGCCGGCGAAGTCACGGGTGGCCCCTTTGGAGCTGTACAGACGGCGCCATTTGTGAGCCAGCAGCATTGCCCTTATAGTTCGTCTTACAACAGCGCCAATCCGACCTATCTTTACCTGTTGTATATCCCGATCTGCGGCGGCAACGGATTCACTAATACGGTCGATAACTCCGAGTACAACCTGGCCACTCCGTGGGGGACGACTCTCTCGGCGCCGCCTTCGAACCCTAAGTCATCGGATCTTGGGAGTTACCTGCCGAACGCCGCGGCTATCATCGACGGCACTGTGAATAGCTCGAACGGCGGCCAACCATTCACGCTGGGTGTTTATAACCGAACCAACAAGCTGCCTTATAGTATGAACTTCACGCTGAACCTTCAATACCAACCGCGCAACGACCTCATGATCGAGATTGGCTATGTGGGCAATCTTGGACGTCACCAGATTATCCCGTTGCCCTTTAACCAAGCACAAATCGCGACGCAATCCAATCCGACGCATCCTGGTGGAACCGCGACGCAATCATTCACTTATGGCTACACGGTATTGGATCCAAATACTTTTCTGCCCGAGTGCGTTAACGATCCGACCGAGGCAAACTGCTCCTATGGCACGATGCTGAATAACTATGAAGGCGGTAACGTCGACCTTCGCGTGCCCTACATCGGCTATTCTTCGGAGTCCGAATCTTATACGGCGGCCGGCATATCGGCTTACCACGCACTGGAAGCACACCTCGAAAAGAGACTAAGTTACGGAGTTCAGGCGGGAGTCTCTTACACCTACTCGCACACGACCGATGAACAGAGCGGATTGGGACTCTTTTATAACGGCAACAACCCTGACAATCTGCGGGGTGGATATGGCTCAGCCGACTTTGACCGCACCCATGTTCTTAACTTCACTTATGGCTACACGCTGCCGAAGTTTTACGGCGAAGGTACTTTGGCGGGAAAGGTGCTGGACGACTGGGCAATTCATGGCGTTGCTGTCCTCCAAAGCGGTCAGCCGTACAGCGTCATCGATTACTCGGGCGCCGTTGGAAGTATCTTCTACAGTGTTTTCGACGGTATCACTAACCCGATCGTTCCGCTGGCTCCAGGCTGCACCCGGAAGAGCGCGACAACTGGCCAGAGTGGCGCGTTTTACAACGTGAACACGGGGCAGGGTGCAGCTCTAAAATCCAATTGCTTTGCACTTCCGCTGGTCGCACCCGGCACAGACGGAGTTCCGCAGGGCGACACGTACGAGACTAACTTCATCACCGGTGAGCGCAACATCTTCCGTCAGTCGTGGCAGAGGCGCGCGGACGCCTCGTTGGTCAAGAGCTTCACGGTCCACGACCGCTACAGCCTGCGCTATACACTCGATGTCTATAACGTGACCAACACCGCGAGTTTTGACATTCCTCAGAATAACGTCAATCAAAATGTGGCATTCAACAACGTGCCAGTGGGCGGACTGCCACTTTACAATCCCCCTGCCGGTCTCGGCATCGTGAAGCACACGATTGGCAGCCCTCGCCAGGTGCAGATGTCACTGCATTTTGACTTTTGATCATTAGTTATTGACCGAGGAAGAGGGGCGGCGCCAAACGGCGCCGCCTTTTTTGATCGATGGATCGGACGTTACACGGGGTGTTACCGATGCGGGCGTATCCGGTATATTCATTCGCCTGATAGAGCACCTACAATTCGAACATGAATGCTCCGCAATGGACACTCCGGGGACTACGCAGGGCGCTCGCAAATGAGACTTTGCGGCCTGCCGATTTAGCTCAGGAAGCACTTGAGAGCGCGAACGGAAATGCGAGTCACAACACTTATCTTTGGCGCAAGCCCGCGTGGACTCTGGCGGAAGCAACACGTGCGGAAGCAATGCCGCGCACCGTGGGCGGACCATTCGGCGATGGCAGGAGTGTGCTGTTGGGCCTGCCCATTTCAGTGAAGGACTGCTTTGATCTCGCTGGCGCTCCGACCACTGCGGGGGTAAAGTTTTATCGGGAACTCAATGGTGTCGCGACTCGCGATTCATGGCTGGTGGAGCGGCTTCGCGCAGCCGGCGCGGTCATCACGGGCAAAACGCATCTCCATCCGCTTGCATATGGCATCACGGGCGAAAACCCAGAGTTTGGCGATTGCTTGCAGCCGGGCGATTCGGGAGCGCTGACTGGCGGATCGTCATCGGGCGCGGCTGCCAGTGTACTGGAAGGTTCGGCCGTAGCGGCCATCGGAACCGACACGGGCGGTTCAGTTCGCGCGCCTGCGGCACTTTGCGGATTGGCGGGATATCGGGCCTCGATAGGCCGCGGCGATTGGCGCGGTGGAGCTCACCTGGCACAGTCTTTCGACACCATGGGATGGCTCTTTCGAGATCTGGAAGACGCGCCGATGCTTGGCGAGTTCTATGCGCCAAAGCAAGTGGCGACCCATGCGCCTATCAGCCGTTTTGCTGTCATTGACGCTGGCTTTGTTGAGGACTGCGAGCCAGCTATTGTGGCGTCGCTGCGCGCAGTTGCCGATGAACTGAAGGCGCTCGGACTGCGTGAGTTCAAATTTGACGGGAAGTGGTGGGCGGGAGCGTTCGAGATTTTTGCGCCGATTCAGGCGTGGGAGGCAGCTCGAATCCACGCCGGGCATCATGCCGAGTTCGAGCCTGCAATCCGGGAGCGACTGGAGTGGGGCGCGCACATCTCAGAAGGCGAAATCGCGGCGCTCCGCGTGCAGCACGACAAATTTGTCACGCGGATGGATGCATTGTTTGCGCAACACGAGTTGTTGCTGATGCCCGCGACGCCGGTGGCGCGACTGGCGGCGGGCGCAGATCACAGCCAAACACGGGCGCGCCTGCTCCGCTACACGACTCCATTCAGCCTCGCCGGAGTGCCGGTCGTTACCGTTCCCGGCAAGGTCGGAGGAGCGCAGCTTGCCGCGGCACGAGGCAACGACGAAGCGCTGCTGCGACTCGCAGCCCGGCTTGGTAAGGAGAGAAAGAGCAAGCCCGGCGTCAGTAATGCGCAGGTCTGAGATGCGGGGATTTTCAAATTTGAGAGGCAGAGAGCGGGCTGAGGATCAGGTTGGTGATATTGGAGACGATCGCCTCATAACTGAAACGCTGATCGGCCGATAGCTTTTTCCAAGCTGGGTCATTGCGGAAAATGTCCCATTTCGCATCTAACTCCGTCATGTCCTGGAAGCTCAGCATATAAGTCAGGCTGGGCATGCGCGATCCGGTCAGCGTATCTCCAAAGAAGACCGGGTGAAAGCCGGCGTTTAGAAATATTTCGAATTCGCCGGAGTGAAACATCTGCACTTTGACCTGATGAGCTTTGTAACTCGGGCTTTCATAGGTCCTAAGTTGGAAGATACGCTTGCCCCTGGTCGCAGAACTCGTTGGCGGCGTCAACTTAGGCCAACCTTCAAAGGCTGCCAACAGGGAGTATTCGACACGCTCAAATGCGGGCGCCGTCGCAGGGGAGTTCCAGAAGGGATCGGCAACCTTGAGAAACTCTGCATCCTGGGCGAGGTGAAGGTCGAGTTCAGCCAGCGAATCGATCTGCGTGCCAGGAATGAGTACATAGTAGATTGGCGTTTCCGGATCGATTTCCAACCGGAATGCACCAACGGGTCCCATATGCATGCGAGTAAGGGCTGGGATCAGCGCGTCGCTGATGTAGCTTTCAGAGAGTTTCTGTTGCGGCCCAGATTGGAGCGCATAGCGGCGGAGCTGATAGAACTCCCGCGCGGGACGGACGGGCGCTTGCGCGCCAGATCCACCCGCAAGACCGACGGCCGAGGCCGCAAATGAAGTAGCAAGAAACTGACGACGCTGCATGAAGCCTCCTTGCAACTGACTAAGTTTGCGCCTGGGTTAGACTGCCACCGCACAGGCCTATTCTTCACCAATGTCTTCGTTCCAGATCTCAGGATGTTCGGCAATGAAGCCCTCAAGAAGCTCGCGGCACTCACGGCTATCCAGATCGATGACTTCGACTCCATTTTCGCGCAGCCAATCTAACCCGCCGGCAAACGTGCGGCTCTCGCCGACCACCAAAGCACCAATGCGAAACTGGCGCACCAGACCGCTGCAATACCAGCACGGGGCGAGGGTTGTGACCATGACCATGTTGCGATAACTGCGCTGCCGGCCGGCGCGCCGGAATGCGTCTGTTTCTGCGTGAACGCTGGGATCGCTCTGCTGCACGCGGCGATTGTGGCCGCGGCTGATCAATTCTCCGGCCCGCGTGAAAAGGGCGGCACCGATCGGAATTCCACCTTCCGCGCGGCCCTGCTGCGCTTCCTCCAGAGCCACGGCGAGCATGGCTTCAAACTGGCTCTTCTCGGGATCCGCCTGCGTTTCAGCGCGTCCACTCATGATGTCCTCATCGAAGATGATACGAGATCATTTCGGCGGGCTTGCGGTCTTCGAGGCGCTCAAGACGGACCGCCTCCATTCTTAAGAATTGTTAAGCCGGTCATGCTTTTGTCTCGCAAATTGAGCCTCATATCACTGAAACAGAATGGCTTAACGCTAAGCTAACACGCACATTGGTTGATCGATTTCGTCTTGACTTGAAGCGCGCTTCAAGTTGTACGTTGAATACATGCAGACGACCGGATACACAATTCGAAGCATGGCAGAGCGTTGCGGAATGACCGCGCATACGCTTCGCTATTATGAGCGCGTAGGGCTGATTCAGCCGGTAGGACGCGCGCGCAACGGTCACAGGCGCTATTCCGATGCCGACGAGACGTGGATTCACTTTCTGCATTGCATGCGGGCCACCAGCATGCCCATCCGCGAGATGCAGCGTTATGCTGAGCTTCGCGAACAGGGCGATGCGACGTCGCTGCGGCGTCGCAAAATCCTCGAAGATCATCAGGCAGCCATTGCCGCTCAGATTATCGAATTGCAGAAGGCGCACGCATTGCTGACGCACAAAATCGCCAACTACAAATCGATCGAACAGCGCACGCGGATTGATCATCCGAATGGGACGCAGCCGGAAGCGGTTCGCGAGACAGAGCCGGTTGGCGAACTCGAGGCAGTGAGCTAGGGCGATCGGTCTATAGAGGACTTGAGTATGAAGACCCGCAGGTTGGGCTCACACGGTCCCGTGGTCTCTGCCATTGGCCTGGGTTGCATGGGCATGAGCGAGTTCTATGGCGGCCGCGACGATCGCGAGTCGCTGGCGACCATCGATCGAGCGCTCGAACTGGGCATCGATTTTCTCGACACTTCAGACGTGTATGGACCGCACACAAATGAAGTGTTGGTCGGCAAGGCGCTCAGCGGACGGCGCAATCGGTTCTTCGTGGCGACTAAGTTCGGCATCGTGCGCGACCCCGACAATCCTGAGCGGCGCGGAGCGGACGGCAGCCCCGCGTATGTGCGGAAGTCGGTTGAAGGCAGCCTGAAACGGTTGGGCATTGAGACCATCGATCTCTACTACCAGCACCGGGTCGATCAAAAAACGCCGATTGAAGAAACTGTCGGCGAGATGGCACGGCTGGTTCAAGAGGGCAAAGTGCGCTACCTTGGATTGTCAGAAGCGGCGCCGGCGACACTGGAACGGGCTCATCGAGTGCACCCTATCGCAGCCCTGCAGACCGAATACTCGCTCTGGACGCGCGATCCCGAGCCTGAAGTGTTGCCAACGTGCCGGCGACTGGGAGTGGCTTTCGTTGCTTACAGCCCATTAGGACGCGGGTTTTTGACGGGCACAATCAAGAGCCCTGACGACTTCGAAGCGGATGACTATCGCCGTAACAGTCCACGCTTCCAAGGCGACAATTTCAGGCGTAATCTTGATCTGGTCGAGAAAGTAAGACAGCTTGCCGCAGACGCGGGAGTGACACCCAGCCAACTTGCACTGGCATGGGTATTGGCGCAGGGCGATGACATCGTGCCGATCCCAGGAACCAAGCGGCGCAAGTATCTTGAGGAGAACGCAGCGGCCGTTGATCTTAAGGTCGAAGCAGATTTAATTGAGGCCCTCGATAAGGTTTTTCCACCTGATGTTGCGGCCGGCGACCGTTACGTTCCCGCAATGAAGGCTCTGGTCAACGTATAGTTTTCCGCTTAGATATTGCGGTCGGGCTCTGAATCATTCCCCTCGAATCGAGGCTTGTTTCTACGTTTCGATTCGGTTCGCAACCGAGCGCGAACGAAATCCCAGGTTGGCGCTTAGACACTCCATCTTGCCCGCTTGAAACTGAGGTAGGATGGCTCAACGGGCTTTGCCCCAGGAGGTCCCTTGTGGCAGACACAGCCGATCTACATCTGAAACATCTTCGATCACAATCGCCCGCACAAGAGCTCGCGCCAGACCAGCAAACATTGGAATTGGAGCCACTGGACGGCGCGGATGCCGCAACGAAAGGCGGCCGATTCAGCCGGCGGTCATTCCTTTCCGGCCTGGGCGCGACGGGGCTTCTGGCCGGAGCCGCTCCGTTGGCGGCTGCTGCTCCCGCGATTGAACCGGTTGCCGATGAATCGACGGACACCGCGGGAAGCGCCACGGTGACGCTGCGCATCAACGGCAAGGATTACACCCTGCGCGGGCTCGATACTCGTGCCACCCTGCTCGACACCTTGCGCGAGCGCGTGCATTTGACGGGGACCAAGAAGGGCTGCGATCACGGGCAGTGCGGCGCATGCACAGTACATGTGAATGGGCGCCGCGTGAATAGTTGCCTTTCGTTTGCCGTGATGCATGAGGGTGATGAGATCACCACCATCGAAGGACTCGGCCAGCCTGACAATCTGCATCCGATGCAGGCGGCTTTTGTGGAGCACGATGGCTATCAATGCGGCTACTGCACCAGCGGCCAGATCATGAGCGCTGTGGCCCTGCTCAAAGAGCCGATCGGCCCCACCGATGAAGACATCAAGAGCGCTATGGCCGGCAACATCTGCCGGTGTGGCGCATACACCAATATTGTTGCCGCAGTGCGGCAGGTGCGGGCGTAAGCCGGGCGAAGGAGAAGAGATCATGCAGACCTTTAACTACGTCAAGGCGACCAGTCTTGATAAGGCGTTAGCCGGCGCGAGCGCGGGCAAATTCATTGCAGGCGGCACAACGCTTGTCGACCTGATGAAGCTGAGCGTTGAACAGCCTGGGGCGCTGGTCGATATCAACTTGCTGCCATTGGACAAGATCGAAAAGCTGCCGGACGGCGGAATTCGTATTGGCGCTTTGGTGCGCAACTCCGACCTCGCCTGGAACGCGGATGTAAAGGAACGCTATGCGGTCCTTTCGGAAGCACTGCTTTCGGGCGCGTCGCCTCAATTGCGCAATATGGCCACGACCGGAGGAAATCTGCTGCAGCGCACGCGATGCGCGTATTTTCGCGAGCCCAGTGCAGGCACGCCGGGCGGCTACGGCTGCAACAAGCGGACGCCGGGGAGCGGATGCGCGGCGCTCGATGGATTCCATCGAACCCATGCGATTCTCGGCACAAGCGATCACTGCATTGCGACCCATCCGTCGGATATGTGCGTTGCGATGGCCGCGTTGGAAGCGGTCATTCACGTTGAGGGGCCCAAAGGCAAGCGGACGATTCCTATTGGCGAATTCCACAAGCTGCCGGGCGACACGCCGAATATCGAGAATGCACTCGAGCCGGGCGAGTTGGTCACATACGTTGACCTGCCCAAGCCGATTGAAGGCTCGCGCTCGGTCTATCTCAAGTTGCGCGACCGCGCCAGCTATGAATTTGCGCTGGCATCGGCGGCCGTCGTGGCAAAGGTCGAAGGCGGCCACATACGCTATGTGCGCGTAGCGATGGGTGGAGTGGGCACTAAGCCATGGCGTTCGCATGAAGCCGAAGCAGAGCTTACCGGCAAGTCGGCGGATGCAGCAATTTTTCGCAAAGCTGCAGAAGCGGCGCTCGCGGCAGCCAGGCCACGCGCGGATAACGCCTTCAAAGTCGAACTGGCGAAGCGCTGCCTGGTACGGACACTTAAGCTAGCTACCGCATAGTTCGACCTAAGGAGAATCGCATGGCGACGCAGACTCTCACTCACGCGGCCAACATTATTGGCGCGGCTGTGCCTCGCATCGACGGCCCATTGAAGACTACGGGAACTGCGCGATACGCGGTGGATCACGATTTCCCTGGGCTGACGCATGCTGTCGCCGTGCAGAGCACAATCGGCAACGGACGCATTCGCTCGCTTGATGTGAGCGAGGCCGAAAAGATGCCCGGCGTGCTGCTGGTTCTTCGTCACGGGAATTTGAAAAGTGTCTACCGGACTTTTCCGCATCAGGAAGACGGCAACATGACGGAGACACGCCCGCCTCTCGACGACAACAACATTTACTACTGGGGACAATATGTTGCGGTTGTCGTAGCGGAAACATTGGAGCAGGCGACGGCTGCGGCTGACAAAGTGCGCGTGGAATACGATGTCGAGCCGCCGGACGTCCGCAGCGATCTAGGCGCAGGCTTCGAAGGCAAGCGTGAAAGCAGTTGGAAGCGCGGTGATCCGGATCAGGCATTGAGCACGGCGCCGGTGGTTATCGACCAGACCTATATCACGCCTGTCGAGACCCACAATCCGATGGAGATGCACGGAACAGTGGCGGTGTGGGACGGGGAGAGCGTCACACTTTATGAGAGCTCCCAAGGGGTCGTCAATCATCGTCTCGTATTGGCTGAAGTTCTCGGCGTTCCGCGCGAAAACGTGCGTGTGATCTCGCGGTTTATCGGTTCGGGATTTGGCGGCAAGCTATCTCCGTGGCCACAATCGACCCTGGCCGCTGCCGCAGCGCGCCAACTTGGGCGGCCGGTAAAACTGAGCGTCGATCGACGCATGATGTTCTCTAACGTGGGCCATCGCCCGCGCACACAACAACGCATTCGCCTTGGTGCGACCGCGGATGGAAAGCTTACCGCCGTTCGGCATGACTTTTACAGCGAGACGTCGCAACTCGACGACTTTGTTGAGCATTGCGGCGAGCAGACACCTTTCATCTACAGTTGTCCGAATCTTGAAGTGACTACCGCAATGGTGCGCCGCAACGTGGGTACGCCGGCTCCCATGCGCGGACCGGGCGCGGTTCCTGGTCTCTTTGCGCTTGAGTCGGCGATGGACGAACTCGCGATCAAGCTTAATATCGATCCGCTCGAGCTACGCATCAAGAACGACGCCGAGCGCGACGAAGGCAAGAATCTTCCCTTCTCTTCGCGACACCTCAAGGAGTGTTTCCTGACGGGGGCCGAAAAAATCGGATGGAAGCAGCGCACGCTCGAGGTCGGGTCCATGCGCCGCAACGGCAAGGTGATCGGGTGGGGACTGGGAGGCGCCTCATGGGCTGCAGCGCGCATTCCCTGTTCAGCAACAGTTGAGTTGTGCCCCAACGGCCGCGTTTGCGTTCGCTGCGCCACGCAAGATATCGGGACCGGCACCTATACGCTTTTTGCGCAGGTGGTCCACGCGAAGACCGGGGTGCCGCTCGACCGCATCGACGTATTCCTCGGCGATACTGCACTGCCGGACGGTCCCACATCGGGCGGTTCCATGGTTACCAGTGCAATGCTGCCCGCGGCGACCGGCGCTGTGAATCAGGCAGTCACGCGGCTGCTTAACATTGCTGCACAAACGCCGGGTTCGCCGTTCCAGGGTGCGCGGCCAGAATCATTGACGATTGCCGACGGGCGCGTAGTGAGCAAACAACAACCTGAAGTGGTGGGAGCGTCGTATCACGGGGGCAGCGATCCCAAGTCGGAAGGCCTGGCATTTGAAGAAGTGCTTCGCCTCGCGAATCTCGATGGCATTCTAGGCAGCGGCAAAACATTCCCATCCTTTGAGGACCCGAAGGCGCAGGCATATTCTCTGCATTCTTTTGGAGCGCACTTTGCGGAAGTGGAGTGGGAGCCCGAGATCGCACGACTGCGCGTAAGCCGGATCTTCTCGATTTTTGATTGCGGCCGCATCATCAACACCAAGGCAGGGACAAATCAGATTCTGGGCGCAGCGGTGATGGGCGTAGGCATGTCGCTGTTCGAGGACACGATTCACGATACGAGGACAGCTCAGCCAATCAATGGCAACTTCGCCGACTATCTGGTCGCGACCTGCGCCGATCTGCCTGATCTCGACGTGACTTTTCTTGATTATCCAGACCTGATTGTGAACGAGTATGGCGCGCGCGGCATCGGCGAGATAGGAATGGCCGGCGTGGCTCCGGCGATCACTTCGGCGGTTTATCACGCGACAGGTGTGCGGGTGCGCGAATTGCCCGTCCGCATTGAAGACCTGCTGCAATCGAAGGTCGTCGAAGTGTGAGAGGACTGCATCGACAGAGGAGAACTCACAAGATCAATTTCTGTTTGCCTCATTTGGTTGGTTTGTTTGGAAAGGGAAAGCATGAGCACGACTCCTGATTCGATCGTTGGCAGGGCGACTCCGCGCATCGACGGACCGCTGAAGACAACTGGCGTCGCACAGTACGCGGCCGACTTCCATTTCGAGCGCATGGCGCATGCAGTTTCAGTTGTGTCCTCCATTCCTAATGGTCGTATCCGCAAGCTCGATACGACTGCCGCAGTACAGATGCCGGGCGTGTTGCTCGTTTTGCACCATAGCAATATCGGTCCGCTCTATCGCACCGCGCCGGGCGACGATAACGCCACTAACAGCGAAGTTCGTTCCGCATTTGAAGATGAAGTCGTGCGGCATTGGGGCCAGCATGTTGCCGTGGTGATTGCCGAAACGCTGGAGCAGGCCACAGCCGCGGCCAACGCGGTCAGAATTGAATACGATCCGCAGCCGGCCAGCCTTCGAGCGAGTCTCGACGACTACACCGGCGAACGGAAGTCTGTGTCTAAACGCGGCGATCCCGATGCGGCGTTCGCCTCTGCGCCGGTCAAGCTGGATGCGACCTACATCACGCCGATCGAAACGCACAATCCTATCGAATTGCATGCTTCGGTCGCAGTCTGGGAAGGCGATCGAGTCACGCTCTATGAAACATCGCAGGGCGTGGTGAATCATCGCGCAGTGATGGCGCAGGTGCTCGGGTTACCGGTCGAAAATGTTCGCGTTGTCACGCGTTTTCTTGGATCGGGATTTGGCGGCAAGCTTTTTCCGTGGCCACACACGGCGATGGCCGCCGTCGCGGCACGCAGGCTCGGCAGGCCCGTGAAGTTGAGCCTCGACAGGCGCATGATGTTCTCGACGGTTGGCTATCGTCCGCGCACGGAACAGCGCATCCGGCTGGGCGCAACCAAGGAAGGTAAGCTGGTTGCGCTGCGGCACGACTATTTGAACGTCACATCGCAGCTCGACGATTTCAACGAAGGGTGCGGTGAGGCGACGCCTTATCTCTACAGCGTGGCCAATCTCGAGGTCACGAGTGGCCTGGTGCGACGCAACGTGGGCGCGCCCATGTGGATGCGCGGGCCTGGCGCGGTGCCTGGGCTCTACGCACTTGAGTCAGGGATGAACGAATTGGCCCGCGAGTTAGACATTGATCCCATGCAATTGCGTCTCACCAACGACGCCGACAAAGACGAAAGCACTAATACTCCGTTCTCGTCTCGGCACTTTCGCGAGTGTTTCGAAACAGGTGCGAAGAAATTCGGATGGGAGAAACGCACAGCAGCGGTCGGCTCGATGCGGCACGACGGCAAAATTCTTGGCTGGGGTCTAGCCGGAGCGAGTTGGATCGCGCTGCGTCTGCCCTGCACGGCCAACGTGGAGTTCTGTGCGAATGGGCGACTGTGTGTTCGCTGCGGCACCCAGGACATTGGCACAGGCACTTACACCGTGTTCGCACAGATTCTAAGTGCAAAGACGGGGGTGCCGCTCGATCGCATCGACGTAATTCTCGGCGACAGCGCGCTGCCGGATGGACCTATGTCTGGTGGTTCGCTGGTCACGGGGTCGGTGCTCAACGCCATCTCCGACGGCGCAACCAATGCGATTGCGCGGCTTCAGAAGCTGGCCTCCGCGACGGAGGGGTCGCCTTATCGCGATGCAAAGATCGAAGATATTTCGTTCACTGCGGGCCGCATTCACGGAAAGAATCAGACATCCGGCGCTGGAATGCATTTCGCTGACTTGCTTAGAATGGCGCGGCTCAACGGCATCAGCGCTGATGGAAAGACGCAGCCCACCTGGGAGGATCCGAAAGCAAAGGGCGTTTCGCTGCACTCCTATGGCGCACAGTTTGTCGAGGTCGAATGGGATCCTGCAATTGCGCGGCTGCGCGTGAGCCGTGTGGTCACAGTGATCGATGCTGGGCGCATCATCAATCCCAAAGCGGCGGCCAACCAGATCGCCGGCGCGGTGGTGATGGGCGTTGGCATGGGCTTGCTTGAGGAGACGATCTATGATCGACGCAGCGGACAGCCCATCAACGGCAGCATGGCCGATTATCTTATGGCGACCTGCGCAGATTTGCCTAACATCGATGTAACGTTTCTTGACTACCCCGATCCGGCGATGGGTGAGTATGGCGCTCGGGGGGTTGGCGAGATTGGCCTGGCGGGGATTGCGCCGGCAATCACAGATGCTGTGTATCACGCCACCGGTGTGCGAGTTCGCGAGTTGCCTGTGCGCATCGAACACTTGTTGCAGTCGACGATCGTTGAAGCCTGATCGGGAATGGAAATCAGTGACCGACCTTGAGCGCATCTTGCCTCTCTGGCACGAACTCGAAATGGCAATGACGGATTATGTGCTGGCGACGGTCGTGGCGACCGAAGGATCCAGTTACCGCAAGCCTGGAGCGCGCATGCTGCTTGCGCAGGATGGCCGGCGCGCGGGCACGATCAGTGGCGGATGCCTGGAGGCCGAAGTGGCCCGGCGCGCCTGGTGGCTCACTGGATCTGGGCCGGTAGTAGAGCGCTATTCAACCGCCGACGACGATGGTGACATGCCTTTTGGATCCGGCTGTGGCGGGGTTGTTCATCTTCTGCTGGAGCGCAAGGTAACGGCAGCGCCGCTGCTTCGGGCGCTGGAAGCAGCCTTCGTCGCACGCACTCCTGTTGCTATCGCCACGGTGCTCGATGGGTCGCATATTGGCACACGTGGGGTTGCCTATGCATCAATCGACTCAGCACAATTGCCCGAGGATGCAAGTTCAAATGTAGGCGGGGAACTGCAGCGACTTTCGGGAATTGCACTAGAAAACCGGTTGTCGTTTGAGCAGGCGATTTCTGTTGACGGCTCGCGAATGGGCGTCTGGGTCGACTATCGCGCTGCCCGACCTGGACTGTGGATTTTTGGAGCGGGCGATGACGCCGTGCCGCTGCTCACTCTTGCTCAGGAGCTAGGCTGGTTCGTTGCAGTCGCGGACGGTCGTTCGCATCTTGCAACACGTGAGCGTTTCTCGCCGGCGAACAAAGTGCGAGTGCTGCAAATCTTCGATCTGCCCGATGCGACGCGGAACAATCTGTCGTTGCGGCCCAGTGATGCAGCGGTTGTGATGACGCACAGCTTCGAACAGGACTCGCGCATCCTTGCTTCGTTGTTGTCTCTTGGATTTCCGCTTGCGTATCTCGGTGTTCTCGGCCCGCAGCGTCGCACTCGAGAGCTGCTCGGCGAAGCCGCCCGCCTGCTCCATCTGCCTGACACCACGGAGCGGGTAGAGCGATGGCTGGCGCAGATGCACTCCCCTACAGGCCTCGATCTCGGCGCGGACACGCCTGCGAGCATCGCGCTATCGATTCTGGCGGAGATTCAGAAGGCGCTTACCGCTGCCACGGGCCGGCCGTTGCGTGAAGTGCGCGCAGCTAACGACATTGTTGCGCAGCAGTAATCAGGGGAGCGGCGGTGGTGGAGATCCGCCGCTGCGACCAGTCTTCTACGCTCCTCAGGCCGCTTTGTTTTTCAAGTGCGCTTCGAGCACGTCAAGAAACTTCGCTAGCCAGGCTGGATGCGCGGTCCACGCAGGTCCCGTTACGAGGTTTCCATCGACGAACGCTTCGCTGAAATCCAGCTTTACAAATGTGCCGCCAGCCAGTTCCACCTCGGGCGCGCAGGCGGGATAAGCATTGAGCTTGCGGCCCTTGAGCACGCCTGCCGCTGCCAAGAGCTGCGGTCCGTGACAAAGCGCGGCGATGGGTTTGCCGGCCTTGTCAAAATGGCGAATGATGTCCAGAACCTGCGCATTCAGCCGCAGATACTCCGGCGCGCGACCGCCAGGGATGACGAGTGCATCATAGTCCGCGGCCTTTACGCCGTCGAAGGTCGCGTTAAGCGTGAAGTTGTGACCGCGCTTTTCTGAATAGGTCTGATCGCCCTCAAAGTCGTGAATCGCGGTGCGAACCTGCTCGCCTTTCTTTTTTCCAGGGCAAACGGCATCCACCGTGTGGCCCACCATCTGTAGCGCCTGAAACGGAACCATGATCTCGTAGTCCTCAACAAAATCGCCGGCAAGCAACAATAGCTTCGCAGATCTCATCGTGTGTATCTCCCGTCGGGGTGTTCAATTAACGACACCGAATCAACTCCAACCTAGTATCGCTCTAAAGTCGTTCTCGGATTTTAGCGGAGCCGTGAAAAAGTCGTCTACATCATTTGATCCAGACGAAGCCGTGCAGATTCAAGGCGTTGTTTCCCTGAACTTCGCCTCAACTCGAATTTCGCCTGCGTCACCGTAGAATCTAATCATGGCCGTTTTACCTGACCCTTTGGAGGCGCTCAATACTCGAATTGTCGCCTGCAAGCGATGTTCTCGGCTGCGCGAACACTGCGCAGAAGTGGCCCGCGTGCGCCGCCGCGCCTATGCGGATTGGGAATACTGGGGCCGTCCCGTGCCGTCGTTTGGCGATCCTGAGGCACGCGTGCTTGCGCTTGGACTTGCGCCGGGAGCACATGGCTCGAATCGCACCGGCAGGCCGTTTACCGGTGATGGATCGGGCGATTTTCTCTATCCCGTTCTCCACGAGGCGGGATTCGCATCGCAACCTCGCGCCACCTCCCGCGAAGATGGCATGCGGCTCACCGATCTTTGGATCACATCCGTGGCACACTGTGCACCTCCCGGAAACAAGCCGACTCCCGAAGAACTGCGTAACTGCGCCCCTTGGCTCGACGAAGAAATCAGCCTGCTTCGCAATCTGCGCGTTGTGGTATGCCTTGGCCGCATCGCATTTGACGGACTGCTCGCACACGCGCAACGCACGGGCAAACTCTCATCGCGTTCCCAGTTCAGCTTCGGACACGGCGCCGAGTACACGCTGCCCAGCGGGTTACATGCGATCGCCAGCTTCCATCCATCCCTGCAAAACACGAATACGGGCAAACTCACGCAGGCTATGTTCCTGGCGATCTTCAAACGAGCTCGCCAGTTGGCAGGAATGTAGCGTTCGAGCTACGCTTTAGAATGAAACTGAGCCAAATCCATGGATGACTTCTCCAAGACAATCCTCAGAGAACTTATCCCCGCCGAGAGAGAGCTCCCTGCTCCCCGGAGAACACAGCGAGATGCTGCCGTAGACGCGCTCGATCATCTCGCCTCGCCCATTCTGCTGGAGCGGGCCGCTTATCTTCGCAAGCTAGCCAAGCTCGGCGACGGATCAGCTAGTGAGGTGCTGAGGGAATACGCGCAGCATGCCATTCATCTGCTTGTGCGCAGCCGTAGCGGCGGCGCCGAACTGCACGAGAAATTCGCCGATGTATTTTTTGTTCTCGAGGGACGCGCGGCACTCGTCACAGGCGGAACCATCGCTAAGGCAAAGGTGATCGGGTCCGGAGAAATCCGAGGCGATTCGGTCGATGGCGGCGCGCTGCAAGAGTTGCGAGCGGGCGATGTGGCACATGTGCCCGCCGGACTTCCTCACCAGATGGTCGTCGCGGGCGACAAGTCAATTACTTGTCTAGTCTTGAAGATTCAGCAAGTTGATTAGGGTGAGATTCTGCTGGCTTTATCTGGAGCGGGAGACCGGGATCGAACCGGCGACATTCAGCTTGGGAAGCTGACGTTCTACCACTGAACTACTCCCGCCCACGTTTCGATAATTTATACGCTTCCTTTGACCCACGCTACCCAAAGAATGCAAGAATCGCGGGGAGGAAAGCGTCAAACGTCGCATACCTAAGATATCAGAGAGTGTCAGGTCGGCGCGAGAGTGCGGCAATGGGCCGGTTGGAAATAGAGGGGCTGGGCGAGACGATTGAATGGATGTTTTTCAAGATTTCGGCAGACGGCAGACCTTCATTGATTCGTTCGCATACGCACAGAGGAACGACGTATTCGCCCCGTTGGGAAGAATGATCCACTCGACGCCGAGAGATTTGAGACGTGCGATTCGTTGGCTGTCTGTAAGTCGATTCAGATGGTCCTGACTTCTCGCTCCCACAACCCAATCATCCGCCAGGTCTGGGGAAATAGCTGCAACACCGCCGTCTTTTGAGTAATCCGGTAATCCGCTTCGTTCGGAGATCGCTCGGAAGCCTTGTGCGTCTTCTCCGGGGAAAGAAATATAGTCGGCATCCATCGCAAAGATCGCGTTTTCGGATGTATTCGCTCGAATCCACAAAAAACCTTGTGTCCAATCGTTCTTCTGCCCGATCCACGGAAACTCGATGTGCGAAGAATGAGGAAAGGTCTCACGTTGAACGGCAAACATTCCAACGCCGAGTGCAACAATCATCGCGGCCCAGCGCCAGATACTTTGCTTCAGCACAAATCGGCCGATGTAAGCACCGATGGTGAGGATCAGCACGATGTATATCATTTGAAATATTCTTAAAGGCTGCAAGCGCGCGACCGCATAAGTACGCGAAGATTCATGCACAAACACACCTTCCACAAGCAGCCCGAGGACTCCCGCGATTACGGCCATCTTAGCGATCGCGTTCGCGGAGTTTAACTTCCACTTTGATCGATCAAGAGACGCCGCGCTCAGAATGATCAAGGGAGCACAAAGGCCCAAGGCTTCGTACCAGTGCCACGTCGAGAGGAACCAATAGGTACGAGTACGCGCAGCCTCAATATAACTGATCGAGGGAAGCGAAGAGAGGCAATAGATGAGCACGGAGGCTATCCCCACTATCAAGAGAATCGCTAGCAAAGACAACATTCTCGTCCTGACGGAAGAAGAGGAGAGGCATGCCAATATCAGAATGCAACCAAGGGCGTATGCAGCCATCAGCGGATGAATAAGCGCCGCGGAGGCGATTGCAATTGCGCATAGAGCCAGATGTCGGGGCCACTTCGCGCCAAAGAGAACTGGCCGTGCGATTTGAGGTGATCGGATCATGTCCACACCATAGGCGAGCGCAAGGATGCATAGAGGGGTCGAGACAGTCCTTCCAGTTACGTAGGGATCGAAGAGCATCAGCGACGTTCCGGCGACGGGCATAGACAAGCAGAGAGCCAGCAAAGCGATCGCTCCGAGCTGCGCATCGAGGCTGCTCCAACAACGTGAAGCAAGTTTCCATGCGGCAAACAACGTAGTCCAGACGCAGGCCACGTAAAGCAGAAACATGACCATCATCAAGCTGACGCCGGAGATGCGAACGAGTGCCGCAACCGCGGGCGCAAATAGCGAAAATCTCGATTGCTCAACGACGAAGTGTCCGTGGAATGGAAAAAGTTCCGGTTGAAGAATCTTTTCGATTCCAGGCAAATAAACGCCGGCGTCCTCAGCAAAGGGATGATAGCCGTGAATTAGAATTGCGAGCGCTGTCAAACAGGTTATCGCCAGAGTACCGGTATGACCCGAGGAAATCGCCCAGCTTCTCTGTTTGTCACGCTTAATCGCGACTGATTGAATTGTCGCCAACGTCATCACTCCCTCAAAACATGTGGCGGGATAAAACGTCGACCGTAGGCAACCAAATCATGACAAGGTAACGCGCGAACGTTCACTTTTCGCGAGCCGCGCTTCGGGCCGGCGAATATATAGGATGCGAAATGCGACATCGGCGGGCCGGGAAAAGCATTGAATCGCTCCGCAGTCCGCGCGGCCATATCGTATTCGGGCAGGCCACCAGGGCACATGTCTAACCAATTTCTCTTAAATCCCATCTATTGTGACCGCAGCTGAGAGTGAAACCAGGCTTCAATCTGGCCTGTCTGGCGAAGCATTGAGATTTCAGCCTTCTTTGTCTGCAGCCTTGCATCGAGTACGTCCAAGTAACTCTGGCGCTCCTGAATTTGTGCGTTCACTTCATCTTTCGGGGTGAGAGGGGTTCCACCAGCGGCGGCCCGCTGCTGCGCGTCAACCGACTTGAGCGTGTCCCTGGCGATTTCATAATCGAGCTCAGCGATCTGCGTTTTTATGGCGAGCTCGGGAATCGAACGCTGGAGCCTCAATTGGTTTTCTTTCTGGTCGTGTTCGAGATTCTCAAAATCGATCCGCGCACGTAATGCGTCGTCGATCGCCTCATGGGCCGCTGCCTTTCGGACCTTATCCAGGAGGGGCAGCTCAATCTGAAAGCCGATATTGGCGGTGTTGTAGTTGCCGTGAAGGTTATAGAACTGAGAAATGTCGTTAATCGGGCTTATTCTTCCATATTGAGCAGCGAAGGTGATTTGTGGCCGCCACGCATAGTGGTCATCTGCTTGCGCTCGCTGAAGCTTTGCCCTCGCGCTTTCGTCTGCAGCCTGAATACCGGGACTTAGCGAACAGTCGGCGGCCCTTGGCAGATCGGGCAATGCCGGATCGGAGAATGTGGGTATGGTGCTGGAGATGGTCATGACGGACTTCTCAGGAAGGCCCGTGAGCTGGCTTAAATGCGAGCGCAAAGCTTGCATATTATCTTCAGCCTGGAGCTGCTGTAGTTTGATCTGAGCTGCCGCTCGACGGGCCTTCACAACGTCTATCTCGCTGTCCAATCCGGAACTCGCGCGATCCTCAACGATTGAGACCAATCTCGAGGCTAGCGAATACTGTTCACCCAGAGTTGCGATAACGTCGTCAGCCTCATCTAAGGAACAGTAGGTGATGATGGCGTCCTCTTCGACCTGGTAGTGAGCCTCTTGCAATGCGAGGTCCGCTGCCTTCAACTCAGAATGAGCAGACTTAATATATGACTTTTGCTGGAAGCTGAAAAGGAGAGATTGAGCATTTACGGTAAATATAGTGGGTATGGTTGGAGTAATCCCATAGGTACCGCCCGCGCCGCCTGTTGCCACGACGCTTGGAATGAAGATATCTTTCATGACAGCAAGATTGGCCTGAGCTTTTATTACATCGTTCTGCGCGATCCTGACTTGGGGACTGTTTTGAATCGCGAGGCCAACTGCGGACGAGAACGACACCTGCGAAAGGCAGAGAGGCCCGCCGGGGATGGCGGCGACTATCAACATCGCGACGGACGTGGCGCAGCTTACGCGAATGCTCCTCAATGTTCGTGGGGCGCGGAAAATATTCATTCTGAAGTCACCGGCTGTGCAAAGCGAAGACTTTTCGCCCGCTGACGAGCTCTTCTCCATTCATCCCATGAACCGCGATTTCGTCCTGAAGACCGAGGCCGCTCTTAATCTCGACCTGAGTCGCATTGATGATGCCCGTCTCTACCGGCGTTTTGAGAAGCCTTCCCTCTACAATGCGATATACAAAATGGTTCGTGCCGGATGTTTGAAGAGCCTCGCGGGGCACAATCAGAACATGGTCGTGTCTCTCGACTGTCACCACCACGGTGACAGTCGAATTGACGGGCAGGCTGCCGCCTTTGTCATCGAGCGCGATGGTACAGTGGCCAACGCTTAAGTCGCCACTGCGGACCACTGCGAGCGGCTTATTCACAACCTTTCCGTTCCAGGTACGACCTGGGGCCCCATCCCATGTAACTTTTGCGGGTGCCTGGTTATAGAGTTTGGCCACATCATTCTCAGAAAAGTCCGCAACCACCCAGAGCTTCGATAGATCGGCGACGTGCATAAGGTCTGCACCCATCGGCACAAAGTCATACAAATTCACGGGAAGGAGATAAACAGTGCCGGAGATAGGAGACGCAAGATGCGCGTTGGCATAAGAGACTCTTTCCGCGTTAAGAGCGGCCTTGTCTGCATTCACTCGTTCGTCCCAACTCTGAAGGTCGCTCCGACTGTAACGTGCGGTCATTCGCTTTTGCAGGGCTTCGAGCGTGGCGTTTGCTAAGTTGAGGCGCTGAACACCCGCATTGACCTCTGCATCAGATACACTTCCGTTCTTCCTGAGTTGCTCGAGCGTTGCCAGCGCGTTTGTCGCAGAAGACTGTTCTCCCCTTGCTCGCGCAAGGTCGGCGGTGAAGCCTATCTGATCTTCCTGCGATCCATTACTCTGGACATTCGTTCGACTTACTACTGCTGAATCGAGTGCTGCCTGAGCCGAGGCGACCCTGGAGTAGGCGTATTGATCTTTCATCCGGAAGAGCACCTGGCCGGCATGAACGTTTTGACCAAGATGCACATAGATTTTGTCGACCACTCCCGAGAAA
>Ga0181516_10000305_pt1 | contig 48016 bp, 45 predicted proteins | sample PEATcosm2014_Bin_25_FD_121104 | JGI IMG/M metagenome (GOLD analysis project Ga0181516, IMG submission 121104) | Peatland microbial communities from MTU Mesocosm Facility, Houghton, MI, USA - PEATcosm2014_Bin01_10_metaG | ecosystem: Environmental > Terrestrial > Soil > Wetlands > Peat | place...
GGTGCAGTTGTTGGCGGGGCAAGCGTCTCGGTGATCAACGAAGCTACAGGAACCACGCTCAAGACGCGAACGGAGTCGAATGGCGCTTACGCGGTGTCGAACCTCCCAGTGGATACCTACACGGTGACGATCCAAAAGAGCGGATTCAAGACCTACACGGTGAAGGGCAACTCGCTGCATCCCACAGTGATGACGACGGTCAATGCGATGATCGAGGTGGGCGCAACTTCTGAACAGGTGACTGTCACGGCTGCTCCTGCTGAGGTGCAGACTTTAACGCCCGAGGTCTCGTCGTCGCTTGAAGCCGAACAGATCAGCACCTTGCCGATGAATGGACGCAACGTGTCCGATCTGGCGCTGCTGATGCCCGGCACACTGACCAACAACATGGGCTCGATGACATACGCGGGCGGAAGAATATTCAGGTTCAATGTCGAGTCCAATGGAGGCGGGACGACTGCGTCGGTTTACTACATCGACGGGGTATGGAACGAGAACGCGGGGAATATGGCGCAGCCCGCCATTCTTCCGAACCCGGATTCTATCGAAGAAGTGCGCATGCTGCAGAACAACTATTCAGCCAAGTATACGACCATGGGAGTGACCGAGATGGTGATGGAGACCAAGAGCGGCTCGGCACAATTTCATGGCAAGGCATGGGAGTTCGTGCGTAACAACGACTTCAACGCCAAAAACTACTTTGCAACTGTCACTCCGCCGTTCACGTCACCCGTCTTGCCCTTAAAGCAGAATAATTTCGGTTTCAATCTGGGGGGGCCGGCCTACATCCCGAAACTCTATAACACGAATCGCCAAAAGACATTCTTCTTCTGGGACGAGTCCTGGTGGATCATGCACCAATCGAGTCCGGAACTCTCTGTGGTGCCTACCGCAAGCCAACGGGCAGGGTGTTTCACTTCGCCGATCAATAACCCGGCTACCGGGACATTGTTCCCCGTTGCCGGGGCGGGGAGTTCATGTCCTGCCGGAGATTATGTAGTCGCGCCCGTCAATCCCAACTCCACCGCGATGCTCAGCGTATTAGTGCCTACTCCGAATTACAGCACTGGAACCAATGTCAATAATTACAACGATACCCACCCGGTTATCGTCAACCAGCGCGATGATCAGGTGAAAATCAACCATAACTTCAGCCCTAAGCTGAGCGTTATGGCGGAGTATATGAAAGAGCATCAGATCTACAATTATGGCTACGAGTTCAACTACAATCCTGCGAACTACGAGGCTGACACAACCAACAACAAAGTTGTGACAGGCGCGCTGACCTACGTCGTGTCGCCTAACATGGTGAACCGCATGAGTTGGTCCGCGGAAGTGTATTGGCTGAATCTACTTCTTTATGGTCCAAACTATCTCAATCAAGTGCCGGGCTATTCGGAGTCGCTCCCTTACACGAGCGATATTTATACTGGTGGCCCCCTCATACAGGGGACCCGGTTGCCGCAGGTTGGGATTTCCGGGTTTGTTTCATTTGGCGCGAATACGGGCCGGCCGTACTCATGGAATGAAAATCAGGCTGAGATTGTATCTGATGATTGGAGCTGGCTCAGGGGAAGGCACTATCTGCAGGCTGGTGGAATGTTCTGGTGGCAGAGCTCTTCGGCATCCGCAATCAGTGCGACCAACGGCAGTTTCAGTTTCGATGCCTCGTATACGGGAGAGACAACGGCTGAGAAAACTCAGTCTGGCGTTGCCAGTGTCACGGCAGACGCTGCCATGGCGGCTTTCCTTCTAGGAGACGCGACATCGTTTACTCAGGCGGCCAATGCAGTTGAGTCGCATCCCCAAAGTTTCTCGATTACCCCCTATGCTGAAGATCAAGTGAAGCTAACCAAGAACTTGACCGCGACCGTTGGCGTGCGCCTTTTCTACATGCCGCTGGCCTACAATCGGCTACCCTCAACCAACTTTATTCCCTATGCCTACTCAGCTGCTGCCGCTCCGGCAAGCATAGGGTACACGAATGGTGTTTTCACTCCCGGTCCCAATTATAACTATCTCAACGGTTTGGTTTCTGACACAACGAGAACCTACAAGTATTTGGTAGGCACAAGCGTACTCAACGGCTCGATCGCAGCAGGTTTGCCGAAGGGTTTTTTTCATCAGCACGACTTCCGTATGGCGCCTGTAGCGGGCTTTGCCTGGGACATTTTTGGCGATGGCAAGACGAGTCTTCGCGGTGGCTACGGCATAACCTATAACCGCATTTGGGGCAACAATCAAGATTGTTCGAATTGTTATGGCAATCGTCCCGAAACAATCAGTGAATCGTTGAGCAACGTCAGTTTTCCAAACGTCACAGGCGGCAGCGCACCTGCGTTTGGGATTGGATCGCTGACTGTGGCCGATCAAAATATTCAGCTCTCTTCGGCTCAAGGCTTCTCGCTTAGCCTTCAACATCAGTTTCCGCATGACTGGTTTGCGTCTGTGGCGGGTGTCGGGGATCTTTATCGGCATGTGGCCACTTCCGACAACATTAATCAGGCGCCGCATTATTCAAGTGGAGGCGTAAGCTACGACTTCAATCCCGCGATTAACTTTGACGCGACGTGCAATGGCGCCTACGCCGCGGGCGGTGGTCCCGGCTGCACGCCCACTCAATATTACTTTTCTCCGTATCAGGGCTATTCGAATATTACCGCGTATGAAACATGGAACACCCAGGACTGGGATGCGCTGGAGCTCCAGCTTAAGCATGAGTTTTCAGGAGGCTTGATGGTCAACGCCAATTACACTTGGTCAAAGGACACCTACAATACTCCGCTGGATCCGCACAATGTAAAGCGCTGGTCAGGAAATTTAGAAGGTGTAAATACTCCACAAATCCTGGGCGTGTCGGCAATCTATCAATTACCGTTCTTCGAGCGCGGCGAAGGAATCGAACGGACTTTGCTGGGGGGGTGGCAATACTCCGATACCACGTCGTACCGGTCGGGTACGAGCACGGGACCTGGACTTAGTATGTCTCATCAAGGTCTTGCCGTGAAACCTGATCGCGGTTCCGGGCCGCTCTACTGCAAATCGGGGCTTCAGTGGTTCAACAACTATCCAAAGAATCTCGCGAGCGCGGGTTGTAAAGCCACTTCCGCTGGCTGGCAGAATCCGCAGCCGGGTTACTACGGCAACGCAGGTCTTGGTCCCCTTTATTCACCCCATTTGATCGTCTTCAATATGGCGCTTTACAAGGATTTCCGCGTGATTGAAGGACAGTCTCTCCAGTTCCGCGCTGAGGCATTCAATATTTTCAATCACACGAATTTCACTGGTCTTTCGACGACCGTCGGTGCGGCCAACTTCGGACAATTAACGGGCGCTGCCGATCCACGCATTCTTGAGTTTGCATTAAAGTACAAATTCTGAAGTAGACGCGGCAGCGCACATTCATCGCGCGTTGCCGCTCTATTTTCATCACGGATCATCGACACCATAGATCTTGAATTTAAGTGTTCACTTTCGCAACCGAATGGTCAGAAGGCGCCAGCTGCTAGGGCTAAAGTCACTTGGAGCTAACTCGGCGAATGGCGCTCAAATCTGGAGGGGTGTTGTATTTTTCAGCAGCACCTGTTCGAATTTGGCCTCGTCGATTACCATTCAAGCCGGTGACAGGACGAGGAGAAATACGAATAGACTCGCTGCTTCAATGAACGTTCAGCAAAGTCATACCGTTTTGGATCAACGCCATTCATACGGAAAATCCAAACCTTTGTCACACTAATGAGCAGGCTTGGAATGGATATAGTTGCGGGGGTACTGGAAGTAACGACAACCGATGACACGCAGGAAGTTGTCATAATTCATCCGGATTTGAAACCGGACGGGAGTGGCGTGGGTCGACTTGTATTTTCGCCGCGCCATGCGCGTTATCTCGCAAATCTGCTCCTTGAACACGCTGCCGCGGCCGAGGCGGAGGCAAGAATATCCGCTGCGTCAAAGACGGGCGATCCACCTTCCACTCCCAGGTCCGGAAAGAACGCCCAACGGGATAAACTAGGCAAGCAGGATTAACTGAGGTCAGAAATGAGGAAGGCAACCATGTCCTTCACAAGGCGAATGGTGCTTGTCGGCTCCGCCTCAATTCTTGGGCACGAAATCATTAGCCGCCAGGGCTTGGCGCAAGCGGTTGCGAGTGCCTCCGCGACGCCGAGCGAAACACCGGTTCGACCGCCCATTACTCCCGCTGCTAAGACGCTATACAAGGAAGTTGGCGCAAGCGATTGGTCGGAGCTGAACCACCGCCTCCGAACCGTTAACGCGGATATTCAGGCGCACGGGTTACGTCACATCCCAGGTATAGAAGGCACCTTCCTTACCGGGTACCCCTATAACGAGTTCTATGACTGGGATCTCTACTTCGAGAACCTCTACCTTTCTTACTACGGGGTCTGGCCGTATTGTCTCACCAACCTCAAGGAATTCCTGAATCGCGAGCAACCGGATGGATATGTCAATCGAAGCCTCATCAAGCAGCGGGACCGCCAGCAGTTCAAGCCCTTCCTGGCGCAGCTGGCCGTGCTCGGGTGCAAGCAGAATCACGACGATTACGAGTGGCTGCGCGGCAATTACTACGACCGGCTGGTCAAGTACATCGACAAGTGGTTCTCCTACGATTCCGACCACAACGGTCTCCCTGTCTGGAACTCCGCGGATGCAGCCGGTACTGACAATCAATGGTCGCGCGCAGGCGCTCTCAGCTCGTTTGAGATCGAAGGCGTCGATCTGGCCTCGTACCTGATTCGCGAATTGCGCGCCATGTCTGTGATCGCCGCGCACCTGAATCTGAAGGCGGACAGCAAAGCATTCGACAAGCATGCCGACCAGGCGGTGGAACTCATCAACTTCGCTTTCTGGGATGAGAAGCAGGGGATGTACTTCGACCGCAATGAGAAGACGGGCAAGCGCGTTTACGTGAAATCGGCCACAACTTCATGCCGCTCTTCGCCGGCGCAGCCACTCCGGAACGCGCCAAGCGCACCATCCACGATCATCTCCTCAACCCTGATGAGTTCTGGCTGGCCTACCCAGTCGCCAGCTACGCGAAGACCGAGCCCGACTACTACCAGGGCTCGCACAATGAGTGCAACTGGCGCGGCTCAAGCTGGGCGCCCACAAACTACATGATCTTCCAGGGGCTGCGCCGTTATGGATATCAGGCCGAAGCCCGAGAGCTCGCCACCCGGCTTTTCAACATGGCTCTGCTCAAGAACCCGGTACTCCGCGAGTACTACAACGCCGAGACCGGCGATGGTTTGGGCCAGACGCGCTTTTGGGGATTTACTGCTTTGTACTATGGCATGCTTCTCGAATCCATTCTCGGATACGATGCATCGAGTCTCGAAAGTCCACTTAAACCCATCCTTGCGCGGGAACTTGGAGTTGAATTCCAAGCATGAAACCGAGCGTAACCAATGCGGGCGATACACTGCCTCGGGAGGGAAGGCCGAGGTTGGCGGTGCGGCCGAACTCGAGGCCGGATCGTGGATTTGACAACCCAATCTGCGTTCTCAAGTGTTGCCAAACAGGACGGATCGATTTCTCCAAATACTCAGGATGGTGGCCGACCGAGCCTTGGGCAGGAAGTTGACGCACGCAGATACGGATACTGGGTATTCGGCGCAAGATCAGGCGAGAAATCTACAGCACTGAGGTCGGAAAGATGAGCTCTACCCGCGCGCTGTTTCTCGGATTACGGCTGCTTTCCAAGGTGTGAGGCGTCATTCGCCGACCTGCATGTTATTGAAAACACGTTTGACTGATAAGTCGAGCCCTACCTGAGGAGCCAGATATATCGATTCATCAGGTCGAGCCAGCCTCGCAGCCATGTGCGGCGCTCGGCGTGATATCTCTGGTGCAGGGCCGGTAGGCCTGGTTAAGCTTTCCAATTCGCGCCATTTTCTCTTCCATCGTCTGCTCAATCGGAATCGTGTAAGCAATGCCAGGTCAGGCACATGCTGGTTCCTGGCCTTGTACGCCGCTCCTCCATCATCCCTTCAGATACCTTGTGACTGGTTTCGAGTAATGCCGTGCAAGTTACCTACGCGCCATCGAATACTGGCCCGAACGTTGGATTGAAAGACGTTGCCCGACTGACGAGGATAGTTCTGTCCCGTCAGTCGACGTGTCTTTACTTGAGCGGTGATCGCCTGTCGAGGGAGGAGCCCACCTTGGACCCGCTTCGAATGAATCGTGCAATAGACCCGCTTGGCTCGCCGTTTGAGGGGTTACCGGCAGTGGAGCGCGAAGTCCTGAACGAAAGGACGTTCAGGCGCATGATCGCAATCGAGCGCAAGAGAACCGAGCGTTCAAAGGAGCCATTCCTGCTGATGTTGTTGGACGCCGGAAGCAGGGCTGGCTCGGAGTTGCCCGGATTAGCTCTCGACAACATGGCAGCTTCGATGCTGGAGTTCAGCAGGGAAACAGATCTGATCGGCTGGTACAAAGAGCGCACGACTGTCGGGGTGATGTTTACAGGGCTCCTGGTTAAAGATAAGAACTCCATCCTGAGTACGATCCTTAGCAGGGTGAAATCCATGCTTCGGGACGAGGTGGTTTTCAGGCAGTTCAATCAAGTGAGCATTTCGTTTCACTTTTTCCCAGACGATTGGGATCATGGCAGTTCAGGACGTCCAAGCAATCCAGCTCTTTATCCGGACCTGACCAACCCCGAAAAACGCAAACGGTCCCTGCTAGTCGTGAAGCGGATCATCGATGTCGTTGGGAGCTTGTTGGGTCTGATTCTCAGCTCGCCAGTCTTTCTGGCGATCGCGCTAGCCATCAAGGTCTCATCCAAAGGGCCTGTGCTTTTCAAACAACAGCGGGTTGGACAATTCGGCCAGTGTTTTACGTTTCTCAAGTTCCGCTCGATGTACGTCAATAACGACCATTTCGTTCACCAGGAATTTGTAACCGAATTGATCGCCAGTGAAGCGAAAAGCGAGGCCTCAAACGGAAACGGGGCGGGCGCATACAAGCTCAAAGACGACAAGAGAATCACACGATTGGGAGCGTTTCTGCGCAGAACCAGCCTGGATGAGCTGCCACAGCTATTCAACGTTCTCAAAGGAGAAATGTCGCTGGTTGGACCTCGTCCCGCAATTCCATATGAACTGGCGGCGTACCAGACTTGGCACCGGCGCCGAGTATTGGAGACCAAGCCCGGAATCACTGGAGTGTGGCAGGTAACCGGCAGAAGCCGGGTAAGGTTCGACGAGATGGTCAGAATGGATTTGCGTTATGCAATGTCGTGGTCACCATGGCTGGACTTGAAGATTCTTTTGCGCACGCCTCAAGCAGTTATAAGGGGTTCAGGTGCGTATTGAGTCCAGTGTCTTTAACCGGCATTGGATTCCATCGATTCTGGATGCGCTGCAGGATCTGCGAGATTCGATCTCCTCACGATGGAATCCGGGAATCAAAAGCAGTTAAGAGGAATGGCGGCCAGGCGATGAATTTCGGAGTGATCGGCTACGGGTACTGGGGGCCAAACGTCGTGAGAAACCTCACAACGTTGGACGGATCCAAAGTACTAAAAATTGCGGATCCGAGTCGAGCCGCACAAGCACGCGCAAAAAAGGCATATCCGGAGATCGATGTTACCGCGGACCCGACGGATGTGATCCTATCGACAGAGATCGACGTTGTGGCGATCGTTTCTCCAGTCTGGACGCACTTCGAGCTGGCTAAGGCGGCATTGGAGAATGGCAAGCACGTGTTCGTTGAGAAGCCGTTCACCAGCAACGCCTCGCAGGGAGAGGAGTTGATCAACCTCGCCGTCAAGAAGAATCTCAAGATCATGGTGGACCACACTTTCCTTTTCACAGGCGCAGTGAGAAAAATCAGTCAACTGCTCGACGAGGAAGCCTTAGGCAAGCTCTATTACTACGATTCGACGCGCGTCAATCTGGGTCTTTTCCAACATGATGTCAATGTTCTTTGGGATCTTGCACCGCATGATCTTTCCATCATGGATCACCTTATCAAGACCAGCCCTGAGGCCGTGGTTGCGACGGGCCAAAAGCATTTGAACGGCCATGAAGATGTGGCGTTCATGACGCTCTATTTTCCTGAAAAAATCATTGCACATATTAACGTCAACTGGCTTTCCCCGGTGAAGATCAGATGCACGCTCATTGGCGGCGAGAAGAAGATGCTGGTCTGGAACGATCTCGTGGCCGACGAAAAACTGAGAGTGTACGACAGGGGGGTGAACATCACCAGCCAAGAAGGCGTGTACGATTTGCTGGTGAATTATCGGTCCGGCGACATGTGGGCCCCTCAAGTGGAGCAGGGCGAGGCTCTGCGCCGGGAGTTGGCCTATTTTGTGGATTGCATTTCAAGCGGCCAGGACCCGTTCAACGACGGATGCTCCGGACTTCGCGTAGTCAAGATGCTGGAGGCAGCCAGCGAGTCATTGAAGACGAGGGGATCCATGGTGTATTTATGAACTCCCATAACTGCATCTCCAGCGACGTCAAGATGGGCGAGAACGTGCGTCTCTCGAACTTCATCAACCTCTATGGCTGTGAAATTGGCAACAATACAAAAATTGGCGCATTCGTCGAGATTCAGAAGAATGCACGTATCGGAGATAGCTGCAAGATATCCAGTCACAGTTTTATTTGCGAAGGCGTGGTGATTGAGGACGGCGTTTTTATCGGGCACGGGGTAATGTTCATCAATGACAGCTATCCCCGAGCCACAACACTGGACGGTGAGTTGCAGACAGAATCCGATTGGAAGGTTGAGCGGACAGTCATTAAGAAAGGCGCATCGATTGGCTCTGGCACTACCATCCTTTCCAATATCACCGTAGGCGAGAACGCAATGGTGGGCGCCGGCAGCGTGGTGACCAAAGATGTACCCCGCAACGCCATTGTCGCGGGAAATCCTGCCAGAGTTCTGCGCCTGATTGAACCGGTGGACACGAAGCCGGATGTTGGCGCCATTCCATTTCTCGATCTTGTACCCCCCCATTTGGAATTAGAGAGTGAACTCGTCCAGGTCTTTCGCAGTGGTTTGCATACTGCCGGCTTTGTTGGCGGACCCATGGTGGAGAAATTCGAGAATTCATTTGCAATGTTCTGTGACGTTGGTCATTGCGTGGCCGTGAGCAGTGGCACGGATGCACTTCGCTTCGCCTTGATGGCTTCAGGAGTGCATTCCGGAGACGTTGTTGTCACCGTGCCGAATACGTTTATTGCGACAACGGAAGCTATCTCCCAGGCAGGCGCAATACCGGAGTTCGTGGATATCGACGAACACACCTTGAACATGTCAGTGGAGCGTCTGCAGTTGTACTTGGAGAGAGACTGCGCCCGAGATTCATCTGGAAGATTGATGAGCTTACGGAGTGGACGGCAAGTTGCTGCTGTTGTGACCGTGCACCTTTACGGCCAAATGGCAGATATGGATCCGATTCTGCGATTGGCCAGTCAGTATGGGCTGCAGGTGATCGAAGACGCCTGCCAGGCGCACGGTGCCGAGTATTTCTCCAGAGACCTCAATCGCTGGATGAAAGCCGGGTCGATGGGGCGGGCAGCAGCGTTCAGTTTCTATCCGGGGAAGAACCTTGGAGCGTGCGGCGAGGGTGGAGCAGTGACCACAAACGACGCAGAGCTAGCAGGCACGATCAAGATGCTCCGCGACCATGGACAAGCGAAGAAGTACTACCACGAGATGGAAGGTTATAACGGACGAATGGATGCCATTCAAGCAGGGCTTCTTCAAGTGAAGTTACCTCACCTGGCACGGTGGACCGAGCAACGCCGATCCAGGGCGGTTGAATACAGCCGTCTTCTGGCGGCTAGCGAAGCCATAGCTCTTCCTTATGAGCCGCCATGGTCGCGCGCCGTCTATCACCTCTATGTAACTCGAAGCAATGACCGCGAGGGGTTGATGAGTCACCTGAAACACGCGGGCATTGACACCGGAATTCATTATCCGATTCCATTGCATCTCCAAAATGCCTACGCCTCGCTGAACTATGGCCGGGGAGCTTTTCCTGTAGCGGAACGCGCAGCTGCAGAGATCATCTCCCTACCGATGTTCCCACAGCTTAGCGCCAGGCAACAAAACAAGGTAGCCGTCGAAGTGCTCGCTTTTGCCTCTAAGAGTCTGCTTGGAACGGGCCGGTGAAGGAGGGCCGAAGATCATTGAAGATTTGCTCCGTGATGAAGAATGCCAGAAGTTCTTGGGTTGGCGAATGCAATTGCCAAGCGTCGTACCGATCTGATTTATAACGCCAAGTACTCGACGAGGAACCGTTGTGCTAAAACTTCCGTCCTATGTGTTAGTGACCCCGGCACGCAACGAGGCACACTTCATAGAACCGACAATACAGTCGGTTGTGGCGCAGTCCGTGCGCCCGCTGAAGTGGGTTATCGTTAGCGATGGATCTACGGACGGCACTGACGAGATTGTGAGCAGGTATGCGGTGGCACACGAGTGGATCGAGTTGCTACGCATGCCAGAACGAAGAGAGCGCCACTTCGCCGGCAAGGCGCACGCATTTAACGCAGGCAAGGCAAGAGCCGACGGGTTGCCCTATGACATGATTGCCAATCTGGATGCGGACATCACATTTGATAGAGACTACTTCAATTTTCTTCTCACAAAACTTGCGGCCGACCCGTTGCTAGGAGTGGCGGGAACGCCCTACGCGGAAAAGACCGGCGAGATCTTCGACTACAGGTTTACGAGCCTTGACCATGTCTCCGGCGCATGCCAGGTATTCCGGCGTGAATGTTACGAGGCCATCGGTGGCTATGTTCCGGTGAAGGTTGGCGCCGTCGACTGCATCGCAGTGATCACAGCAAGAATGAAGGGCTGGAAGACTCAAACCTTCACCGGCAAAGTATGTCAGCACCATCGCACAATTGGTACTGCGCAACGAGGACCGACGCATGCCAACTTCATGAATGGCGTTATGGATCACGCCATCGGAAACCATCCTCTTTGGGAGTTATTCAGAACCGCATATCAAATGAGCAAGAAGCCATACGTGCTTCGCGGCCTGGCGCTCGGGGCGGGCTATCTTTGGGCTTACCTTCAACACGCGCAGCGGCCTGTGTCGCCCGAGTTAATTGTGTTTTACCGGAAGGAGCAGATGCAAAGGCTGAAAAACAAGATCATCCACAAGGCGCAGACTTCCTATAGCTCCGTGCTCGCACGCCGTGAGACCGGTGAAGTGTGACCGGTAACTTAGTGTTGGACGCCGCAATCTCATCGACTTGTCTGACTGCGACAGTTTGCGGCTCAAGGTAAATCAATGAACCCTAATCAACCAGAAGGCCCGATAATGAGTGACAGCGATGCGAGAGAACGGTCATGCGCGATCATTATCGTGAACGCAGATGATTGGGGACGGAGTGTTAGGACGACCGATCGTACTCTCGAGTGCGTCCTGAGAGGAGCGGTCTCTTCCGTCAGCGCAATGGCGTTCATGGAGGACTCTGAGCGAGCAGCCGGTCTTGCGCGGCTGCACGGCGTCGACGCTGGGCTTCATCTGAACTTCACGCTGCCGTACTCCGCGCCACAGTGTTCTCGAAGGCTGATGGAGCACCAGGAGAAGATCTCTCGCTTCTTGAGTTCCCATAGGCTTGCGCCTGTTCTATACCATCCAGGCCTAGCCAACTCGTTTGAATACGTTGTCAAAGCTCAGTTTGAAGAATATGAACGGCTTTATGACGCTCCGGCAAATCGCGTGGATGGCCATCACCACATGCATCTCTGCACCAATGTGGCGGTGCAGGCACTACTTCCTCGCGGCATCATCGTTCGGAGGAATCTCTCGTTCTGGCCCGGAGAAAAAGGTCCATTGAATCGCTTCTATCGCAGCCGACAAGACCAAAGACTGGCTCGCAGTTATCGAATTTCGGATTTCTTCTTCGATCTGGCGCCGCTCGAACCTCGCAACCGGTTGGCAGCGATCCTGCAACTGGCGGCTCGTTTTGACGTTGAGGTAGAGACACATCCAGTTCGCGATGAGGAATACAAGTTCCTTGCAGATGGTGAACTCATACGCATTGTCGGCGAGGCATCAGTGTCACCTAACTACATCCTGCGCTTTGGCGGATGTGGCGCCGCCGTTGGCAATGTTCCATGTGCACAGCAGGCATGGAGGTGAACCAAATGGGTCTTATGGATGAATTGACTTCAATTAATCGATCTTCGGCAAAGAACTCGGCGCATATATCGGTCTGCATTTGTACGTACAAGCGGCCTATGCTGCTAAAGCGGCTTCTGAGCGAGTTGGTCCTGCAGGACACTGGCGGATTGTTTACATATTCGGTTGTAGTGGTCGACAACGATCAAGCGAAATCCGCCGCGGCGACAGTCGCGGAGTTTCGACGGGTGTGCAGAGTTCCAACGGCCTATTACGTGGAACCAATGCGTAACATAGCCCTGGCGCGAAACAAGGTTGTTGAAAATGCCGACGGAGAATATGTCGCATTTATCGATGACGACGAATTTCCGGCTCCAATGTGGTTGCTAAGGTTATTCAAGGCTTGTAACGAACACAAAGTCGACGGCGTGCTTGGTCCAGTGAAGCGCCACTTCGATGAGAGTCCGCCGGCCTGGTTCAAAAAGAGCAAAATCTATGATCGCAAGGTGAATCAGACAGGAAAACTAGTTGAGTGGAAGGAGGCACGAACTGGAAACGTGCTGCTGAGAAGGAGGGTAATTGACGGAGAGTTGGAGCCGTTTCGGCCTGAGTTTCGGGCTGGAGAGGATCAGGACTTCTTTAGAAGAAAGATCGAGGCGGGGCATGTCTTTATCTGGTCCGCCGACGCAGTTGTCTTCGAAACCATTCCACCGGCCCGCTGGAAACGCAGCTACATTCTCAGAAAAGCCGCACTTCAAGGGGCGACAGCGGCGTTGCAGCCTGACTGTGGCGTGCTTTGTACGGTGAGATCAATCATCGCTGTACCAATTTATGTGACCCTTTTGCCCATAGCACTTCTTTTAGGACAGCACGTTTTTATGGCTCTAATGGTGAAAATTTGTGATCATTCGGGGAAACTGCTGATGCAAATGGGAATTAATCCGATCCGCGAGGAGTATGTTAGCTGGTGATAATGGCGTTGTGCGACTTGGCGCTGAATCCACGACACTAAGGTATCGTTGGAGGAAGAAAAGAGATGTTAGTACCTTGATGAGCAACCTAAGCAATGATGTGCGAATTCGTGGGCGCGTATTGCGCATTGCGCAGCTCGATGCCGAACTATTTCACTTTGTGGAAGATCCTGTGACGATGATTGATCGACTGCGGAACGATAAGAGCAGGGTCGACATTTTCACATTTGTGCAGGGACTGCCGGAGGCCGAGCCAAAGTTCGGGTACCACATGGAATGGGAAAACCTGGCGGTGCTGCCAATCTCAACCTTCGAACATTGGTGGAGCAAGCAGATTCGCTCCGGCACAAAGAATCGAGCGAGGCAGGCGGAGAGAAAGGGGGTTGTGATTCGCGAGGTCGAGTTCGACGAGAAACTAGTGAGGGGAATCTGGGAAATATATAACGAATCCCCAGTGCGCCAGGGAAGGCGATTTCGTCACTATGGGAAAGATTTCGAGGTTGTACACAGGGAAGCAGCCACCTATGTCGATTACAGCACATTTATTGGCGCATTTCTCGGTGAGGAATTGATAGGGTTCATCAAGATGGTTACTGACGAAAACCGCGTGCAGGCTGGATTGATGAACATCCTGTCGAAGGCGCGATACAAGGACAAGGCGCCAACCAATGCGCTGCTTTCTCAGGCTGTAAGATCCTGCGCAGATCGGGGAATCGCATACCTCGTCTACAACAAATACAACTACGGGAAAAAGCAGCACGATGGCTTGAGCGAATTCAAGGAACGGAATGGCTTCAGGCGGGTCGAAGTTCCCCGCTACTACGTTCCGTTAACGCAATTTGGCGAGTTGGCGCTTCGAATGGGCTTCCATCGCAGGTTGGTAGACCACTTGCCAGAGTCTATCGCGGCACGGCTTCGAGAACTTCGCAAAAATTGGTACGGCCGGGGGCTTCAGTCTGCCGGGGAAGCTTCATAGAAAGCGACGGAAGCCATGCCAGGACTTGTGGGTCTTATTAGCCGGATGCCGCGAGAACGAGCCGAAGCAGAGGTGCTTCGAATGGTGGCTGCTCTTCGTCATGAAACCTCCTATGTGCTCGGAACCTGGAGTGAAGAATCCCTTGGGCTCTATATAGGCTGGGCGGAGCGGGGTGGGCCTTTAGCGGATTCAATGTTGCTCAAGAACGAAACGCGCGAACTTGTTCTGGCATTTTCAGGCGAGGATTTCCCGGAGCGCGGAATTGCCGCGCGCCTAGAGGAACGCGGCCACGTGGGGAGCCTTAATGGACGCTCCTATCTAGTGCATCTTGCCGAAGAAGACGCCGAATTCCCGAGAGGCCTGAATGGAAGGTTTCACGGCGTGCTGGCTGATTCAAGGGCCGGTACAGCCATGCTCTTCAACGACCGTTATGCGATGCATAGAATCTACTACCACGAGGCCAAAGATGGCTTCTATTTTGCGGCAGAGGCAAAAGCTATCCTGGCAGTCCGCCCGGAGCTACGGTCGATCGATCCGGTGGGACTCGCAGAGTTCATTTCCTGCGGATGCACGTTGGGGGATGCAACGCTCTTCGAGAGCATTCGCGTCTTGCCACCGGCATCTGCGTGGACCTTTGAGCGGATGAGTCTCGTGAGGAAACGGGTCTATTTCGATGCGAAGGAATGGGAAGAACAGCCTCTGCTTGAACCAGAACCTTATTACGAGCGTCTGCGTCAGGTGTTCTCGGAGAATCTGCCGCGATACTTCGACGGGCCGCAACGGGTAGGTATTTCTCTGACAGGCGGACTGGACTCACGGATGATCATGTCATGGTGGAGGGCCGCGCCTGAGTCACTTCCTTGCTACTCGTTCGGGGGAATATTTCGTGATTCAGAGGACGTTGCGATTGCCAGAAAGGTCGCGCATGCATGCGGGCAGAAGCATGAAGTAATTCGGGTCGGTGATGCATTCCTCGCAAAATTCCCGCACTATTCCGAGCGCACGGTGTTTCTCACCGATGGTTGCGTCGAGGTTAAGAACGCTGCCGATCTATTTGTAAATGAGCGCGCCGCGGAAATTGCGCCGGTGCGAATGACGGGGAACTACGGCGGGGAGGTACTCCGGCGCGTGCGGGCGTTCAGGCCGGTTGATCCAGTGCCAGGGCTTTACCGTCCAGATCTCTTAACTTATATCGAGGGCGCGAAGGAATCCTATGAAGGATTGTGCCAGGGACATCCATTATCCTTCGCGGTATTTCGCCAGGCGCCGTGGCACCACTATGGACTGCTAAGTCTCGAGCAGAGCCAGATCTCAATTCGCTCACCATTCCTTGACAATGATTTTGTGAAGACCGTTTTCCGTGCCCCGCAGTCAGCTTTGGCAAGCGATGCCGTTTCATGGCGCCTGATCGAGGACGGTAAACCGGAATTGTGTCGAATAAGGACAGATCGAGGGTTAGGAGAAAGCCATCCTGCCTGGGCCGCGGTAATGCGGCGTGCGTTTTTCGAATTCACCTTCAAGGCCGAATACGCCTACGACTATGGGATGCCGCAGGCGGTGGTCGACGTCGATCATGTGTTGGAGCGTTTCCACCTGGAACGTTTGTTTCTTGGACGCCATAAATTTTGCCATTATCGCCTTTGGTATAGGGATGCTCTTGCCAGCTATATTCGAGAGATGTTGCTTGACTCACGTACGCTCTCCCGGCCTTATCTGCAGCGCAGTGTTCTAGAACGCGTAGTGAATGAGCACGTGAGCGGAACACGAAACTACACTGTAGCAATTCACAAGATTCTGACGCTGGAACATTTTCACCGACTGTTCATTGACGCTATATGACCCAATTATTTGGCACCATCGTTTGCATCGCATGCATAGCCGGGTTGTTTGTTCTTGATCGCGATGCTGGAGTCCGACCCTCGAAAGCGCTTTGGATTCCGACGCTTTGGTTACTGATCAACGGGTCTCGAGCCGTGTCCGCCTGGCTTCACATGGATTCTGCAGAGTCTTTGGCGCGACAGTATTCAGAGGGGAGTCCGCTTGATGCCGCCATTTACGGGATATTGATCGGTGCTGGCTTGTTGGCCCTGAACTTCAGAGCGAGTCGCGTGAGAGGGTTCTTGCGGGAAAATCTTCCGCTCTTACTCTTCCTTCTGTATTGTGCCCTTAGCATCATGTGGTCGGAATACTCGTTCATTGCATTCAAAAGATGGAGTAAGTCGGTTGGGGATGTTGTGATGGTCATGCTCGTACTCACCGATCCGTATCCTCCATTCGCAATAAAGCGTGTCTTTGCGCGCGTTGCGTTCGTGCTGTTGCCGCTATCGGTGCTCTTTATCCAGTGTTACCCGGCTCTGGGAACTGCTTTTAACCCTGAGGACAACGCGATGATGTACTCCGGTGTAACGACCTTCAAGAACATGCTGGGAATGACCTCCATGGTGTTCGGGTTGTCGTCCGCATGGTCCTTTATCGGCTATTTTGAAGAGCGTAACAATCCGCTTCGCCGAAGACATCTTATTGCCCATGGAGCGGTGGCAGGAATCGCGCTTTGGCTTATTGTGAAAGCGGATTCGATGACTTCGCTATCTTGCTTCTTTCTGGCGGGGTCGGTCATGGTCTTGATCTCATGGCGTTGGGTTACTCGTTGGCAAGTTAGCTTGCATCTCATATTCTGCTCTGCGATTGCCGTTCCTCTGTTCGCTCTTTTTTTGAATACAATGGGCACGCTCGTTCATTTTCTCGGAAGGAATACGACACTAACCGGCCGGACAACGATCTGGAAGGCAGTCCTGTCGGTGCACACGAATCCATTCCTCGGTGCGGGCTTCGAAAGTTTCTGGCTCGGCAGCCGATTGCAAGCCGTTTGGAACATGAGCGTAAAAGGAATTCAGGAGGCTCACAATGGGTTCATCGAAATCTACTTGAACCTGGGATGGATTGGCTTACTTCTGCTGGGCTGTCTGATCGTTACGGGATATCGCAAAGCAGTCACTGCGTTTCGCTCCGATCCACAGGATGGAAGGTTACGGCTTGCATTTCTTGTCGCGGCCTTGATTTTCAGCCTGACTGAAGCTGGATTCCGGATGCTGACACCGATTTGGTTTGCATTTCTTCTTTCGGTTACCGGCGTCCCTTCATGCTTGCGGGTCGAAGAACGAAGGGGAAAGCCTGTATTGGCTCGGGAGCAAGCCGCTCACCCAAGACCGATCAGAATTCTTCAGTAAGTTGGTCCGCCTGATATGAAGATGGAAAGGCCGATATCGGTTATTTCATTCTTACTCGAAGTATTTCAAAAGTAAGTGGAGGCAAGTGCTTAGATGCGGAGTGCGATTGAAACCCTTTGACACAAATGGCGCTTTTTCGCCTGCGCTTCCCGGAGGTGGAGATACGCTCAGACGCCTCGCGGTCAGAGGCGCCGGGGCGACCGTGTTCTCTGGGGGTATCGCGCTGGCGATTCAGTTAATTGCGACCGTTTTGCTGGCGCGCCTGCTTACTCCTCGCGATTTCGGGCTTGTGGCGATGGTGACAACATTTAGCTTGTTGCTGTCAAACTTCGGGGTGAATGGAATCACGGAGGTCATCGTTCAGTGGGAACAGATCGACCACCGGCAGGCAACTAACCTGTTCTGGATTAATCTTGGCTGCGGCCTTTTGCTAACTGCTGGGTTTGCGGTAGCAGGATCGCTGCTGGCAAGGTTCTATGGCGAGGCGCAAATTACACTCATAGCGGCTGGTGTGTCCGGCTCTATCGTTCTGAGCAGTCTTTCGGTTACACACCTGGCACTTCTGAAGCGAGCTATGCTCTTCTCGGCCGTGGCCAAGAATGACATTGTTGCCAGGGCCGCTTCGGTGATGGTCTCAATCCTATTGGGTTGGGCTGGATGGGGATACTGGGCGCTGGTTTCAGGCGTCTGCGTGCTTCCGCTAAGCACGGCGATCGGCGCGTGGATTCTGTGCCGCTGGACACCCGGACGCTTCCAGCACACTTCCGGCACGAGCGCAATGTTGAAGTACGCGATGTACACCTATGGGCGTTTCGGCATGAATTACTTTGCGCGCAACACTGACAACGTTCTTGTAGGCTGGCGGTTTGGCGCACCATCACTTGGCTTTTACAAGAAGGCCTATGATTTGTTTTCTCTTCCTGCGTCGCAACTTGTTTCCTCTACGTCAGTAATCGCAGTCTCGGCATTGAGCCGCGTGAAAGGCGATCGCACGCAATTGTGCCGTTATCTGTTAGGCGCCATGGCGGTGATGGCGTTTCTTGGAATGGGGATGGCCGGCGACCTCACTTTGATCGGCAAAGACGTGATTCGCGTTCTGCTAGGTCCAGGCTGGGGCGAGGCCGGGCAGATATTCACGTTCTTTGCGCCGGGAATTGGCATAATGCTGGTTTACGGCACGCACGGATGGATACACTTATCGATCGGGCGAGCGGACCGGTGGTTCCGCTGGGGAATTGTAGAGTGGACTGTAACCATACTTCTATTTCTGGTTGCGCTTCCATGGGGGCCACGGGGAATCGCTGTCGCGTGGTGCGTGTCGTTCTGGACGCTGACTATACCTGCAATGTGGTACGCGGGCAAGCCGATCGGGCTCGGTGTTACGCCCATATTGGCGGCTGTTTGGAGATTTGTGGCAGCTTCGCTGCTTGCCGGCATGGCGTGCAAGCTTATCCTCTCCAAGGCCGTTTCACTTTCAGAGGCGCCAGGCGCAATGGGAGCTGTGGAAAGGATCGGACTTATCTCGATCTTCTTCACAGGAATCTATATAAGTGCGATCGTAATTCTATATCGCGGCTTTTCACCTTTGACGAGATTGGGAACACTTTTGCGCGAGATGGTTCCAATCGCAGATGGCTAACTTCCTCGGTGATTCAACGGCATCTCATTTTATTGTGCCGCAATGAGATGATCAGTGAATCGCAGGGAAAGAGAGGAAGCAAGATGCGGATGCGGAGGCTAATAAGAGTGGACAACAGTTCGATAAATCGATGTTCAGGGTGCCGAGTTACTCGATCAAACCTCGACCGACTAAGGAAAAACTGATGCGACATTGGCAATGGCTGCGGTTGAGTAAGGTGCAATGAGAAATAGAATCATTCTGCCATTTGTGTTGATGGCCAACGTGCCGATCTCTTATTGTTGCGCGCAGTCATGGATTCCGATTCTGAATTCTAAACAGGCTATCGACTGGTCCAATGCGGGCGCGGGCAGTATTCCAGCGCGTGCAACTCACTGCGCAGAATTAACGTCGTCAGAAACGCTTAGCCAGATCAATTCGGCGCTTGCGTCCTGTCCCAGCGGCGAAACGGTTTACCTTGCGGCCGGCACTTATTCCATCACGGGAAGCGTGCGCATTCCTTCGAACGTGACGCTGCGCGGCGCGGGGGCCGAGCTGACAATCCTGAATGCAATTGGGTCGGGCGGGGGCGACGTGATCAATCTTGGCTCGGGGTCGGTCGCTTTCAAGCGATTCGGTATTACCGGTGGGGCGGAAGCAGGGTCCACAAGGATTGAGGTTAGCGACGTTACCGATGTGCGGGTTGGCTTGTACCTCGCGGTTACGGAGATCAATAATCCGACTTATGTGTCTGCTGCCGGCAGCGGTGGGAATTGTAACTGGTGCGACGGGGGATGGACGGAAAAGGGGAGCCTGGCGCGCGGGCAGATTGTCGCTGTGACTGGAGTGAAGGGAAAGACGATTTCAATCTCACCCGGACTTTACACCGATTACACAAATACTCCCGTTGCGGTTTCTTTCAGCATGTCCGAGAAATACGCAGGAGTGGAAGATCTGCAAGTATATGCCAATAATTCCGGCTACGCAGCAAACTTCGGCATGTCAAAATGCGCCTACTGCTGGATCAAAGGCGTGGAATCAAATTATGCAGACGGCGATCACGTTGAAGTGTATTGGGGTTTTCACGACGAGATTCGCGATAGCTATTTTTCGAACGCTTTTCTGCATAGCGCCGGACTTCATGATTCCGATCTACAGATCGCATTCAAGACGAGCGCCAGTTTAGTCGAGAACAACATCATCGAGCGCACCCACATGTCAATCATGCTGGAATGGGGGGCTGCGGGAAACGTAGTTTCATACAACTATACGAATGGGGAGTTTGACAGCGGCGCGACGAATCTCGACATCGGCGGGATCGATTTTCATGGGGCGCATCCGCAGTTTAATTTGCTCGAAGGGAATGTCCTCACGCAGATTGCGGAAGACTCAGTATGGGGGACGTCCAGCCACACGACTGCTTATCGCAATTGGGTAGTGGGCACCAACCGGATTTGCAATCCGATGAGCGGGCGAGGAACTGTTCAGTGTTCAGGAGTCAATGGTCATTTTGGATTCCAGGCGGCGCGGGCTATCGAGATGTCTTATCTGGGGACGGGCAACAATTTTCTGGGGAATGTAGTGGGCTCGGCAGAGATGCAGTCCCTGAAGGGCTACAGTTACCCGTTGGCGCAACGAGCGTCAATTGAGTATCCATCCAAGCGAAACTATGATGCGGATGCTTATGGATGGTCTTTTGGATATGGCCGAACCGGCGACGATGGCACGGAGACAGGATGTGGGGGAGGAGTTCCTCCATGTCACCTTGCTGGGACTTCCTCTACCAATTTCTTCCATGGGAACTTCAACAACATTGCGGAGTCTGTCTCGTGGACTCCTGGAGTTACGCGCGAATTACCCCCGTCGTTATACCTTGCCGGGAGGCCCGCGTGGTGGGGATTACTGCCGTTTCCGGCAACCGGTCCGGATGTGGGGGGAGGGATTGGGCCTGGTGGGCATAGCTACGGGAATCCGGCAGAGGCATGCTATCTCCATGTAATGGGAGGTTCGAACGGCGGCGGCGGCGGGCCATTCGCCTTCAATGCGGCCAGATGCTACGGAATGGGTATTCCTCGCGAGCATGATTGACACGACAATAGAAGTGCATCCGCTGGATTCCCACCGAGATGGGCCTTGCGCGATGGATTGGACGGGGAGAGTCAATGAGCGATCATGAAGAGGCAGTCGCGTTAGTGGTTGGGCTGGGAGAGGTAGGAAGGCCGCTATACACCATCCTAAAAAGGCAAGAGCCAGGTACGACTGGCATCGACATCGAGCCCGCGCAAGTGGACCAGCCGATCGGCATCATGCACATCTGCTTTCCGTTCATCGATTCGGATCAGTTTAAGAGTGCTGTGGCGGGCTATGTCTTGAAGTATGGCCCAAAGGTGGTAGTCATCAACAGCACCGCAGTGCCAGGCACTACACGGTCCATCGAAGCTGAAACGGGCATTCCGTGCGTCTACAGTCCTGTTCGCGGCAAGCACACCAAGATGGCCGATGAGCTTTTGACTTACGTCAAGTTTTTGGCCGGCACAAATGAAGAGGCAACGGAATTGGTGCAGGAGCACTTTATTGCGGCCGGGATGAAGCCGGAGAGGATGTCTACGCCGGAGGCCCTGGAACTGGCGAAACTGCTGGAGACCACCTATTTCGGCTTGCTAATTGCCTGGGCCCAGGAGATGAACCGTTTTGCGGAGACGGTGAATGCGGACTATGAGGAAGTTGGGAAGTTTTTTCGCGAGATCGCCTATCTTCCAAATGTGCTTTTCCAGCCCGGTTTCATAGGGGGGCACTGCGTAATGCCCAATGTTGGTTTGCTCCAACAACGCTTCCACTCCGAATTCCTTGAAATGGTCAAGCGATCCAACGAAGAACGGAAGACGGAGCTTGCCGTGCAGGAGAAGAAGGGTTCGAGCAAACGACCGGGACCCCTGGCGCTTGCCTGACTTGCGCAGCAGAGCTGTTAACAGAAGCGATGATGGAAAATCTGAAATGAGTGAGTTAAGCGGTTTACGGCTCCGATGAAGAAGATCTGCATGGTGGCCTACACGAACTATCTCTCCGACGCCCGCCCGCGGCGTGAGGCGGAGGCATTGGCGCGGAGGGGGGACCAGGTCGATTTCATTGCTCTTGGCGAAAAGGGCAGACCCTCGCTCGAAATCGTTCAGGGCGTACGACTGTTTCGCGTGAAGCAAATGCGTTATCGCGGGAGCGGTGGATTCAGCTATGGCCTCGCCTATTTGAGATTTCTATGCGCAGCCACACTAAAGCTGGTCCATCTTTTCCGGAGAGAACGGTATGAAGTGGTCTACGTGCATACCATGCCGGACTTGCTTGTATTGGTTGGATTGATTCCGAAGCTATTCGGGGCCAAGGTCGTGCTGAATGTCCACGATATGATGCCGGAACTCTACATGTCCAAGTTCGGGATTTCGGAGAAGCAGCCGCTAACCCGATTCCTGGCGCTCCAGGAACAGCTGAGCATCCGGCTGGCTGATAAGGTCATTTGCGTCCATGATCCGCATCGGGATGTTCTTTGCAAGCGAGGTGCGCCTCGCAGGAAGATCACGGTGCTGCCCAATGTCCCCGACCCATTGGTTTTCTGCAGCGACAATGTCGAGGCCCGACCTGACAGCGGTTTCAGGATTGTTTATCACGGAACGGTCGCCAGGCGTCTGGGATTGGACCTGGGTGTGCGCGCATTCGCGAAGATCGCGGACTCATGTCCGGGTGCGCGATTTGAAATTTTTGGCGACGGTGACGCGGGCGAAGAACTCGAAGCTCAAATCCTCGCCTCCGGCGTGAAAGACAGGATTCATTTCACCAGGAAAATGTTGTGCGTGGAATCCATTGCGCAGATGATCCAGGGCGCGTCCGTCGGAATCATTCCCAATCGGCGCGACATTGCCACTGACTACATGCTCCCGGTGAAATTGCTTGAATACGTGCACCTTGGCATTCCTGTGATCGCTCCGCGATTGTTGGCCATCCAGTACTACTTTGGAGAAGACCAGGTGGAGTATTACGAGCCGGGAGATGTGGACGAGATGGCTGATTGCATCGTCCGTCTCTATCGAGACCCAGGGAAGAGATCGGAGCTGGTCCGGAAGAGCGCCGAGTTCGGAAAGAAGTTTCATTGGGACGTGCTGAAAGAGGATCTGTTCAAAGTGATTGACGACTGGCCTACGCAGAGGCGTCAGGCCGCGGCGTTGGGCGCAGGAATGGGTATTTAAGCGAACGTAAAGGAACCAAAGGACGGGCATGGCGCTCATCGTGCGAATTGACGTGGATCGGCCCTATGGAAAGCAGGGGCTCGTGCGTCACATTGCGAGCCGTATCAGCTCGGATCACTTTCTCCCGCGCATAGAGTGGCTCGGTTACCTGGATGAGCTAAAGACGATCCTGCACATCCTCAGTGCAAACGGCAAGACCGCGCATGTGTTTTTCCGCAAGTGCACTTACCCCACGCCGGCAGTTTGCGAATTGATGGAGTCAGGTGGTCATCAGTTTGGACTTCACCTGGAGAACTCGCGTTCGGCTGAGACATTTCAAGAGGAACTCGGGGCACTTGAAAAGAAGCTGGGGCTGCGTGTGGTCGAGTTTTCCAAGCACGGATCGGGGCGCCTCCACCTGGGACGGCATCATTATGCTCCCTATGAACCGGAGAGATATCTGCCCTGGGCCACGCAGGCAGGGATGAGGGTCTTCTTCGGCAACCTCGAGGATCCGGAACTCAGACCGGTTCAGGATGGTGAGTTGCTATTCTATCCCTCGGCGTTTTGGCTGGAGCCTTTTTGGCGCGACACCAAGAGATTTCCAATTGAATGGCTGATGAGCGAGGCTGCTGAAAGAGACGTCGTGATGCTGATGCACCCAGATAACGTGACGGCCAGCGCCGAAATCATGCGGGAGTTTCTGATGGCAGTGGAGAAGGTTGAAGCGGCTGATTTGCCGGCGGTACCGTCTTCCAGTCGATTGTAAGCGGCAGACCCAGAACTGACACGCTGCATTTCCGGCATGTCCGCTTCTCGGGTAACTTCAATTCCGCCCACTCGGTACAGTCTCCGGTTACCAATGAGGGACGCACTTACCCCCCCTTTTCGTGGGATTTAGTCTGGCCACCAACTTACATATCCTGACACGAACAGGGACTTCGACTTGCAGGGGCGTGTGCTGTCTAGGACACTCAATTCCGAAGCTGCTGTTTCGGGCGACTACGTTGTGTGCTGACGGCTTGGCTTGAGTGGTGAGCGGCGGGGTGGGAGCGGTTACCGGGGCTGTCGTTTTCCGTTTCTTGAGGGCGGAAGAGGCGGGCAAGAACGGTAGTCAAAAAAGCGAAAGGGACGCGGGATTATCTTGGTGGGAATTTGGATTTACCGCAGAGACGAGGCATGAAGATGAATCGCCAGATTGGTGCGATGGGCGTGCTTCTGATTCTGTCCGCGGCCGTGAGGCTGACGGCACAGGACCCCGCGCCGTTCCAAGCCGGCGATAAAGCACAAATTGAGGCGCAGATTCGAGCCCAAGAAACATCCCAGCAAACGTCAGAGCCCGCGTTGAAGCTGAATCCGCTTGAGACTCTTCGAAAATTTGAGCCGGGACCGGATGAAGAATACCAACTTGGCAAGGGCGACGAAATCACGGTGGATTTTGCGGGCCGGCCGGAGATGCAGGCGAAACTGATCGTAGGCCCGGACGGGCGCATATCCTTTCCGTTGGCCGGGGACATCATGCTGGCGGGGCTTACGCGTCCACAAGCGGCCAAGGTCATCGAAGCTTCGTTGGCGGATTACTATACCAACCTAGCCGTTCAGGTTACAGTCACCAAATACACAGCCAACCGGATTTTGCTTCTGGGGGCGGTCGATCATCCAGGGATGCTTACGTTCGATGGCACACCAACCTTGCTTGAAGTCCTGGCACGGGGTGGGGTTGAGGCAGGACCCAACAAATCCGGTACGACTCCCGATGTGAATCAGATTCCCGAGCGTTGCGCCATCTATCGAGGCAGCGACCAGGTAGCTTGGGTGGAACTAAGGGCGATGATGGAATCCGGCAACGCCCTGGCCAATCTTCGTTTGCGCCGTGACGACGTTGTCTACGTGCCCAGCATCAGCGAGCGATTCATCTCCGTTCTCGGCGAGGTGCAGCATCCGGGCGCGATTCCATTGGCATACAACTCCACGCTGGCCAGCATTCTAGCCCAGGCAGGGGGCGTCACCGAGCACGCAGGCACCAATCCGCACATCCAGATTGTGGACCCGGCGAGCGGCAGTTCGCGCGTACTCACGCTCAAAGATCTGCTCGACCCGATGAAGTCACGGGAGATGACCCTGAAGCCGGGCGAAATTGTCTATATACCCAAGAGCGGATTCTACCGCGCTTCTTATGTTCTGGAGCGGCTAAGTCCCCTGGTCACGGTGGCGACGATGGCCTTTTACGCGGGGGCGCTATGAGTCTGCAGCGTGGTCAGTCCATGCAGCCGCCACAATTCGGTTCCGGAGACGGGAGTCCTGGCGCACAATACCCTGCTGGCAGCCCACTCGGGACCGGCAACCGTGACCAGCCATTATTCCGCCTCAACCTGCTGCGCGCGTTGCAACTGCATCGGCGCCTGGCGCTGGGTATCGCACTGGCAGGACTGGTGCTAGCCGCGGCCTATGTTCTTAGGGCGTGGCCGGAGTATACCGCGCAAAGCCAGATATATGTGCAGCCCGTGCAGTCCAAGGTAATGGCGGGCGCCAATGAACAGGGTTGGCCCAACAATCCCACGACCTACGATTCTTACATCCAGCAACAGGTGCAAAGCGCTTCAAATCCCGAAGTGTTGATCAATGCACTCCATAAGCTCAATTCCGGTAGCTGGGAGCGGAGCGGCGAGAGCGAGCAAGCGGCGGCCGATCGCCTTGGGAAAGCCATTGAGGTGGACCGAGCGGGGACTAGCTACGAGGTCGTGATTAGCGCCAAGGCGAAGGACCCGCAGTTGGTTGCGCAGATTGCCAATGCCGTGGCGACGAGCATCGTGGAAAGAGCATCGGGTGAGGGAAATGCGGGGAATGCACAACGCATCGCCGTCCTGAAGGAGGAGCGAACTCGCATACAGGATGAACTGAACGCCGACTACGCAGAACAGGTGGCGCTGAACAAACAACTGGGCATGGCTGCAGTGGGAACGGAAGCGCCCGACCTGATTGACAGCGATATCGGCAAGACACGCGAGGAACTGATCAAGGCGCAGACCGATCACGACCAGGCGGAAGCGCATTTTACGGCCATGGGCGCGGGGAATGGAGACTCCTCTACGGCGATCGACGCCGAGGCCGACGACCTGGTGGCCGCCGACGCCGGCCTGACCAGCATGAAGACATCGCTCAATTCGCGCCGGGCGATTCTGATTACGCAGATGTCGAACCTGACACCCAGTAATCCGGAGTACAAGCAAGATGCAGCGGAACTGGCCAAGATCAACGGGAATCTCGATTCGATGATGAAGGAGCTGCGGGCCAAGGCGGCTGCACGCATCCAGGAGAAGTTACGCACGGATCTGGAACGGACAGCCGAGGTTGAGGCGAAGTTGAATGCTCAACTGCGTCAACTAGCCGGGGCTGCCGCCAGCGCGACGCCCAAGCTGCAAAGGGCCAGCGATCTGGCTACGGACATTTCCCGGCTGCGGACCCGTTACACCAGCGTGGATGAGCAGTTGCACAATTTGATGCTTGAGGACAGCGCTCCGGGCGCAGTGCATTTGTCTGTAGCGGCGGTGGCCCCATTGCACCCAACGGTCCTGATAATTCTAAAGAGAGCTTTGCCGTTGGCGTTGGGCGGGTTGCTTCTGGGTCTGCTTGCAGCTTCGATCGCGAATCATCTGGATCCAAAGGTTTACATTGCCGCGGATATCGAACAGGTGCTGGGATTCGCACCGATGGCGGTGCTGCCGGATTTCGACGAAGTGTCGGAAGAAGTGTCCTCTGAACATTTGCTGCGCCTTTCGGCGGCGATCGAACATGCGCGCAAGCAGGGCGACCTGAACAGTTGCATTTTTACCGGAGTCGCTGCGGGAACCGGCGCATCCACACTGGCGACACGCGTGCGAGAGATTCTGGAAGCCATAGGCAAACCGACGGTGTTGCTGGATTCTTCTGGAACTCCGGCTTCACGCGCAAACAGCCTAAGCAAAGCGCCAGGCGAATCGGTTAGCGAGCGCGCCACCGAGCGGGGCAGCCGCTCGACAGCCCTACTGCGGCAAGTTGCTGAGGAGACCGAGGTGGAGCTGGAGAACCTGGTGCTCACGGATACGGCGCCGCTGCTTATCTCCGCCGAGACTGAGTACCTGGCGCGCTTTGTTGGCTGCGCGATCGTCGTTGCAGAGTCCGGCGTGACCACGCGCGCACAACTGCTTGCGGCGGCGCATACCCTGCAACGCCTCAATGTGGCTGCTGTGGGATTTGTCTTGAACCGCGTTAAACTGGCTAAAGCGGACCCGGCTTTTCGTCATACAGTACGCGAAATTGAAAAGCACCATGGCACACAGAGCACGTCCACTCCAAAGCGGACGGAAAGGACCAGCCCAGTGGCAGACGAACTCTTGCCGGACCCGAAGGAACTTCCAAGCGAGTCTGGATTCGTTGCGCACTCTGCGCCGGCGGCTTCAGAGCTTGCTGCAGGATCTGCTACCCACCGCTCGTCCCTTGTTGCTCCGAAATGGTGCATGGCCGCGCCAGTCAAGCCATGGCTGCCGCAAACTGCGTCGACCGCGGACGCAGATAATCCGTGGTGGCATTCGGATGTGCAATCGAAACCCACTGCGGCGCCGGCAGAACCGGAGCCGCCGCACGAATCTTTACGCGCAGCCCATTCCATGACGGATGTGCAAGCGCAATGGTTTCAGGCGTCGAATTGGAAACGAGCTTCTGTCTGGTCTGACGACTCTCCGCCCCTGGAAGCTGCGAAGACCGCGCCAGCAGCGGCTGCGCAAGCCGATCAGATATTCGCCGAGGAAGATTTTCCGGCTATTGCTGAGGAAGGCGCTCCGATGCCCATTACGAAGGCTGCGCCGCCAATCGCTTTGAAAGCTGCTCCAGCATTCTTCGAGGACGGCGATCCGGGAAGTGTGCCGCAGGTTGAATGCGAAGAGAAACCGCATGTATTTGAGTCGCGGCTGAGTCCTCTTCGTGGGCTGATGTTCTCGCGGGGGCTGAAGAACCTGGGCAAGATTCGAGGGTCCGTTCCGCAAGAAGATCAATCTCCTTTGAACCGGGAGGATGAGACCGAGCGGACGGTTTTGGCGCCCAGTTATCCATCGTTCGTTGAAGCTGTTCCGATGGAGGAGGCTCAGACGATTCCGGTTGCGGTCGCTGAGCCGGTTCCATTTGTGGCCGATGAACCGGTTCCTGTTGAGGTAGCGCCGGGCGAGGCAGAAGTGGCCAGCGCGCCTGCGCAGGAGGTGGTTGCGACGCCTGAGTTCCTTCCGCCGCGAGATTTCGTTCCTGTGAGAGAAAGGGAGGACGATGAACCTCGAATTCTGCCATCCCGACGCGGCCAGTACAAGCGGCGAGGCTGACGGCCCGGCCCACAGTTTCACAGTTGCTGTGGGGATTTTGGACGGTCTCCGTAAATTATTGATTATAAATAAGTTGATGTATAGTTCACAGTTTCACGGATTTACAGGTTCTGTGGTTCTGTGGGTTTTGCGAGATTAAACTATTGATTCTGCATGGTTTAAGTGGCTCCACAGTTCCACAGTTGAAAAATAGGCATCGACCGGGGGGGTAGAGGTGCGATCCGGGGTAAGAGTATTAATTTGAATTATTTGCATGGAAACAACTCCTTCATAATTGGGCATCTGCGGCCGAATTTTCGAGTAAACGAGGCGCTTTTTCGGTCACGTTGGCTTCAGAAGAGGGTGATTCGCGCTTGTTTGAGTCGGATCTGGTTGGCGGGGACGCGCGTGTGGCACGTGCGATTCCGGGCAGTGTCGAGATGAGGTACTGGACAACCCGGGACAGTGATGTTTCGCGCTGGGCCGCCCAAACCCGAGCTTGGCGATAGGACTTGTCGCTGACACATGCGGATTTGGTTCTTCATGGTCTGCTCTCCGAAGGGACAGAGCGGACTGGCCCTGGTCCTCTCTGGTCCGATTGTGCGTTTGTGGGAAGTTTTTCTGCAAAGTGGGCTGGAGGGCGATGGTTCATCCCAGGATTCATCCGCTGCGGCGGACGAGACGCTTCGAGTCCGCACAGGGCCGGCCCCGGGTCTAGCGAGGCTTGGATGCATGACAATGGTTTCGCTTTGTGGGAAACGGAGGTGCGTTTCAGGGTGAGGTGTGACTGATGTCACGAAGGCGGCAAGCAACTCGAGGCTAAGATGGGTACCCGAAAGGCCCCAATGCTTGCCAGACCGCGCATTCCAGGCGGGCCATGCGGGAATTTGGGACCAGAATGCTCATCAACACTCGTCGGAGGTGGGGAGAATGACTGGATTTGTTCCGGTAATGTGGTCCATTTGGGGTGTACTAGTTGTGTTGCTGGCCGCCGTCAACCTGTATCAATCAAGACTGGCCCGCGATGAAGAAGACCAGATTTTTCTGAGCGAAGGGTTCCAAGAGGAACGGTCCGCACAGGCTGCCATTGCGGAAAAAGTGAGCAAGGTTGAGCCGATGAAGCGGCTGGCCCTTTGGCTGGTGGGCGCGATGACGTTGTTTGTTGTCGGATATTACATATTCGATGTCATCCGCCAATTCAAATAGACAGCATAGATAGACCACGATAAAGAACGCGACACGTCCCTTAGTCCCGGCTGCGGGAGACCGCCGCCGGGGCGGGAATGAAAGGCCCACGGGAGAACGTCAGCCAGCTCCTAGTGGATGATATTGAGCTGCACCAAAATATCGCGGATGTAATAGGCAACGACGACAACGGTCATGGCGAGCGCGAGCCACTTGGCTACGCGCAAGGCCGGCTCGATTTTCTGGACTTTCGCCACGATTGCCATCTGAGCTGCCTTTTCGTGGTCGAATGAGTCGTCCAGGAAGATCTGGTCGTCTTCGTTTTTCTCGAGGCTGCCGCGATAGATATGCAGTGAGAGCAACAGAGCGACAACTGCGCCCCACACTGACCACAGAACGGGAACAAGGGTCATACTCCACCTCCCAGCGGCTTACTGGTCCCAGATACCGGCGAGTCCGTGGAAGGAATCGCGGCCTCGAGGGTAGAGGGGCCTTACGGTTGACAATGATAGCCCGGAAAAGGTGGCGCTGTGTTGAATAATTTTTCGAAGGGTGAGCGGTTTGAGAGTGGGGGCCGAAGCCCGGCTGAGGTGAACGCGGCGGAAGGGGGAGCGGACATTGGGGGAGGACCCGATGGAGGCGGGCTTTAAGATGTAAAGACGGCGTTGATTCTGTTGGTGTTACGCGGAGAGTGGGTAGGAGTCCGGAATACTGATCCGGGCATGCCCCACCAGGAGTTTTAGGCCGAGGATTTGCTGGAAAAGTACGTTTTCCTGGGGACTCTTGGGGTAGGTTAACGATGCTTTGGGCGGGAGTCTCTTCGCGGGTTTGAAGGGTATTGACCGAGGAGTAATTGACGGATAGCCGACCATCCAGGCGCAACACTATTCCGGGTCCCTACGGCGTTTGTAGGTACGAATCCGGGGAGTTTCATAGCACATTGGGCAGGTCACCGAAAGTGCCAGTGAGTGATAGCGAACTTAGCTGTTGCCTTCAAAGTAACTGCCGAGTTGCCGACTGTCGAGTTGCCGACCAACCGGACAGAACCCGCAAGATCGGTCCGAGTCAACGCTGGAAACATGCTTCGGCCTGTTAGCGACAGCTGAGGATTACTTCCGGCTTGGACCGTCATTCGACAGAGATCCGAAAGGAGTGAACTCAGCTTCACCCCAAAACCTCCGTCGTATCGAGCTAAGGAGATGCTCGGTTCGCTCCCCTTGGTCATCGCCAGCGATCGCCATGCGCCTTCACGTAATGTGCGTACACATACCCCCAGGGGATGGCGAGATAGACCAGCACCACCATGGAGCAGGCGAAGATCGCAGGTTGGAGCGTCTTGTCGACTTGGCCTGCCCTCCACTGCGGAAATGGAACCAGAAGGAGCCAAAGCGTCTTCCAGAGCGCCTCCCAAAGGAGCACGGGCAGCATTTGCAGTGGATAACGGAGCCCGAGGAGACCGAGTAACGAGAACGCCGCAAGCATGCAGGAGGACTGCTGCCCTTCCGCGAGTGCCCAGTGTCGTGCGGGATTGATTATGCCAGGCCACAGAAAAACCCCTAGTCCAACTACGGTGAACAAATACATGGCACGCAGAACATACAAGCGAAACATGGAAACTTCGGGCATGTCAGGGCTCCTGTCCTTCAGATTCTCTCGCTTTTCTCCGGTGGAAGAAATCTAACGATGTAGTCGCAGGTGGCAGTTGTCTAGTCGTCGCTCTCATCGTTAAAGGCGAGGATGTCACCGGGTTGACAATCGAGTGTTTTGCAGATGGCCTCGAGCGTCGAGAAGCGCACCGCCCTCGCCTTCCCAGTCTTGAGGATCGACAAGTTCGCGAGCGTGATATCGATCGCCTGCGATAGCTCGGTGAGTGACATATTTCGGCGCTCCATCACCTCGTCCAGCCTGATCACAATTGGCATGGTCTAAACTGTTCCTTCCAACTCATCACGCATGGCCGAACCAGCCGCGAACACGCGACTGAGCACAAACACCATCAACACCGCCATCCACCCAGCGGCAGAGAAAGCAGAGTCGGGCGCCCCCATCCCCATGCTCGGGAAAAACCTCTCAATAAGGGCAGCGGGAATGTTGAGGAGTTGCAGCGCCAAGAGAGCCCAGCCGATGGTTTGCAGCCTGAGCGCGTTGGCGGGGATGAACGGATCACCAGCACGCGCGGTTTCGATGATCTGCGTCAGTGCCACAAAAAGCCTGTCGATCACCACAGACATCACGATCCCCAACACCATCATCAGACGGAACCCGGTCATCTCCGATCTCGCGTTGGTTCCAGCATTTTGCTGAATGAGCAGCGTAGCGAGTTGAGAGGAGAAGATCCACGACAGGAGCAGCCCCAGGGCTACGGCTGCCAGAAACAACCGGTTCACAATGAACCCGGTACGCACCACGAATCGCGAAGTCTTGATGAGCCTGTCTTTTTCGAGCATGGGGTCCGTCCTTATCGATAAACAATAAACACCAACGATTGCACTGTCAAGGAAAATTTATTGATAAACGATATTTCCAGTAGAGAGCGACGAGGAAGTGTCGATTGTCTCCGCTTGAGGGGAGCCCCAATCCACTTCGATCCTTGCACGGGCCGTAAATGAATTTCGCACACACTGCCCGCAGCAGCCGCAATTCGGACAGAATGCTAAGCGTGTCGAGCCGGCGACCGAAAGGCAAACGCAGATCTTTCGACTCCGGTCGCCGCGGCGACCTCCACTTCTGATGAACGTCCTATTCCGGTAACACTTCGCGGCGCCCCTCCGGGGCTTGGACTCTCTTTTTGCAGTAACCCAGGACGGCGTCCGCAATGGCGGACGCCGTCCTGGGCTATTTTCCCGCATCCCGGGATGCAATGCAGCCCGTTCATCACTGGACCTAACTCGCCTGGGCGAGTAAAGCTGCTCAAGATGACAACCGCTTTGTGGTTGTGTCTAAATCACCGCCCATTTTGGACGCTATGAATCTCCGGTCTTCTGCCACGGCGGACGAGACCTTGGGCACTCGCGGTTTTCTGGAACTGGATGCGAAGCTGTCCCACCCTTTCGCCAGGAAAAAGGCGAAAGGATGGGGCACCCGGCGAATGACCGTCAACCCGGACAGAATGCCTAGCGTGTCTACGCGGCGACCGAGAGGCAACCGCAGATCTTTCGACTCCGGTCGCCGCAGCGACCTCCGCTCAAGATGACAACTGCTTTGTGGTTGTGTCTAAATTACCGGCAACCCGGAAGTTATTACTGAGTTACCTGACGAGTTGGCGACTATCCGTCCAAAGCTCGAATCGGGTGTGTGTCGGTTGTGGAAGTGACACACTTGACGACTTGGACAATTGGGTAGGCATTACAATTGCCTGCAAGAAATCTACAACGAATAGGGAAACGATGTTGGTCATGATCAACATCATTCGGCGCATCAATAAACAACTGCTCATCGTTCCATTATGTATCTCCTCGTGTGCGATGAGTGGATGTCTTGAGTCAAGCTTTGATTTAGCGAGTGAGTCGCGACTGCCGGAATTGATTACACTCCCCTCTGGATTTACACGCGCTGACGTATCAGTCACATTGAACCTCTACTCTGCACCATGGCCTTACGCGAAATTTATATCAAGAGACTGGAAAGGGAAAAAGCTGGGGGACGTAAACGGCAAAACGGAACATCCATCTTATCTTCCTTTTTATGACGAGATTGTCGTTGTCAGCGGCGTATCCGAAATCATCGCGTTTAAACCATACAGTGAACATGAACACATGACACAAAATGGGATCCCCGTTGCGCTGTTCTATGTCGTTGATGACTCTTGTGCAAGGGATGAGGGGTTCGAGGGCGGGTTGCCCATGTGCTCAAAGAACGAGATGAACTTAAACTCGAAGGGTTGCCCATGTCTGATCGATCCAACAAACCCGGCGGCTGCCTCAGGTTCGTATCGATAAACTTGGGCGTCCCAGTCGTTTTTGGCCATTCTGGACGAGTGACCGGCAATCTGGACAGAACAGCATGGTCTGTGCGCTGCAACCGGAGGGCACGCGGGGATGTTCCGACTCCGGTCGCTGCGGCGGCCTCCGCTGAAGATGATGATGGTTTTGCTGTTGCAGGGGAGTGAACGGATCTTCGGCAGGTATGAATTCTCAGGTCTCATCCGCTGCGGCGGATGAGACCTGGGGTACCGATTTTCGTGCTTGATCCAGGACTCCATAAACCTGGGATCGCATGGACTTGGGATCGCATCGACCCTGGGGAACGCCTGGATGTGGGCTGCTGGCTGCCTTATCGTTCGGCAACCACAACCGGTGCCGGCGCGCTCTTCGGCGTAGACAGATAGCCTGTCACTGTATTTTTGGCGCTTACGTTGTTGACCACAATCTCAAACATCAAGGGATCTTTGCCGCTCAAGAACTGAAGCGGCTCGTTCAGGCTCTTGTCCTTCTTCTCGTACTGCTTGTCATCGGAATAAACGGAGAGGGTAAACCTGCTCCTCTTCGAGTCGGCTCTCTTGAGCATGAGGCCCACTGTGCCTACCTGCTGCTTTTGCCCCCTGACGAGCGTGAACTCGTAATAGTTCCGATCGCCCTTGTGCTTGAGAATCTCCAACTCGTCGCTATTGCGGGCAATCAGAGAGCTGTGGCCGTTCAGATCGCCCTTCATCGACGTCATCTGGGTGTTGGTGTCGGCCAGGTCGCTCTGGGTCTTGGCCACATCGGTCTTAACGCCGCCGACATCGGTCTGCACCGCAGCCACCTGTCCCGCCGTCTGCTGCTCGGCGCTTGCCAGGCGTGCTGTGTTCTGCTCGCCGCGAGCCTCGCGGACCTGCAGCGCCGCGGAGCGCGTATCGAGTTGTTTCTGCGTCAGGCCGAGCGAGGTCTTCAACTCGTCCGTGGCCACATTCAGCCGCGCATCGGTATCCTGCAGCGCCGCACTCAGCTTGGTGTTCTGCGCTGTGGCATCCGTCATAGCCTGCTGCTGAGAAGCCAGTTTGGTGCTCAGCGTATAACTCCAGATCATTGCGCCGATGCCCAAAAGCAGGGCCACTGCGACCGCCGCGAATAGTGCGCCGGAGTAGGATCTGGGAGCTTCTTGAACGATTTCATCTCTCATTTGTTTCCACCCTTCACTAATCCCGACCGTACGGCAGCCCATTGCCGGGGTCTGCGCCATATAGCTCACTGCCGACCTTTGCCGACATCTGCCAGGATAAGAGGCCAGATTTGCACAGGGAGGTGAGCCCCAACCGCGGTTGCTCGTCGCTAAATCATTCACGGAGCCCGTTTGCCTTTGCGAATCGCTTTGCGGTCTGAATCTGCTTTGTTGAGCCTGGTATTTTCACCGGCAATCTGGAGATTGTGCTTTCGTGGGCCCGCGCGGGGCGAAGGGCAACGGCAGATCTTTCGGCTGCGGCCCACCCTGACCACATTGGCACGACCCTGGGACTCTTGTGTGCTCCTAGATCAGATTCGGAAATGGTGTGTACTGTAGTGCTTTCCCTCAGGAGCTAAAGCCCGTTGATTTCATTGGCGCTCTGCGGCACGGCGACCCAGAGGGTACCCCGGCCGTGCCCTTTTAAAACCGGTCTACAGTAAAACAAAAAACGCCCTAGCGAGAGGGCTTTGCGGGTACGTGCGTCATAACCGGCGGACCGAACTACCGGGTTACTAGCAGTTACCAATGGGCTATTCTTCCGATTTGGGTGGAGCTAACGAGATTTTGGGGGGCTTTGTTTTTGGAGCAGAGTCCTTATGGCCTAGTGATTCCCGGGGAAGATACGGAAGCGGCTAAAGCATTCAATTAGTTTGAGTTGTTTGCGGCATGATTTAAGTCATGTCCTGTTGCAAGGTCATGATGCACAGTGTTTGGAGCGAGAATTTCGGAAACCGGTTTCTGCAACTTAGAGTACGAAGGTGGCATCCAATGGCTCGGGCGGCGAAAATCGGGCAAAATCGGGCTTGAATCCGCGCCTTCCGGGCGGTACATTTAAGGGAACGGGAACAATTTACCATCCCCTGGAGAGATCATGGCAACAGTAACTGCTGCACCCGCACAGGAAACCGAAAAGAAGTCTCCTCTTTACCTGACCGCTCAGGCGATCGCGAAGGTGCGCGAGATCATGGCGACCCAGGATCCGCTTCCCGCGGGACTTCGGATTGGGGTGGTCGGCGGCGGCTGCTCAGGTTTTCAATACTCGATGGCTTTCGAGAACCAGAGCGGGATGATGGACAAGGTGTTTACATTCGAAGACCTCAAGGTCTTTGTGGACGCAACCTCCCTGATGTACCTGAACGGCTGTACGGTGGACTACGTCGAAACGCTGGAAGCGGCAGGATTCAAGTTTGAAAATCCCCAGGTGAAGTCGACCTGCGGCTGCGGCTCCTCCTTCAGCGTGTAACGACAAAGTTCCGGATTGGTTCTCCCGCACAAAAGGCCCGCCCCGCGAGGGACGGGCCTTTTGTCATTGGGACGGGGTGGCTTCGCGAAATGAAGTGCGGGTAGTCCGAACGGTCCCACCCTCACAAATCGAGCGTGCGGGACCGAGGACTACTGCTCCGGTGCGGGTGTTGGAGTAGGAGCAGGCGCCGGTGTGGGTGTGGGTGTGGGTGGGGTCTGTGTAGGGTTCAGGCCGGTGTTCGTGTTTCCCGATATCGTCTTCATTTCGGTGAGCGGGTCGTAGACGAACTCCCACTCGTTGTAATGGCTTTTCTTTTTGTATACGAGGATGGATGGCTTTGCGCTGGCGGGCGAGAAGCCGATGATGCCGGCGCCGCCGAAAGTCTGTCCGGTCAGGCCGGTCGTTGAAGGTGCGGTTGCGCTCGCGCCCGGGGTGCCATTGGGATTGTTGGGGTCAGAGGTGGCGCTCGAGGCGGCCGCCTGCTGGAACGGACCTCCCGGATTTTGGTTTCCTCCGCTGGGGCCGGTACCGGCAATCGTTGAGGCGGAGCCGGCGAGGGGCTGCCCAAAGAATCCCATTGCCGTTGGAGTCTTGTTCTGGCCGAAGCGAATGGGCTTCCAGTCGTCCTTGCCGGTGGTGGGGTCGATGTACTTCTTGCGCAGGAAGCGAATGTTGTTGGTCTTGACGAGGGCTTCGATGTTGGGCGGGAAAGCGTGGAACTTTCTGTAGTAGAGCTGGACGGCGCGGGTGTATTGCTTGCCGCGCTCCATGGTTTCCCGCTCGCGGTCGAGCTGGATGTCCTTGGCCACTTTGGGTGCTGCGACGGTCATGGCGATGGCGAAGACGGCCAGCAGGAAGATGATCCAGATGAGGATGTAGCCCTCTTCAGAGGGTCGAGGGCGGCGGGTTGGATTGGTTTCGATCAATGCCGTGTTTGACTCTTGATGAACGAATCCGGTTGAGAGCTTTTGGTTCCCAGCGTCTCGCCAACGGATCAAGAAGCAGGTTCCTCGACTTCGCTGCGCGGCGCTCGGAAGGACGGGGTACAGAGTCTGTTTGCTCAAAAGGCCGCGAGACCCAGAGTCTGGGTGTTGTTGTAGGCCATGTCAGTAATTTGAACGCTGCCAGGCTTGATGACGCCCACTTTGTAACGATGATCGACGATTTCGCCGGCACGGGCCATGAAGATGTCGTCGCCGTGGGTGAAGAAGGCTTGCAGAGATTTGTCCGGGGCCTGAGTGTAGCCGAAGTACTTGAGGTCGATGGCCGGCGCGCGGGGCGCAGCGGCTACGACGGGCAGGGTGACCGCAGGAGCGCCGGCGCGGGCGCTCTTGACTGGCGTCTCGATTTGTACCGGCGCGGATTCGGCGGAGAAGATATTCCTGCCGATTCCGGCGTAGTGCACCTCTTCGCTTTGGGCCAGCTTGTCGAAATGAAGTGTTGGATCGATGCCGGCGTTGGAGAGCTTTTCCGCATCGGGCGCTGCCGGCCTGGAGGCAGATGCGACTGCGGGATTGCCGGGTGCCGCGTTTGGAACGGGACGGGGCGTTGCAGAGGGTCCGGCAAATGACTTGAAGAGCTGCCAGCCGCCCCAGCCAAGGATGAGAGTGAAGAGCGCGACGACGATGTAGACCTGGCGCTTGTTTTCGGTTCCGAGTTGCATGGCTACTCGTCCTCCCTTGGGGTTGAGGAGGGTGAGGGAGTTGCATCGTCCGGCTGGGGGGTGGTGGGTAATCCGCTGGCCTCGGCATCGGCCAAGCGGAGCCAGGTGGAGACGCGCAGCCTGAGGTTGACCTGCCCGGCCTGTTGTCCGGCGAGAGCCATGGCACGGATCACAAAGAAGTTTTGATCGCGCTCGAGAGTGTTGACGAAGCGCATGATCTGCGAATATTCGCCACTGATGCCGGCCTCCACGACGATCTCAGTCAAGTCCGGGCCCGGCTGGCCCTGCGTGTACTGGACCCGCGAGAGGCGGACACCTGAGGCCACGCCAAGATCGCCGATGCGCGAGGAGATGGACGAATAGTTGGCCGGGATGCGCTTGTCGTAGAAGGCATGCATCTTGGTGCGCGTTTCATCGACGCGCTTGTCGAGGCCGCGCAGGGGTGCGGTTTGAAGATCGAGGGCCTTGAGTTCAATCTGCTTGCGGGCGAGGGCATCGGTGGAGCGGGCGTTGATGGCGACCCAGTCCAGGGCGAAGCGAACAGACAATCCAACGAAGAGCAGAAACAGGATCGCGAACCCGGCATAGTGCCAGAGGAGCGGCGACTTAAGACGCTCGTTCCACGGGGTGGCCAGCTGATCGTTGCTCATTGCGGACCTCCCTGCGCCGGATTCGGCTTGGGGATTGGGCCAGTGTATGGAGGCCGGATGTGGTGTTGAGAGAACCCGGAACCCGGTTGCGGGTTTGCTGGATCGGTTCCGGAGTCTTTGCCTGCATTTGTGGCTGCCTTCTTCGAGCTTGAGGCCTGTTTGGTCTCATCCGGAGTGGGGGGATTGTATTCGGCGAGCAAATCGAAGTCGAAGCGGTTGGAGGCGCTGACCGGCTCGAGGCGCTGGTTGGGTCCTGTACCCGTTTCGGCGGATGTTTCGCCAACGATGCGCGGCTCGAAGAAACGGCGCGAGTGCTCGAGATTGCGAACCAGTTCCACGGTGCGATCGCGGGGACCATCGACGCGGAGATGGAGCGTGATGTGGCCGTCCTTGGCGCGCACGGGCTCGAGGGTGGAGACCTGGACGCCACCGGGGAGTACCGTTTCGAGATTCTCCATGGCCAGCGTCCAGGAGAAAGCTTTCTCATCGAAGAGCTTGTTAAGGGCATCGGCCTGGGTGAGCAACTGGGCGTTGTCAGGACGCTGCATCAGGGCCTGGTAGTTCTGGCGCTCACGGGTGATGCGCGCGATTTCGCCGTCGAGGGAGTGGTCGCGCGCGCGGGCCTGCTCGGCCTTCTGGTGGAGGGTACGCAGGCCAAAGAGGAGGGCGATGACCAGGAGGGCCAGAACTCCCATGCCGATGCGCAAGCGCTTGAGGACCGGCGTGAAATCGGCGAAGGGGCGGGTGGCGAGATTGAGCGTGACACGCATGGCTTACCTTGCCCCCGCGAGCGCACCCACGGCGCCGGCAATGCTTGCGTGGCCGAGCGAAGTCATGACGCCGGTTTCCGGTCTCGGCGCGAGATCGACGACGGTGATTGCGGGGTCATCAATGCAACGGGCGAACTCGGATGTCTCGTAGCAGCCGGCGTAGTGCAGAGTGCGGGCGGGCGCCTGGAGCTTGTCTTCAAAGTATGCAGCAGCGACGGCAATACCGCGCTGAATTTCAGAAAGGCGCAGGGCCGGCTCTTCAGGCAGGTCGAGGGTGCGATGGAGCAACAGGTCGCTGCCGTTAGCGATGGAAGTGGTGAGCGCAAGCGGGGTGAGGTTGGCGGCGAGCACGGCTTCCATGGAATCGATGGCCTCAAGTGCGGCGAGGCTGGAGGGGAGAATAGCTCCGGGTTCGTATCCTGCGGCGCGGACTACGGCCTCATATTCGGCGAGGATGGGGCCGGGGAGAACGGCGGTGAGCACCTTCCACTCGTTCTTTTCCTGAGTGAGCACCTGGTAGCTGACTCCGGCGTGCTCGACATCGAAGGGGACCATTTTGCGCAGGCGAAAACGCAGGACGGGGAGGGCCTCAGAATTACGGGCGGGCAGGGAATCGAAATCGAGCATGAAGACGCGGACTGACGTGTCTGGCAGAACAAGCGAAACGGCCCGGGTGCGCGGCGAGACTTTGTTGAGTGCGGTGCGAATGGCGTCGGAGACAGCCTCGGCGTCGCGAATGTTGGGCTCGCCGATGCCGGGGAGAAGCGCGCCGGGGAGCAAAGGAGCGAATGCGTAGACGGGGGCCTCGCCCGATGCGGGAAGTGCGGCTGCGAGTACACCTTCAGGAGAAAGCTCGACAGCGACCGGAGGACGGCCGCCGGGCTTTGTGGTGGAGATCGATTTTTTCAAGAACGAGTTCAATTCAGTTCTCAGTGTTCAGGTTCTCAGTTTGGGTTGATGGGAGCGCGAACATGATGCGTGGTGCGACCTTATTTCCCTCGGGGGCTATAGTCCCGTTGATTTTGCCGCCATTTGTACGGGCTAAAGCCCGTACCCTTCATCATGGATCGGGGTTGAGTGACACGACTGAAGCCGTGCCCTTTCAAAGCCCGACCGGCTGCTTCATCGTGATGCTTCAATAAAGGTCACCTTGTTAATCTCCTTCAGTGTGGTCAGGCCGCGGCGCACACGGTCAAGCGCCGATTCACGCAGGAAGCTCATGCCTTCTTTCTGGGCCAGCTTGCGGACTTCGGAGGTGGGTTTCTTGTCCAGGATCAGCTCGCGGATGGGGTCGGTTAAATCGAGCAGCTCGTGGATCGCGGTTCGGCCACGAAAGCCGGTTCCCCCGCACTCCATGCAGCCGACGCCTTCGCGGAAGGCGAAGCCTTGCCATTGGGCGGGGTCAAGACCGCTGACAATCAATGCGTCGTCGTCGTAGTAGACGGTGTGGGCGCAGTAATCGCAGATGGTGCGGACGAGTCGTTGGGCGAGGATGCAGTTGAGCGCGGAGACGAAGTTATAGGCCTCGACGCCCATGTTGAGGAAGCGGCCGAGGACGTCGACGACATTGTTGGCGTGGACGGTAGTGAAGACGAGGTGCCCGGTAAGCGCGGAGTTGATGGCGATCTGGGCGGTTTCCTGGTCGCGGATTTCGCCGACGAGGATTTTGTCGGGGTCGTGGCGCAGGATGGAGCGGAGGCCGCGGGCGAAGGTGAGGCCCTTCTTTTCGTTGACGGGAATCTGGGTGATGCCGCGAATCTGATACTCGACCGGGTCTTCGATGGTGATGATCTTGTCTTCTTCGCTTTTGATTTCATTCAGGGCTGCGTAAAGGGTGGTGGTTTTGCCGGAGCCGGTGGGGCCGGTGACGAGCACCATGCCGTATGGTTCGCGGATGTAGCGACGGAAGCGGCGCAGATCATCTTCGGCGAAGCCGACGACATCGAGGGTGAGGTTCTTGAATTTCTCACTCATTGACTCCTTGTCGAGCACACGGAGGACGGCGTTCTCGCCATGGATCGTGGGCATGATGGAGACACGGAAGTCGATGAGGCGGGTCTTGTAGCGGACGCGGAAGCGGCCATCCTGGGGTACGCGGCGCTCGGCAATATCGAGCTCGCTCATGATCTTGATACGGGAGAGGATGGTGGTGTGGTGTTCGCGGGCGATGGGGGCCATGGCGGCCTGCAATACGCCGTCGATGCGGTACTTGACGACGACTGAATCGTCGTTGGTCTCAATGTGAATGTCGGAAGCGCGGCGCTCAAGAGCGGTAAAGATGGTGGTGTCGACGAGACGAATGATGGGGCTGATGTCCTCTTCGCTCGTCAGCTTCTCAATGGAGATGTTCTCGTCCTGGTTGTCGTCGCCGGTGAGCACGTCGAAGGTGAGACCTTCACTGGCTTCATCGAGGACGCGCTGTGACTGCTCAGTCTTCTTGAGCAGGTCAGTGATCTGGGAAAGGGTGGCCACGCGGGCAAGGATGCGTTGGCCGAGCAGGCCGGCGATCTCGTCGAGAACCATGAGGCGGGAGGGGTCGCTGACGGCGATGACCAGCAAATCCTGCTGCTGCTCGATAGGAACGAAGTTGTAGCGGAACATCAGTTCCACGGGCACGGTGCGCAGCAGATCATGCTGAATCTTGAAGTTTTTCAGGTCGACGAACTCGGCATGATAGCGGTGCGCTAACTGTTCTGCCTGGACTTGCTCGTCGATACTGGCGGGTGTTGGAAGCGCGATTACGTTTGAATCGGCCATCGCGGAATACCCCTATCCCCCGCTTGCCTGGCCCAGGGAAAAGATGGGCAGGTAAAGCGAGATGAGAATAAAGACAACGACTACGCCCATGATGATGAGGATGGCCGGTTCAATAAGCGCCAAGGCCGCGGCGAGCGCGGTGGAGACGTCTTCCTCAAAGAATTCGGCGACGGAGTTAAGCATCTGGGGCAAGGCGCCGGTCTGTTCGCCGACGGTGATCATTTCCGTGGCCAGTCCGGGAAAGACACCGGTGTTTTGCAGCGAATCTGCCAGGTTCTTGCCTTCGCGCACAGATTCGATTGAGGTGAAGACGGCTCTTGAAACACGGCGGGAGGAGATGGCGCGGGCGGCTGTTTCCAGAGACGGGACGAGCGGCAATCCCCCGGTGAGCAAAGTGGAAAGCGTGCGCGAGAAGAGGGCGACCTGGTACTTGAGCCAGATTTTGCCGAAGACCGGAAGCCCGACGCGGAAGCCATCGACAAAGTCCCGGCCGCGTTCCGTAATGGAAAAGCGATAGCCGGCGGCGGCGATGCCCAGCACGATGAGCAGCAGCCAGAGGAAGTTGTGGTGGAGCCATTTGCCGAAGGAGAGCAGGCCGAGAGTCATGGCGGGCAATTTGGAGCCCATCTGGTCATAGAGCAGGGCAAATTGCGGCACGACCACGGCGAGCAAAAAGATCATGAGGCCAATGACCAGCGTCATGAGAAGCGCCGGATAAATCATGGACGCCGTGAGCTTCTTTCGGAAGGCGAGGGAGACTTTCTGGAAGTTGACGTAACGCTCGAGCACCTCCTGCAAGTTGCCGGAGCGCTCACCGGCCAGCAGGGTGGTGGTGTACATGACCGGAAATCCGCTTTGAGATTCGAAGGCGGCTGACAGCGACTCGCCGGTCTTGACGCGGTTTGAAACGTCGTCCAACTGCGAGGCAAATTGGGCATTTTTCTGGATTTTGCCCAGCATTTTGAGGGAGCCGAGAATAGGAAGCCCGGCGCGGATGAGAGTGAGGAACTGCTGGTTGAAGATGAGAAAAGGCTCGAGCTTAACCTTGCGCTTGGAGAGGCCCCCAAAACCGCTGCGGGCTTTCACTGAGAATACGTGGTATCCGGCATGTACGAAGCGGTTGCGCAGTTCTTCGGCTGTGGCAGCGGTCTGCACCTGTTCCTGCACCCGCCCACGCTCATCGGCCAATTTGATAACGAACTCTGCCATGTCAGTTCTTGCCGGTCTGGAGGGGCCGGCCTCTCCGAGGGGATTTCCCAGATTTCAGGGTACCAGCTTCCGCTCCCAATATTCGTAATGGATAGACGCGAAAGGGGGAAGGAGCGCTCGGGTCTTCCGCGGCGGTGGGAAAACAAGCAGAAACGGTGGAATTGAAATAAATGTGGACTGCACAAGCCGCTCCGGGTATAGGATGCATTCGCCGGGAAACCCAATCCAAAGCCCGGCGCAAGAGGAGGTAAGACAATGATCGGTGAATTGATTGGCGAGAGCAAAGGCAAGAGGATTGTGAGACGGGTGATTTCCGTAGATCCTCCGACCGCAGAAGTAACGTTTGAAGACAGCGGCCACATGCTGGGAATTCCCACGGCAGGCATGGGGACCTACACATCGGTGATCAGTGCAGATGGCTCGATTCTTGGCCAGGGGCAAGGGATCAACACGACGAGCGATGGCGAAGGCGTGGTGTGGACGGCGACGGGATCGGGCAAATTCGGGCCTGGCGGCTCGGTGAGCTACCGGGGCATGTTGTTCTTCAAGACCACTTCGCAAAAGCTGGCCAAACTTAACCATGCGTGCGGGGTCTTTGAATACGAGGTCGACGGCGCGGGTAACACCACTTCCAAGATCTGGGAGTGGAAGTAGGCTGCCAGTCCTTCGTGCGCCCGGTCGGATCTCGAAGCGAGTAGTGGTTCGGGAACCCAAAAGTGAAACAACGGAGACCCGCCGGGCGTTCCGGGTTTCAGTCCATGTGACCCGCTGAATCAACACTCCCCCAAAAGTGGATTCGGTACGGTCTGCTGTTCTGCAGCGGCGATTACCTGAGTGTGTTTCAGGCGATAAGCCAAACCTGTATCCTGATTGGGTTCCGCTTTGAACCCGGCGGCGAAGGTCGGCGGATGGGTGCGGCGGATGGGTGCGGAGGTTGGATCGGATGGCGCGGGACGGCCGGTTGGGATTGGGCGCGAGGATGCCGGGTTTCCTCCTTAATAGCCGGCGCAGGATTGGCGGCTTGGCTGCGATTGGCGCGATTCTGGTGGCGGGGTGCCGGTCAGCTCCTGTGACGGCGGTGGCGGTTCCTTATCCGCACGATGTAGCGCAGGTGAGCTTTGCGGTGGCGGGGGACGTGATTCCGCACCAGGCGGTGCGGGAGGCGGCCGCGGCGGAAGGAACGGACGAGGCTGGGTGGCAGGCGCTGTTTGGCGACGTGAGCGACGTGTTTCAGAAGGCGGATTTCGGCTTTGTGAATATGGAAACACCGGTGGCTCCGGCGCACTCGAAGGGGTCAAAGCCGTTCATGTTCGATGCGCCGGTGGCGCTGCCGGAGGCGCTGAAGGCGAGTGGGATCAAGATTGTTTCGTTCGCCAACAACCACGTGATGGACCAGGGATGGGCGGGCTTTGCGGAGACGCGCGAACACCTGAGCGCGGTGGGGCTTCTGTTTGCGGGCTCGGGCGACACTATGCAACAGGGCTGGCAGCCGGTGATCACGGAGGCCAACGGCATCAAAGTGGGCTGGCTGGGGATGACGCGCTGGCTGAACGGGAATCACAATCCGGACAAGGATGAGCTGCCGCATGTGAATTTCTTTCCATACCCGAATGAGTCGGGCGGGGCACCGGGGGCGGACGAGGCTGCAGTGATCGAGGCGGTGAAGGCGGCGCGGACGCAGTGCGATCTGCTGGTCGTGTCGATTCACTGGGGGATTGAGTATGCGACGGCGCCGCGGCCGGAGGATGTGGAGGCGGCGCACAAGATGCTGGATGCGGGGGCGTCGGTGATTGTGGGACACCATCCGCATGTGCTGCAGCCGGTGGAGACGTACAAGACGGCGGATGGGCGCAATACGGTGATCTTCTATTCGCTGGGGAATTTCTTGTCGAACCAGTCGCGGACGTATGTGGACGGGCTGATGCCGGACAAGGACGGCGATCCGCGCGACTCAATGATTGGGCTGTTCTCCGCAGTGCGGAAGGACTATGGGCCGGGGGGCGTGCGGGTGGAATTGGGGCACGTAGGGATTCTGCCGGTGTGGGGGGAGAACAATCGCAACGAGGTGGCTGGTGGACGGGCGAAGACGCCGGTAATTCATCCGGTGCTGATCGATCGGGAGATGCCGCGCCTGCAGGCAAGGCTGGATGAGCTGAACAAGATTGCGGATGCCGGCAAGGCGGATGGTTCGAGTTCCGCGGGTGCGACGGGGCTGACGGCGGAGGAGAAGAAGGAGTTTATCGCTGTGACGAACCAGTTGAAGCTGCTGGACGACCGGCGGCAACAGATATTGGGACGGACGGGAGATGAGTATGTTGTCGATCCGCCGAAGGCGGCAAAGCCTTGAGTGCCGGGAAAAAGGACAGCGAACTTCAGGTCCGGATTCGCTCCTTACGTTAGCAGCGCGACGCCCTCTGCCAAGGCGGTTGCCGCCAGGGTTTTGTCAAGAGTAGACAGGGGCAAGTGCTCTCGCATTGCCAGCGCCACGTAGGCGGCATCGAAGACGGAGAGCTTGTGCTTTCGAGAAAGGTCCATGACTTGGGCACCGCTGCCGGGAAAGTCGATGTCAATGTGGAGAAGCTCAAGACCACGGACAAAGCGAATGGAATCGGTGGCTGAGATTCGGTCTCTCCGTTCGCACAACACGAGGATGTTTCTGATTTCGTACCACCAGATGCCGGGAACGATGGCCGAGCCGGACTGAAGCTCGTGGAATGCAAGATCGGCGAGCGGCTGATCTTCGTCGCGCATGGCCCAAGTGATGGTTACGGATGCGTCGAGGACGAAACGCATCGTCACATGCGTCCTTCATCGCGCATTGCAAGGATCTCCTCGATTGAGACTGGCTTGGTGCGTTTCCGAATCTCCCGGATGCTCTGCATGGCCCGCTCGACGCGTTCGCGATCGATCTCCACTTCAGGAACGATGCGCGCTATTGGCTTTCCGTGCCGGGTGACGATGATACTCGCCCCGCGCTCCACTTCGTCGAGGATGCTGAGGAATTTGGTTTTGGCTTCTGAGGCTTGGATTGTCTGCGTAGATTGACCAGTCGAATTGACTGGTCAAATTATAACAAAACCGTCAAAACTACTCAAATCCGAATTCAATACCCGCTGGCGACTAGCCAGGCTTCGGTGAGATCGATGTCGGGCTTCTTCTGGGCATGCATTTGAGCGTGGGCCAGTTTTACGAGGACATCCGCTTCTACATTCACGGGCGCGCCGGGGGCGAGGGTGTGGAGATTTGTGCGCCAGTAGGTGAGGGGCAGGACGGCGATGGTGATGGTTTGACCGTCGAATTCGGCGATGGTGAGACTGATTCCTTCGACCGCTACGGAGCCTTTGTGCACCATCCAGGGGCGGACGTTTTCGGGAACGTGGACCTTTAGGGTCCAGTCGGTGGTTTGGTGGTTAAACTGCGGACTGGTGGCGGGAATTACGGGGTCGAGAGAGACGAGGCTTCCGCAGCCGTCAACGTGGCCCTGAACGATGTGGCCGCCGAGGGGGCTGCCGGCGGCGGTGGGGAGCTCGAGGTTGACTTTTGCGCCGGGGGCGAGAGAACCGAGGGAGGTTTTGTCGAGGGTCTCCTGGGCGAGGTCGGCGTGGAAGAGTCTGGGGTCGACGTCGAGGGCGGTGAGGCAGACGCCGGAGACGCCGAGGGAGTCGCCTTCGCGGAGACGGCCGGCGAGGCCGGGGGCTTCGACGGTGAGACGGCGGACACCGCCTGTGTCCTTGAGGCTGACGATGGCGCCGGTCTGCTCGATGATGCCGGTGAACATGGATTCATTTTAAGGGATCAGGGAACAGGGAACAGGGAACAGGAACAGAGAAACTCCTCAGCCGAGGTCTCTCCTGTCCCATGTCTTCCACCACGGCGGACAAGAGATGGGGGGCACCCGGCACAGTGGAGAGTGGGCAGTGGGCAGGATCACATGGGCATGCCCCCACCCTCGTGGGATTCTGTAGATAAACCCAGCTGCTGCAATGATTTAGGGGCGGCGAACGAGGCAAAATTCTGGTGGCGTTGGAGTTGTCTGCAGATTACTCATTCCTCAAGGGTTATGGTGCTTCCAATCGGGGCCTTCCCGATTCCGGCGCTTGCTGCTGAATGCAGACAGGCGTCTACCTGCATCCATTGTGCACCCGGCTGATTTAATTTTCTGCAATTGAAGCCACGAGTTTGAGTTTCAGGCTTCTTCAATGAAGATATCCAACGGGGAAGCGGAGCTGGTGAGGGCGCGGTAGGAGAGGTAGAGACTGAGGCGCCAGCGGAGGATCATGCCGAAGGCGAGGACGAAGAAGAGGCCGCCGGTTTGCTCGAGGGAGAGGTAGGAGTCGAAGTAGCCGCGGGCGAAGTAGCGGACGGCGGCGAGCACGACGATGACGGCGAAGAAGGCGCCGGAGCGCTTCATCATGATGGCGTCGCCCTCGCGGCGGAGGCTGGAGGTGGCGAGAAGCGGCCAGGCGAGGAGGATGGCTCCGATGAGAAATGCGCCGATGGCCCAGGTGAGGGGGAAGCGAAAGGCGGGGACAAAGAACATGCAGAAGCCGGTGGCCATGCCCATGGGGGGAATGAGGAGCTTGCGCGCAGTCACGGCGGTGCGGCCTTCGCGGACACGCCAGAGGAGGACGCCGCAGAGTCCGAGGACAGAGACGATGGCCGTGAAGACTGTTTTGGAGAGCATGAAGCGGGCCTTTCCGATTTGGTGCGACGGGCGGAGGGGTGGGTGGGGCCTCACTCTGACTATATCTTCCGATGCGGGGTGGGGGCGAGGCATTTCGACAGAGTGAACAAGACTCAGGGATTTTGGAGGTCCCTAGAGGGGCTAAATGTGAAGTTTCAGGACGTTGTTGTCCATTCGGTCGAGAACTGGGAAGCTAATGTTGTCGAAGCAAGAGCTGACTCAGGAGACCGAATGGACTATCACCATAATGCTCGACTGA
>Ga0181516_10000306_pt1 | contig 47942 bp, 43 predicted proteins | sample PEATcosm2014_Bin_25_FD_121104 | JGI IMG/M metagenome (GOLD analysis project Ga0181516, IMG submission 121104) | Peatland microbial communities from MTU Mesocosm Facility, Houghton, MI, USA - PEATcosm2014_Bin01_10_metaG | ecosystem: Environmental > Terrestrial > Soil > Wetlands > Peat | place...
CACCCGCCGTTTTCACCCACGAGGTCTACTTCCTCGTTTGCCTCGCCGGCGGGCTGCTCGTGTTCTTCTCAGCCTCGCACATTGCGCGCTGGTGGAACCTGGTGAAGGTCTTCGATGCCGTGGGTCTTGGAGTGTTCGCGGCGCTGGGAGCTCTCAAGGGGTACGAGCACGGTCTGGGCCCCATAGGCGTCGTGATGATGGGGACGATGACGGCCGTGGGCGGCGGCGTGATCCGCGACATCCTGGTCAGCGAGATCCCCGCGGTCCTGTCGTCGGACTTCTACGCGACCGCCGCCGCCCTGGGAGCTCTGTCCCTCTGGGGCTGCGAGGCTGCGGGCCTAGGCCGGGAGGTCAGCCTCCTTGTGTGCGCCGGGCTGACAATCGGCCTGCGCCTGCTGGCCATGACGCTCAACATGAGGCTGCCGAGGGTGAAGAATCTGCCGGCGCCGCCCGCCGAGTTGGCCCGCAAGTTTACCGTCCCGTGGAGAAGGCGGAAGTAGGGCTCGGATCTCGGCGTTTTGGCGTCGCCTCGGTCGGCTCCGGTGCTCGCCGTACTTCCAGTACGTCTGCGCTCCTCGCTCTCCCTCGGCATAGCCAAAACACCGACCTCCTTCGCCTGTACTCCGTGGGCGTCGCTTCGCTCGCCGGCTTTGTACGAGGGCTAAAACACGGGGACTTCGCTGTGCTGGTCCCGGCGTGTTGGGGTTGTGACAATACGTCGGCGGCGTGCTGGCTCTGGCTGCGGTGCCGGGTTCACCGGAGGGCGTGGGCGTCGCTTCGCTGGCCGGCTTTGTACGAGGGCTGAAACTCGGGGACTTCGCTGCGCTGGTCCCGGCGGGTTGCGGTTGTGACAACACGTCGGCGGCGTGCCGGCTCCGGGTGCGGTGCCGGGTTCACAGGAGGGCGTGGGCGTCGCTTCGCTGGCCGGCTTTGTACGAGGGCTGAAACTCGGGGACTTCGCTGCGCTGGTCCCGGCGTGTTGGGGTTGTGACAACACGTCGGCGGCGTGCCGGCTCCGGGTGCGGTGCCGGGTTCACAGGAGGGCGTGGGCGTCGCGTCGCTGGCCTGCTTTGTACGAGGGCTGAAACTCGGGGACTTCGCTGCGCTGGTCCCGGTGGGTTGCGGTTGTGACAACACGTCGGCGGCGTGCCGGCTCCGGGTGCGGTGCCGGGTTCACAGGAGGGCGTGGGCGCCGCTTCGCTCGCCGGCTTTGTACGAGGGTTGCAACACGGGGACTTCGCTCTCCTCGTCCCGGCTGCTGAGACGCCCTTCAGCGCCGTTCGACCCGCATCACAGGTCCTATGACAGCGATTTCGACCCAAAAATCCTGTCCTCCTCTTCTTTTTCCTCCCCCCCGCGCCTCCGCGTGAGACCCTCTTCCAAGTGGCTCAGTCCAGTCTGTTGCGGCGCTCGCCGTTGAGCCACGCGCGCAGGTTGAGCTCGACCTCGTCGAGGCAGCGGTTGCGGCTTTCGACGCTGGCCCACGCGAGGTGGGGGCTGAGCAGGAGCCGTTCGGGGTGCCGCAGCGACAAGAGGGGATTGGACCGCAGGGGCGGTTCCGGGAGGGTGACGTCGAGGGCGGCGCCGGCGAGGGTGCCGGCGTCCAGGGCTTGGGCGAGGGCCGGCTCATCGATGATGCCCCCCCGTCCCACGTTGACGAGGTACGCGTTGGGCTTCATCCACGCGAGCTCACGGCGGCCGATCAGGCCCTTGGTCTTCTCGTTGTACGGGCTGTGGATGCTCACGATGTCGCACGTGCGGAGCAGGGCCTCGAGGTCCAAGCGTGTCATGGGGGTGTCGCGGTCGGTGCCGGTTGAGCTGAAGTAGGCGGTTCGGGCGCCGAAGGCCTGGGCCAGGCCCGCCACGCGGCGGCCGATGTGGCCCAGCCCGACGATACCCCAAAGCTTGCCCTCGATTTCGTGGAAGGGCCGATCGAGGTGGCCGAACCCTGCAGATTCAGCCCAGGAGGTCTTGGCGTAGACGTCGAGCCAGGCGGTTTGCTCCATCAACCCCAACAGGAGCGCCAGGGTGTGCTGGGCCACGCTTGCTGTTGAGTAGCCCACGATGTTGCAAACGGCGACCCCATGGCGGCGCGCGGCGTCGAGGTCGACGTTGTTGTAGCCGGTAGCGGTGAGGAGGACCAGTTTCAGGCCGGGACACGCGTCGAACAGTTCCTTGTCGAATGCCACACGGTTGGCCACGGCGACGGTGGAAGCGTCCAGGCGCACGGTCCTCTCGCCGAAGGCCGTGTTGTCCCAAAGCTCGAGTTCGCCCCACCGGGAAAAACGTTCAAGCTCGAGGCCCGGCCCCAAGCTTCCTGCGTCAACAAATGTGATCTTCACCGTTTGCACTTTAGCGCGGTATGCCTGACAATGGAAGCTATGCGGACCACCCTGTGCCTGGTCTTCCTTGCGGCCTCATTGGGTTTGTACGCCGAACCCATAGTCCGGGGCGGAAGCATCGACCTGACCGCCTGGGATCAGACCTCCGCCGTGGCCCTCGACGGCACGTGGGAGTTCTATCCCCAAGCGCTTCCCGAGCAGAACAGCGGGGTGCCCATCCGGGTGCCCGGGGGTTGGAATCAAGCCGAAGGGCGCTCCGACGGCTGGGGAACCTACCGCTTGACGGTCCGCCTCCCCGACATCCCGCGATCGGACCTTGCGTTGTCGGTACCGCTGATCAACTCGTCCTCTGAAATCTTGTGGAACGGCGTCGAAGTCTGGCGGTCGGGCCTGTGGAGCCCGTTTCGCGAGCAGTTCCGCCCCGCCCGGAAGACGGGAGTGGCGGCGCTCACGCCCCGGGGAGGGGAAAACACCCTCGAAGTTCGCGTCGCCAATTGGGGCGACGTCAACGCGGGGCTGACCGAGTCGCTCCATCTGGGCACGCTGACGGGCCTGATCGGCGACCGCGCCGCCGACGTGACCCTTGCCGTGTTCCTGTTCGGGTGCCTGTTCATCATGGGCGTTTACCACATTGGACTGTTCCTGTACCGGCCCGGGGACCGCAGCCCGCTCTGGTTCGGCTTCCTGTCCATCCTTCTGGGCTTGCGCGGGCTGGTGTACGGATCCAGCTACCTTTCGGACCTCCTGCCCGGTCTTGGCTGGGAGGAGCTGATGAAGCTGGGCTACCTCACCTTCAGCGCCCCGGCCCTCCTGTTCACCCTGTTTATCCACGACCTGTTCCCCAAGGCGTGCCCCCGCTGGCTGCTGCCCCTGGCCCTGGCTGGGAGCGGCACCTACACCTTGGCGGTGCTCGTGCTGCCCGCAGCGTGGTTCACCCTGCCGATCTATGTCTTTCAAGTCTACGTGGCCGTGCTGGGCGTGGTGGTCGTCTGGGCCCTGGGACGAGCGGTGTTCACCAAGGAAGTCGGCGCCGGTATGTTCCTCATCGGCTTCATCCTGTTCTTTGCGACGGTGGTGAACGACATCCTCAAGACCAACCTGTTCATCCCAACACCGTTCCTGACTCCCCTGGGCCTCACGGCCTTTCTGGTGTTCCAATCGCTGGTGCTGCTCAGGAAGTTCACCGCCGCCTTCGCCGATTCGGAGCGCTACGCCCGGCACTTGGTGCGGCTCAATACGTCGCTTGAGCGGTTCATCCCCCGGGAGGTGCTGTCGTTCCTCGAGAAGGAGAGCATCGTCGACGTCGAACTGGGCGACCACATCGAGCAGCCCATGTCCGTCATGTTTGCCGACATCCGCGACTTCACGACCCTGTCGGAAACCATGAGCCCGGAGGAGAACTTCAAGTTCATCAACTCGTACCTGAGGCGGATGGGACCGGTGGTCCGGCGCCACAGCGGCTTTGTCGACAAGTACATGGGCGACGGCATCATGGCCCTCTTCCCCGGAAGCGCGCGCAACGCCATCGACGCGGCGGTGGACCTCAGGGCGGCGCTTGTCGAGTACAACCTCCACAGGTTGCGGAGCGGCTACGGGGCCATCCGGATGGGCATCGGCGTCCACCGGGGCCCCCTCATGCTGGGGACGATCGGCGAGAACCAGAGGATGGACTCGACGGTCATCAGCGATACTGTGAACGCCGCCAGCCGTCTCGAGGGGCTCACGAAGAAGTTCGGCCGCGACATCCTCATCAGCGGCGAGACCGTGGAAGCTCTGGGGCTGGAGATTGCCGCCGAGTTCAACTTGGAATACCTTGACGAGGAAACCGTGAAGGGACGAAAGCGGCCGCTGAAGGTGTACGCGCTGGCGCCGCTGGCGGATTGAGTCAAGAAAATGAACCAGGGGGCCGTCGGCCAACGGAGTTCAGCGGAGAGGACAGAAGGGGAGGGCCCCGCTCTTCTTCCCCAAAAAACAAAAAAGCCGGCTCCCGAACCACAACCTGAAGATCCAAAGACCCAGGGAACATCCATTGCCCGGCGGAGGCAAGTCTGTTTTACGCGGCCGGAGCCGGCTTTTCGCTACGTCAATTACTTGGCGTAGAGTTCGACCACCATCTGTTCGTTGGCAATCGTGGGAATCTCTTCCCGGCGCGGGAGGTGGTCGACGGTTGCCCGCAGCGCGTCCTCCGCGAATACGATCCAGGTGCTTTTCGCCTTGCCCGAGTGCTTGGCGTATTGGTCGCGCACCAGTTTCTTGATGCTTTCCCGTTCTTTCACGGTCAAGACATCACCGCCTCTGACGCTGTAGGACGGAATATTGACGACGCGGCCGTTCACGTGGAAGTGACCGTGACCGACCATCTGCCGGGCCTGAGTGCGGCTGCCGGCGAGGCCGAGGCGGAACACCACGTTGTCGAGGCGCCGTTCCAGAAGGCTGAGCATCGAGTCGCCGGTGATGCCGGGCATCGTCTTGGCCTTCTCGAAAATGTTGCGGATCTGTTTTTCAGAAACGCCGTAGGCAAACTTCAGCTTCTGCTTCTCGAGCAGCTGCTTGCCGTACTCGGTCTGCTTGGTCCGCTTCTTCTTGGGGCCGTGCATACCGGGACCATGGGGCTTCTTCTTGAGGAGCTTGTCGTACTTAGGCTGATCAAAAATATTGATGCCCAGGCGGCGGACGAGCTTGCCCTTGGGAACGTTCTTGCGGTTCCTGTTCATGGGTACTCCTAGGGGAGGATGAACGTCTTCAACGAAGACGGCCCGCAGTCGGAAAGCCCACCGCAGACAAGCTAACGATCATAGAGAGTTTATCGGGGAGGGTCAAGAATGGGGCGGGGAGTGGGGGGGGGTGCCCCCCTCGCTCCGAAAACCTTCGGTGTTTCTCCGCTACCCCCCGTGCGGGCGCCCTTGTGGACTGGTCCAGCCCGCAACGCCCGGGCAGTTACGAATTTACCACGGAGGAGCGGAGATGAACGGAGGATAACGGAGAGGACGGGTGGGGAAGAAAGAAAAGAAAGGTCCTGCTCCCCCGTGTCCTCTCCGCTAAACTCCGTTGCCCTCCGTTGGGCCTTTGGCCCCCGTGGTTTATTCTTTAGAAACGGCGTTCTCGCTCTCGACGACGTACGGTGGGATGAGCTCCACCGCCTGTTTCCGAGTCACGGAGAACGGCAGCTTGGCGCCCTCGGCGGGGGTCAGGTAGAAAGAGAAGTGTTCCTCGACCCCGTCGAAGTCGGCGCTGGGCCGGGGCGCGTGCCCTCCCTCGGGGTTCATCACGACGCGCGATCGCGACCATCGGCGCACCAGGCGCCAGGGCAGCAGGTACGGGCGGGGCGTTTGGTTCTGGGGAAACCCGACAACGAGCGACCGCTTGCCTGCGGCAAACACGAAGTCAGTCCCAGCGAGGACACCTGCGGCGCGGCCCCGGTGAAGGCGGTCGGACGAGCGGCCGTCCGGCCACACGACCCGGGTGGTCAGCGACTCGGTCCAGGACAGGTCAAAAAGAGTCATTTCGAGGACGGCCCAGGCCGTCACCGTGACAGGAGTCTTCCAGCGCGGCCAGCGCACCGTGGCGGCCACGAAGAACTCGCGGCTTTCCTCTACAAAGTAGTAGTCCAGGATGGCCCGGCCGGGGGCCGCCAGGTCCTCGTGGTTGAGCAGCAGACTCTGCCTCAGGCCCCAGGAATAGTCCCCCTCGAACGAAAAGGCGCTGTTGACCACAAAGCGGTGCTTCTTCCCTCCCCATTCCAAGAAGGTGTCGGTTCCCGAACACAGGACCGCGCCGGTGCCGGCGTCCTCGATGCCCGTCAGCCGACCGCCCTGAAACCGCGCCCGCAGGCCGGCCTCGCTCAGGTCGGTCAGCCCCTGCATGTTGGCCACCAGGGACCGCTTGCGGATCCCCCCCAGCGCCTCCTCGAAGTCGACGGCGTCCCTGGTCCCCAGCCCCGGGTAGTCCGGGGAGTGGAACAGCAGCTCCTGGTGCAGGGGGGACGGGGTGGTCGACCGGCGGAGCACGCCGACCTCGTGAAGCGCTTTCTTCTCGTTGGGGGCCAGGGCGTGCAGGGTCCTTGGCACAACGGCCCCGGATCTTGAGGCCCGCAGCAGTTCAGGCAGCGTACCCACCAGGTCGCCCCAGGGTGCCTCGGGGAAACCGGTCAGGAGGGCCTGCCCGGGGACGATCCACCAGACGCCGTGCCCCGCCTTCCGGTCCCCCCAGGCCAGAAGGGCCGAAGCCTCCCCGGCGCCCACGTGCAGGCCTTCGGGCGAGGCTCGAAATACGAGTCCCTCGATGGCCCGCAGCCAGTCCGGGGCCAGGGGCGTGTTTTCGAGAAAGAGGAAGACTTCGTGTTCGACCAGGGTCGAAAGCGCCTTGGCTTCCTTCTCCGCTTCGAAAGGGAACAGATGGTTCCAATCGAACCCCGTGGGGTTGGTGCAAAACAGCCGGTCGCCCCGGGCCAAACGCCCCCGAAGGTAGCCCGACCCCGGCCCGGGGGCGGAAAGCAGGTCGGCGCTCCGCGCAGGATGGACGATCCAATGGCAGGGCTGTTCGGGGGACAGAGCTTCGGGACTTGCGCGTTTTGACAGGTCCGCCAGGAAGGCCGAGGCAGAGGCGGAATCGAGCTTCGACAGGTCGAAGAAGACGAAGTTCGGTCCGTTGCCGTCTGGTCGCATAGGTTGATTGTTGGATCGAACGCCCGGCCTTAGTCAAGGTTTTTTTAAAAAAAGACTTTACGACCCTCGTCAAAATCGGTATCTTTAGCCGTGGCAAGCCGGAGTGTCCGGCGGCTGACTTCCATTTAAACCTTTTTATTCTATCTTTTTACAAGGAGTTGTTATGGCTAAACAACTGCTCTTCACCGAAGACGCGCGGCGCTCACTTCTCAGCGGCGTCGAAAAACTTTCCCGGGCGGTCATGGTGACGCTGGGTCCCAAGGGGCGAAACGTTCTTCTCGACAAGAAGTTCGGCGCCCCAACGGTGACCAAGGACGGTGTCTCCGTAGCTCGGGAGATTGAGTTGGAGGATCCCTTCGAGAACATGGGCGCCCAACTGGTGAAGGAAGTGGCGATCAAGACCAACGATGTGGCCGGCGACGGTACCACCACCGCTACCGTTTTGGCGTACTCGATTGCGAAGGAAGGCCTCAAATCCGTGGCTGCCGGGGTCAACCCCATGTCGCTCAAGCGCGGCATCGACAAGGCAGTCGACCTGGCGAAGGCCGAGCTTCTGAAGATGCACAAGGAAATCAAGGACAAGGACGAGATCAGTCAGGTGGCCACGATTTCCGCCAACAACGACAAGGAAATCGGCGAGCAGATCGCCAACGCGATGGAGAAAGTGGGCAAGGACGGCGTCATCACCGTCGAAGAGTCCAAGACCATCGAGACCACCATTGAGTACGTCGAAGGCATGCAGTTCGACCGCGGTTACCTGTCGGCGTACTTCGCCACCAACCGCGACACCATGTCGGCGCTCCTCGAAGACCCCTACATCCTGATCTACGAAAAGAAGATCAGCACGATGAAGGACCTTCTCCCCATCTTGGAGAAAGTCGTTCAGACCGGCAAGCAGCTGCTCATCATCGCCGAAGACGTCGACGGAGAGGCTCTGGCTACCCTTGTCGTGAACCACATGCGCGGCGCCCTCCAGGTCTGCGCCGTCAAGGCTCCCGGCTTTGGCGACCGCCGCAAGGCCATGCTCGAAGACATCGCCATCCTTACCGGCGGCGAACTGGTCAGCGAAGACCTGGGCATGAAACTTGAGAACGTTGAGCTGAAGCAGCTCGGCCGCTCCAAGACCGTCAAGGTCGAGAAGGAAAACACGACCATCATCAACGGTGTCGGCACCGCCAAGGCCATCAAGGACCGCGTTGCCCAGATCCGCGCCCAGATCGAAGAGACCACCAGCGACTACGACCGCGAGAAGCTCCAGGAACGCCTGGCCAAGCTCGCCGGCGGCGTGGCGGTCATCAACGTCGGCGCCCCCACCGAAGTTGAACTCAAGGAAAAGAAGCACCGCGTGGAAGACGCCCTGTCGGCCACCCGCGCCGCGCTTGAAGAAGGAATCGTCCCCGGCGGCGGTGTCGCCCTCGTCCAGGTTGCCCAGGCTTTGGCCAAGGCCGACGTCTCCAGCTTGAACGAAGAAGAGAAGATCGGCTTCAAGATCGCCTGCCGCGCCATGGAAGAACCCATCCGCCAGATTGCCAACAACGCCGGCGTCGATGGCTCCGTCATCGCCGACAAGGCCAAGTCCCAGGCCAAGGGCTGGGGCTACGACGCCAACAAGATGGAATGGGTGGACATGATGAAGGCCGGGATCATCGACCCCGCCAAGGTCACCCGGAGCGCCCTGCAGAACGCCGCCTCGATCGCCGGCCTGCTGCTGACCACCGAGTGCGCCGTGACCGACCTGCCCGAGAAGAAGGCCCCCGCCGGCGGCGGCGCTGGCGGCGGAATGGGAGGAATGGGCGGCATGGACATGATGTAAAAACTGCCTGCGGCTGTTTTTACAGCGCCCGGAGGCGGCAGCCGACCCGAAGGGGCCGGGCGAGAGTGTCGCGAGGGGCGAAGGCAGGCCACCGATGCGGTGGCCTGTTTGTCGAAGGCCTGCGTCTGGCGTCGTCTCGGTCGGCTGTGGTCCTCGGCGTACTTTCCAGTACGCCTGCGGTCCTCGCTCTCCCTGCGACTTAGCCGGATCGGACGAATCCCTTCGACTTTACCGGGTTCAGTTCGTTTTGCACGCAGGGCACCAAAAGGTGCCCTATTTTTTTGTTGCGACCGGGCGTATACCGGCGACTTCGCTTCGCTTGTCGCGGGGATAGCCGAAGTGCCTCCAATTCGGTGCGGGTTGGTCGTCGTTGCGGGTCTAGCCGCGTCGTCCTGTGTCTGTCGATGGACCTCGGAGTCGGTAGTCCTCATTGGCCCGCGGATCGTCTACCACCAAGCCGAGGCCAACTTGCCACGGCTCGGCACCGCCCCCCGATCCCACTCACTTGTCCAATTTGATCTCAGGAAAGGGTTTACGGACGCACCGAATTGGAGGCACTAACCTCAGGCAATGGCGGAAAGGTTGCTGAAGTCGTTCTTGACGCCCATCTGGTCCAAGTACAGAGCGATCATGCCCCTGTGGTGGGTCTGATGGTTGAACGTGTGGAGGACCAGGGAGCCGAACCGCTTGGTGAGCGCCTCACCGCGAAAGTTGCGGTACGACACGTCGGCGGCAAGGTCGGCGTCGGTCAGTTCGGCGGCAAACGACACGAACGCGGCGTCGAGGAACTTCCGCTTCGCAGCGTAATCATCAAAGGCGGTGAAGGGCGCCTCCCCGGGGGACGGAGGGAAGTCGAACGGGTCGCCCTTCAGACTCTTGAAGGGACGAAATCCGCCGAAGCGGACGAGCCAAGCCAGGTCGGCGGTGTAGAGGTGGGCCGCCAGCTTGTGAAACGACGGGTAGAAGCCCCCGCGTTCCTTGGTCCATTCTTCGGGCGCGAGGGCGGCAAGCACCCCGTTCATTTCGGCATTGACGTGGGCGTTGTAGCGGGCAAGAAGCCTGATGGTCTCGGTCACGGTGCACTCTCCTTATGGACCAAGATAGGCTCCATCTGGTAAAACGAAAAGACAGGGGACCGCATGACACGCAACGCTTTCGTCTTTTGCATTGGCTACAACGGCGGCACAGCCATCGTCGACCGCAAGCTCGAAGGCCAGTACGGCCGTTTGGGGACGCGAGAGCTGTTCGCCCAGGGCCTGTACAAGCCGGCGGTGGCCAGCGCGATCTTCGCCAAAAACGACGCCGACCTCGAGTGGCTGCGGACCGAGTACGAACGGGTCACAGGCGCCCGGCTCCGCGACGTCGATGCGCTCAAGCGCACCGTGGGCGTGGGCGAGGTCTACGAAACCATCCTCCGCACCTCGTATCTGTAACGGAGCCGCAAGCGCTCTGCTCAGGGCACCGCAAACACCTGGCTCTCACGCCGGTCCAGGCCTTCGGTCCGAGCTTGACGGTAGGGTGGTTTTCTGGTAGTTTGCTAATTCGGTCACTGGCGGCGAATTGGCCGCGGCAGACCGGAAATCCCTTTCCCTCCAAGGAACAACCATGGACACACTGACTTCGATCCTCACTTTCCTGCAAGGCGCGGGCCAAGGCGGAGACCAACTGGTCATGACCGGCGTCACCTTCGGCCTCGTCATTCTGATCTTTTACTTCCTGATCATTCGTCCCCAGAACAAGAAACAGAAGGACGCCGAGAAACTGATCGCCAGCATCAAGAAGGGCGACAAGGTCTACACGGTCGGCGGTCTGCACGGCGTTGTGGCTTCGGTCAACGAAGAAAAAAACACGGTCACCATCAAGGTCGACGAAGGTTCGTCCACCACCCTTGAGTTCAACAAGAGCGCGATCGCCGGCCTTGTGAACCCTCCCGTGGCCAAGAAAGAGCCGGTCGCCAAGAAAGAGCCCGTTGCCAAGAAAGAGAAAGCCGTGAAGAAGGCCCCCGAGGCCGACGCCGCTCCTGCGGTTGAAGAAAAGAAATAATCCCCCTCCGGAGATGAGGAAATGACGAAACGCTTCCGATTGTTCATCATCGTGCTTCTCTTGGCGGTGAGCGGCTGGTTCTTGTATCCGACGGCGTCCTGGTACCTCTTCACGTCGCCCGACCGAAAGGAGCTGGCCTCCAGTTCCCGGGAACAGATCCGCGACTACTCCCAGAAGGAAGCCAAGGCCAAGCTCGAAGAGCTGAAGGCCCTCTACTCCAAGGATGCGTCGGCTGTGCTGCCGGCGGACTTGGAGTTTCTGCTTCCCCTGGTCAAACACAACTACGAAACCGCCAAGATGGTTCAGCCCGCGAAGTGGACCGTCGGTGACGTCTTCAAGGCCTACACCACCGAGGCCGATTTCCTCTACGGACTAGAAGAGCACTACCGGGCCGACATCTCGGCGCTCAAGGACGAGAAGTCCAAGATCCTTCAGCTGGGTCTGGACCTTTCGGGCGGCATGAGCGTCGAGATCGTGGCCGACCTGGACGCCCTTGAAAAGAAGAAGGGCACTACCCTTTCGCAGGCCGACAAGGACGACGCTGTGGCCCGGGCCATCGAGGTTCTCAAGAGCCGCATCGACACCTTCGGCGTGTCCGAACCCGTCATCAAGCGGGTCTCGGGGACGAACAAGATCAACATCGAACTTCCCGGCGACGTGGATCCGGAACGGGTCAACTCGTTCCTTCGCGGAAAGGGTTCGCTCAGCCTCAACATCGTTGACGACGCGGCCACCGCGGCGGTCAACCAGTGGATTGCCGCCAACCCATCCAGCGTGGCCGAAAATGGCGAGGTCACGGGCATTCCCGCCGATGTGATGGGCGCCGGGCTCGAGCTTCGCACCTACTACAAGAAAGACCGCTTCGGCATCGACCAGTTTGTGAACCGCCAGGTCATCAAGGTTGAAGACAAGTTCTTCCTTGATGGCATCCATATCACCACGGCCGCGGTCGAACGCGACCCGATTTCGAACCAGCCCACCGTCAACTTCGTCCTCGACGGGCCTGGTGCCAGCCACTTCGCCCAGATGACGGGCGAGAACGTCGGCAAGACGATGGCTGTGGTCCTCGACGACAAGATCCGCGCGGGCGCCCGCATCAGCGAGGCGATTCCGGGCGGCAGCGTCCGGGTCACGGGCTTCGACGCCAAGGACGCGAACGACCTCAAGACAACGCTCAAGACGGGCGCCCTGCCGGTCAACCTCATCGTCCAAAGCTACACCAACATCGGCGCCACCCTGGGCCAGGACGCGATCACCTCGGGCGTGAATTCCATCTTCTGGGGCCTGATCTTCGTTGTCGGCTTCATGTTCATCTACTACAAGGGCTCGGGCATCAACGCCAACCTCGCCCTGCTGATCAACATGTTCATCGTCGTCGCCGTCCTGGGCGTGTTCAACATGACCCTGACGCTCACCGGCATCGCGGGCCTCGTGCTCACCGTGGGCATCACGGTGGACGCGAACGTCATCATCTTCGAGCGCATCAAGGAAGAGTACTGGGCGGGCAAGTCGCCGGCCACGGCCATCGACATCGCGTTCAAGCGCGCGTTCTGGACCATCATGGACTCCCACGTCACCTCGCTGATCGCCGTCTTGTTCCTGTCGCTGCTGTCCAAGGGCGCGGTGCAGGGCTTCGCCGTCACCATGGCGGTCGGTCTGGTGGCCTCGCTGTTCACCTCGCTGTTCGTCTCCCGCCTGATCTTCGACTTTGAGACCGACGTCTTGAAGACCAAGAAGGTCAGCATCGCCTGGAGGAAAATCTAATGCTCGTCAAGAAAGCCTTTCCGTTCTCCCACCTCCGGTATTGGATGTATGGTCTTTCGATCGCGATGATCGCGGCCGTCTGGATCGGTACGGCCCTTCAGGGCGGCTTCAACCTGGGCATCGACTTCAAGCCGGGTCTGAGCGAGACCGTCCAGCTCACCTCGGCCAAGACGCCGACCATCGAGGGTGTGAGGGCGGCGCTCAAGGGATCCGAACACAGCTTTACCGTCCAGCCGGTGGGTGTCGAGAGCGACCACAAGTACCAGCTCCGGGCCGTGGCCTCGGCGGCCGAGTCCAAGGTTGCCAACCTTCAAGAGGTGATCGCTGGCAAGGCCAAGACGTCCCTCGAAGCCAGCTTCGGCGTGGGCAGCGTCACCGTGCTCCAGACCGAGTTCATCGGTCCCAGCCTTTCAAGCGAACTTGTGGTTCAGACCACGTGGATCGCCCTCGCGGCCATCCTCGTCATCCTTCTGTACATTTGGTTCAGGTTCAAGTTCGCCTACGCCATTGCGGCCATCATCGCCCTGGTCCATGACCCGATCTTCATCTTGGGCTGGATCGGCACGGTGCAGATGGAAGTGACCACGGCCACCATCGCCGTGATCCTGACCATCATCGGCTACTCGCTGAACGACACCATCGTCGTCTTCGACCGGATCCGTGAAAACCTGCGCCTGCACCAGGGCATGAACATGTACGACCTGATCGACCTGGCCATCACCCAGACGCTGAGCCGGACGATCGTCTCGTCCCTCACGGTCATCTTGGCCATGGTGGCTGTGTACTTCTTCACGCAAGGCTCGATCAAGGATTTCGCCGAAGCACTCATCATCGGCGTCATCGTGGGCACCTACTCGTCGATCTTCGTGGCGGCACCGCTGATGGTTGCCTTTGCGGGCGGCAAGCCCCCCGTTGAGAAGGAAAAGAAGCCCATCGCCGACGACACCGTCGAAGCCTGATTTAGATCCGTTTGATAGGAAAGGCCACCGTTAGGTGGTCTTTTTTCATTCCTGGCGGTCGCGGGAGGAGGGGGCCATCGACGCCTCAAGGGCCTGGTACCAGGCCCGGGGACCGATGTGGCGCCGCACCCGGGGCAGGTCGTCGGCCAGTTCCTGAGAGTGGGCCAGGGGCAGGGGAGCCAAGAGAGGCGAGTTGGAATGGCGGATCAGATCCAGCAGTGCGGTTTGTGCGGTCATAGGGTTCCTCACGAGGCAAACAGGTCCAATTGGGCTCCGGCGCCCTGACGCACGGCGGGCTCGGCTTCGGCCGGCGCGGTTTCGAGGCGGAGACCGCTCCAGCCTCGGGCGTCGGCTTCGGCGTTCCAGGCCCGCGCAAGATTGTCCCAGGTGTCGGTCCAGTCGGCCCCGGGGTCGCCTTGTTCTCGCGCCGCGAGCTGAAAGCGCTCCAACAGGCCCAGCGCCTCCCGGGCCACGGGTTCGGCGGCGCCGTCCCGCACGGAGGAAACGAGGAAGCGCAGCCACAGCAGGGCGGCGCCCTCCGGGTCCCACGAGAGGGTGCCCAGGGCGGCGAGCCTGTACGATTCGGCGCGGCTCCACAGGCTCTCGGCCAGTTCGAGCAGCGTCTGTTCGTCGAAGGCTCTCCACTCGAGCTGGTTCCACGCCCAAAGGACGGCCGAGCGGGCACGCTCGGGGGCGGCAGGGGCCACGGCTTCGAGCCAGTCGGCCAGGGCGTTCCAAAACAGGGGCTCGTTGTCGGTCTCGAGGCCTTCGGCCACGTCCTGCACCCACGGCAAGATGCGGGGGTCGGCCTCGACCACAAGGTCGGCCAAGCGCCGAAGCGCTGGCGGTACGGGCTTGCCGTGAACCAGGGCGAGCAGGGTGCGGCTCAGGGCCGTGAGGGGGCTCGAGTCGGGAATGCTGCTCAGGTGGGCCGCCACGGCCTCGTCCAGGCCCTCGTAGAAGAAGTGGAGGGCAACGATGAAGTGCCTCCAGGGCTGGAAGGGCGAGTCGGCGGCCAGGTCGTCGAGGGCGTCGAGGACACCCGGCTCTTCCATTCCGTTGGTGACGGCCTCGAAGGCATCGGCGACGGCCAGGGCCTCCCTCCGCCACGGGTGGCTGTCGGCCAGCAACGGTGACTCGAGGACGAGGCGGGGGTGGATCAGGTGCGCCGACGCGCGGGCCAGGGCCTGGCTGCGCAAGGCAGGCTGCAAGGTCCCCAAGGCCTGGCGCAGGGCCTGGTCGAGGGCCTCTCGATGGAATTCAGAAACGGACTTCACGAAGCTCCCCCGGAGGCGGCCAAAAGTGTTCAGGCCGGTATGATCTTATCGGCACGAAGCTGGCGGATCTCGTCGGAATTCAGCACCCGCTGGATGTCGAGGTCGCCTCGCTCGGTAAGCTTGACGATGGGGTAATCGACAAGCGGGCTGTGCGATTCGTCGGTGAGGATCTTGACGTCGGGGTGGCGGAAGTCGTCAGGGTTGGCGTCGTGGACCATGGCGAGCGAGCCATTCTTCAGCTCGACCAACGATCCGATGGGGTAGAGCGAAAGCGTGAAGACGAAGCGCCGCAGGATCTGCTCGTCGTAGGCGCGCTTGCTGTCTTTGAGCAGTTCGACCAAGCTCGCGTAGCCGGTGCGCGCGGGTCGGAAGGGGCGCGAGACGATCTGCGCATCGTAGGCGCTGGCCACCGAAAGGATCTTAGCGCTCATGGCGATCTTATCGCCGGTGAGCCCCTGGGGGTAGCCCTTGCCGTCCTCCTTTTCGTGGTGCTCAAGGACGGCCAGGGTCACGTTGGGAGGGAAGCCGAGCTCGCGCAGGGCCCGGTAGCCCAGCAGGGGGTGCGCCGACAGCGCGCGCTTTTCAGCGTCGGTGAGGGCCCGGTTGGCGTTCTGGAAGGTGTCGGGGAGCTTGAACATGCCCAGTTCGTGGAGCATGCCGGCCATGCCCAGCTCGATGAGCTTGTGTGAAGGCAACTTGAGGGTGTCGCCCATGGCCACCGACAGGATGGCGACGTTGACCGAGTGGCTGATGATGTAGCTGAAGCCATTGCGGTCCAGTTCGCCCAGCCGCAAGAGGAACCTGCGGTTCTTTTTGAGCATGGCGATCAGCTGCTTGACCTGCTCGGTCAGAGGCTCGATGGGAATGGCCGAGCGCTTGAGGAAGTTGTCGAACAGACGGTGGGTGAACTCGAGCAGCGACGAGTAGAACTTCTGGGTCTCCTCGCGCGCCTGGGCGTCTTCGGCGTCGTCTTGAAAGACTCCGCCCGTCCCCTCGTTGCCCTCGGTCTCGATGAGGGCCTTCGAAGTGAGGGCCTCCTCGCTGCGGATCTCGTGGTAGCCCCAGGCGTGCAGCAGGCGGAGCAGGTCCTCGGAAACGGGTGTTTCGGGGCTGAGCAGAATAAAAGAATCATCCAAATAAGCCGTTCCGCTAAGCAGGCTGTTCGGCTTGAGAGTTTGCACGGGAATACTTTTCAACTTGGACTCCGTTGACCCAACTGAGGCAATTATCTACACTTAAACGGGTAAAAAGCAAGTCATGAAGTTCAAAACCCTCTTCTTCCTGTTCAATCTCATCATTTTGGTCTCGTTTGCCTTCATCTTCTTGATGCCGCTGCCGGTGCTGGGCTGGGAGTACGCGATGAGCTTCTGGGGGCAGAACTGGCCCATCGCCCTGCTGTTTGTTGCCGTCCTGGCGGGTCTTGACGGCTACTTCGTGCTCAATTGGCGGCTGTTCGCCCTCCTTGAGCGCGAGGACTGGCCGGGGCTGAGGGCCCTGCTGGAGGCCCGCCTTGCCAAGAAAGGCGTGCTGAGCGCCTCCCAAACCCGCATCTTTCTGAACGCCTGCCTCATCGGCCAGAACCCGGCGCGGATCAATGAACTGCGCGAAGCCTACGTCGCCAAGAAGGTCCGCTACCTTCCCCGGGTCGCCCTCACCCTGGGTCTGCCCTTGGTCCTCGAGGGGAAGTCTGAGGCCATCGAAGCGTTCTTCGGGCCGCTGGCCGCCTCCCGGGCCACCGGACACGACCGCCCCTGGGTCCGCTGGTGCCTTGCCTTCGGGCGGCTGCTCGCCCAGGACACCGAGGGGGCGAGGCCCCTATTGGAGACCGGCGCGGACGAGGCCAAGCAACCCTTGCTGCAGCTGCTTTCGCTGTACCTGCTCGACAACCTGAGCGGCCGCTACCCCGAGGTCAAGGAACGGCTCGGAAAGGAGCGCCCCATGCTCCAAGCCCGGCTCACCCCCAAGGAGTGGGCGGCCCACATCGACGGTCTCAAGGAGAGGGTAATCCTCGTCCTGTTTATGGAGAAACTCATCGCCGAAGCCCGGACGTGGCTCGACGCCGAACCCCAAGGAGGCTCGCATGACGCTAATTCACACTGACCTGGCTCCCAAGGCCATTGGGCCGTACTCCCAGGCCATCGAGGCCGGCGGCTTCGTCTACTGCTCGGGGCAGATTCCCCTCGACCCAGCCACCATGCAGGTCGTGGACGGCGACGCGGCGCTCCAAGCCCGGCGCTGCCTCGACAACCTCAAGGCCGTGGCCGAGGCTGCCGGCAGCTCCCTGGACCAAGCGGTGCGCTGCGGGGTCTTCTTGGTCTCGATGGACGATTTCGCCGCAGTGAACGCCGTGTACGAGCAGTACTTTCCAGGCAAACCCGCGCGGTCCACGGTCGAAGTGAGCCGTCTGCCCCGGGGCGTGAGGGTCGAGGTCGACTGCGTCCTGTACAAGGGCTGACCATGCCCGAGCTGCAAAAGTCCTCCAAGCTCGACAACGTCCTCTACGACATCCGCGGCGCCGCCCTGGTCGAGGCGATGAAGATGGAGAGCGAAGGCTACCGCATTCTCAAGCTGAACACAGGCAATCCGGCGCCCTTCGGGTTCAACGCCCCCGAAGAAGTGGTCCGCGACATGATCGTGAACCTCAACAACGCCCAGGGCTACTCCGATTCCAAGGGGATCTTCGCAGCCCGCAAGGCCATCATGCAGTACAGCCAGGAGAAGGGCGTCAAGGGTGTGGAGATCGACGACATCTGGGTGGGCAACGGCGTGAGCGAGCTCATCACCCTGTCGCTCCAGGCCCTGCTCAACAACGGCGACGAGCTGCTGATCCCCGCACCCGACTACCCGCTGTGGACGGGCGCCACCCACCTGGCCGGCGGCAAGGCCGTGCACTACCTCTGCGACGAGGCCTCGGGGTGGATCCCCGACCTCAAGAACCTGGAAAGCAAGATCACCGACAAGACCGTGGGCCTCGTGGTCATCAACCCCAACAACCCCACGGGCGCCATCTACCCCAAGCCCGTCCTCGAGGCCCTTGTCGACATCGCCCGGCGCCACGACCTGATCGTCTTCAGCGACGAGATCTACGACAAGATCCTCTACGACGGCGCCGTGCACCATTCTCTGGCGGCCCTGGCCGACGACGTGCTGTTCATGACGTTCAACGGCCTGTCGAAGGCGTACAGGGCGGCCGGATTCCGGTCGGGCTGGATGTACCTTTCGGGGGCCAAGAGGAAGATCGGCACCTACCGCGAGGGCCTGGACATGCTTGCCAACATGCGCATGTGCTCCAACGTCCCGGCCCAGTACGCCATCCAAACGTCTCTGGGCGGCTACCAGAGCATCTACGACCTGACCAAGCCCGGCGGCCGCCTCTACGAACAGAGGACCTTCTGCTGGGAACGGGTCAACCGGATTCCCGGTCTGTCGTGCGTCAAGCCCCAGGCCGCCTTGTACTGCTTCCCCCGGCTGGACCTGAAGAAGTTTCACATCTACGACGACCAGAAATTCATCTACGACTTCTTGGTTGCCAAACGCGTCCTGCTGGTGCAGGGCAAGGGCTTCAACTGGCCTGAGCCCGACCACTTCCGCATCGTTTTTTTGCCCAACGTCGACGACCTCAAGGCGGCCCTCGACGGGCTTGAAGAGTTCCTTTCGGAGTACCGCCAATGAAGCTGCTGGCAGCGGCCGGGCTCCTGGTTCTGTCGGCGGTCTCGGGGTTCGGTCAGGACAAGTCCGCCTTTCCCTACGTCGACATGGCCAAGGCCCAGGCGCTCATCGACGTGATGACCAAGGAGAACGAGACGCTGAAGGCCGACGCCGACCGCCTGCGGGCCGAGGCCGCCGATCTGACCGCCAAGATGACAGGCAGCCAGAAGGGCGCCGCCGACCTGGTCCCGCTGTGGAACGCGGTCAAGGCGCGCTACGGCGAGCTGGCGACTCTCGGGGCCGAGGCCGTCGACCGCGACCTCAAGTCCCGCGCCGACGCGGCGACGGCGACGACCAAGGACCTCTTGAAGCGTCTGTCCGCGCGCATGGACGAACTGGGCGTTCAGGCCGCGAGCCTGGGCCGCGAGGTGGAAACCCGGCTGGCGCAGGTGTCGGTGGACGAGGCGCGGCTGCAGCGCAACACCGACGACATCATCATCCTGCAGGCCACGATTGCGCGGACCAAGGCTCAGCAGGGGCGCCTCGAGACCGTGCTTGCCGATCTGTCCACCCTGTCGGCCCAGGCCGACGCGGCGCTGAAATAAATCGTCAGCCGAGGCGGTTGAGCCGCCGGATCGAAACCAGCATCGCGAGGATCATCACGGCCAGCAGCGGCGGCAGCACCTCAAGGCTTGTGTGTGCCATGATCCAGCCGAACAGCCCGGGGAAGACTGCGGCGCCCAGGTAGGCACCGCCCACCTGCCTGCCGATGACAACAGGCGCCGCATCGGCCGTGAACCGCCGGGGCGTCTCGTGCATCAGGCAAGGGTACACAGGCGCGAAGCCAAGGCCCATGAGCACAAGCCCCACCGGGGGAATTCCCGGGATGAAGAACAGCACCGCGCCGGCCAGCGCCGTCGACAGCCCCCAGGCGACCAGCCGCCTGTTGCCCCAGTGGTGGACGATGAAGCCCACCAGCATCCTTCCCCCCATGATCGACCCGAAGTACGCCGCTACCCACAACCCGGCCATGGGAGCCGCCAGGTGGCGTGATTCAATCATGACCGTGTTGGCCCAAAGGCCTGCCCCCATCTCGCCGGCGGAGTACAAGACGTAGACCGCCACCGACAGCCACGAGGCGCCCGAGCGGGAACTTAACTTGCCGTCGGCGAGGGCGGCTTGCTCGGCCTGGGCTGCGACCCGCTTCTCGTTGCGCTTCCACAGCGGCAACGTGGCCAGCAGGAGCAACGCCAGCGTCAGCTGCGCCGCTGCGATCCAAAGATAACCGCCGCGCCAGCCCACCCCCACGCCCAAAGCCGCGGTCATCACCAGCGGCCCCAGCGTCGCCCCGCCGCCCCAGAACGAGTGCAGCCAGTTCATGTGCCGTGCGCTGTAGTTCTTGGCCACGTAGGCGTTCAGGCCCGAGTCGACGCTCCCGGCCCCCAGCCCCAGCGGCACGGCGGCCAGGAGCAGGAACACGAACGAAGGCGCCGACGAGAAGACCAGGAGCGCCGAACCCGTGGCCACCGTGCTGACCAGGATGATAGGCCCTGTGGAAAACCTCTTGGTCAGGTTGCCGCTCGAGAAGCTGGCCGTCGCCGAAAGGAGGGTCAAAACAAGCTGGAGCAGGCCTACTGTCTCGAGGGGGAGCCTTAGGCTCTCGCGCATCGACGGCCAGGCGACGCCCAGCACCGAGTCGGGCAGTCCCAGGCTGATGAAGGCAAGGTAGGTCACGGCAAGGACCAGCAGGGACGGGCGGGCGGGAGCGGCCCGAGGAATGGTGCTCATGTGCCGTATACTGGCACGGCCCCGGCTCGTCCCGCAAGCACGCCTGGACCCCGGGGGGCGTTGCCGGTACAATCGTGCCAATGCGCTCCCCTTCCTTGTCCCGATCGCTCCTGGTCTTGATGTACGGCGGCTTCTTGAGCATGGGTGTCGTGATGGGGATGACGGGCCCGCTGCTGCCCTTCCTCCGGGCTGACCTCCACCTGAGCTACGCCGAAGCCGGCCTGCTGTTTTCGGCCCAGTCGGTGGGGAGTTTCGCCGTCCTCGTCCTGGGAGGCTGGCTGGTCCACGCCTTCGGCAAGAAGCGTCTGCTGTTGGCCGGGTCGGTGGCGTACGCGCTCGGTATGGCCGCCACGGCGGTGGCCCCCGACTTCTGGTGGGTGCTGGCCGGCAACGTGTTCATCGGCACAGGCATGTCGCTGCTCGATATCGGGATCAGCACCCTGTGCATCGACGCCAACCCCCAGGGGAAGGGAAGGGCGCTGAACCAGCTGCACTTCTACTTCGGAGCCGGCGCCGTGCTGGGGCCCCTGGTCGCCCTGGCCCTCGCCCACCTGGACGGCGGCTGGCGGTGGGCCTTTGGCCTGATGGCCCTGGCCCCCGTGGCCTTGGCCGTGCTGGTGCCGTTCCTCAAGACCCCGCCCTCTCCCCAGGCCACCGTGGCTCAGAAGCTCGCCGTCTACCGCAAGCCGTTTTTGTGGTGGGGGGCCCTGGCGCTGTTCATGTACTGCGGGGTCGAGTGGGGAGTCGGAGCCTGGTTCCCCTCGTACTGGAAAACCGTCCCCGGCACGGCGTCGCTGGACCCGGCCTGGGCCGTGAGCCTCTTCTGGCTGACCTTTGCCGTCGGCCGGTTCGTCCAAGGGGCCTGGGCCGACGCCATGGGCTTTCAGAGGTTCCTCACCCTGGGCATCGGCGCCACCGTGGCCGTGACTGTGCTGTGGGTGCTCTTTCCCCAGCCGCTGGCGGCTCTTGTGTGGATTCTGATCTTCGGCTTCGTCATTGCGGGCCAGTACCCGACCTTCGTGGCCCTCATCAGCCACCGTTACCCTGAGGCGTCGGGGCAGGTGACCAGCTTCTTGTCGGTGTTTGCCAGCCTCGGCACCCTCTTCTGGCCGCCGGCCGTGGGGGCGTGGGCCGACACCCGGGGCATGGGAGCCCTCCCGTGGGCTCAGTTGGCCATGGCGCTCCTGTTGGCCGGGGCCGCCGCTGTGGCTTTTCTGTCGGCGAGGAAGACCCGTGGCTGACCTCATCGAACTGTGGCAGGACAAGGACTTCAGGGCCGTCGTCAAGCCCATCGGCATGGACGTGGAAAAGGAGTTTGGCGCCTCGGGCTGGCTCATCCATAGGCTCGACACGCCGGTCAGCGGTGTCCTGCTCCTGGCCCAGACGCGCCGGGCGGCCGAAGCTGGGCGCGAACTGTTCGCTGGAAGGGCCGTCGAGAAGGTCTACTGGGCCATCACCGGCAACTCGCTTCCGTTCAGCCAAGGCACGCTGACGCAATGGCTCGAGCACTCGCAGAAGGGCAACAAGTCCCGGGTCCACCGCGACCCGGGGGCCGGCCGGCAGGAGGCCACGCTCACGTACCGCCGCTTAGCTGCGGGTGACCGCTACCTGCTCTACGAGGTGGTCCTGGGGACGGGGCGGACCCACCAGATCCGCGCCCAGCTCGCCGCCGCGGGCGCCCCTGTGAAGGGCGACCTCAAGTACGGGTTTGCCCGTTCCAACCCGGGCGGGGGAATTTCCCTGCTGGCGCGCAGCCTCACGTTCAACCATCCGTTCACTGAGAAGATCGTCGCCCTTGTCGCCGAGCCGCCAGCGGATGACCGGCTGTGGGCCGCGTTGGCCGAGCTGAGGTCGTCCCTTTAAGGAATTGGTAAGTAACCCCGGGTGAGCTCCTGGCTTTTTAGGGTATGATTGAGATGAGCTTGGTCAGCGGGAGGTTGTTATGAACCGGTGGTTGCGCGTGGCTCTGGCCACGGTGGTCTTTTTTTCAGTGATCCCTGCCTTTGCCCAAGATGCTTCGGACGCCGTTGGACCCGGCGCCCAGAAGATCCTGCAGCTTTCCAAAGCCGGGGTCGATGATTCGGTGGTCACGTCCTTCATCCAGTCCAGCCCCGACCCGTTCCGACTCTCGACTTCAGACATCGTCGCCCTGCGTGCCGCCGGAGTCAGCCAGGCCATCGTGCTTGAGGCGATGAGGCGCGATACCGCGCTGGGCGTGGGCGTGGTCCAGAAGAAGCCGATCACGGAAAGCGACTTGTTCCGGCTGCTCTACGGCCGCCTGTACTATCATGGCATGGTGGAGTCTGTTGACTCCGGCCTCAGTTCCTACGTGAGGAGCACCCTCCTGTCGGATCCGGCGGCTGCGCCCTACATCAACTCCTTCATGAGCCAGCGCCTTGCCAGCGGCTTCCTTTCTTGGGGCGGGCTGGGCCTGCTCGTCGGCGGTGTCGTCTACGGAGGCGTTGCCTCGACCCAGTCGGGTCCCCCGGGACCGGCCGTGAATTCTGCCATCACCCTGAGCGCCATCGGTGCAGGCATCGTGATGAGCATCTTCGGGGTCGTCACGGCCCAGAACGCGTACCAGCATCTCTACAACGGCTTGTCGCAGTACAATCAAGATTTCATCGCGAACAATACCACGAGGTGAACCATGAAGAAGATTTTTGCTCTCGTCCTTCCGCTCCTGCTTGTCGTCAGTCTGAGCGCCTTTGCGCAGTCCGCTGCCCCTACGGGAGCCGTCGCCGACGTGCTTCGGATGGCAGCCGCCGGTGTCGGGGACGACGTGCTGCTCGCCTACGTCCAGGGCTCTGCCAGCACGTTTCCCCTCACTGTGGACCAGATCATCCAGCTGAAGAGCGCCAAGGTGGGTTCCCCCGTCATCCAGGCCATGATCAACCACGTGCCGACCGCCTCGGCCCAGACCTCGACCCCCGCGCCGACCGCTGCGGCTCCTGCGACCCCGGCCCCCGCCGCGGCCCCGGCCCCCGCCGCGGCCCCGGCCCCCACGCCCAGTCCCGACCCCAACGTCATGCCCGCGCCTCTGGTGGAGTACGTTCCCCTCGCGCCTGGTCCCGGGTACCGTTGGGCTCCCGGCTCCTGGACCTGGGCGGCGGGCGGCTGGGTCTGGATTTCCGGGCAGTGGCAGCCCAGTGTCTACGTCTACAGCCGGCCGTTCTACCCGCGGCTCCTCTACTATCACCGCTGGTAGCCGCCCCGCCTTGTCCACTGCGGGGTGGGACACTATAATGATACCCCTATGAAAGTACGCGTCCGCTACGCCCCTTCGCCCACCGGCCTTCAGCACATCGGCGGTCTGAGGACCGCCCTTTTCAACTACCTGTTCGCCAAGGCCAACGGCGGGGTCTTCTACCTTCGCATCGAGGACACCGACCAGGGGCGCTATAACCCCGAGGCCGAGGCCGACCTCTACGACAGCCTGCGCTGGGCCGGGCTTGAGTGGGACGAGGGACCGGACAAGGGCGGCCCCTTTGGCCCCTACGTGCAGAGCCAGCGCCTAGACCTGTACCGGCAGCACGCCCGGGCGCTGGTCGACGCCGGGCACGCGTACGAATGCTACTGCACCCCCGCCCGGCTCGATGCCGTCCGCCAGGAGCAGGAGAAGGCCAAGCAGCCCCTGGGCTACGACCGCCGGTGCCGGCACCTGAGCGAGAGCGATCGCGCCGTCGAGCGCTCCCGGGCCGCCTACGACGCCCGCCAGCCCGTGATCCGGTTCGCCATGCCCGCCGAAGGCGTCACCCGGGTCGAGGACGTGATCCTGGGGACCATCGAGAAGAACAATAGCGACCTGCCCGTCGACCCCGTCATCCTCAAGAGCGACGGCTACCCCACCTACCACCTGGCCCACGTGGTCGACGACCACGCCATGCAGACCAGCCACGTCCTGCGGGCCCAGGAGTGGCTCCCCAGCGCGTTTTTGCACGTGCTCATGTTCCGGGCGTCGGGGTACGAGGTGCCCCGGTACGTGCACCTGCCCCTCATCCTGGGCCAGGACGGCCAGAAACTGAGCAAGCGCCATGGGGCCACCAGCGTCAAGCAGTTCAGGGCCGACGGTTATACCGCCGAAGGACTTGTGAACTACTTGGCCCTGCTGGGTTGGAGCTACGACGACAGCCGCGAGTTCTTCACACTTAAGGAGCTGGAAGAGGCGTTCACCCTCGAGCGCCTGAGCAAGAGCCCCGCGGTGTTCGACTACAAGAAGCTCGAGCACTTCAACGGCCACGCCATCCGAGCTCTGTCCCCCGAGGAGCTCAAGGCCGCCATCCTCCCTTCGCTCGTGGAGGCCGGCCTCGTCGCCGACCCGCCGACGGCAGAACAGGACAAGCTGCTCGACGGCTTCCTCCCCCTCATCCGGGAGCGGCTGAAGTTCCTCAAGGAGGCCCCCGACGCGCTGCGCTTCGTATGGCACCGCCCGGCGGCCTGGAACCGGGAGGACTTCGTCCCCAAGAAACAGGACGAGGCCGCAGCGGTCCGCATCCTTGAAGCTCTGTCCCCCCTGCTCGACGCTCCCGGGTTTGCGGGCCGGACCGACGAGGAGAACGAGCACGTGTTCCGCACCTGCGGCGAGGAGCTGGGGTTCAAGCTCGGCGACTTCATGCAGCCCCTGCGCGTGGCCGTGACGGGGAGCCGGGTCAGCCCGCCCATGTTCGGCACGATGAGGGTGCTGGGGGCGGCCGAGGTGAAGCTTCGCGTCGGCGCGGCCCTTACGTTCCTGAAGGGCTGAACTCTGCCCGCTCAGTCTTCCCCGGGGCCAATGGACAATTCCGCAAGAAATCAGGTAGGATTCCGCATTCCCCGAAGGGGCCGGAGTTCAACATGAGCGAAAAGAAAGACCAAGACAAAGCGAAAGTAACCCTCGACAAGCTGGTGTCGCTGAGCAAGCGCCGGGGTTTCGTGTTCCAATCCAGCGAGATCTACGGCGGCCAGTCGGGCGCCTGGGACTACGGTCCCCTCGGCGTCGAGCTGAAGAAGAACATCCAGGGCGTCTGGTGGAAGGAAATGACCCAGATGCACGACAACATCGTGGGTCTTGACGCGGCCATCCTCATGCACCCCCGGGTCTGGCACGCCTCGGGCCACGTGGAAAACTTCACAGACCCCCTGGTCGAGTGCAAGAGCTGCCGGGGCCGCTTCCGCGCCGACCACATCGACCTGAAGGGCGCGTGCCCGACCTGCGGCAAGAAAGACACCCTGGGCGAGCCCAGGAAGTTCAACCTTATGTTCACCACCCACATCGGCCCCGTGGAAGAGACGGCTAGCACGATCTACCTTCGCCCCGAAACGGCCCAGGGCATCTTCGTCAACTTCAAGAACGTGGTCAGCTCGAGCCGGGTGAAGGTGCCCTTCGGCATCGCCCAGGTGGGCAAGGCCTTCCGCAACGAGATCGTGACCAAGGCCTTCATCTTCCGCACCGCCGAGTTCGAGCAGATGGAGATGCAGTTCTTCATCAACCCCAAGGAAGAGCCCAAGTGGTTCGAGTACTGGAAGGCCAGCCGCATCGAGTACTACTCGACCAAGCTGGGCATCGCCCCCGAACACCTGCGCTTCCACCAGCACGGCAAGGACGAGCTGGCCCACTACGCCATCAACGCCTTCGATATCGAGTTTTTGTTCCCCATGGGCTGGCAGGAGCTGGAAGGCATCCACAGCCGAAGCGACTACGACCTGCGCCGGCACCAGGAGTTCAGCGGCGACAAGCAGGAGTACCTCGACCAGGAGACCAACGAGAGGTTCCTGCCCTACGTCATCGAGACCAGCGCCGGCCTGACCCGGAGCGTGCTCATGGTCCTCACCGACGCCTACGAGGAAGAGGTGCTGGGCGAGGGCGACGTGCGGACCGTGCTCCACTTCCACCCCAACCTGGCCCCCGTCAAGGTGGCGGTCATGCCCGTGGTGAAGAAGGACGGCCTGTTGGAGCTGGCCCAGAAGGTCGAGCTGGAGCTGCGCGAGGACTTCGCCACCATGCTGGAGCCCACGGGCAACATCGGCAAGAACTACCGCCGCCAGGACGAGATCGGTACCCCGTACTGCGTCACCGTCGACCACACGTCGAAGGAAGACGGCACGGTGACCATCCGCTACCGCGACAGCATGAAGCAAGAACGGGTCAAGATCTCCGAGCTGGTTGGCTTCATTCGGAACAACATCAAGAACTACAAGCGCGGCCAATAAACCTGGTCCTTGACGAATACTATTCATCCGTTTAGTATTCGTCGTATGAACGCTTCCCTGTCGGCCCTTCCGGTCCGGCGCGCCCGAACCCTCCTTGCCGCGCCGTTGGCTCCCGATGCCGAGGTACTGGGTCTGGCGCGTCTGGCCGGCCGGGTTGTGGAAGTCTCCGAACCGGCGGCCCAGGGTGCCCTGAGCGCCGTCTGCCCGCTGATGGCGCAGGTCCAGGCCCGGGGGGAGCAGATCGCCTGGATCGAGCCCGGCGCCAGCGTGTTCTTTCCCCCCGACCTGACGTTCCGGGGCCTGGACGCCCGGGCCGTGTCGGTGGTCTGGGTTCCGGACCGGGACGCGGGGCTGCAGGCCGCCGACTGGCTGCTGCGCTCCCAGGCCTTCGGCCTTGTCATCGTCGACTGGGCCTCGCACCCCGTCGACGACGCCGTGTTGGGCCGGCTGGCAAGACTGGCCGGGGGCAGCCAGGCCGTCCTGCTGTTTCTGACCCGCAAGGCGGCCTCGGCGCCTTCGCTGGGGTCGCTGGTCTCCCTGAGGGTGGCGGTCTCGTCGCTGGGCCCCGGCGAGACGGAGCTGCTGGTGCTCAAGGACAAGCGTCCGGGGCCGCCGTTGCGGCAGAGGATTTCCTTTCATGGACCGTTTGGGATGTATTAGCGTCCCCGGTCTGCTCCTTCAAATCGCCCAGCGGCGCCTTGCCGACCGCTCCCTCCCCGTGGTCCTGGTCGGGGAGGACAAACCGTCGAGCCGCATCCTTCAGCGCAACCGGGCCGCCGCGGCCCAGGGGCTGAGGCCGGGGATGCGCTACAGCGAAGCTCTGTCCCTCGTGTCGGAGGTGAGGGCCGTCACGGTCTCGGCCCAAGACGTGGCCCTGGCCCGGCGGGACATTATGGCCACTCTGGCGCGGTGGAGCCCCCGGATCGAGGAGTGCGCCTTCGACGCGGGGACCTTTTGGGTGGCCGCGTCGGGGCTCACGGCCCTCTACGGGTCCGAGGCCCTGTGGGGGGCGGCGGTGAGGCAGGCCCTCGAAGAGGAGGGCTACCGGGCCGTGGTGGTCGTGGGGTTCACCCGGGGCGGCACCTACGTGCTGGCCCGGTCGCGGCGCCGCTCGCGGGTGGTCCGCTCGCGCGCTTCGGAGGCCCGGTCCATGGACGCCGCCCCTCTGACCCTCTTTCCCCTGTCGCGGACCCACCTCAGGCTCCTGGACCGCCTTGGTCTGCGGACCTTCGGGGCGGTGGCGGCCCTGCCCCCGGGGGAGGTGGCCCGGCGCTTCGGCCCCGAGCTGCTGGGCTCGCTGAGGCAGCTCGAGGCGCTCTCGTCCCTTCCCGTCCAATCCGCCGACCCGCCCGTGGAGTGGTCGGCCCGGCGGCGCCTTGAGTTTGCCGCCACCGACCGGAGCCTCTTGGTGGCGGCGGTGACCGAGCTGTTGGACCAGGGGCTGGAACGCCTGCGCCGCCGGTCCCGGCTGGTGGCCGAGTTTCGTCTTGTATTTGTCCTGGAGTCGCAGGCTCTCGTCGCCGAGGTGCTGCGGCCGGCCCAGCCCACGGCGGACCGGGCCGCCCTGGTGAGGCTGACCGAGCTGCGGCTGGAGCAGACCGTCTTCGCCGTCGGTGTGGTCGAGATCCGGGCCGCCTTTGCCGACGTGGAGCTTCCCCCGGGGGCGTGGGAGCTCTTCGAGGCGGTTCCCGAGCGGGACGAGCGCCGGGGCGCCGAGGCCTTGGCGCTGATTCGGGCCCGGTGGGGCAACGGAGCCGTCGTGCGGCCTGTGCCCCAGGACGACCACGTTCCCGAGCTGTCGTTCCGGTGGGAGGAGGTGGACGCCCTGGTCCGGCCCGCGCCTCAGGCCGGGGCACCCCAGGCCGCCGTCCGCCGGGTGCTGAGGGAGGCCGCCGCGGGGCAGGGGGCTGGGCAGAGGCTGGGGGGACCGTACAGGCTCAGGAGCGTGGGCAGGGGGCGGCTTGTCGACAGGGAGTACTGGTTCCTTAAAAACCGCCGGGAAGTCGAGTGGGTGTTCCACGACAACGTGACAGGCCGTTCCTTCTTGGAGGGGGTGGTCGATTGAACGGCTACGCCGCCCTGTGGTGCAAGACCAACTACTCCTTCCTCGAGGGCGCCAGCCACCCCGAGGAGCTTGTCGAGACCGCCGGAGCCGAGGGCCTGGGCGCCCTCGCGGTCACCGACAGGAACGGGGTGTACGGCGTGGTGAGGGCCTACGACAAGGCGAGGGCCCTGGGGGTGCCCCTCATCCTGGGGGCGCAGGTGAGCGTGGACCCCGGCTCCACCCTCGTCCTGCTTGCCCAGAGCCGGGAAGGGTACGCCCACCTGTGCGCGCTGCTGACCCGGGGCCATAGGGACAGAGCTAAGGGGGAGTTCAGCGTGACCTGGGGCCAGGTGGCCGAACACTCCGGCGACCTGGTGGCCCTCTGGCGCTTCGAACCGTCGCCCGGGCTCCGGGACACCGAGCTCGCCCTGTTGGCCGACGCCTTCCGGGGACGGCTGTACGCCGCCGTGTCCCGGCACCGGTGGGTGCACGACGCGCGCCGGGAGGCCGAGACCCTGGCCTGGGCGCACAAATACGGATTTCCGCCCGTGGCGGCCACCGAGGTGCTCTACCACCGTGCCGACCGCCAGGGGCTGCAGGACACTCTGACGTGCATCCGCCACGGGGTGAGGCTGTCCGAGGCCGGGACGCGGCTGAGGCCCAACGGCGAACACGACCTGAAGTCTGCCGCCGCCTTCCGGGAGCTCTACGCCGACCACCCCGACTGGGTGGACCGTACCCTCGAAATTGCCGCCGGCTGCCGGTTTTCGCTGGCCGAAATTGAATACCGCTACCCCGAAGAAGGGGTTCCCGCGGGCTACGACACGGCCGGCTGGCTGAGGCACCTGACGTATCAGGGGGCGGCCCAGCGCTACCCGGACGGGGTCAAGCCGTCGGTGGCCGAGCAGCTGGACAAGGAGCTGGCGCTGATCGGGAAGCTCCAGTACGCGGGGTATTTCCTTACCATGTGGGAGATTGTCCAGATCTGCCGCGAAAAGGGCATCCTCTGCCAGGGGAGGGGGTCGGCGGCCAACTCGGCCGTGTGCTACTGCCTGGGAATCACCGCCGTCAACCCGCTGGAGATCGACCTGCTGTTCGAGCGCTTCCTCTCCCAGGAGAGGGCCGAGCCACCGGACATCGACCTCGACATCGAGCATCACCGCCGCGAAGAGGTCATCCAGCATATGTACCAGCGCTACGGCCGCCACAGGGCGGCCATGGTGGCCAACGTGGTCCGCTACCGCAGCCGGTCGGCCCTCCGCGAGGTCGGGAAGGTGCTCGGCGTCTCCGAGGTGGTCCTCGACCAGGGCTCCAAGCTGCTGTCCCACCACGAGGAGGGGCTGGCCGGGGCCCTCAGGGACGCCGGCTTCGACGTCTCGCTGGGGGACAACCGCCGGCTCATCGAGCTGGCGGCCCAGCTCAGCGGCTTTCCCCGGCACCTTTCCATCCACCCCGGGGGCTTTCTGCTGGGGAGCGAGGCCCTGGACCGCATCGTCCCCGTGGAGAACGCCACCATGAAGGACAGGACGGTCATCCAGTGGGACAAGACAGACGTCGAGACCATGAACCTGTTCAAGGTCGACCTGCTGGGGCTGGGGGCGCTGACGCACCTGGACTTCGCCTTCCGACTGCTGGGGGAGCACCACGGCCGAGCTCTGTCCCTCGCTACCATCCCCCAGGACGACCAGGCCGTCTACGACATGGTGTGCCGGGCCGACACCGTGGGGGTGTTCCAAATTGAAAGCCGGGCCCAGATGTCCATGCTTCCCCGGCTCAAGCCCCGCAGGTACTACGACCTGGTCGTGGAGGTGAGCCTCGTGCGGCCCGGGCCCATCACTGGCGGCATGGTCCACCCCTACCTGAGGCGCCGCGCCGGGCTGGAAGACGTCACCTACCCCCACGAGAGCCTCGTTCCCGTGCTGAAGAAGACCTTGGGCATCCCGCTGTTCCAGGAGCAGGTCATGAAGCTCGCCATCGTGGCCGCCGACTACAGCCCCGGCGAGGCCGACCAGCTGAGGCGCGACATGGCCGCCTGGCGGTCCTCGGGGCGGATCGAGCAGCACCACGACGTGTTGGTGGGCCGCATGGTCGCCAAGGGCATCGAGAAGGAGTTCGCCGAGAGGGTGTTCGACCAGATCCGCGGGTTCGGGGAGTACGGCTTCCCCGAGAGCCACGCCGCCAGCTTCGCCCTGATCGCGTACGCCACGGCCTACCTGAAGTGCCACCACCCCGACGTTTTCGCCTGCGCCCTGCTCAACGCCTGGCCCATGGGGTTCTACGCCCCGGCCACCATCGTGGGCGACGCCCGGCGACACGGGGTGAGCATCCTCCCCGTCGACCTGCTGCGCAGCGGCTGGGACTGCACCCTCGAGCCCGGGGAGGAGCCGCTGCGGGCGCTGAGGATGGGGCTGCGCTACATCCAGGGTCTTGTCCGCGCCGAGGCCGAGCGCCTTCTGGCGTTCCGTACCGAGGGGGTCGCGGCGGCCCTGGCCGTGTGGAAGGCCCGGTGCCGGGTCTCGGCCGACACCTGGGAGAAGCTGGCCGTCGCCGGCGCTCTCGAGGGTTTCGGGGTGCATCGGCGCAACGCCCTCTGGGACGTGCTCAACCCGGCGGCCTCGGACCCGCTGGAAGGGGAACCCGCCGACCGGGAGTTCGCCGGCCCCAGCGCCGCCGAGACGGTCGATTGGGACTACCAGTCGACGGGGATCAGCCCCCAGGCCCACCTGTTGGAAGGCGTCCGTTCGCGGCTCCAGAAGGCCGGGTACGCCGACGCCGCCGGGGTTGCCCTGGCGGAACCGGGGCGCCGGGTCGAGTACGCGGGGCTGGTCATCTGCCGCCAGAGTCCCTCTACGGCCAAGGGGGTGATGTTCCTCACCCTGGAGGACGAGACGGGCATCGTCAACCTCGTGGTCTGGAAATCGGTTTGGACGAGGTTCCGCAGGGTCATCCTCACCAGCGGCTTCCTGGCGGTCTCGGGGGTGATCCAGTCCGAAGAAGGTGTGGTCCACGTGGTCGCCGACAGGTTCTGGCAGCCCGAGGGCCTGGTGGAAGTCAGCTCTGTCCCCATCCAGGCCCACGATTTCTGCTAGGCCCGCTTCAAGGCAGCGTCTCGAAGGTGAACCCCAGCCTCTTGAGCCCCTCGAGGATGCCCGGGACGGCCAGCGCCGTGTCCCGGTGGCCTGGGCCATCGTGCAAAAGGATGACGGCGATGCGCTTGGCCTTGGCCTGTGCCAGGATGTTCTTCTGGATGTCGGGGGGGGCGAACAGCCGGCTTTCCGGCCGGCTCTCTCCTTCGCCCACGGCGACGTTCCACTCGAAGAACCTGTACCCGCGGTCGGCCATCGCCGCCGTGATCCGTCCCGTCAGGTCGGGGCCGCCCAACCGTGCCGCGACCTCGTTCTTGGCGCCGCCGGGAAAGCGGTAGATCCGCGACGGTGGTAGTGAGAGACCGGCCAGGAACGCGTCGAGCTTCTCGGTGTCCTTGAGGTAGGCGTCCACCGACTGGTAGATGAGGTTGTAGTCGTGGCTGTAGGTATGGTTTCCCAGACGGTGCCCTTCTTTGACGATGCGCCGGTAGAGGGGAGCCCACTCGGGCCTGCCGTTGACGAAAAAGGTGGCCTTCACCGACTGCGCCTTGAGCGCGTCGAGGATGAGCGCTGTGTTTTCCGTGGGGCCGTCGTCGAAGGTCAGGTACGCCCGTCGGCCCGGTCTCGGGTCCATCCACACAGGGGTCAGACCGTCGTTCTTCTTGAGGTTGTCAAAATAGACGTCTTGGAGGGTCAAAAGGTTGCCCTCCACCTGGGACCGCAGGGCCGAGTTCTCGTCTTGGGTGCTGGCGATCACCTTCTCGAGGTCGTCCACCTTCTTTTCCAAAGACGCGACCCTTGCAGCGACGTTGGCTTCCGCCGCCAAGTGTGCCGCCGCCATCGTCCACAGTCCCCAGCCGGCCAGGGCCGCAACGGCAACTCCGAGGGCGAGAAATACCACACGCGGGAATTGAAACGATTTCTTCATCAGTTCTCAGAACAATAGGACAATCATCTGCCCCGAGCAAGCTCTCTGAGTACCCTGCAGTTCAGTTTGCGGCGGCAGAGAGTGGGGGACTTGACCCTTTCGGACATCTCACGCATGATGAAGAGGCTTCTTCCTACGAAGGCATGGTTTTTGGGAAACGCTTGTTCGCTTCTTGATCCTTAGCCCCTACGGCGGAAGGTCCGCCGTCGGCGGGCCGAACGAATGCCGGGGGTCCCGCCCCCGGATCAAGGATGTTTCCCATGGCGAAAAAAATTTACGTCGGCAACCTCAGCTTCCAGACCAACGATGACACTCTCCGTCACGCCTTTTCGATCTACGGCGATGTGGCCGCTTGCTCCGTGGTCATTGACCGCTACACCAACAGCTCCAAGGGCTTCGGCTTCGTCGAGATGGCGACCGACCAAGCCGCCGCTGCCGCGATCAGCGGTATGAACGGCCAGACCCTCGACGGACGCCAGATCCGCGTGAGCGAAGCCAACGACAAGCCCAAGGGTGACCGCGGCGGCTCGGGCGGAAACGGCGGCGGCGGTCGCTGGTAATTTCTCCGGCAATCAGCATCTAGCCTTTCTTTGGAAAGCCACCCTCGCGGGTGGCTTTCTTGTTTTCCAAGGTTTCAGCCCGAGGCCGCGACCGCATGGATCTCCACTTTGTACTCCGGTTCGGCCAGAACCACCTGCACGCAGGCTCGAACCGGTGCCGTGCCCGGCGTGAGCCAGGCGTCCCAGACCTCGTTGAAGGCAGTCTTGTCGTCCATGTTCGCGAGGTAGATGGTGCACATCAGGAGCCGTTCCTTGGACGATCCCGCCCTTTCCAGCGTGGCCGCCAGTTGGGAGAGAACTTCACGGGTTTGGGCGCGGGCATCAGCAGGAAGGGTGGACGGGACCTCGACAACGTGGACGACCCCGGCGTGGACAACAGCGTCGGACCAGCGCACGGTGGTCCCCAGGCGGGTGATGGGTTTGGGCAGCATGACCGCAGTGTATCCTGGACAGGCGGGCGTGTTCACCGCTACACTGCCTCTCCGATGAGCTCTGTCCCCCCCGAAGGCCTTTGGGCCCGCCTACGGTCCCCTTTCACCGTCCTCGCTCCCATGGAGGATGTGACCGACACCGTCTTCCGCCACCTAATCGCGGGCCGGGGCGCCCCCGACGTGTTCATGAGCGAGTTCATCAATGCCGCAGAACTGCTTCATCCCAAGCGGAAGTTCGCCCGCCAGCGCGCCTTCATTGACCCGGCAGAGTTCCAGAACCTGGGTCTCGGTGGCCCCCGCGATCGGGGCCCCTTCCTGGTCGCCCAAATCTGGGGCAATGAACCCGAGGCCTACCGAAAGGCCATCCCCTTGCTGCTGGAACGGGGTTTCGACGGCATCGACATCAACATGGGCTGCCCGGCGCACAAAGTGGTCAGGCGCGGCGAATGCTCGGGGCTGATCGACAAGCCCTCCTTGGCCAGGGAGCTGATCCTTGCGGCTCAAGAGGCCGCTGGCGACAAGCCTGTGTCGGTCAAGACAAGGCTGGGCGTGAAGTCGCCCCGGACCGACGAGTGGGCCGGATTCCTCCTTGAACTGGGATTGCCGGTGCTGACTATCCACGGCCGTATTGCGGCGCAGATGTCGGAGGGCGAGGCCGACTGGACCGCCATCAGACGGGTTCGGGAGTTGCGGGACCAAATGGGAAAGCCCACCAGGATCGTGGGCAACGGCGACCTGTTTTCAAGCCTCGAACTGGACAGGCGCCACCAGCAGACCGGGGTCGACGGGCTGATGGTGGGCCGCGGAATTTTCCGCGACCCTGACATCTTCCGCCGGGAGCGGCCCCACCGGAGCTTTGACGAGGCAACCTGGGACGAGCGAAAGGCGGTGATGCTCCAGCACGTGCAGGAGCACCAGCGGGTCTGGGGCGGGGTCAAGGGCTACGACATGCTCAAGCAGTTCTTCAAGGTCTATACGCGGGGGCCAGAGCAGTATCTGGTTCTGCGTGAGAAACTCTTTGCGACCCGCAGTCATGAACAGGCGTTGGCTGTGTTGGAAGGATTCAGGTCCGTCTAGCGAGCTCTGTCCCCACCGCCGGCCCCGACCCGCTTGTTCCCGATCCCAATTCCCGGTATTCTGCCCTACGATGAAACTGTTCTTGGTGTTGTCCCTCGTCCTGCTGGCTGCCTCTTGCGCCGCCCAAGCCCCCGCCGCCCTTGCCCCCTTTCCCCGCGTCCTTGACGCATACGCCCGGGTCGACCGTTCCGGCAACCTGCTTGTCTTTGCGGACGGCAAGTGGGCCGTTTCGACTGGAAAGGGCTACCCCACCCGGGTCCTGGGCGATGGGCAGGGTGTACAGCCCCGACCGCTGACATCGTTCGCCGCGGTTGCCGACGACTCGTGGTGGCTCACAACTCCGTTCGAGGGGTTCACCAGCAGCGACCGGGGACAGAGCTGGACCAAGGTCCTCGACAGGGAGCAGTTGAAAAATGGCGCCAATCTGACCGCCCTGGCTGGAAGCCCGCTCGACCCTAAGCTGAGGGCCGCAGGGACCAGCTTTCACGGCCTTTGGCTCTCGGCTGACGCGGGGAAGACCTGGACCGTCCAGGCCGACCTTGAGGTCGCTCACCCCTACGACGACGGCTCGAAAGAACAGATCAATGCGGTGGCTTGGTCGAGCTCTGTCCCCCATCGCCTGTACGCCTCAGTCGGCAAGGAAGGCGGCCGCCTCTGGTCGTTCGAAACCGACACAGGGAAGGCTCAGTCGTTTCTGTTTCCCGGCGGGGACTATCTAGAGATTCCCGAGGCGCTGGCCACCCACATGGACGGGACTTCCGAGATCCTCGAGGTTCGGACTAGGACCGCCTGGTGGCGTTATGACCTGAGCGCAGGAGTCTGGACCAAGACCGGTGACAGGACCGACGTTCCCGTGTGGGACGAGGCCAAGACAAAGCGGATGGAGGCCTCCAAGGACAAGCGGGGGTTCTACTTGAGCGCCTACACGGTTGGGCAGCCCGGACAACTGGAAAAACACCTCGACTTCATGGCCAAGATGGGACTCAACGCCGTGGTCATCGATTTCAAGAACGACTTCGGCGAAGTTGTCTACGACAGCCACGTGCCGCTGGCGCTGGCGGCCAAGACGGTGAAGGTAGCCTTCGACGCGGCGGCCGTGATCAAGACCGTCCACGACCACGGGTTCTACCTCATCGCCCGCCAGGTGGTCTTCAAGGACAAGCGGCTCTACGCCTACGACCACAACAAGTTTGCCCTTTGGGACAGTCAGACGAACAAACCGTGGGGCTTCTTCGACAAGGCCGTGGCCGACGACGGGACCGAGACCACGGTGCAGAAGGAGTTCTGGGTCGACAGCTACAGTCAAGAGGTCTGGGACTACAACGTGGCCATTGCCAAGGAATTGCAGGACCTGGGGGTGGACGAGGTTCAGTTCGACTATATCAGGTTTCCGTCGGACGGGCCCGTGAACCGGATCGTCAACCGGTACAAGGTGGAGGGCATGACCCGAATCGATGCTTTGGAGTCCTTCCTCCAGAGCGCCCGCGGAGCTCTGTCCCTTCCGATCAGCGTGGACATCTACGGTTACAACGGCTATTTCGTGACAGATCACCTGGGACAGAACATGGCCATGATGAGCCGCTACGTCGATGCCATCAGCGCGATGCTGTACCCCAGCCATTTCTGGAAGACGTTCCTCCCGGGAATCGACTACCTTGAACGCGCCCACATTATCTACCAAGATGGAAGCGACCGAACGTGGCTGAACACAGGCCGCAGAGTGAACGTCAGGCCGTGGGTGCAAACCTTCCTCATCGGCGGGGAGCTCAAGATGAGCGACCAGAGGATCGCAGGCTACGTCGATCAGCAGCTCTCGGGGGTGCAGGCCTCCAAAGCCAGCGGTTTCCTGCTGTGGAACTCCTCAAACCGCTACTACATGGTGACAAAGCCTGTGACCCCCTACCTCACGACCACTCAGCTGCCTTACTGATTGCTTGACATTCCGTCCCGGAACCGGCGGAATTGCTGAATGCTGTCCCAGCTTCTGAAATCCTCGCTGCCTGTCGCTTTCGGCTACGTGCCCCTTGGCATGGCCTTCGGTGTGCTTCTGGTAGGGCTCGGTTATCCATGGTGGTGGGCCCCGCTCATGGGGCTCACGATTTACGCCGGCTCCGCCCAGTTCCTTGCCGTCAGCCTTCTGTCGGCCGGTGCCGGTGCCCTGGACGCGTTTGTCGCGACGCTTCTGCTCAACCTCCGCCACGTCTTCTATGGCCTGACGGTGCTGGACAGGTACCGGGCGCTGGGAAGGGGACAGAGCTACGCCATCTTCGGACTGACCGACGAAACCTTCTCCCTGCTGGCAGGCGCGGCGCCCGACGCACACGACCGCCGCTTCGTCGTCGGCCTGACGGCCCTGAATCAGGGATGGTGGGTATTAGGGTGTGCGCTCGGCGCCCTGGCAGGCCACTCGCTGCCTTTCCGGACCGATGGATTGGCCTTCTCGCTCACCGCGCTGTTTGCCGTGCTGCTGGTTGAGCAGTTGGCGAGGGGTGTCCGGTGGATGTACCTGCTTGAGGCCGGGGCGGGTGCGGTCCTCTGCCTGGTGTTGCTCCCGGGGAAGTACTTTCTGATTGCCTCGATCAGCCTGGCCGCTCTGGGGTTGGTTGTCCTTCCGGCGGGTCGGGGGAGGGACAGAGCTTGAAGGCACCTCTCGATTTGCTGCTTTTCGTCCTCGCCATGGTTGCGGCCACCCAGATCACCCGTTTTCTCCCCTTCTGGTTGCCGCGCCGGTGGCTCGACAACGCGTTCGTCCGAACCTTGAAGTCGGGGCTGCCGGCCGTCATTCTGCTTCTGCTGGTCTTCTACAGCCTGAAAGACACTCCCCTCCAGGCTCGGCCGTGGGGAATTCCGGAAGCTCTGTCCCTCGCGGCGGTGGTCGGCCTGCATCTATGGAAGCGCAACGCCCTGCTGAGCATCGGCGGAGGCACCGCCCTCTACATGGCGCTTGTGCAAACCCACGTCATCGAAAGAATCGCGGGTTTTTGAGCGCCGCGGCACCGTCGGTGCGGCCCAGTTCGTACAACTGCCCCAGTTTGGCCACGCTCCCTTCGGTTCGGCCTATCTTGAGATTGACGCTGGGGCGGATCACTAGCGCGTCCCCAGCAGTTTCGGCCGCCTCGATCGCGGCCAGACTGGCGTTGTACTGGCGCCACCGGGTGTTGATGGCCTCGACCAACCGGGGGTACCGTCCGTACAACAATCGGGCCGGCCAAGTCTGTGGCGCCCGCTTCCGGTAACCCGCAGGGCGCGTCAGAATCACCACGTTGCGCGAGAAGCCTTGTTTGACCGCGTGGGCCCACGGCAGGCTGTCTGCCAGAGCGCCGTCCAGAAGCAGACGGCCCCGGTATTCGACGACGGGGCTCAGGAAAGGCATCGAAGCCGACGCTTTCAAGACCGTGAGGTGGTCCTCGCCTTCTTTTTCAAAGTAGACGGCCCGCCCCGACTCGACATCCGTGCAGACCGTGACAAACCGGGTCGCACTGGCTTCGAAGGTCTTGAAATCGAAGGGAACCAGCTTGTGCGGGATCTCGTCGTAGATGAAGTCCATGCCGAAGAGACTGCCCGTCGTCAGCCAGTTTGTCAGGCTCAGGTACCTTCTGTCGTGCCTGTAGGTGTCGACGATGACCCGGTTGCGTCCGTGCTGTTTGGAAACGTAGGAACACGCGATGCTGGCGCCGGCCGAGACACCGACGACGTACGGGAACTCGACCCCTTTTTCAAGAAAGGCGTCGAGCACGCCGGCCGTGTACTGGCCCCTGAGCGCGCCCCCCTCGAGCACCAAACCAAGAGCTTGCGGTTTCATCCTTTCGCCAACGTCCCGAGCAAAGACGTCATCCGCCTCTCCTGGGATTCCAGCAGCTTCCAAGAAACGATAGGAATGGGGACGACAAGCTTGGAAGGAATGGCCAGACCTCGGGTCAGCGCCGTTGCCGTGACTGAGATCATCTCGTTTCCCCTAAAGAAGATACTCTCTTCGCCGCAGAAACCTCCTGGCCCAACGGTCTCCACCAGCTTGCCTTCATGCTCAAGCACTAGGCTGCCGCTTTCGACAAGGAACAGGTGAGGCTCACGGTCGGAGCGCAAATCGAACGGTGCGCTTCCGCTCGCAACCTTCAAGCTATGGACCTTGCGGGCGATGCGAGTGAGATGCACCGACGAGACAGCGTCGCCAAACAGCTGCGTGCCCTGCAGGGTCAGGGTGACCTGCGCCACGCGCAGCTGCTCCTCGGGGTCTGTGTTCTTGCGGCTGAACACGTTATACACGGCGCGGGGAATCTCAAGCACGGTTACAAAGCTGCGGGCCCGCCAGGTCTGGGTGGAGAGCCGCCCGGTGAGCACGTGGAGTTCTCCAATCAGCGAACCGGCCGAGAAGCGGGTTTCCCGACCCGTTTCGCCGTCCACAGCCTCGACGACGCCGCCGACGATCAGAAGGATCTTTTCGAACAGTTCGTCGCGCCGCTGCAGCAGGGTCCCCGGGGTGCACTCCCGCAGGATTCCATTGAGGAGAAGCTCCCGCTCCCACGCCGGTGCTTCGGGAAAATACGTCCGCAGGGCGGCCTCGGCGACCCTGAGCCGGTAGTCCATCCGGGCGGGGATCAGAACGTCCTGGACGCCAAAGTCGACAAAGGTCCCGATCTCCTTTTCGCGGGCCGTCGGCGGGCGGTCGATGTGGGCAAAAACGAGCTTGCCCGAGGCGTCGGGGACAAAGTCTTCGGCCGAACCATGAATCATCCCGCCGCCGATATCGGCCTTCTTGAGGTCGGCTTTCTCCAGAAGCAGACGAGTGAAGTCTGTGTAGAGCGCCCGGGACATCGGCGTCGCATCGGAAGCCTCCACCAAGAGCCTTCTCAGCACCGGGAAGGCCCCGATATCCGCCCAATGGCTGTAGGTTCTGGCGCCCCGCTCACCGTTGGCCCGGAACGAGTACACGTTGGTCTCGACGGGGTGGGGGGACCAGGACGGACGGACGAGCAGGCCTTCCACGTCGTTCCAGACCTCGGCTTCCAGCTCCTTGAAGTCAAAGGTGTTGTTGAATGTCCTTTCGGGCACTCCCATGAGGGCCGCCATCTTCTTCATCACTGAGGTTCGCACCAACCGCGTGGAGTAGAATTTCAAGCGGTGGTCGCTCATGGCCAGCGAGGGCAGTCCTGCGAAGTGGTCGTCGTGCCCGTGGGTCTGGAAAACGCCCTCGATCTCGGTCAGGCCCAGCCCGATCGCCTCAAGCGACTCCAGGATGTTCGGACCTGCGTCAATGAGGTAATTCTTCCCTTGGAACTGCAATAGGCTGCCCATGCACGGTCGGGTCGTGTCCCAGCCGTCGCCCTCGCCTATGTGAACCACCGAAAAGTACTCCCGGCGGACTCGGCTGCGGCCCAGACGGAACGGTGGTTCGTAGGTCTGACCCGGGGCCAGGTTGAGGTCCACGGGGAGGCGTTCCCCGCCGCTTTCGAAGACGAATCGGTTGACTCCCACACGTCTCAGGACGAGACCGGGACGAAGTTCGGTTTCCTCGCCATCGAGGGGGTGGAGTTCCAGCACTTCCTCGGAGCGGCGGATGGAACCGAAACTGAACCAGAGCTTCTCACGGATGACCTCGGCGGCAAAGGCCGCGTCCACACCGGTCTCCAGCACCTCCGCCTCGTCGGCAAGACCGTAGGTTCCACGGAACAGCGCCTCGGCCACCGAAGCCAAGCCCCTGGAGTGGCCGACGATCAGCGGTTTGACTCCCTTGTTGTTGGGGTGGCCGGGAAGGATCATGCCCTGGCGATAAAACATCTGCAGGATGGGGAACTCGGCCAGATTTGCAAATCCTCCGTTCTGCACGGGGACGTCGGACAGCAGAATCGCGTTGGGACCGATCTCATAGGTAACTCCCTTTTCGACCCTTTCACTGATGAGACCCCGCCTCATCAGGTGTTTCACGACGTCAGGGGGGGAACCGCACAGGAAGAACAGGCCATGGTCCGGGAGGCGGACGTAAGTTACACCGGGAGTGACGGGGACGCTTTCCATCGTAGCTCCATTGTCCTATGAAGACGGGAAAACCGCAAGAAGCGCGGGGATTTTGAAGCCCAGTGGAGCTCTGTCCCTAAAAAGCTTGAAGCAAGACCGCTGCTTTGGCTGTCAGGCTACTCATGAGAAAGCCAAGGGTTCTCCTCGAATGCGCCCGCTACCATATCAGCGCGCGGGCCAACCGGGGCGAGATGATCATGGCCGATTGGGGTGCCAAAGCCCTCTTTCTCGAGGTCGTTGCCCGGGCCAAAGAGAAGTACGATTTCCGGATCGAGAACTTCTGCGTGATGGAAAATCACTTTCACTTCATTCTTCAGCCAGGAAAAGGCGTAAGTCTATCAAGGATCATGCAATGGATCCTCAGTGTCTTTGCCATGGCTTGGAACCGCCTCCATGGTCTGAAAGGCCACGTCTGGGGCGAAAGGTTCTTCTCCAAGATCATCGAGACCGCAGTCCAGTACTTCCAGGTGTTCCGCTACATCGATGAGAACCCGGTTCGTGCCCAGCTGGTTGAGCGGCCTGAGGACTGGCCCTTTGGTGGACCCGCCTTCCGGCGCAGCGGAAAGGGCACATTCCTTGACGACGTCCCGGCCGATCTCGCCCTCTAGGGGGCCGACGAACACCCCTTCCCTCGACGCTGCGCTTTCCGCTACATTCCAGGCCATGGTCAACCTCAGCCAAGTCAAACTCGCCTACGGCGACCGCGTCCTCTTCCACAGTTCGGACCTCCTGATCCGCCCCGGGGACAAGATCGGCCTGGTCGGCCCCAACGGAGCGGGCAAGACCACTGTCTTTCGGCTCATCATTGGTGAGGAATTGCCGGACGAAGGGACTGTTACCCTCGATCCGGGGGTCGTAGTTGGCTATTTTCGGCAGGATGTGGGTGAGATGGGGGGACAGGGCGTCCTGGCCGAGGTCCTCTCGGGCGCAGGCAAGGCGCACTCATTGGGGACAGAGCTCGCACAGCTCGAACACCGCATGTCCGAAGGCACCCTCGACGACGCCGGGATGGACCGCTACGGCGAGGTTCAAACCGAGTTCCTGCACCTCGGCGGTTACGAAAAGGAAAACGAGGCTCAAACCATCCTCACCGGGTTGGGGATCGGGCCTGAACGATGGGAGGACCCCGTCGAAACCTTCTCCGGCGGCTGGAAGATGCGGATCGCCTTGGCGAAGATACTGCTGCTCAACCCGAATGTCCTTCTCATCGACGAGCCGACCAACCATTTGGACCTGGAGACCATCGTCTGGCTGGAGGGTTGGCTCAAGGCATTTCCGGGTGCCATCGTCATGACATGCCACGACCGGGAGTTCATGACCCGTCTATGCAACAGGACGGTCGAGGTAGCCGGGGAGGCCATCACGACGTACTCCGGCGACTACGATTTCTACCTGGCGGAACGAATTCTGCGCCGGGAACAGCTGATCTCGGCCCAGAAGAGGCAGCAGGACCAGTTGGCCAAGGAAGAGGAGTTCATCGCCCGGTTTGCGGCCCGGGCCAGTCACGCAGCCCAGGTGCAGAGCCGGGTCAAGATGATCGAGAAGATCGAAAGGATCGTCGTCCCCAAGGACCCGCGCACCGTAAAGTTCGAGTTTGCGCCCGCCAAGCGCTCGGGGGACGTCGTTGTCGACTTTAAGGGGCTCGCGAAGGCCTGGCCCAAACCCGACGGGAGCCTCATTCCTGTCTTCAGCGGGGTAACCGGCACGGTGCTCCGGGGGCAGAAGATCGCCGTGACCGGCATCAACGGCGCGGGAAAATCGACTTTTCTCAAAGTGCTTACCGGGCAGACCGAGGCGACTTCCGGGAACTGCACGACCGGAGCGAGCGTCCAGATGGCCTATTTCAGCCAGTACTCCAGCGATATCCTCAGGGAGGAAAGGACGATCTTCGAGGAGGTTCAGGAGCGCCTGCCCCGGGCCAGCGTCGGCACCATCAAGACGCTGCTGGGCGCATTCCTGTTCACCGGGGACGACACGGAAAAGCGAATTTCCGTGCTGTCAGGAGGTGAGAGGAGCCGCGTCGTGCTGGCCTGCCTCCTGGCCCAGCCCGTGAATTTCCTCGTGCTGGACGAACCGACGAACCACCTCGACATCGTCAGCCGGGAAGTCCTGCTCGACGCGCTCAAGGAATTCGAAGGGACGGTGCTCATCGTCAGCCACGACAGATTCTTCCTCAAGAACCTGGTCAACCGTGTCTTTGAGGTCTCCCATGGCGCGCTTAGAACGTACGAAGGCGATTATTCCTATTACCTCCAAAAAGCCACCTCCTCTCCTTGTACCTGACTCCGTCATCGCCTAAGTACACCAATTTCTGGCCTGGGACGTGCTACTTTCCTATCCGTCCCGGTGCCTCTCAGCTCCAGTCCCGTACAAAGGCGGGAAGGTCGCCCGACCACCGGGAAGCATGTGCGGCTAGGCGAGCTCTGTCCCCCGCGTACAGCGCCCGGGAGGCCTCTTCGAAGCCGGGTTCGTTCCCGGCCACGACCCAAAGGATTTTTCCCAGGGCTTCGAGCCTCTTCTTGGGGTCGCCGGCTTCCTGCCTCATCGCCTGTTCCACAAGTTTCCTCAGCGTCGCCGAAGCCCTCGACGGTTGGGCGTTCAGCCACTCCCAGTGCCGGGGAAGCAACGTCACTTCGGTGCTGACTACTCCCAGCTTGGGTCGGCCTGGGCCGGGCCGCGGGGCGGGGGACTCCGACGTCTTGCGCCAGGCTATGTCGGTTTGCCTGCCGGTTTCGTTGTCGAAGATCAGCAGGGGACCCTGGGCATTGTCGCTGTAGGGCCGCGCAGCTTCAATCACGTCAGGAAGTGCTCCCGAGATCAGGCGGCGGGTTCCAAGGAAGGCTGTGTACTTGTTGGTTTCCATGGAGGTAATTTACCAGGGTGAAATAGGTTTGTCAATATTACCAGGGTAAATCACGGGGCGGCCCGGTGCTTCAGGGCGGCAAAGGCGCAGCCCACCGCAACGGCGAGGATGGTGGCACCCGCCCACACGCCCGTCAAGCCCAGGCTCTGCGTCACCAAACCGCTCACCAACGGCGAGACCACGAATCCCAGACTCCCCAAGAAGCCGACGTAAGCCTGAAAGCGTCCCCGCAGGTCCTGGGGGCTGTGGGTGGTGACAAAATCACCGTAGTGGATCGAAAACAAGACCTCTCCGGCGGTCCAGAGAACGGCCGACAGCAACACCCAAAGCAGGCTGGGGTGGAAGAGGAAAACGGCAACGCCCGCGGCGACGAAGAACAAGCCCGCGGCCATGGCGTCGAGGTTGGTCAGGCGCTGGGTCACGCGCAGCGCCAGGGGGGTGAGGACCAGGACGGCGAGGGCGTTGACCGCCCACACGAGGCCGAAGGCGGGAGGTCCCCGGTCGGCAAACAATTCGACAAGCTGTAGGGCGAGGGTGAAGATCATTTGCGAATAGACAAGATTGTAAACAAGCCCCAGGAGGCTGAACGGGAAGAGGACAGGGTGGAGGAGGAACGCGCGGACCGAGGAGGGGGGGACAGAGCTCGATGCGGCACCCGCTGATGGACTGGGGACAGAGCTCACCCGCGGAACGTAGCGGACGAGAATGACCAAGCCCGCAGCGGTGCTCAGGGCATCCAGCCAGAAAAGCCAGTTCATCGAATGCTGGAACAGCCAGCCGGCCAGCAAGGGGCCCACAGCCACCCCAAGGTTGATGCCCAAGTAGCTGAGGCTGAACGCGGCCCGGCGCGTTGCCGGATCGCTGAGGTCGGCGACCAGGGCCCCCAGGGTGGGGCGCATGGCTCCGACGAAGAACTGCGAGGCCACGATGGCCACCAGCGCACCGGGGGACGCGGGCGCGAAGCCGGCGTACGCCAACAAGGTCCCGCTCACGGCGAGAAAGCCGGAAAGCACGTCGCGCCGGCTCATTAGGTCGCTCAAGCGGCCAGCCGCCAGCCCCCCGGCGCTGCCCAAGGCGGTGGCGAGGGAAACGATCAGGCCCGCCTGGGCGGGTCTCATGCCCTGAACTTGGGTGAGGATGAGCGTGAGGAAGGGAACCACAAGGTCCCCCATCCGGTTCACCACCTGGACGAAGAAGATCGCCTTGACCCCACGGTGCAACTGGTTCCAGGAAAACATGGCGCCATTGTCAAGGAAATCGGGTATCCTGGGAACCCATGATCTACCTCGTCCTTGAAGTCGACCTCAGCCCCGGTCAGGGGGAAGACGTGGCCGCTGCGGCATCGCGGAGGTTCCATGCAGCTCTGTCCCTCCATCGCATCCTCAAGAGGAGCGTCGATGCCAGGCGCAAGGACAGGGTCGTCATCAAGTACCGTGTGGTCTTCGGTGCTGACGAGGGGGACAGAGCTCGCTTGGTCCGCCACGGCGCCGAGCCGTGGGTCCCCGAACAGCCCGAGAGGTCGGCCCCCGCCGCCCGCCGGCCTCGGGTCGTTATTGTCGGTTCGGGTCCGGCGGGCCTGTTCTGCGCGTTGCGCCTTTCGGAACGGGGCGTGGCCTGCACGGTCCTCGAACAGGGCAAGCGCGTCGATGAGCGTCACCGCGACATCGAACGGTTGCGGGCCGACGGCACCCTGGATCCAGACAGCAACGTGGTTTTCGGCGAGGGCGGGGCGGGCACGTACTCCGACGGGAAGCTCACCACACGGATCCACAAACCAGGAATCTCCTGGGTCTTCGACAAGCTCGTCGACCACGGCGCGCCGCCTTCCATCGTGTACGACGCCAAGCCCCACGTGGGCACCGATGTTTTGTCGAAGGTGGTCGCGTCGATCCGGGCCCACCTCGAGTCCCGGGGCTCCCGCCTGCTCTTTGGGCACAAGGTGGATGATCTGGTGGTGCGCAACGGGACGATGGCCGCCGTGAGGACGGAAAAGGGGGAGGAATTCGAGGCCGACGCGGTGGTGCTGGCCTGCGGGCATTCGGCCCGGAGCCTGTACGAACGCTTGGCCGCCACGGGCATACCGCTTGAGCCTAAGGGTTTTGCCGCCGGGGTGCGGATCGAGCATCCTGCGGAGTTCATCAACCGGTCCCAGTACGGCTCGTGGGCGGCCCAGCTCGCGGCGGCCGACTACCGGCTGACGTGGAACAACCCAGGCTCGGGGCGCGGAACCTACTCGTTCTGCATGTGTCCCGGCGGTGAGGTCATCAACTCAAGCTCCGAGCCGGGCCTGCTTTGCGTCAATGGGATGAGTTTCGCCGCCCGGGACCTTCCCCGGTCCAACGCGGCGCTGGTGACCACGGTGGGGCCCCAGGACTTCCCGCCCGGGGTCCTGGGGGGCGTGGAGTTTCAGCGGGGCATCGAACGGGCGGCATTTGCGGCCGGGGGAGGGGGACAGAGCTCACCCGCGTGCTCCGGCCGGGCCTTCCTCGACAGGCGCCCCTCGAGCTCTGTCCCCACCGCCAGCTACCGCCCCGGTGTGATCCCCGGCGACTTCGACGCGTTTCTCCCGGCATTCCTCGCCGACGAGCTGCGGCTGGCCCTGGCCGACTTCGACCGCAAGGTTCCTGGGTTCGCCGACGAGGGGACGCTGATCGGGGTCGAGACCCGCACCTCGTCTCCAGTGCGTATCCTGCGCGGCGGTGACTTTCAATCGCCTGCGGTCCGGGGCCTCTTCCCGGCGGGGGAGGGGGCGGGCTACTCGGGCGGCATCGTGAGTTCGGCGGTCGACGGGGTGAGAATCGCCGATTTTCTTTGTCAGTAGCCCGTGGTAAACTGCTCGCATGAGCATCCACATTTCCGCCAAGCCGGGCGACGTCGCCGAGGCCATCTTGTTGCCGGGCGACCCCCTTCGTGCCCAGTTCATCGCCGAAACCTTCCTTGATGGCCCCGAGTGCTTCAACAAAGTGCGGGGCATGCTGGGGTACACGGGGACCTGGAAGGGGCAGCGGGTTTCCGTGATGGGGACGGGAATGGGCATGCCAAGCCTCTCGATCTACGTCAACGAGCTGATCCGTGACTACGGAGTCAAGAAGCTTGTGCGCGTGGGAACCTGCGGGGGCCTGACCGACGCGGTGAAGGTCCGAGACCTCATCCTCGCCCTTTCGGCATCGACCAACTCGGCGGTAAATAAGGTGAGGTTCCGGGGCATGGACTACGCCCCGGCGCCCTCGTTCCGCCTTCTGCAGCACGCCTATGAGGCCGCCCACGCGCGAAGCCTTCCCGTCCACGTCGGCAAGATCCTCTCCAGCGATTCCTTCTACGCCGCCGACCCCAACGAGTGGAGGCTGTGGGCCCGGTTCGGGGTCCTGGCCGTCGAAATGGAGACCTCCGAGTTGTACACGTTGGCCGCCCAGTACGGCGTGGAGGCGCTGGCCGTGCTCACGGTGAGCGACCATCTGGTCACCGGCGGCGACACCAGCAGCGAGGAACGCGAGCGAACCTTCTCTTCCATGGTCGAAGTCGGCCTGGCCGCCGCCCTGGCCTGAGTTCTTGATCCGCTCTTGACAATCGGTCGTTCCCAAATTACTTTTGAATGTGTACCGACCGACGGTCGGTCGGTAGGATCATGAACCAAGAAGAACTTCAAACCAAGGAAAGAATCCTCAAGACTTCGTTCTCGCTGTTCCTTAAGAACGGCTACGACAGGACGCCCGTCCAGGCCATTATCGACGCGGTCGGCATCGCCAAGGGCACCTTCTACCACCATTTCGCCAGCAAGGAAGAGATGCTTGTCGGCCTAGTTGAGAGCCTCTCCCGACGCGTGATGGATGTCATCACACCCCTTGTCGAGGCGCCCGGTCTCGACGCGAGGCAGAAGTTCCTGGCCGTCTGCCGGGCGGGGACGGCGCAGAAGACCGATGACATGGGGCCCGAGACCGTGGTTCTGGTGAGGCAGATGCGCCAGAAGGCCAACAGGCTTCTGGCCGACAGCATTGACGAAATCTCGTCCCAATGGGTCCTCCCATGCTTCGTCGCCATCGTGCGCCAGGGTTGCGGCGAGGGCGTGTTCCACGTTGCCGAGCCCGACCTTGCCGCCGAGTTGGTGCTGGGAGCCATCATGGGGACGAAGAACCGCGTCATCGATCTGTTTCTGGCCATGGCGGACGGCGACCCGAGCGCCATCGGCCGGTTGCGGGCCCTCTACGCGGCGATCGAGCAGGCGGTGGAGCGCATCCTCGGCGCAGAGGCGGGCAGTTTGCCCCTCTACGCGTCGGTCGACCTCGAGCTTATCTGCGAGCGAATCCTTCCGGGAGGAACCCGATGATCTCCATCCAGAACCTTGAAAAATCGTATCGGGCCGGCGAAACCACGGTGCGCGGGCTCAGGGGCGTCGACCTGGAGGTGGCCGAAGGGGAGTTCACGGCCTTGGCGGGGCCCTCGGGTTCGGGCAAGAC